>Ga0065165_1001745_pt1 | contig 21691 bp, 23 predicted proteins | sample AraplaMF_Cvi_mMF_FD_63813 | JGI IMG/M metagenome (GOLD analysis project Ga0065165, IMG submission 63813) | Arabidopsis root microbial communities from the University of North Carolina, USA - plate scrape MF_Cvi_mMF (version 2) (version 3) | ecosystem: Host-associated > Plants > Roots >... | reverse complement strand
CCTTCATGCCGCGCGCTGGCTTTCCAGGCGATGCGCCGCTGCGAATCGCCCGCGCGGTAGTCGCGCAGCGCGGCGAGGTCGTCGCCGTGATGCAGCCGCTGATGGGTGGGGTCGTCGGTGGGCGAGCGCGGCGGCGGTCCTTCCGCTTCCGGGCGCGGCCATACCAGCACCGACATGTCCGGATACAGCCAGCTCCACGCGCGGAACAAGCCGAGCGGCCAGCTGGTCCACAGCTGGATGCGCGGCAGCTGCTGCCAGCCGCGGCGGTCGGTCTGCAGCGCGATCTCCACCGGCAGCTGCTGATGCGCACGGACCGCGAAGGCCTGCATCCGGCCGTCCATTTCCATGCGGATCGCCTGGCGCGCGCGCACGCCGGCATCCACGTGCAATTGCAGGGTCAGCGCTTCGCCAGCGGTGGCGTGGCCGGCCTGGATCGCGGTGAGGCGCAGGCCGTCGAGCGCGCGGAATGCCACCAGCATGCTCGCCGTGCACGCCGCGGCCAGCATGCAGGTGAGCAGCAGGGCGGCGTTGTTGGCGTAGTTGAGCGCGCCGGCCAGCATGATCATCAGCAGCACGCCGAACGCCGCGCCCAGCCCGCTGGGCACGATATAGATGCGGCGCCGGTGCAGTTCGACCGGCAGGCTTTCCGGACGGCGGTAGCGGGTGAGTGCCGGCAGCCGGCGCTCGGCCCATTGCTGAAAGCGGCGGTAGGTGTCGGCCACGCCCATGGCCATCAATCCACCGCCACCTCGGCAAGCAGCTGGCGCGCGAGCGCGTCGCCGTTGGCGCCGCGGGCGGGTACCAGGCGGTGGCCGGCCAGCGGCACGAACAGTGCCTGGATGTCTTCCGGCAGCACGTGCCCGCGGCCGGACAGCATGGCCCAGGTGCGCGAAGCATTGAGCAGGGCCAGGCCGGCGCGCGGCGACAGGCCCACGCGGATTTCCGCATGGCGGCGGCTGGCGGCCAGCAGCGCCTGCAGGTAGTCGAGCAGGGCCGGGCTGGCGGTGATCGCCTGCGCCTGGCGATGCAGGGTGGACAGCGCGGGGCCGTCCAGCTTGGGGCTGAGCTGGGCCAGCAGGTCGCGGCGGTCGCTGCCGGTGAGCAGGGCGCGTTCGGCGGCGGCGTCGGGATAGTCCAGCGAGACGCGCAGCATGAAGCGGTCCAGCTGCGAATCCGGCAGCGGGAAGGTGCCGGCCAGGTCCAGCGGATTCTGCGTGGCCACCACGAAGAACGGCTGCGGCAAGGTGTGCGTCTGGCCGTCCACGGTGACCTGGCCCTCGGCCATCGCCTCGAGCAGCGCGCTCTGCGTCTTCGGCGTGGCGCGGTTGATCTCGTCGGCCAGCAGCAGGCCGGTGAAGATCGGGCCGGGGTGGAAACGGAACTGGCCGGTCTCGCGCTCGTAGACGCTCACCCCGATAATGTCCGACGGCAACAGGTCGCTGGTGAACTGCACGCGCTGGAAGTCCAGCGCAAAACTTGCGGCGAGCGCATGCGCGAGGGTGGTCTTGCCCACGCCCGGCACGTCTTCCAGCAGCAGGTGGCCGCCGGCGATCAGGCAGGTGAAAGCCAGCTTGACCTGGCGCGGCTTGCCGAGCAGCACCTGGTTGACCTGCGCCATGGCGGCGTCGAGGCGGGAGTGCAGGGCGTCATCGTGGAGTGGAGTGATCGCGGACATGGCAACGCGCAGAGGGATGAGATGGGGCAGGGCATGAGCCATGCATGATCGCGGCAGTGTAGCCCCGGGCCTCGCGCGCTGGCGAGGCGCGTTTCTCATTGCCTTTCTTGTGCTGCTTGGGGCACGTATTGCGGTCGCCGCGCAACTGGCGCCGTTCGGCGACGAGGCGTTCTATTGGCAGGAGAGCCGGCATCCGGCCTGGGGCTACAGCGACCTGCCGCCGTTCACCGCGTGGATGATCCGCCTCGGCGAAGCGCTGGCCGGCCATGGCGTGCTCGGCATGCGCTGGCCGTTCCTGCTGGTGGGCAGTGCGCTGCCGTGGCTGGTGGTCGCGTTCGCCCGCCGCGCTTTCGATGCGCGCGCCGGCTGGCAGGCCGGCCTGCTGTGCCTGGCGCTGCCGCTGGCCGGCACGCTGGGCGTGATGGCGGTGCCGGACGTGCCGCTGACGGTGGCCAGCATGCTGGCCCTGTTCGCGCTGCTGCGCGCCATGCAGGACGACCGCCTGCGCGACTGGCTGCTGCTCGGCGCGGCGCTGGCCGTGTGCTGGCTGACGCACTACCGCGCGGTGATGCCGATGCTGGCCGGGCTGGGCCTGCTGCTGCTGACGCCGCGCGGACGCCTGCAATGGCGCCGGCCGGGATTCTGGATCGCGCTGGTGCTGTCGCTGCTGGGGCTGATTCCGCTGGCGGTTTCCAACTGGCAGCAGCGCGGCGCGGGCCTGGCGTTCCAGGTGGTGGAGCGCAATCCGTGGAGCTTCCATGCCGATGCGCTGGTGCAGCCGCTGGAACAGGCCGCCGCATGTACGCCGCTGCTGTACGGCCTGCTGCTGTGGGCGGCGTGGCGTAGCTGGCGGCGGCGCGGCGAAGGGGCGCCGTGGGATCTGATCGCGATCGCTTCGCTGTGCTTCGTGCTGCTGTATTTCGTACTCGGCCTGTTTGCCGACGACGAGCGTTTCCGCGCGCACTGGCCGCTGCCGGGTTATCTGCCGCTGCTGGGCGCCTTGCCGGTGTTGCTGCGGCCATTGTGGGGAAGGCGCTGGATCCGGTGGGTCACCATCGCGGCGGTGGGCATGGCGCTGTTCGGGCATTTGAGCGGACTGGCCTATCTGGGCATGGCGGCGAGCGAGCGCGGCGCGACGGCGCTGGCCGGCGTCAAGGCATTTCCTGCGCGCTTCGTGGGCTGGCGCGAGAGCGGCGATGCAGCGCGCGCTTTGCTCGCTGCGCATCCGGGTGTGCTGGTGGCCGACAATTTCATGCTGGCTTCGGAGCTCGAATTCCAGCTCGACGGCGCGGTGCCGGTGTATGCGCTGGACAGTCCGCTCAATACCAAGCACGGGCGCGCGCCGCAGCTCGCGGTATGGCATCGCGACGAAGCCGCGCTGCGCCAGGCGCAGGCCGGTGCACCGATGCTGCTGGCGGTCGACGAAACCTCGCTGCGTATCCGCGAGCGTTCCGACTGGCTCGGTTCGCTGTGCAAGCGCATCGATAATCCGCAACCGCTGCAACGGCTGGATCTGTTCGACGGACGCAAGCGCATCGCTTTCTATGCCGGGCGCGTGCCGGTGGCGGGATCGGCGCCAGTGGCGCCGGGCAACTGCGTGATCTGGCGCGAAGGTGCCGCGTCGTTCCGTTAGGGCAGCGCGACGCCGGCCGTGCGCAGCAGCCGCGCGAGCGCGATCAGCGGCAGGCCGATCAGGGCGGACGGGTCTTCGTTGTCGATGCGCTCGAACAGGCTGATGCCCAGCCCTTCGCATTTGAAACTGCCGGCGCAGTCCAGCGGCTGTTCGCGTTCGACGTAGCGGGCGATTTCATCCGCGCCCAGCACGCGGAACTGCACGCGGGTGCGGTCGACATGCACGTGCCGCTCGCCGCTGCGCGTATCGAACAGGCACAGCGCGGTGTGGAACTGCACGCTGCGGCCGGAACTGGCGGCCAGCTGTTCGCGGGCGAGCTCTGGCGTGCCGGGTTTGTCCAGCATCCGTCCGTCCAGTTCGGCGACCTGGTCCGAACCGATCACCAGCGCGTTGTGCAGCCCCTGCGCGCAGGCTTCGGCCTTGGCCACGGCCAGGCGCAGGGCGCGGGCGTCCGGGGCTTCGCCGGGCAGGGCGGTTTCGTCGGTGCCGGGGGCGCGCTGTTCGAACTCCGGGCAGAGCCGGCGCAGCAGGTCGGCGCGGTAGCGCGAGGTGGAACCCAGCACCAGGCGGGGCGGGCTCATGCTTGAGGATCGCGCTGGATGTGCTCGCGCATGGCGTCGTCCAGCGCGTGCTGCGCGTCGTTCAGCGCTTCCAGCAGGGGCGCCAGGCGGCTGCGCGTCTCGGCCATCGCCGCGACGGCCTGGTTGAGCTGGTCCTGGGTGGCGTGGGGCGCCTGGTCGCGGATCCAGATGCGCTGCTGCAGCAGGGAGCGCAGGCCGGCCTCGATCGCCTGGCGGGCTTCCTGTTCGCTGGCGGCGGGCTTGTCCGGATTGAGCGACATCACCGCATGGGCCTGCTGCAGGCCGGCGCGGCAGGTCTTCAGGTCCGCTTCCAGCCGGTCGGCCACGTCGAGCAGCTCGTGCAGGCTGTCCGAGCGGCGGTTGCCGCGGCGCCGCAGCCAGAGGCTGCCGCCCGTGACGATCACGGCGAATACGAAGAAGGTGGCCAGGCCGTACGTCAGGAGGTCATTCACGTGAGACGGAGCGGCTCGGCGGCGTGGGAGGGCGCAGTCTGCCGCATGGGGCCCGTTCAGGCAAAACGCCCGGACGGACTTGAAGCACAATAATGAAGCCGGGCAGCCTATGTGGCCGCCGCGCCCGGCCAGGTAAACAAGATGTTGACTTGGACCGGCCGCAAACCTATGATTTCGCGATTATGTCCGTGACACTGCCAGAGTCCGTGGACGCTTGGCGCATGGTCTCGGCGCGGCGTTCGTTCAAGGGAGCCTTGCCCATCGCCGCCATGCGGCGCCTGAGCGAAGCCCTCGCCGGTACCGAAGGCGAGGCCCGGTTCGAGCTGGATTTCGGTCGTGACGAGTTCGACAACGCGTACCTCGACGTACGCGTCGAAGCGCCGCTCGCCGTGATCTGTCAGCGTTCCCTGGAGCCCTTCGTGCTCCCGGTGAATGTGGATACCCGGCTCGGCCTGATCCGTTTCGAGCGCGAAGAAGCAGCCTTGCCTCCGGGCAGCGAGCCGCTCCTGATCGCCGAGGACGGCAAGCTGGCCCTCGCGGACGTGATCGAAGACGAATTGCTGTTGGCGCTGCCGCTGATCCCGGTCAATCCGGACAGCACGCTGCCCGACGATGTAGTGCCCCCATCGCCCGAAGAGGATTCGGTCGAGGGACGTTCCGATAACCCGTTCGCGATCCTGCGCGAACTCAAGAAATAACGCTTAGCTGGAGACTCGCCATGGCCGTTGCCAAGAGCCGCAAGACCCCGTCCACCCGCGGCATGCGTCGTTCGCACGATGCGCTGAAGACCGTGCAGCTCGCCACCGATCCGACCAGCGGCGAAGTGCATCGTCGCCACCACGTCACCAAGGATGGCTACTACCGCGGCAAGAAGGTCATCGACACCAATACTTCGGTGGTCGAAGAGGACTGAGCGCTCCCGCGGGGGCTTTACGCTCCTAAAGGATCCGGTTCTGCAAGGCGGCGCGGTGACGCGCCGCTTTGCGTTTAGGCGCTCACGAACGTAACTTTGCGGTCTTGGTGCGGGCAGTCTCCCAGCGTGGGCGGCGCTCCGTGCCGTTTCCCACGGACAGTCCATGGCCCAGATCTATTCCCGCATCATCGCCACCGGCAGCGCGCTGCCGGAGCGTGTCGTCACCAATGCCGACCTGGAGAAGTTCGTCGATACCAGCGACGAATGGATCCGCGAACGCACCGGCATCCGCCAGCGCCACATCGCCGCCGACGGCGAGACCACCGGCGACCTGGCCACCCAGGCCGCGCAGCGCGCGCTGGAGGCGGCGGGCGTGAAGGCCTCCGAGCTCGACCTGATCGTGATGGGCACCACCACGCCCGACATCATCTTCCCGTCCACCGCCTGCCTGGTGCAGCACCGGCTGGGCGCGAACGGCTGCGCGGCGTTCGACGTCAATGCGGCCTGCTCGGGCTTCGTCTATGCGCTGGGCGTGGCCGACAAGTTCATCCGCAGCGGCCACTCCAAGAAGGTGCTGGTGATCGGCGCCGAAACGCTCACCCGCATGCTGGACTGGGACGACCGCACCACCTGCGTGCTGTTCGGCGACGGCGCCGGCGCCGTGGTGCTGGAGGCTTCCTCGGAGCCCGGCATCTACGCCACCTGCCTGCATGCCGACGGCGGCCACAAGGAGCTGCTGTACAACCCGGTCGGCGTGTCGGTCGGCTTCAAGGCCGACGAGAAGAACCACGGCGTGCTGGTGCGCATGGCCGGCCGCGAAGTGTTCAAGGTCGCGGTGAAGACGCTGGACGCGCTGGTCGAGGAAACCCTCGGCGCCGCCGGCATGGACGCGTCCGAGCTGGACTGGCTGATCCCGCACCAGGCCAATTTGCGCATCATCGAAGCCACCGCCAAGCGCCTGGCCATGCCGATGGACAAGGTCATCGTCACGGTGGACAAGCACGCCAACACCTCGGCCGGCTCGGTGCCGCTGGCGCTGGACTACGCGGTGCGCTCGGGCAAGGTGCAGCGCGGCCAGAACCTGCTGCTGGAAGCGTTCGGCGGCGGCTTCACCTGGGCCTCGGCACTGCTGCGCTACTGAGGCTTCCCGCGAAACGTTTCAAGCGCATGCCGCCTCCGGGCGGCATGCGCATTTCAGGGGTGCCGCCACCGGAATACGGCTGCGTACGGCCGGCGTTGCTGGCACCATTCCGCTTTTCCCCGACGGAATCCGTTCCTGCATGACTCAGCACGCTGCCTCGCTCGCATTCGTCTTCCCCGGCCAGGGCTCGCAATCCGTGGGCATGCTGGCGGAACTGGCCGCCGCCCATGCGGAAGTGCAGGCCGCTTTCGACGAGGCCTCGCAGGGCGCCGGCGTCGACCTGTGGGCGCTGAGCCAGCAGGGACCGGAAGAAGCCTTGAACCGCACCGAGAACACCCAGCCCGCGCTGCTGGCCGCCAGCGTTGCCGTGTGGCGCGTGTGGCGCAAGCTCGGCGGCGCGCTGCCGGCGCAGCTGTCCGGGCATAGCCTGGGCGAATACAGCGCCCTGGTCTGCGCCGGCGCGCTGTCGCTGCACGACGCGGCCGCCCTGGTCGCCGAGCGTGGCCGCCTGATGCAGGCCGCGGTGCCGCCGGGCGTGGGCGCGATGGCCGCCGTCCTGGGCGGCGACGACGCGCAGATCGCGGCCGTCTGCGAGGAAGTGGCGCAGGGCCAGGTGGTGTCGCCGGCCAACTTCAATTCGCCGGGCCAGCTGGTCATCGCCGGCCACGCCGAAGCGGTGGACCGCGCGCTGGCGCGCCTGGCCGAACTGGGCGTGAAGAAGACCATCAAGCTCGCCGTGTCGGTGCCGTCGCACTGCGCGCTGATGAGCGACGCCGCCGACCAGCTCGGCGAGCGCATGGCGAAGCTGGACTGGCAGCTGCCGTCCATTCCGGTGATCCAGAACGCCGAGGCGCGCGCCTATGGCCAGCTCGAGGACATCCGCGCCGCGCTGCAGCGCCAGCTCTACCTGCCGGTGCGCTGGACCGAATGCGTGCAGGCGCTGGCCGCCGGCGGTGCCGTCCGGGCGGCCGAATGCGGCCCGGGCAAGGTGCTGGCCGGCCTGATCAAGCGCATCGACAAGAGCGTGGAAGCGCGCGCCATCGGCACCCCGGCCGAACTCGACGCCGCGCGCGCCGAGTGGGCCTGAGCGCCCACGCCACTCATCACACCAGACCTCAGGAACAAGCAACGATGAGCAAGCCTCTGCAAGGTGAAATCGCCCTCGTCACCGGCGCCAGCCGCGGCATCGGCGCGGCGATCGCCGACGAACTGGCCGCCCAGGGCGCCACCGTGATCGGCACTGCCACCAGCGCAAGCGGCGCCGCCGCGATCGGCGAGCGCCTGGCGCCGCACGGCGGCCAGGGCCGCGTGCTCAATGTGACCGAAACCGGCGCGATCGAAGCGCTGGTCGACGCCATCGGCAAGGAGGTCGGCGCGCTTTCCATCCTGGTCAACAACGCCGGCATCACCCGCGACCAGCTGCTGATGCGCATGCGCGACGAGGACTGGCAGGCCATCCTCGACACCAACCTCACCTCGGTCTACCGCGCCTCCAAGGCGGTGATGCGCGGCATGATGAAGGCGCGCAAGGGCCGCATCGTGTCGATCGCCTCGGTCATCGGCCTCACCGGCAATCCGGGCCAGTCGAACTACGCGGCGGCGAAGGCCGGCATCATCGCGTTCTCCAAGTCGCTGGCGCGCGAGATCGGCAGCCGCGGCATCACCGTCAACGTGGTGGCGCCGGGCTTCATCGACACCGACATGACGCGCGCGCTGCCGGAAGAATCCAAGCAGGCGCTGCTGGGCCAGATCGCGCTGGGCCGCCTGGGCGAAGCGCAGGATATTGCCAAGGCGGTGGCCTTCCTGGCCTCGCCGGCGGCTGCCTACATCACCGGCGAGACGCTGCACGTCAACGGCGGCATGTACATGCCGTAAGGCCGGTTTCCAACGGTCCGGACAGAGCCGTCCCGAGGGGCGGCTCCATCGTTTCCGCGGTCGTGTTTCCGGACATCCGCCCGGGTATGCATGACCACCCCGGGCGCCAACGGCCAGACCGTCCGCCCGGCCCGGCAGAGCCCGCCAGGGCGGGGCGGCCGGGGTTGTCGCCATCGGACCGTTTTTAGGAGACAATTACGCTTTCGCGCCGGTCGTCAGGGCCAGCGCCTTACCAACGTTGGTGGACCGTGGCGGGAGCTGAGGCTTAGCCACTACAATCCGCCGGCATTTTTGTCCTTGGGAGGTATTGGCAACATGAGCACCATCGAAGAGCGCGTCAAAAAGATCGTTGTTGAGCAGCTGGGCGTGAAGGAAGATGAGGTTCAGCCGAGCTCGTCGTTCGTTGACGATCTGGGCGCGGATTCGCTGGACACCGTCGAACTGGTGATGGCGCTCGAGGAAGAGTTCGAGACCGAGATCCCGGACGAAGAGGCCGAGAAGATCACCACGGTGCAGCAGGCCGTCGACTACATCAAGGCCCACACCAAGGAGTGATCGTGCCTGGCGGGCCCGGCCTGCCTCACGACGCGACACCAGAAAGCTGCGCCACATTGGCGCAGTTTTCGTTTCTGCAATTTGCAACGTCCTAACCCGTATGGTTCGCGTCTCGCGCAACATACGGCGAAGACGGCATCCACGCGGTCTCCGCGGGATGGCTGCCCTCGCGGCAGGCACACGGAACCATGAAGGAAGATCAGCATGAGCAAACGACGTGTGGTGGTTACCGGCCTCGGCATCATCTCGCCGGTCGGCAACGATATCGCCACGGCCTGGGACAACGTTCTCAAGGGCGTGAGCGGCATCGGTGCGGTGACCCATTTCGACGCCACGAACTACGCCACCCGCATCGCCGGCCAGGTGCGTGATTTCGATCCGGCGCAGTGGATCGCGCCGAAGGACATCAAGAAGATGGACCCCTTCATCCACTACGGCATCGCCGCGGGCACGCAAGCCCTGCGCGATTCCGGGCTGGAGGTGACCGAAGCCAATGCGCCGCGCATCGGCGTGGCGGTGGCGGCCGGCATCGGCGGCCTGCACACCATCGAGCACACCTCGATCGAACTGCACGAGAAGGGCCCGCGCCGCGTGTCGCCGTTCTTCGTGCCCAGCTCGATCATCAACATGGTGTCCGGCCACCTGTCGATCATGTACGGCCTGAAGGGCCCGAACATCGCCTGCGTCACCGCCTGCACCACGGCCACCCACAACATCGGCCTGGCCGCGCGCATGATCCAGTACGGCGATGCCGACGCGATGATCGCCGGCGGCGCCGAGTTCGCCACCACCGGCACCGCCATGGCCGGCTTCTGCTCGGCCAAGGCCATGTCCACCCGCAACGACGAGCCGACCAGGGCCAGCCGTCCGTGGGACAAGGACCGCGATGGCTTCGTGCTGTCCGACGGCGCCGGCGTGCTGATGCTGGAAGAGTACGAACACGCCAAGGCTCGCGGCGCGAAGATCTACGCCGAGCTGATCGGCTTCGGCATGAGCGGCGACGCCTACCACATCACCGCGCCCAGCGAGGGCGGCGAAGGTGCGGCGCGCTGCATGGAGAACACGCTGAAGGATGCCGGCATCAACCCGGCCGACGTGCAGTACGTCAACGCGCACGGCACCTCCACGCCGCTGGGCGACCTGGGCGAAGTGCTGGCCGCCAAGCGCGTGTTCGGCGACCACGCCTACAAGCTGGCGATGAGCTCGACCAAGTCGGTCACCGGCCATCTGCTCGGCGCGGCCGGCGGCGTCGAAGCGATCTTCACCATCCTGGCGCTGCGCGACCAGGTGCTGCCGCCGACGGTGAACCTGGACGAGCCGGGCGAAGGCTGCGATCTGGACTTCGTGCCGCACACCGCGCGCGAAGCCAAGGTCGACGTTGCTCTCTCCAACTCCTTCGGCTTCGGCGGCACCAACGGCACGCTGGCGTTCCGCCGCCTCTGACCGGCGCGTGACCTCCATCAGCCGCACCCTGCACGGCCGGCGCGACCTGCTCGCGCCGGCCGCTGCATTTCCGGAGCGCTATCCCTGCCTGCTGCAAAGCGTGGTGCGCGGCACCCCGCAGGCGCGCTTCGACCTGCTGTTCGCCTTTCCGCGCGACAGCCTGACCCTGCACGGCGACGGCCGCGTGCTGGACGGGCAGGGCGCGGAACACGCGGGCGGTTTTCTCCATGCGCTCGACGCCGCCTGGCAGGCCGAACGCCTGCCGCGCGACGCGGACGACGGCCTGCCGTTCCACGGTGGCTGGGTGCTGCTGCTGGCGTATGAACTGGCCGGCGAAATCGAGCCGCGCCTGCGCCTGGCGCAGGACGAGGTCCTGCCGGTGGCGCTGGCGCTGCGTTGCCCCGCGGCAGTCATCGTCGACCACGAACGCGAGCGCACCGTGCTGGTCGCCGAAGCCGGCTGCGAGGCACTGCTCGAGCGCATGGCCGCCGACCTCGAGGCGCACGCGGACATCGCGCCGCTGCCGCTGCCGGTGGCGCGCGACGAAGACGATCCGCAGCTGTTCCTCGACGGCGTGGCGCGCATCCACGAACACCTGCATGCCGGCGACATCTTCCAGGTGAACCTGTCGCGCGCATGGCGCGCGCAGTTCGCCGAAGCGCCCGCGCCGGCTTCGCTCTATGCCTCGCTGCGCCAGGCCAATCCGGCGCCGTTCGCCGGCCTGCTGCAGCAGCCGGCCTGGGCGGTGGTGAGTTCCTCGCCCGAGCGGCTGGTGGAAGCGCGCGGCGGTATCGCGCAGACGCGGCCGATCGCCGGCACGCGCCCGCGCACGCCGGCGGACGACGAGCTGGCGCGCATCCGCGAGCTGCGCACGCATCCGAAGGAGCGCGCCGAGCACGTGATGCTGATCGACCTGGAACGCAACGATCTTGGCCGCGTCTGCGTGCCGGGCACGGTGCAGGTCGACGAGCTGATGGTGGTGGAGAGCTATGCCCACGTGCACCACATCGTGTCCAACGTGCGCGGCAAGCTGCGCGCCGGGGTGACGCCGGGGCAGGTGATCGCCGCCACCTTCCCGGGCGGCACCATCACCGGCTGCCCCAAGGTGCGCTGCATGGAAATCATCGCGGCGCTGGAGCACGCGCCGCGCGGCGCCTATACCGGCGCGCTGGGCTATCTCGACCGCAACGGCGATCTGGACCTCAACATCCTGATCCGCACGCTCACTCTTTGCGGCCGCCAGGTCAGCCTGCGCGCGGGCGCGGGCATCGTCGCCGACTCGGTGGCGGACAAGGAGCTGGACGAAACCCGCGCCAAGGCGCGCGGCCTGCTGCGCGCGCTGGGAGCGGCGGACTGATGGCGGCGCCGCTGCGCCTGCTGGTCGACGGCGCGGCGGACGCTGCGCTGTCGCCGCTGGATCGCGGGCTGGCCTACGGCGACGGGCTGTTCGAGACGATCCGCTTCGTCGCCGGCCGTGCGCCGTTGTGGCCGCGGCATATGCAGCGCCTGCGCGAGAGCTGCGCACGCCTGCGCCTGCTGGCGCCGGATGAAGCCTTGCTTGCACGCGAAGCGGCTGCCGTCGCGGACGGTATGGCCGACGCCGTCGTGCGCATCACCATCACCCGCGGCGTGGCCGAGCGCGGCTATGCCATGCCCGCATCGCCGCAGCCCACCCGCATCGTCGCCGCGTTCGCCGCGCCCGTGACGGCGCCGGAGACGTACCGCGACGGCCTGCGCCTGCGCCTGTGCCAGCTGCGCCTGGCCGAGCAGCCGCTGCTGGCCGGCATCAAGCATCTGAACCGCCTGGAACAGGTGCTGGCGCGGGCGGAATGGGACGATCCCTCCATCGCCGACGGCCTGCTGCTCGACGGCGCCGGCCGCGTGATCTGCACCACCATGGCCAACCTGTTCGCGGTGATCGGCGGCGCGCTGGTGACGCCCTCGCTGGAGCGCTGCGGCGTGGCCGGCGTGGCGCGTGCGGAAGTGCTGGCCGTGCGCGAGGTGCGGGTGCGGGAACTGGCCCTGGGTGAGCTGCTGCATGCGCAGGAGCTGTTCCTCAGTTCCAGCGTGCGCGGCATCGTGCCGGTGCGGAGCATGGCCGAGACCGTGTATGTTCCCGGACCGGTCACCCGCGCCCTGCAGTCGCACTGGCGCGAGCTTGGTTTTCCGACGGAGCACTCATGAGTCGACGCAAGACGAAAGGGCGCGCGCTGGGCCGCGGCCTGGTTCTCCTGCTGCTGCTGGCGGTCGCCGGCGCGCTGGCCTACGGCTGGCGCGAGTTCGCGCGCTTCAGCGCGGCGCCGCTGAACGTGCAGGTGCAGGGGCAAAGTATCGACGTCGGCCGCGGCAGCAGCCTGAAAGAGATCGTGGCGCAGCTGCGCGCGCAAGGCGTCAGCGCCGAGCATCCGCTGTACTGGCGCGCGCTGGCCGAACAGCTGCGCGTGGCCGGCCGCCTGCATGCCGGCGAATACGCGCTCACCCCCGGCATGACGCCGCGCGACCTGCTCGCCAACATGGCCGCGGGCCGGGTGATGCAGCGCAACTTCACCATCGTCGACGGCTGGACCTTCCGCGAACTGCGCCAGGCCCTGGCCAAGGCCGACAAGCTGCGCCAGGACGGCGTCGCGCTGGACGACAGCCAGCTGATGGACAAGATCGGCGCCGCCGGCGAGATGCCGGAAGGCCGCTTCCTGCCGGAGACCTACGCCTACGTCAAAGGCGACAGCGACCTGGACGTGCTCAAGCGCGCGCATACCGCCATGAGCAAGACACTCGACGCGCTGTGGGCGCAGCGCGACAAGGACGTGCCGCTGGCCACGCCGTACGAGGCGCTGATCCTCGCCTCCATCGTGGAGAAGGAAACCGGCCGCGCCGACGAGCGTCGGCGCATCGCCGGCGTGTTCGTGCGCCGCCTGCGCACGCACATGCTGCTGCAGACCGATCCCACCGTGATCTACGGCATGGGCGAGAGCTATGCCGGCAATATCCACCGCAGCGACCTCACCACCGACACGCCGTACAACACCTACACCCGCGCCGGCCTGCCGCCGACGCCGATCGCCCTGCCGGGCAAGCCGGCGCTGGAAGCGGCGCTGCATCCGGCGGCTGGCAGCGAGCTGTATTTCGTCGCGCGCGGCGACGGCAGCCATGTGTTCTCCAGTACGCTGGACGAACACAATCGCAATGTCGCCTGTTATCAGTTGAAGCGGTGCCAATGAGCCAGACACGCGGAAAATTCATCAGCCTCGAAGGCGGCGAAGGCGCGGGCAAGAGCACCTTGCTGGCCGGGCTGCGCGCCTGCATCGAAGCGCGCGGCGTCGACCTGCTGCTGACCCGCGAGCCGGGCGGCACCACCCTGGGCGAGGCGGTGCGCGGCATCGTGCTCGATCCCGCCTTGCGCGGCATGGCCGCGGAAACCGAATTGCTGCTGATGTTCGCTTCGCGCGCGCAGCTGGTGCGCGAGCTGATCGAGCCGGCGCTGGCCGCCGGCCGCTGGGTGCTGTGCGACCGCTTCACCGACGCCAGCTACGCCTACCAGGGCGGCGGGCGCGGCCAGCCGGTCGAACGCATCGAGGCGCTGGAGCAGTGGGCCACCGGCGGTCTCGCGCCCGACCTCACCTTGCTGCTGGACTTGCCCGTCGCTACCGGCCGCGCGCGCGCCGCGGGGCGCGGCGAAGCGGATCGCATCGAGGTGGAAGCGGATGCGTTCTTCGAGCGCGTGCGCGCCGCCTATCGCACGCGCGCCGCGGCGCAGCCGCAGCGCTTCCGCGTGATCGACGCCAGCCATTCGCCGGCGGAAGTGCTGCGCGCAGCCGAGCAGGCGATTGCGCCCTTGTTCGAGGCTGCGCCATGAGCGCGATGCCCTGGCATGCGGAACTGTGGGAACGCCTGCAGGCGCGCCGCCGCCGCGATGCCATGCCGCACGCGCTGCTGCTGTGCGGGCCGGCGGGCCTGGGCAAGCGCGACTTTCTGCGCCGCTTCGTGCGCGGCTTGCTGTGCGAGCAGTCCGTCGACGGCGATGCCTGCGGCCGCTGCCGCAGCTGCCTGTTGCTGGACGCGGGCACGCATCCGGACTTGATCGCCTTGAGCTTCGGCCTGCGCAAGGACGGCGTGCAGCGCAGCGACATCGTGGTCGACCAGATCCGCGATCTTTCCTCGCGCCTGGCCATGGCCAGCCAGTTCGGCGGCTGGCAGATCGCCACCATCGATCCGGCCGATTTCATGAATACCGCGGCGGCGAACGCGCTGCTGAAGACGCTGGAAGAACCTTCGCGGAACACCTTGCTGCTGCTGGTGGCCGACGCGCCCTGGCGCATGCCGCAGACCATCCGCAGCCGCTGCCAGCGCATCGAATTCCAGGTGCCTGCGCGCGAGGAGGCACTGGCCTGGCTGCAGGGCGAGGGCGTGAAGGATGCGGCCGCCGCGCTCGATGCGGCCGGCGGCAATCCCGGCCTGGCCAAGGCCTGGGCGGAGCAGGGCGCGCTCGCGCGCCGCCAGGAAGTGCGCAAGGACCTCGCCGCGCTCGCGGCCGGCCGCGGCGAAACCATGGAAGTGGTGCGCCGCTGGCTGGACAACGAACCGGAGCAGCGCCTGTGGTTCGCCGCGCAGGCCGCGGCCGACGAAGCGCGCGGCCGTGCGGGTGCGGGCAACGGTCCGCTGTCCAGCCATCTGGATGCCGAAGCGCTCGACGACTGGTATCGCGCCGCCAACCATGCGCGCGATGCCTTGCGCGGTCCGCTGCGCGGCGACCTGCTGCTGCTGGAATTGCTCTCGCGCTGGCGCTGACTCGCACCGCGGCGTAGGTTGGGGTGAGCCGCAGGCGAACCCCAACGTCGACACCTTTGCACTGCGATGTTGGGGGTCGCCTGCGGCTCACCCCAACCTCCGATGTCCTGGACTGGAAAGCTCGCAGACAGCCCGTTTTTCTAAACTGGCTGGATGAGTTTTGCCAAGGAAAAACCCTTCACGGTTCGGTGGCCATGGCTGGCATTGGCGCTGCTCGCCGTGCTGCGCCTGGCGTGGTTGAACGCCTATCCGCTCAATTCCGACGAAGCGCAGCACGCGCACGTGGCCTGGGCATGGACGCAGGGGCTGCACGTCTACCGCGATGTGTTCGACAACCACGGCCCGCTGTTCAGCGGCCTGCACTCGCTGGTGCTGGACCTGATCGGCGCGCGCGCCGACGCGCTGACCTGGCTGCGCCTGTCGATGCAGGCCTGGTATGCGCTGGCGCTGTTCGCGGTGTGGCGCATGGGGCGCCGGCTGTACACGCCGAACATCGCGTTCTACGCGATGCTGATCGTGGCCCTGGTGCCGCGCTTCTTCCTGGTCAGTGGCCAGTTCCGCACCGACGACATGTGGATGGCGCTGTGGCTGGCGGCGCTGGCCGTGGTGGTGGGCGCGCCGCCGCGGGCGTGGCGCTGGTTCGTCGCGGGCGTGCTGGTGGGCGCGGCCTTGTCGGTGTCGCAGAAGACGTTGGTGCTGCTGGGCGTGGCCGGCTTCGCGGGCCTGGTGGTGTCGCTGGCGCGGCCGCCGGGGCGGCGCGTGCCGCGGCTGCGTTCGCTCGCCTGCGGCATCGCGGGCCTGCTGCTGGTGCCGGCGCTGTTCGCGCTGTGGCTGGCCTGGCGCGGCGACCTGGGGCCGGCGTGGTACGGGCTGGTCGGCTACAACGTCGGCGGCGCGCGCAAGGCGTATGCGCTGCCCAAGCTGCTGGTCTTCGTGCTGCTGTCGGGCGTGTGCGTGCGGCTGGCTTATGGGCATGTGCGGCGCGTGGCGCGCGAGGTGTTCGATTGGCCCGTATTCCTGGCGCTGCAGGCGGGCCTGTTCCTGTTCCTGGTGTGGTTCGTGTGGCCGCTGATCACCGCGCAGGATTTCCTGCCGGCGATCCCGCCGCTGGTGCTGGTGCTGGCCGGTGCGATCGCGCGGCTGCCGTGGCTGCGCGAAAGCGCGGCACGCCGGCGCGCGGTGGGCAAGGTGGTGATCGGTGTCGAACTGGCCGCGCTGCTGCTCGGCGCGCCGCCGTGGCTGGACCGCCTCGCGCCGCAGCGCGCGGAGCTGGCCGCGGTGCTGCACTACACCGATGCGGGCGAGACGGTGATGGACCCCAAGGGCGACGCCATCTTCCGCCCGCGGCCGTATTTTCCGGTGATCGAAAGCATGGCGATGATCCGCCTGCGCCGCGGCCATATGGCCGACACCATCGCCGAGGAAATGGCGCGCGACCGCACCATGCTGGTGCTGCGCCGGCGCCTGCCGCCGGCCAGCGATGCCTTCGTGCGGCGCAATTACCTGCCGCTGCGCGACGAGGTATGGCTGGCCGGCCAGTACCTGCCGCCTGCATCGGGAACACGTTCCGTCGACCTCGCCTTGGCGGGCAGTTATGTACTGAGCGACGGCAAGGGCCTGGTGCAGGCCTCGGTCGACGGTGCGCCCGCCGGTACGGCATGGACCTTGGCCGCGGGACGCCATCGCATCGACGCCGCCAATGGCCGTGCCCTGGTGCTGGTCTGGAAACGCGCCTGGGAGCGCGGCTGGCGACCGGCGGCATTGCCGCCGCCGGTGGAAGACGAGGAGGGCGCGGACGCATGCCAGTGACGATCGACGCGCGGACCCGCCTGCTGGTGGTGGCGCCGCATCCGGACGACGAAAGCATCGCCACCGGCGAATTGATCCAGCACGTGCGCGCCGCGGGCGGCGCGGTGGAGATCCTGCTGCTCACCTTGGGCGACAACAATCCCTGGCCGCAGCGCTGGCTGGAACGCCGGCTGCGCATCCGCGCCGAGGACCGCCGCCGCTGGGGCGCGCGCCGGCGCCAGGAAGTGGCCGGTGCGCTGGCGCGGCTGGGCCTGCCGCAGGAAGCGCTGCATCCGCTGGGCCTGCCGGACATGGGCCTGACCGCGTGCATCCGCGACGACCTCGATGGCCAGCTGCGCGCCTGGACCGGCTGGCTGGATCGCTGCCGGCCGAACCTCATCGCCGTGCCGGCGCTCGGCGACGGCCACCCCGACCACAGCGCCGCCCATGTGCTGCTGCGCCTGGCGGTGGCGCGCTGGCGGGAAGCGGGGCAGGGCGAGGCGCCGTTGCTGCTGAGCTACCTGGTGCATGGCCGCGCGGCGGAGCGCGGCGAAGCGGTCGCGCTGCCTTCCTTCGCGGCCATCCATGCGGCCAAGCTGGCCGCGCTGGACGAGCACCAGAGCCAGGTCGCGCTCAGCGGCGGACGCATGCGCGGACTGGCCGGGCGGCCGGAAGTGTTCCGCACGGTGGAGCCTGCCGGCGGCGAAGGCTGGCTGCCGTGGCAGCCTTCCGCCACGCAGCGGCCCTGGCTCAAGCTGACCCTGGCCGGCCGCGACGGCGCATGCACCTGGCCCTGGTCGAAGGCGCCGCTGGAGCGCGATGCCTCGGGCCGCTGGCGCCTGTTGCCGGAAGCGGCGCCCGGCCCGCGCTTCGTCAAGCTCCATTGCGAGCTGCCGTCGCTGTGGATCTTCGACCGCTGGGGCTGGTGCGAGCTGTAGCGGGCGGCTGTGAACCGGCTCCCACGGCAGGTCATGCACGCTTTACGCCCAGGCGGGCCGCTCGCTACGATGCCCGCCATCGGGCCGACACCGTCCACGGCCCGCGGGGACGCAGCATGAATCCGGCCATCGCGGCCCGCCAGGGCATCATTTCATTGAAGATCAAGGACACGGCCGCGCTCTACAACGCGTACATGCCGTTCCTCAAGCACGGCGGCCTGTTCGCCCCCACCGCCCAGGGCTATTCGCTGGGTGACGAAGTGGTGCTGCTGGTCAACCTCGCCGACGAAGGCGAGCGCCTGTCGGTGGCCGGCAAGGTGGTCTGGGTCACGCCGGTCGGCGCCCAGGGCAACCGCACGGCCGGCATCGGCGTGCAGTTCAACGATTCCTCCGACGGCGAAGTCGCGCGTTCCCGCATCGAGGCCATCCTGGCCGGCATGAGCGGCTCCGAACGCCCCACTCACACGATGTAACGCCGCCGTCACGGCAGCAGGCGCGGCATGGCGTCGCGGGGCCGGCTGCCGCCTGCCGGCAGCGCTTGCCAGCAGGCCGATGAAATAGCCGTCAAGGCTTGTTGTTGTTAAACGCACTGATACAATGTCCCGATTCCCGAATTCGATCGTGGAAAGTCGGACGCTCGTGCTTGCAACGCGCGCGATCGTGGCTCGAAAGCCCGCGGCCTCCTGGCCATGCCGATCCGCAGTAGACCGGACCTGTTTTACCCCTGGCCGTTTCCCCCGGACGGTCACTGATGCGCCCCGGCGGCGCGGAGGTACGCGACATCGTGCTTGCCGAATACTGGCCCATCCTGCTCTTCATCGGCGTCGCGACGGGCTTAGGGCTCGTCCTGCTGGCCATCGGCCTGCTGGCCGGCCCCCGCCGTCCCGAATCGGAAAAGCTCTCGCCCTACGAGTGCGGCTTCGAGGCCTTCGAGGACGCCCGCATGCGCTTCGACGTGCGCTATTACCTGCTGGCGATCCTCTTCATCATCTTCGACCTGGAAATCGCCTTCCTGTTTCCGTGGGCGGTGGTGTTCGACAAGATCGGCTTGACGGCCCTGATCGAAATGGCCTTGTTCCTGCTGCTCCTGGTGATCGGTTTTGCTTACGTGTGGAAGAAGGGAGCACTGGAATGGGAGTGATCTCCTCGCTTGACCGGGTGATGCACAACCCGCAGCCGCTGAACGTGGTGGACGACATCCTGCGTCCGGCCGGCGACAACCCGGTGATCCAGCGCGGCGCGGTGACCACCACGGTCGACGCGCTGATGAACTGGGCGCGCACCGGCTCGATGTGGCCGATGACCTTCGGCCTGGCCTGCTGCGCGGTCGAGATGATGCACGCTGGCGCCGCGCGCCTGGACCTGGACCGCTACGGCGTGATCTTCCGTCCCAGCCCGCGCCAGTCCGACGTGATGATCGTGGCCGGCACCCTGGTCAACAAGATGGCCCCGGCGCTGCGCAAGGTCTACGACCAGATGCCCGACCCCAAGTGGGTGATCTCGATGGGCAGCTGCGCCAACGGCGGCGGCTACTACCACTATTCGTATTCCGTGGTGCGCGGCTGCGACCGCATCGTGCCGGTGGACATCTACGTGCCGGGCTGCCCGCCGACGGCCGAAGCGCTGATCCACGGCATCCTGCAGTTGCAGAAGAAAATCCGCCGCACCAGCACCATCGCGCGGTCCTGAGGCCTTAAGCCATGAGCGAAACGCAAACGAACTCGCTGGCCGAGCGCCTGTCCGCGCGATTCGGCGACACGCTGAAGATCAGCGTCGCCCGCACCGAAGTCACCGCCGAAGTGGCCGCCGCCGACCTGATCGCTGTGGCCACCGCGCTGCGCGACGAGCCGGCCTTCCGCTTCGGCGAGCTGATCGACCTGTGCGGCGTGGACTACCTCGGCTACGGCCAGACCGAATGGGATACCGAGACGGTGTCCGGCACCGGTTTCTCGCGCGGCGTCGAAGGCGAGGCGATGGGCCGCTTCAAGTGGGCCGACCGTCCGCGCGACGTCAGCCAGCCGCGCCGCTTCGCCGCGGTCATCCACCTGCTGTCGGTCGAGAACAACCAGCGCCTGCGCCTGCGCGTGTTCGGCGAGGACGACAGCCTGCCGGTGGTGCCCTCGGTCACCGGCGTGTGGGCCGGTTCCAACTGGTTCGAGCGCGAGGCGTTCGACCTCTACGGCATCATCTTCGAAGGCCATCCGGACCTGCGCCGCATCCTCACCGACTACGGTTTCGTGGGGCATCCGTTCCGCAAGGACTTCCCGCTGATCGGCAACGTCGAAGTGCGCTACGACCCCGAGCAGAAGCGCGTGGTCTACGAACCCGTGTCGATCGAGCCGCGCGTGCTGGTGCCGCGCGTGATCCGCGATGACGCCGACCTGTTGCAGGCCAAGGCCGAAGCCGCCGATAACTGGCGGGAGAACTGAGCATGCAGGAAATCCGCAACTACACGATGAACTTCGGCCCGCAGCATCCGGCCGCGCACGGCGTGCTGCGCCTGGTGCTGGAGATGGACGGCGAGACCATCGTCCGCGCCGACCCGCACGTGGGCCTGCTCCATCGCGGCACCGAGAAGCTGGCCGAGGCCAAGCCGTTCAACCAGTCGATCGGCTACATGGACCGCCTCGACTACGTGTCGATGATGTGCAACGAGCACGCCTACGTGCGCGCGATCGAGACCCTGCTGGGCATCGAGGCGCCGGAACGCGCGCAGTACATCCGCACCATGTTCGACGAGATCACCCGCATCCTGAATCACCTGATGTGGATCGGCTCGAACGCGCTCGATCTCGGCGCGATGGCGGTGTTCCTGTACGCCTTCCGCGAACGCGAAGAACTGATGGACGTGTACGAGGCCGTCTCCGGCGCCCGCATGCACGCCACGTACTACCGTCCGGGCGGCGTCTACCGCGACCTGCCGGGCAAGATGTCGCAGTACCGCGAGTCGCCCTGGCACAAGGGCAGCGACCTCAAGCGCCTGAACGCCTGGCGCGAGGGTTCCATGCTCGACTTCCTCGAGGCCTTCACCGCCGACTTCCCGTCGAAGGTGGACGAGTACGAGGAACTGCTCACCAACAACCGTATCTGGAAGCAGCGCACCGTCGGCATCGGCGTGATCTCGCCGGAGCTGGCCCAGCAGTGGGGCATGACCGGCGCGATGATCCGCGGCTCGGGCGTGGCCTGGGACCTGCGCAAGAAGCAGCCCTACGCCAAGTACGCCGAGATGGATTTCGACATCCCGGTCGGCGTCAACGGCGACTGCTACGACCGGTACCTGGTGCGCGTGGAAGAAATGCGCCAGTCCAACCGCATCATCCAGCAGTGCGTGGCCTGGCTGCGCGCCAACCCGGGCCCGGTGATGGTGGAGAACTTCAAGGTCGCGCCGCCCAGGCGCGAGGCCATGAAGGAGGACATGGAAGCCCTCATCCACCATTTCAAACTGTTCACCGAAGGCTACGGCGTGCCGGCCGGCGAGACCTACTGCGCGGTCGAGGCGCCGAAGGGCGAGTTCGGCTGCTACCTGGTCTCCGACGGCGCCAACAAGCCGTTCCGCGTGCACCTGCGCGCGCCGGGCTTTGCCCATCTGTCGTCGATCGATCCCATCGTGCGCGGCCACATGCTGGCCGACGTGGTGGCGATGATCGGCACCTATGACCTCGTGTTCGGCGAAGTCGATCGCTGAGCCGACGGGAGCATACGCATGAAAGCCACCGGAAATTACGAGCAGGTCAAGCACGTCGACCCGCTCGTCGCACTCAACGAGCACACCCGCCATCACATCGACGAGTGGGTTGCCAAGTTCCCGCCAGACCGCAAGCGCTCGGCGCTGATCCAGGCGCTGTTCGCGGCGCAGGAGCAGAACCAGGGCTACCTCACCGACGAGCTGATCACCGCGGTGGCCAGGTACCT
>Ga0065165_1001743_pt1 | contig 21702 bp, 15 predicted proteins | sample AraplaMF_Cvi_mMF_FD_63813 | JGI IMG/M metagenome (GOLD analysis project Ga0065165, IMG submission 63813) | Arabidopsis root microbial communities from the University of North Carolina, USA - plate scrape MF_Cvi_mMF (version 2) (version 3) | ecosystem: Host-associated > Plants > Roots >... | reverse complement strand
AAGACGGCGCGGTCAAGGATGCGAAAGTGACCAAGTCCAGCGGCTACCGCGCCCTCGACCGGGCGGCGCTGGCGGCGTTCAGCCGCTGCCGCTTCAAGCCGCCCATGGCCGACGGCAAGCCCGTGCAAGCCTGGATGCCGATCCAGTATGTCTGGTCGCCCGAGTAGGGGCCGGTACAATACGCCCATGCCCGCTCCAACCGACCCACGCTTCTCCCAGCCCGGCCACCCTCCCGCCACCATTACCGAATTCGAAGGCGTCCGCTCGCTCCACCTGGGCACGTCCTGGGTGCAGGGGTCGATGCGCCTGACGCGACCGGATGCGATCGAGCTCGAATACGTGCAGATGATGATGATGTGGATGCTGTTCGTGCAGCAGCCGCGCCGCATCGTGCAGCTGGGCCTGGGCAGCGCCGCGCTGACGAAATTCTGCTACCAGAAATTCCCCAGCGCGCAGGTAGCGGCCGCGGAGCTGAACCCGAACGTGATCGCGATCTGCCACGAATACTTCGGCCTGCCGCCCAACGATGCGCGGCTCAGCGTGCGCGAGATGGATGCGATGGACTTCGTGATGGACCGCGCCAAGCACGGCACGGTCGACGTGCTGCAGGTCGACCTGTACGACGAGGAGGCGCGCGGCCCGGTGCTCGACACGCCCGAGTTCTACCAGGCCTGCGCCGACTGCCTGACAGACGGCGGCGTGATGACCGCCAACGTGTTCGGCGACTTCATCAACTACGACAAGAACCTGCAGGCGATGGAGCTGGCCTTCGACGCCGTGGTCTGGCTGCCCGAGGTCCACGACGCCAACATCGTCGTCGTCGCCTTCAAGCAGGCGCCGCAGATCGATTTCGCGGTGCTGTACGAACGCGCCGCCGAGATCAAGCGGCGCTACAACCTGCCGGCCAAGAACTGGGTCAATGGCCTGAAGGAGTGGATGCGGGACCACATGGGCTGAAGCCTCAGCGGCCTCAGTGGCAGGCCGTCGGCAATGCCGTCGACGCCAGGTTCTCGCCGCTGCAGCGCCATACGACACGCTTGTTGCCGTCGAGGGAAGGCGAGAACACCAGGGTGCCGATCCCTTGCGCGGTAGCGACCGAGGTCAGTACCCGCACCTCGGCGGTGTCCGGATCGTACTGGACCACGTTCACCGCGTTGTTGTTCGTCAGGCGCACGCCGGCTTCTTCGAGGGTCGACGGAATCGCCTGGTTGACCATGTAGTAGGCGCCAACCTTGATGGTGGCGTCGTGGCCGACCTCGTAGGCCGCGGTGGTACTGGCCTTCTGCGTATAGCCCTGGTAAGCCGGGATCGCGACCGCCGCCAGGATGCCGATCAGCGCCACCGTCACCATCACGTTGGCGGCACCGGCGCCGGCCACGCCCAGGCGCGGCACGAACAAGGCGAGCAGGCCGGCCAGGAAGCTGCGCGAGGGCTGGCTCGGTTCACGGCCGGCAGCCAGTGCGCGCACCGCCGCCATCCGCTTGACCAGCCATGGGTAGTCGCCCACCAGTTCGTGGAAGGACATCCAGAAGCCTTCGGTTCGGGACTGGTCGACATAGGCCTGGGCATTCAGTCCGCGACCCCGTTTGCCGCCGGCGGCCAGCACGGCCAGTCCGTGTTCGGCATTCACCGGATTGTCGCAGGCTGCCAGCCCGTGGCGGTCGCAGGTGTATTCGCGGGCGCGGGCGTAGGCGGCGCCCACCAGCGGCAGCACCGAAGCCGGCGCCAGCACGGTGGACCAGCTCAGGTGCTTGCGTTTGATGTGGCCGAGTTCGTGGCCGATGTAGAAGTTCAGCGCGTCCGGGTTGTGCGCCAGCCCGTCGACGACCTCCGAATAGAGCACCAGGAAATCGCGGCCCAGGAAGCGGGTCGCGAAGGCATTCATCATGCCGCCCATCTGCAGCAGGTAGGCCTGCGGCTCCTTTTCGACGTCCAGCTTGCGGCAGCAGGCATCGATCTGCTGCTTCAGGTCAGGATACTGCTCCTCGGTGATGCGCACCCCGGTACCCTTGATGTAGGAGACCAGGGCCGACTGCGCGAAGCAGTAGAACAGGAAGATGAACAGCGCGTACACCAGCACCAGACCCTTCGTACCGAGCAGAAGCCCGGCCCAGACCAGCACGGACAGCACCAGCATCAGGCCAAACAGACGTTTTTCGTTCTTGTACACCAGCTCCATGCTCACTCCGATATTGTTACTTTTAGGAAATTGAACAAATACTAGCTGTGTTTACTCTTTTGAAACAATGGAGTTAACAACAGGGTGTTGCTTTATAGACACAACTCTGCGCCAAGACAGGGCTGCGGTTGTTAAGGGTCAATTTCTCGTCGTATAGGGTCCCGCAAGATGGGCTGGCCGCCGACAGGCTCCCATCAAGAGAGATGACCCATGACCAGCCAGCTGCAACGCACCCTGATCGCATCCGCCGTCCTGACGGCCTGCGCGCCCGCCCTGGCCCAGCAAGCCGACACCGGCGACAACACGGGGAACAGCGCGGGAAACAGCGCCGCCACCGTCGTCGTGATCGGCTCGCGCACCAGCGCCAAGAGCGCGCTCGACACCGTGGTGCCGGTCGGCCTGATCGGCCAGAAGGACCTGCAGTCGGCCGGTACGCCGGAGCTGGGCAAGGTGCTGCAGGAGCTCGACCCCTCGTTCAACTTCACCACCACCTTCATCAGCGACGGCACCGACATCATCCGCCCGGCCACCCTGCGCGGCCTGGGACCGGATCAGCTACTGGTGCTGGTCAACGGCAAGCGGCGCCACCAGCAGGCTTTGGTGAACGTCCAGCAGACCATCGGACGCGGCTCGGCCGGCACCGACATCAATGCGATCCCGCTGTCGGCCATCCATCACATCGAAGTGCTGCGCGACGGCGCCGCCGCCCAGTACGGATCGGACGCCATCGCCGGCGTGATCAACATCGTGCTCAAGCAGGGTCCGGGCAACCAGCTGAGCGTGGCCGGCGGCACGACGTCGAAAGGCGACGGCGACACGATCAGCGTCAGCGAAACCCACGGCTTCGCGCTCGGATCTTCGGGCGGCTACCTGAATCTGGCCGTCGAAAGCCGGCGTCGCGGCGAGACCAATCGCGCCGGGCCCGATACCCTGCGCGTGAACCCGCCGCGCGTCACGCAGCGCATCGGCGATTCGCTCGCCAAGGATGCCTATTTGTGGACCAACGCCATGCTGCCTGTCGGCGCTGGCGGCAATGGTGACGGCGAGCTGTATGCCTTCGGCGGCATCTCGCGCCGTACCGGCGATGCGGCCGGCTTCTTCCGGCCGAAAGAGGATGGCCGCAATGTCCCTGCGGTCTACCCGGATGGCTTCCTGCCGAACATCCTGACCACGGTGCGCGACGCCTCGCTGGCCGTCGGATTCCGCCATGGCCTGGGCGCCAGCTGGAAGCTCGACGCCAGCGTCAACCATGGCCGCAGCGAACTCGCTTTCTTCGAGCGGAACTCGATCAACGTCAGCTATTGGTACGAGCCGAAGTGCAGCTGCTCGAACTGGAACGAATCCCCGACCGGCGCCAACACCGGCCGCCTGCGCTTCACCCAGACCACCGTCAATCTCGACCTGCGCGGCCCGGTGTCGCTGGCGGGCACCGAACTGCAGCTGGCCGCCGGTGCCGAGTACCGGCGCGACGGCTACCAGATCGTGGCCGGCGACCCGGTCTCCTACCAGTACGGCCGCACCAACAACCCGGCGATCAAGATCCTCGACCAGACCGGGCATATCGCGGCGGCCGGCATCCAGGGCTTCCCCGGCTACACGCCGGCGACGGAGGTGAACGAGGCGCGCCACAACAGCGCCGTCTATCTCGACGCCGAGCACAAGTTCTCGCTGCCGATCACGCTGGCAGCCGCGGTGCGGCACGAACACTATTCCGACTTCGGCGGCACCACCACCGGCAAGCTGGCGCTGCGCTACGACCCGAGCCGCCAGCTCGGCCTGCGCGCCAGCGCCTCCACCGGCTTCCGCGCGCCCAGCGTGCAGCAGAAGTTCTACAGCTCGGTCTCGACCAACCTGAATGCGGCCGGCGTGCTCACCGAAACCCTCACCGCGCGCGAAGGCAGCCCCGTCACCAGGGCGCTCGGCATCGCGCCGCTGAAGGACGAAACCTCGCGCAGCGCCAGCCTCGGCCTGGTCCTGCGGCCGGCGCCGGGCTTCTCCTTCACCGCCGACGTCTGGCGCACCCGCATCGCCGACCGCATCGTCTTTTCCAGCACCATCGCGCCCGAGAGCGGTCCCTGCCCCACCCTGGCGGCCTGCCCGATCAAGGCCGTGCTGGACCCGCTGCGCGTGGGCCAGGCCCAGTTCTTCACGAATGCGATCGGCACCACCACGCGCGGCCTGGACCTGATTGCCGAGCGCACCCTGCGCGTCACGGGCGGCACTTTGGTGCTGTCCGGCCAGCTGGGCTTCAACGCGACCTCCGTCGATTCGCGGTCTTCGTCCTCGAAGGTGCTGAGCGGCGCCCAACTGTTCGACGATGCCCAGGTGACGCTGATCGAACGCGGACAGCCGCGCAAGCACCACGTGGTAGCGGCCGACTTCACGACGGGTCCATGGAATCTGAACGCGCGCGCCAATTACTACGGCGAGGTGGCAGGCCAGGGCTTTACCGCGCCCTACATCCAGAACTGGGAGCCGAAATGGCTGCTGGACCTGACGGGCCGCTTTGCGTTCACCAAAAACTTCGCACTGAGCGCGGGCGTGAACAATGTGTTCGATACCTATCCGAGCCGCTGGGACCCGGTCAAGGCCGCGCCCTTCCCGCAGATGGGCTTTACTTACTGCTGGGAGACCTGCCCGTTCGGCCTGAACGGACGCTCCTTGTACGCGAAGGCCGACTACAGCTTCTGAATCATCAGCGCCGTTCGCGCCACCACAGGCCCAGCATGGCCAGCGCGAACACGAGGCCGAAGGGCCAGACCGGCAGCGTGCGCGCGGGACTGCCGGTCGGCGCGACCGGTGTGCGGGCCGCGTAGCGCGCGGTGGCGTCGCGGCGCTGGGCCCGCTGCCACAATGCCCAGTCGCCATCGGCATACACATAGACGGCGCTGCCGGCCGCACGGCCGCCCGGCAGCTGCGTGTGGACGTCGAGCCAGCCGGCGCGCTGCGGCCACACGGCGACGCAGGACGCGTCGACATATTCTGCACGGCGCTGCCACGGCAGCGTCAGCGCCAATCCGGGGAACTCGACTTCGCCGCCCTTGGCCAGCGCATCGCCGCGGGCGCACACTTCCAGCCGTTGCCCCGGCAGCGGCAGTTCGCGCGGCGCGAGCCAGTCCAGATCCTCCTGACGCCCTACGCGCAGGCGGTCGAGCACATCCTGCCACCACAGCGCCAGCGCGCGCGGTTCCTCGATCGCATGGCGGTGCCAGCCGCCCACGCCCAGCCAGGCGATGCGGCCGCGCTGCCAGTCGCGGGTCCAGATGCCGTTCTCTCCCTGCCAGTCGCCGGCTGGCCCGTCCGCCGGGTTCAGGCTGCCGGATGCCATCGGCAGGTGCGTGCCGACCGTCTTGTCGGCCGGCTGCGGCTTCAGGTGCAGACCCATGCTGCGCGACCAGAGGCCGGCATCGCCCGCATTCGCGCCCAGCACCAGCAGCGGTGCGCCCTCGGCCACCCGCGCCAGCAGCGTGCCGCGTGCGGCATCGCCGGCGCGTTCGAACCAGGCAGCGTCGACGATCTCGAGGTCCGGCGCCTTCATCTCGGTGCGTGCGCTTTCGCTACGGCGCAAATTCTTGCCCAGCTCGACCTGCCAGTCGATCACGGCATTGCTGGCGGCCAGCAGGTCATCCAGCGTGCGCAAATCGAAGGACGGTGCGCCGAAACGCCCGCGCACTTGCAGCGGCGACGGCTCGACGACCGTCACCGGCACCGGGCCCTGGTCGACCAGCTTGCCGTCCGCATCCAGCAGGCGCGCCTTCAGGACCAGGCGCTCGGCCAGCGGCGGCAGCCACTGCACGGACAGGGCGCCATCGCTTTTGCTTTCGGCCAGCACTTCGCCGTTCTCGGCCAGAAGCTGCAGCTTGCCCGGCGCTTTCCAGGAGCGCTCCAGCGTCAGGCTGAAGATACGCCCGAGTGCGACGGTGCGCGGGAAGTCGACACGGATCGTCGGCGTGCTCGGCGCCGTCCAGGCCAACGGCCGCGCCGGCAGCTCGTCCCATTGCGCGGCGCGCAGGCCGTCGCCATCCAGCTTCAGGGAGCGCACGCCATCCAGCGAGGCCGGCGGTGTCGCTGAGGCCAACTGCAAGGTCCCGCCGGCCTCGCCGGGCAGCGCGAATCTGCCGACGGTACCCGCCAGTGCAATGCCCGCCACCACGGCCAGCAAGGCGTCGAGCCAGCGCCGGCGTGCAGCGTAGGCCAGCGCGCCGAGGACGCCGGCAAGGAGGGCGGCGATGGAGAGCCAGCTCATTTCACACCTCCGCGCGCGGCGCGTTCGAAGGGTGTCTCGACCTGCGGCCTGGCCTGCAGCAGTACCGGCGCATCCTGCACGGCGCCGCGCAGCCAGGCGCGCAGCACCGGGCGGCAGGCCAGGCAGCCGTCGGCCACATCCTGGATCGCACGCTGGGCGGCCAGGCGCTGCTCGTCGACAGCGATACGCTCGCGTACCCAGTCATGGGCGGTGCGCGTCCACAGGCTGGGGAGCGGCCCGTCGCCGGCCAGGGCGCCCACCAGTTCGCGCAATTGCGCCGGCACGCCATCGGGTGCCGCCGACTGTTCGCGCCTGGCGCTGGCGGCGCCGGCCATGTCGCCCGTCATGCGCTTGTCCTCCTTGATCGGCGGCGGTGCAAAGGCCGTCTTGTGCAGGTAGATGCGCTCGGACTGCTGCAATTCCTTGATCGCGTCCAGCGCCTTGTGCTCGGGCGGCAGCGCCGTCTTCGGGGTGATGGCGCGCAGTGCGTTCTCGGCATCCCACATTGCGGCCAGGGCGCGGCGCAGCACCTTCTTGGTGGCCTCGTCGAACAGGGTCGCGTTCTCGGCCTGGTCGTGGGCGTGGCCGAACTCGTGCAGCACGTCCTGCGGCTTGTTATTGCCTCCGCCGTGGTCGTCGTGGTCGTCGTCCTTGCCGAACAAGGTCGATTCCTCGCCCAGGAACTGGCCGTAGCGGCGCCGCAGCGCGCCCTGGTCGGCGGCGATCGATTCGCTGCGTTCGCGCACGCTGGCGGCATCCATCTTCTTCGCGCGCATGTCGGCAATGAGTTGCTCGGTATCGATGATGATCTGGCGCTGGCTGCGCAGGCTTTCCGGCTTGACCATCACCGGCAGCGCCGACACGTCCTGATCGTCCTCGCTGGGCGGCGCCGGCAGGCGCAGCGTGTAGGTGGGCGATTGCACCGTGTGCGGCCGCGCCGCGTTGTCGGTGGCGCGAACGAAGAAATACAGCTCGTCGCCCGGCTCCATGCCGAGCTCCGTCAGCGCCCAGTTTTTCGACCAGTCGCGCCGGCGCGGGTCAATGCCGCTCGGGAGCGGCATCTCACGGTCGCTGAAGCGGATGTTCTCGCCGCTGCCGCGCGCCAGGGTCAGGTGCAGGGTCGCCTGCTTGACTTGGTAATCGTCGCGTACCGAGATCGCCATCGCCGCCTGGGTGGCATCGCGCGCCAGTTCCTTGATGATCTCGTTCGGCTGGGTGACGACGATCTCGGGCGCCCCGTCCGGCAGCACCTTCAAGGTGTAGCGGGCGCCGCGCCAGCGCCAGAAGATGGATTCGGTGGCGGTCCAGCGCGCGCAGCCGGCGCCGGCATGCAGCGTCTGGCCGTCGCTCAGCTCGATCGTCTCGCTTGCTGCGGCCGGATTCTTCAGGCACCACTCGACCACGGTCTGTTCCGGCGCCTGCAGGTCGCGCGGCGGCGTGCTCGATGCTTCGACGCCGGTGTAGCGCGGCGGCGTCATTTTCACGATCAGCTCGGCGGCCGCTGCGGCAGTCTTCACCGCTTGCGCAGCAGGCAGGCCGGCGGCTTGCGGCTGTGCGCCATGCGGCAGCAGCGCCGCGCCCCAGGCTAGCGCCGCCAGTGCCAGGTTCGCGGCCAGCCAGGGCAAGCCCAGGGGCAGGCGCTCGCGCACGATGGCCCGCACGCGCGCAGGCGTGAGGCTGGCATCGATGCGCGCCAGCAGGCGCTGGCGCTGCAGCTGCGCCACCGGCGATTCCGCCGCCAGAAGCAGCCCGGTGCTGTCTTCCATCTCCGGCAAGGCGCTGTCCAGCCAGGCGGTCCAGCCGTGGGCGACGCGGCGCTGCAGTCGCAAGGCGTCCCAGGCGCAGAAGGCCGACCAAGCCAGCAGGCCGGGGCCGGAACGCAGCAGCAGCCAGGGCACGGCACCCAGGATCCACAGGCCGGTACGGCGCAGGCGTGCGGCGCGCCACAGGCGATTAAAGAGCTCAGCGCCGGCGGACATGGGTCAACAGCCTTTCCAAAGCAAACAGGACCAGCAGGGTAATGGCCAGGGCCTCATGCAGGGCGCCGCCCTCCGGGCCGGCCACCGCGCGCGCATCGACGGCGGGTGCCTGCGGCGGCGCGGTGTAGGGCGGGACGCCGGCATGCAGGCGCAGCCAGGTTTCGAACATCGTGCGCGCGGCGGCGGCATCCTTCGGCGGCAGCCAGGCGGCGCTCCACAGGCGCCCGCGCGGGGTATCAAGGTAATGCAGGCCATCGACCTGCGGCGCTTTCACCAGCTCGGGGAAAGCGGCCGTGTCGGCGATCCACCACAGCGGCGCATGCAGCGCCGGCGGCGGCGCTTCCGGCAAGTCCCAGATCACCAGCGCGGCATTGGCGGCCGGCTGGGCGTCCAATACATAGCGCTGCGGCCCTTCGAGCGCGCCGAACAGCTTGCGCCATTCCTCAGCGCGGCGGCTGAACAGCGCCACATGCTGTTCGGACCTTGCCGGCGCCGCGGCCTGGGGCCGCACCGTCAACGCATGCCGCAGGCGCGGCAGCGCCGCCGGCATCGCCACGTCGCCCACCAGCAGCAGGCGCGCCTTCGGCTCGAATTCGCGCTCGTGTTCGTGCAGCCAGCGGTAGGCGTCGCGGCCCGGCAAGTCGATGCGGCGCGCCTCCGCCAGGCCGGCGGCACGGATCTGCTTGCCGATGAAGGCCGGGTCGGTGCCGGGCACCACCAGTACGCTGTCGCCGCGCCACGGCAGCACCGGGTCGGCCAGCAGCGCGATCAGGGTGGCCAGCAGCAGGCAGCGCAGGAGCAGCAGGAGCACGTCGCTCCAGCGCCACACACGCAGCTGCACGGGTTCGGACTGCGGCAGGAAGCGCGCCGTCGCCAGCGGCGCGGCCTTGGTCTGTTCGCGCTTCTGCCGGTGCCACAGGATCGGCAGCAGCAGAATCGGAAGCGCCCACCACCACAGGCTGTTCATGGGCGGCCTCCCCGCTTGCGAAGCCATGCGCGCAAAATCTCGGCCGGCGCGCGTTCGATCGGCGCCGCCACATAGGGAATGTCATGCGCGCGGCACTGCTGCGCAACCATGTCGAAATGTTCTTCGCGCCGGCGGGCGTACTCGGTGCGCGCCTCGCGGCCAAAGCGGAACAGCTTGCCATCGCCTTCCGGGTCGCGCCAGGCCTGGGCGGCATCGAAATCGGCGGCGATCTCGGCTTCGGTCTGCAGGCACAGCGCGCGCACGTCGTGGCGCATGCTGCGCAGGCGGAGCATCGCTGCCGACAGCGGCGACGGCCACTCCAGGAAATCGCTGGCCACGCAGACCACGCTGGGCGCGCGCGCGAAATGCAGGCTGGCGCGCAGTACCTCGGCAGCGGGCAGCGTGCCGGCAGCATCGACACGGTTCAGTTGGGCCAGCACACGCTGCAGCTGGCGCGGGCCGCGCGCGGCCGGCGTGAAGTGGGCGCGCTCGCCCTGGCAGACGAGCAAGCCGAACGCATCGCCCTGGCGCTGGGCGATCGCCGCCACGCAGCCCAGCAGCAGGCGCGCGGTGTTCAGCTTGTCGAGTCCTTCGATACTGCGGCTCGGCTCCAGCATCGATGCCGTCGCGTCCAGCACCAGCCAGACGGCGACGTGGCTGTCGCGTTCGGCCTCGCGCACATAGTAGCGGTCGGCGCGCGCCATCAGCTTCCAGTCGACGCGGCGCCACTCGTCCCCGGGCGCATAGGCCCGGTATTCGGAAAACTCGACGCCGGCGCCGCGCTCACGGCCGGCATGGATGCCGTGGCCGAGTCCCGCCAGCACGTGGCGGATCGCGAGCTCGAGTTTTCCCGTGTGCGCCGCCAGCGCGGCGCTTGCCACCAGACTCACTTAGACGCTCACTTAGTCAACCCGGACTTCGGCACGCAGTGAAGCCAGCACGTCGGCAATCGCGATGCCATCCGCCTCCGCCTCGAAATTGCGCAGCACGCGGTGCGCCAGCACCGGCAGCAGCATGGCCTTGACGTCGTCGCGGGTCACGGCCAGGCGGCCGTGCATCAGTGCGCGCGCCTTCGCCGCCAGCACCAGCGCCTGGCCGGCGCGCGGGCCGGCGCCCCAGCCGATGTGCTTGCGGATCGCCTCGACCGGCGACTCCGCGGGACGGGTCGCGCGCACCAGCCGGGTCGCATAGCGCAGCATGGGCTCGGCGATTTCAATGTCGCGCACCAGCTGCTGCAGCCGCAGCAAGGTGTCGAGCGTCATCGCCGGCTCGGCGTCGCGCAGGCCGGCATGGGTGGTGGCGCCGACCATCGCGATTTCTTCCTCTTCGCTCGGATAGCCGACATCGATGCGCAGCAGGAAGCGGTCGAGCTGGGCTTCCGGCAGCGGATAGGTGCCGGCCTGCTCGATCGGGTTCTGGGTCGCCAGCACGAAGAAGGGCTTCGGCAGCTTGTGGGTCTGGCCGGCGAAGGTGACGGAGCGTTCCTGCATCGCTTCCAGCAGCGCCGACTGGGTCTTCGGCGGCGCGCGGTTGATCTCGTCGGCCAGCAGCACCTGGGTGAACACGGGACCTTGCTGGAAGCGGAACACACGCTGGCGCGTGGCCTGGTCTTCTTCGAGGATCTCGGTGCCGACGATATCCGATGGCATCAGGTCGGGCGTGAACTGCACGCGCCGGAACTGCATGTCGGTGGCCTGGGCCAGCGATTTCACCAGCAGGGTTTTACCCAATCCCGGCACACCCTCGACCAGCGCGTGGCCGCCGGCCAGCAGGCAGGTCACGAGCAGCTCGATCACCTCCTTCTGGCCGATGATCACCTGGCCCATGCTGCTCTTCAGCGCGCCGACGCGCGACACCAGGTCGGCGATCTCGTTTTCAGTCCATGCTGCTTCTGCCACGTTGCTACGCTCCCAAGGCATATTGAATGATATTGACCGCAAAGCGGGTGTTGTCGACTGCCAGCCAGCGCTTGTTGCGGAAGTCGTAATCCCACTCGCAGCCGTAGTCCTTGTTCGAATACAGCACGCCGATGCGGCCGCCCACCTCGATGGCGCGCAGGTACTCGTGCACCAGGTCGTCGCCCCAGCCGTTCAGCTCCACCGCCGTGTTGGGCGGGCCGTCGAACTTGAAAAAGCTGGAATACAGGCGGTGCGTATTCGGGATCTTCTTCAGCGCCTTCGGTCCGAACATTTTGGCCAGCTCGGCCTCGAAGGATTTGGCGAACAGGCCGTCGATGTCGTGGTTGCAGTCGTCCACGAAGACGAAGCCGCCGCCCTTCACGTAGCGCTCGAAGTTGCGGCGCTCGGCGGGCGTGAACTGCACCAGCTTGTGCCCGGCCAGGTAGCAGAACGGCGATTGCAGCATTTTCGGGTCCGACAGCGCGATCACGCGCTCGGCCGGGTCCACGCGCAGGGTCGTGTACTCGACCAGCGAGTTGAGCACGTTGCTGGGCATGCGGATGTCCACATCCCAGTCGCCCGACTCGTACATCAGGCGCGTGAAGTAAAAATCGTAGACCACTTAGACCGCGTCGGACAGCGAGGTGAAGTTGAAATCGCGGATGCGCATCGGCGGCAGCACCATCTGGTAGGCCACCTCGTCCGGCCCGATGATGACCGGCTTGCCCAGTTCATCGACGTTGTTGAGCATCGTGATGGGACTTTCGTTGAAGCGGAAGTTCTTGACCGGGTATTTGATCTTGCCGTTCTCGACGTAGAAGGTGCCGTCGCGCGTCAGACCGGTCAGCAGCACCGACTGCGGGTCGACCATGCGGATGTACCAGGTGCGGGTAACGACGATGCCCTTCTTGGTCCCGGCGATCAGCTCTTCCAGCGACTTGCTGCCGCCGGCCATGATCATGTTGCCGGCGCGGGCGGTCGGCGCGACGCCTTGCTTTTGCGCCCAGAAGCGCGAGTACTCGAGGTTGGCGATCTTGCCGTCCTTGATCAGGTCGCGGCGCTGGCGCGCCAGCATCGATTGCGTGTCCCAGGGGCTGACCGGGACGTCCTTGTCCCAGGGGTCGGACCAGACGTTGATCTGCTCGTCGAACAGCTTTTCGCCCAGGCGGTTGCCGCCGCCCTTCTTGGCCAGGAAGCTGCGGCCTTCATCGGCCTGGCGCGCACCGAAGGCGCCGAACATGCGGCCCAGCAGTTCGGAGGTCGCGGCCGGTTCCAGGATCACGGTGTAGCGGCCCGGCTCCAGCGCTTTCGCATCGACCGAGCGCAGTGCTTTTTCCATCGCCACCTCGGATGCTTCGCGCGCATCGAAGTGCCTGGCATCGCTGGCCGAACGGGTCACCCAGCCGGAACCGCGGCCATCTTCGGTCCGCGCGGTGCAGGTGAAATCGAGGCCGGTGAACTCGCGGTGGCCGAACAGGCCTTTCGAGTTGGCGATGGTCTCGAAGCCGGTGGAGTCGGTGAAGAAGCCGGCCGTGACCAGCTTCTTGTTGCGGCCGGCGAGGATGGCGTGCGCAGCCACCTCGGCGCGGAAATCCGGGTCGATCGCGGCGGTGGAAGCGAAGTATTCGCCGGTCGGCTTGAATTCCTGTTTGCCCGGCACCGGCACGTATTCCGGATTCTCTGGTGCCAGGCGCGCGGTGTCTTCGGCGCGGCGCACCGCCTGCTCGAGCGACTTGTCGTCGAATTCATTCACCGATGCCGTGCCCTGGCGCTTGCCGAAAGCGACGGTGACGACCAGTCGCCGGTCTTCGTTCAGGCCGGCCGTGGAGACGCTGTTGCGCGCAAAGCGGATGTTGCCGTTGCGGCTGCCGTTGATGGCAACGCTGCATTCATCGGCTTTCGAGAAGGACAGCACGCGGTCGCAGATCCGTTTGGCTTCGTCCTGGTTGAGCTGTTTCATGAAGTCCTCTTTAGCCGATCTTGCGGCCGGTATTGATCACTTTGACGCCATTGAAGCGCGTGGTCGATGCACCGTGCGAGACCGCGCTGACCTGGCTGGGCTGGCCCTTGCCATCGAAGAAGGAGCCGCTCATGCGCCAGTCGCGCTCGTCGCAGATGGCGCTGCAGGCGTTCCAGAATTCCTGGGTGTTCGACTGGTAAGCCACGTCTTCCAGCATGGGGCCGATCTTGCCGTCCTTGATCTCGAAGTAAAGCTGGCCGCCGAACTGGAAGTTGTAGCGCTGCTGGTCGATCGAATAGGAACCGCGGCCCAGGATGTAGATGCCCTTCTTGACGTCCTTGACCATCTCGTCTGGCGTCAGGCGCGCCTTGCCAGCCGCCAGCGAGACGTTGGGCATGCGCTGGAACTGCACATTGCTCCAGCTGTCCGCATACGAGCAGCCATGCGATTCCTTCTCGCCGATGATGTGGGCCTGGTCGCGCGTGGCCTGGTAGTTGACCAGGATGCCATCCTTGATGATGTCCCAGCGTTTCGGCTTGACGCCTTCGTCGTCGTAGCCGACCGCGCCCAATGAACCGGGGGTGCTTTTATCGGCGAAGAAGTTGACCTTGTCTGAGCCGAACTGGAATTTCCTGGTCTCCCATTTATCGAGCGTGCAGAAGCTGGTGCCGGCGTAGTTGGCCTCGTAGCCCAGCACGCGGTCCAGTTCCGTCGGGTGGCCGACCGATTCGTGGATGGTCAGGAACAGGTTTTCCGGCGCGATCACGAGGTCGTACTTGCCCGGCTCGACGCTCTTCGCCGTCAGCTTCTCGCGCGCCTGGCGGCCGGCGGCTCTAGCTTCCTCGACGATGTCGTAGCCGCCCTTGTACAGGGTGGTGACGCCGCCGGCGGCGCGGATCTTGTGCTCCGGGCGCACGTCGAAGTACTCGTAACCCATGCCGACCGGCGGCGCCAGGCCGGCGCGCGAGCGGAATTTACCCGTTTCCTTGTCGACCGCGGTCGCGGTGAGCGGCGCCCACAGGCGGTGGATGTCCTGGTCGATGTAGGAGCCGTCGGTGGAAGCGAAATACTTCTGCTGGTTCACCTGGAACAGGTTGGCCGTCATGAAGCTGGCGCCGGCATCGAGCCCCGCCTTGTTGGCGGCGATCAGCATCTCGGCCTTTTCTTTCACCGGGACGGTACGCCAGTCCTTCCTGATCGGCGTGGCCCAGGCCACCTCGCCCACACCCCTGCCGTTGCCACCAAGTGGCGCCAGGCGCACAGGCTCCGTTTGCAGCCTGGCGTTGGCGCGCGCAATCGCCACCGCCTGGCGCGCGGCATTCGCGACGGCGTCCGGGTTCATCGCATTGGTGGCGGCAAAGCCGTAGGCGCCATCGGCAATGACGCGCACGCCGATGCCGCTGGACTCCGTGTTCGTCACGCTCTGCACCGTCAGGTCGCGGGTGCTGATGAACTGGTTCAGGTAGCGGCCGATGCGCACGTCGCAATAGCTGGCGCCGGCCTTGGTGGCCGCGTTGAGGGCGGCGTCGGCGAGCGCCTTCTTGAGGCTGAGCGGCATGCTGCTCTGCAGCTCTTCGGCGGCGATGGCGTTGCCGAAGACGGGGACCAGCATGGCGCCGGCGGTGCCGGCGGCTAGGTTTAGGAAGGTACGGCGTTCCAATTGATTCTCCATGATGGTGGGCACGGCGTGCCCACCCTAAGCATCAAACCGCGTCAGACAGCGAGGTGAAGTTGAAGTCGCGAACCTTCATCGGCGGAATCGACATCTGGAACGGCACCTCGTCCCCACCGATGATCACCGGCTTGCCGATCTCCTCGATGTTGTTCAGCATGGTCACCGGGCTCTCGTTGAAGCGGAAGTTCTTGATCGGGTACTTGATCTTGCCGTTCTCGATGTAGAAGGTGCCGTCGCGGGTCAGGCCGGTCAGCAGCACCGATTGCGGGTCGACCATGCGGATGTACCAGGTGCGGGTCACCAGGATGCCCTTCTTGGTGCTGGCGATCAGGTCGGCGGTCGTCTTGTCGGTGCCGGCCATGATGATGTTGCCCGGGGTCGCGGTCGGACGCACGCCCTTCTTCTTGGCCCAGAACTGCGAGTAGTTCAGGGCGTTGACCTTGCCGTCCTTGATGATGTCCATGCGCTCGCGCGCGATCAGGTTCTGGGTGTCCCAGGGCAGCACCGGCACGTCCGGGTTCCAGGGGTCGGCCCAGATGTTGACCTGGCTGTCGAACAGCTTGTCGCCCAGGCGCGAGGCGCCGCCCTTCTTCGACAGGAAGCTGCGGCCTTCATCGGTCTGGCGGGCGTCGAAGCCGCCCAGCATGTAGCCGAGCAGCTCGGAGGTCGCGGCCGGCTCCAGGATCACGGTGTAGCGGCCCGGCTCCAGCGCTTTCGCATCGACCGAGCGCAGCGCCTTTTCGATCGCCACGTCGGCCGCTTCGCGCGGGTCGAAGCGGGCCGCATCGGTGGCCGAGCGCTTGACCCAGCCGGAGCCGCGGCCGTCTTCGGTGCGCACCGTGCAGGTGAAATCGAGGCCGGTCTCGTCCTGGTGGCCGTACACGCCGTTCGAGTTGGCGACCGACGTGAACGAGGTGCTGTCGCTGAAGAAGCCGGCAGCCACCAGCTTGTTCTTGCGGCAGGCTTCGATCGCGTAGGCGGCCGACTGAGCGCGGAATTCCGGATCGATGGCGGCGGTCTTCTTGCTGAAGGTCTCGGAAGCGCGGTAGTTCTGCTTGGCGACGGCCGGCATGAACTCCGGATTTTCCGGTGCCAGCCGGGCCAGGTCTTCGGCGCGGCGCACGACTTTTTCCAGCGACTTGTCGTCGAACTCGTTGATGGTGGCGACGCCCTGGCGCTTGCCGAAGGCGACCTGCACGGCAATGTTCGTGTCTTCCGCCAGGCCGGCGGTAGAGACGGCGTTGCGCGCGAAGCGGATATTGCCCTGGCGGCTGCCGCCCACGGTCACGCTGCATTCGTCGGCCTTGGACAGCGACAGGACGCGGTCGCAGATACGTTTGGTTTGTTCCTGGGTCAGGATGGTCATATGGTGTGCTCCCTGCCTTAGCCGATCTTGCGGGCGGTGTTGATGACGTTGATGCCGTTGAAGCGCGCGGTGCTCGAACCGTGCGAGACGATGGAGATCTGCGGAGGCTGGCCCTTGCCGTCGAAGAAGGAGCCGCCCATGCGCCAGTCGCGCTCGTCGCAGATGGCGGTACAGGCGTTCCAGAATTCCTGGGTGTTCGACTGGTAGGCCACGTCTTCCAGCATCTGGCCGATCTTGCCGTTGTTGATCTCGTAGAACAGCTGGCCGCCAAACTGGAAGTTGTAGCGCTGCTGGTCGATCGAGAACGAACCGTCGCCGACGATGTAGATGCCCTTCTTGATGTCCTTGACCATCTCGTCCGGGGTCAGCTTCTTCTTGCCGGCCTGGAGCGAGACGTTCGGCATGCGCTGGAACTGCACGTTGCTCCAGCTGTCGGCATACGAGCAGCCATGCGATTCCTTCTCGCCGATGATGTGGGCCTGGTCGCGGGTGGCCTGGTAGTTGACCAGGATGCCATCCTTGATGATGTCCCAGCGCTTGCACTTGACGCCTTCGTCGTCGTAGCCGACGTTGCCGAGCGAACCCGGGGTGACCTTGTCGGCGACGATGTTCACCAGCGGCGAGCCGTAGTTGAATTTCTTCGACTGCCATTTGTCCAGGGTGGCGAAGCTGGTGCCGGCGTAGTTGGCCTCGTAGCCCAGCACGCGGTCCAGTTCTGTCGGATGGCCGACCGATTCGTGGATGGTCAGGAACAGGTGTTCCGGCGACAGCATCAGGTCGTACTTGCCCGGAACGACCGTCTTGGCGGTCAGCTTGCGCTTGGCGTCGCGGCCTGCAGCGCGCGCGTCCTCGACGATGTCATACGACTTCGTGTACAGCGTGGCGACGCCGCCGGCGGCCTTGATTTTGTCTTCCTTGCGCCCGTCCAGGTATTCGTAGCCCATGCCGACCGGCGCCGACAGGCCCTGGCGCGAGCGGAACTTGCCGGTGGCCTTGTCGACCGCGGTGGCGGTGACGGGGGCCCACAGGCGCTGCAGGTCCTGGTCGATGTAGGAGCCGTCGGTGGACGCGAAGTACTTCTGCTGGTTCACCTGGAACAGCATCGAATTCATGAAGTTGGCGCCGCTTTCCATGCCTGCCTTGTTGGCGGCGATCAGCAGCTCGGCCTTCTCCTTGATCGGCACCGTGCGCCAGTCCTTCTTCACCGGCGTGGCCCACGACACCTCGCCCACGCCCTTGACTGGTGCAAGCTGCACCGGTTCGGACTGCAGCTTGGCATTGGCCTTGGCGATCGCCACCGCCTGGCGCGCCGCGCCCGCCACGCCGTCCGGCGTCATGTCGTTGGTGGCGGCGAAGCCGTAGGCGCCATTGCAGACCACGCGCACGCCGATGCCCGCCGACTCCGTATTGACGACGTTTTCGACGTTCAGGTCGCGGGTGATCACGTACTGGTTGAGGTAGCGGCCGATGCGCACGTCGCAGTAGCTGGCGCCGGCCTTGGTGGCGGCGTTCAGCGCGGTATCGGCCAGTATTTTCTTGGCCGCGACCGGCATCGGGTTGAGCAGCTCTTCGGCGGCGATTGCGCGGCCGAAGACAGGCACCAGCATCGAGCCGAAAGCCAGGCTGCTGATGTTGAGGAAGGTACGGCGTTCCATGACGTCTCCTGAGGTGGACAGTGGCCCGGCGGTCGGACCGCTCTTGTGGTGTTGCGCTTGTACTTCTCTTTCTCTGCTGAACCATATCAGCATGCGAACTTTTTGAATAGGCAATCTTTATGCCAAGCGCCTAAGCCCTTGATTGCGGAATGCGGCGCTCGCGGAGTGTCCGGCCCGCCTGTGTCCGCCAGTGTCCGCGCCGTGTCCGGCCGGTGTCCGCGCGGACGCATCCCATGCATACACATCTTTACTTGACGACAACTAGGGACTGGCCGATGATCGCCGGGCGGCACGGCAAGGCGCCGATGCCACCGACCCTGGAGACGACGACATATGAAACGATTCATCCTTGCTGCGGCCCTGCTGGCGGGCGGCCTGGCCGGCACCGTGCAGGCCGCCGACGACGCCCAGCTGCGCGCAGCGATCGCGGGCAGCCATCGCACTGCCGCCAACGTCGCGCGCGACGCCGCCCGCCATCCCTACGAAACGCTGACTTTCTTCGGCATCAAGCCGACCATGACCGTGGTCGAATTGCTGCCGGAAGGCGGCTGGTACACCGAGATCCTGGCGCCCTACCTGCGCCAGGACGGCAAGCTGATCGGCGCCGGCCCCATCTCCAAGACGCTGCTGGAGTCCAACCCGGCGGTCTACGACAAGGTCGTGCGGGCCCCCTTCAATCCGCCGAAGGCCATCTACAACTTCGCTCCGCCAAACAGCGTCGACATGGTGCTCACCTTCCGCAACGTGCACAATTTCGTCGACCTGGGCGACGACAAGGTCAAGGAAATGTTCAAGGCGCTGTACACCAGCCTGAAGCCGGGCGGCGTGCTGGGCGTGACCGACCACCGCCTGCCGGAATCCATGCCGCAGGATGCCAAGGCCACGAGCGGCTACGTCCACGAGTCCTATGTGATCAAGATGGCCGAGAGCGCCGGCTTCAAGCTGGCCGGCAAATCCGAGATCAACGCCAACCCGAAGGACAAGGCCGATCACAAGAACGGCGTGTGGGCGCTGCCGCCGACCCTGACCAACAAGGACGAAGACCGCGCCAAATACCAGGCCATCGGCGAGAGCGACCGCATGACGCTCAAGTTCGTGAAGCCGTAAATACGCACCCTGGCTCACTGCGGCAAATGTGACGCCGCAGTGAGTATTTGTGAATTTTCAGACGCCTTTCGCGGTGTATAGTCGCCGCATGAGACTATCCCGAATTGCCGCCGCAGCCGGCATCCTGCCGATGATGGGCATCGCCCTGGCAGCGCCGCCCCAGCAGCCGGCAAGCGCTTCTTCCGCCGCGCCGTCCGCCGCCATGGCGCCGGCCCAGCTGGCCCCCTTGGCCTTCCCAGGCTGGAACGAGGGCGTGGGCGGCCGCCTCCAGACCGTCTCCCTGCCGCGCATGCCGGGCATGTCCCGCGAGCCCGGGCTGGCCGTCTGGAGCGAGGGAACGAACCGGGTGCTGGTCGACCCCAGGCTGGTGCTGCGCACCGATGCCGCGCACCTGACCCTGATCGTCGGCCTGGTGCCGGCGGCGGAGAACGGCAAGCCGGCCGTTTCCCACGTCCTGCCGATGGCGCTTGCCGCCTACCAGTTCGAGCAGCATGGCGGCAGCTGGAAACTCGCTGGCCGCCAGGGCGTGTTCGCGATGCGAGGCTTCTTTGGCGAAGCCACGGTGCGCGCCGTTCCGCTGTCGAGCCAGCGCCAGGGGATCGCGGTCGAATACGGCAGCTGCTGGCAGGGCTATTGCGGCACCTGGATGTCCTTGTACGAAGTGGACAAGGGGATGGTGCGGCAGGAGCCGGCGGTCGAGATGGCGCTGTCCGGCATCAACGTCGACGCAACGTCCGACTGCATGCGCCGCCTGCAGCCGCTGATCAAGCCCCATGCGCAGGAGCTGCACCCGGACGACGGCAAAGTCCCCGGCGACAGCCATGACTGCTACGCCATCGAGAGCAGCTGGGCGGTCGAGCCCTCGCGCGAGCAGCCAGGCGATCTCGTGATCCGCTACCAGGGCGCGATGAGCCGCGCCGAGGCCCGCCTTTTACCGGCGGCCGCGATCGACCAGCGCCAGGTGCTGCGCTATAGCGGCGGGAAGTACCGGGCTGTTTCAGGTTTTAACCCGGTGCCGCCCATCTGAACGCTTACGCGCCCTTGTCTTTCTTGACCGGCGTGAAATTCAGATCCTGGAAGTCGTAGCTGAAGTCGGTCTCGGTGGAGATCGGCTGCATCTTCATGCGCTCGATGCTGCCGTCGGGGTTCAGTGCGAAGGTGACGTAGGCGTCGGCGTTGAAGTTGCGCTCCTTCCAGCGCACGATGAAGGTATCGTGCTGGAAGTGCTCCAGTTCCCCGCTCAGGTCCGGCGTGCGCGACAGCGACAGCACCTGCTTGCCGCCGACGTGCTTGATGGTGGCGATGCCGTACCACGGATCCTGGTAGTCGCCGTCGTAGGCGCTGCGCGGCAGCGAGGGCTGGGATTTCGCGGCGCGCGCGGCGCCGGTCTTGGCCAGGCGCGCCTTTTCCTTGGCGTGCATCTCTTCCTCGACCGCGGCCACGTTGCCGATCCAGTCGGTCTGCTCGTCCTTGTCGACCAGGCGCCCCAGCAGCTGCCACTGCAGCGCGTTCAGCGAGCCGCCGCTTTCGGCATTGGTAAGGATGGCGATGCCCAGCTTCTCTTCCGGCACCAGCACCACTTTCGAATAGAAGCCCTGCAGCGCGCCGCTGTGCAGGGCCAGCAGGCGGCCGTGGTAGTCGCGCAGCTGGAAGCCCAGGCCATAGGCGGCGAAATTCGCACGGGTAGCGGCCAGCCTGGCGTTCGGTTCGCCGGTACGCATTGGCGTCTGCGCGGTCCACAGCTCGCGCGCCTGCTTGGCGCTGAACAGGCGCGCCTCCTTGCCGTCGGCGCCCGCATTGGGCAGCTTGCCGCCGGCCAGCAGCACGTTCATCCAGCGTGCGATGTCTTCGGCGTTGGTGTTGATGCCGACCGCGCCGACCGCGTTCGGCACCGGCATCGCCTTGACGGCGGCGATCTTCTCGTTGATCTTGCTGTGCGCATTGGCGACGTTCGGGTTGCCGGCGTTTTCCGCCAGGCTGGTGGTGGTGGCCGCCATGCCGACCGGGGTCAGGATGCGCTCGCGGATGGTCTCGCCCCAGGTCTTGCCGGATTTGGCGGCGATGATCTTGCCGGCCACGATGTACAGCAGGTTGTCGTAGGCATAGCTGCTGCGGAAGCTCGTCGCTGGCTGAATGTAGCGCAGCTTGTGGATGATCTCGTCGGTCGAGAAGCTGGTGGTCGGCCACCACAGCAGGTCGCCGGCGCCGAGTCCCAGGCCGCTGCGGTGGGTCAGCAGGTCGCGCACAGTCATCTCGTGGGTCACGTAGGCGTCGTACATCTGGAAGTCCGGCAGGTGCTTGGTGACCGGATCGTCCCAGGCCAGCTTGCCCTCGTCGACCAGCATCGCCAGCGCGGCGGCGGTGAAGGCCTTCGAGTTCGAGGCCACTTCGAACAGGGTCTTGCCGTCGACCTTCTCGGGCGCGCCGAGTTTACGCACGCCGAAGCCGCGCGCGGTCAGCACCTGGCCATCCTTGACCACGGCGATGGCGATGCCCGGCACGTCGAACAGCTTCATGACGCGTTCGACATCGGCGTCGAGGTGATTCAGCTGGACCGGCGATGCGCTGGCCGCGGTGGATACCGGTGCGGGCGCGGTGACGGACGACTGCGCCAGGGCGGCGCCGGAGAATGCGATCAGGAGGGCTGCTGCGATGCGGTTCATGGAATTC
>Ga0065165_1001742_pt1 | contig 21704 bp, 26 predicted proteins | sample AraplaMF_Cvi_mMF_FD_63813 | JGI IMG/M metagenome (GOLD analysis project Ga0065165, IMG submission 63813) | Arabidopsis root microbial communities from the University of North Carolina, USA - plate scrape MF_Cvi_mMF (version 2) (version 3) | ecosystem: Host-associated > Plants > Roots >... | reverse complement strand
CCGGCGGCTCGCTGCCGGCGCAGACCTGGCACGACATCATGGTCGCCGCGCATCAGGGCGTCGAGGTCCGCGAGATCCCCGGCATCGGCATGGGCCAGAAGCTGCCGCGCGAGCCGCTCGCCAACGCGCAGGCCAATGCGGCGCCGAAGGTGCTAGAAACCAAGCCGGGACCGCCGCCGGTGCTGACCAAGCGCGGCGCCGACATTCTGGTGCGCGTCGAGAAGCTGCTTGATGACGCCGCCCGAACCGCGACCAAGGCGGCGGCCGACGACGGCCAGCAAGCCAAGCCCGCGCCATCGACGAGCGCGCTCGCCTTCCCGCAGAACTATGCGGAAGAGAATGCGAACGCTTCCGCCCCGCGCAAGAACTGAGCAAGAACCGATCGAACCCCGTGCGGCTGATCCTGATCACATTGACGGCCCTTCTGCTCGCGACCGTGGTCGGCGTCGGCGCGACCTGGATGACGACCACACGCGGCACCGAGATCGGCGCACTCACCATCGGCGCCTGGACGGCGCGGCCGCGCACGGGCACCGCCGACGTCGATCCCTATTCGCGCGCCACCATCGTGCGCAACGGCGAGCTGCCGATCGGCACCGGTGACGGCGTCGCCTTCACCGCGACCGCCGACGACAAGAAGAAGGCGCTCGACGGCCGCTGCGACGTCATCGTCTCCGGCGTGACGCCGCCGGCGCGGTTCTGGACGCTGACGCTGTACGACCGCAAGGGCCACCTCGTCGCCAATTCGCTGCAGCGCTACGGCTTCACCAGCCAGGAGATCGTGCGGGGATCCGACGGCTCGTTCGAGATCCGCATCGCCTCGCGCTCGCGCGCCGGCAACTGGCTGCCGACCGGTGGCATCGAGCGCTATGCGCTGATGCTGCGGCTCTACGACACCCCCGTCGGCGTTGCCACGCGCACCCAGCGCGATGCGCCGATGCCTGCGATCAAGACGGTGGGCTGCTCATGATCCGGCTGCTGTTCACGATTGTCGCCGGCGTCGTGCTGGGCCTCGTGGTCCATCTCGTCAGCGTGCTGGCGCTGCCGCGGATCGCGACGCAGGATGCCTATTCGCGGCTGACGCCGATGACCAAGCTCAACGGCGTGACGCAGCTCCCGCTTGCCGATCCACAGACCTCACCGATGCCGTTCATGGACCCGGCCTTTGCGCTCGCGATCTGCCGCTACGACCTGTCGGGCGGACCGATCAAGCTCACCGTGCCGGTGAGCCAGGCCTACACCTCGGTGTCGTTCTACACCCGCAACGAGATCGCCTATTACGCCATCAACGACCGCTCCGCCGGCAAGAAGGTGATCGAGCTCGACCTGATGACACAGGCCCAGCACGACGAGCTGCCCGAGGACGAGGAGGTCACCGCGGCCGATCGCCTGATCATCGACTCCCCCAGCAGCACCGGCCTGATCGTGATGAAGGCGCTCGCCGCCGAGCCTGGCCTGATGCCGCAGGCGCAGGCAACGCTTGCGGCTGCGACCTGCGGACCGCAGACGGACGCGCCGGCCAAGGCCGAGGCGCCGCGCGGACGGCGCTGAGGCGCGGCGGTTTCGGCAAGCCACAAGACAAAAGCGCGAAACAACCCCATGCACAGTAGCGGGGGCATTGAAATCATTTGCTGTTTTGAGTTCACGCCCGACACGCCTCCGGAACCAGCGCATCCGCGCCGGAGCGCCGCCAGGTTGCGCTTTGACACGTCGGGCAAAACACTGGCAGAATGGCATCATCGAAAGTTTGTCAGACCCGCGCGGAGAAATCCGTCGCGGGTGTTTTCATGCCGGAGCAGGTGTGCTCATGACAGGTCGCGCGTGAATGGCATTGCCGTGACTGCGATGGCAGAAGCTGTCACGCGACAGCAGGATGCAATCTCAAATCAATCTGCGAGGTTGAAGCCGCGAATCGCGGGCGTTATCGACCTGCGAAACCGGCTTCGCCGTCAGCTCTTCGTGCTGGCAGTCTTGTCGAGCGCGGCACGCACGCCGCTCGCAAGCTTGATCGCATCGTCGTTGGCCCAGAAATGCATGAAAAAGAGCCGCGGCTGTTCGTTCAGCATGTGACTGTGCAGCGCCGTCACCTCGATGCTGTGCATCCGCAGCGCCGCGATGACCGGGTTCACCTCGTCGCTGGTCAGGACGAAGTCGCCGGTGATGGCTGCCTTGCCTCCCCCGGTCGGCTGAAAATTGATGGCAATTGCAACGCCCATCGCACCGACAGGGGTCAGCGGCATGTCGTCTTCCGTTATCGGGTCGCGTCGCTTCACGTTGAACTGGTAGACGCCGCCATTGGCCTGCCCTTTGACGCCGATGATCTGGTCGAGCTGCGTCGTATCGAGGTCGATGGCGGGCGCCTGGCCGGCGGGCGCCGCTGGAGTCAGCGGGGTCTTGCTCTCGGCGAGCGCATCGCGAATTGCCGAGGCCAGCTTGACGGGGTCCCCGTGGCCAGCGACGTGCATGTAAAACGTCGCCGGGCTCGCGCGCAGGAGATGATTGTGCACGGCGGTGATCTCGAGGCCGCTCGCGATCATCTTGGCCATGACGGGGTTGACCTCGGTCTCGAGAAGTACAAGGTCGCCCATGAGCATGGCACCGCCATGCGCGGGCTTGAACGCGACCCAGCCGCCGAGCGCGAGCGCCGGTTTGATCGTCACCCCGTCCAAGGTCACGGAGAGATCGGTGCGAGGAAAGCCGTAGCGATGGACATCGTCCACAACAGCGGGCTTCCGGCCCAGCGTTTCATCGACCTTCTGCCAGTCGACACCCTGCGCCTGAGCGCTCGCGAAGTAGCAGGTGCCGATGCCAATCAGCGCCGAGACGATCTTTCGCATTGATCTGCTCCCTCGAGCCCGAATTGCGGGATTTCGAAACTTCAGTGCTTCACTTCTGCTCCTTGATCTGGCCGCTGCTGTCGACGACCAGCCGCACGTCCTTGCCGTTCTTCACGGCCCTGGCGGTCGTGCCCTCTGCAGTCGACTTGATGTCACTGACCTGCGAATATCCGGCGGCCTGGAGTTTGGCGACGAACTCCTCCTGTGTCAGAGCGTGTGCACTCGACAGCCCTGCCGCAATCGCGAGAAACAGAGCCGCGTGAAGGATTCTTGTCCGCATGATCGTACTCCTGGTGGAATCCCTGCCCCAGGTGAGATCGGCTTGTGACGTGGCGCTCCGGATGAGCCCGCGAGGCTCAACACGACGACGACATCGACGCGCTTCGGCGTGGCCGCCGCGCATGAGGAATCGTCCATTCGTCGGATGAGATCGGGTCTGTCGGAGGAGAGATATGACATGCTGCGCCCTTGGTGATCAGGACGCGATTCTTGGGCATGTCGCCTCGCGGGGAGATCGCATATCCCCGTCATCCCGAGTAGAAGCCTCGGCGCGCGGGCTGTCAACGCGGGCACGCCCGCGGCGCGTCACGAAGATTTCAACCGTCCAATGGAACCGCCTGACGGGGGTCTTGAAACAGCGGGATCATCTCACGTAGATTGCCCGCGTGGGGACCAAGCAGACTCCCCGTGAGACCCCGGTCCAAGCTCTGCGCAGCACGCATTCGTGGAGCTTGCGCATGGACACCGAACGATACTCATCAACCCCACACACCATAGCTATCCTTTCGCGCGGCGATGCTGCCGCAAGTCGGGATACGACCCCGCAAAACAGCCGCTTCGTCCGCGTCTTCGAAGCACTCGCCGCTGTCGGCATCGAAGCGCGGCCAGTGATCTACGACGAAACCTTCGCCGATGCCGTCCGCGACCAGTTGCTCGCGGTCGAGGGCGTGCTCGTCTGGGTCGATCCGATCCACCAGGGCAAGACGCGCGCTGACCTCGATTCCCTGCTTCGCGACGTCGCCGCGCAAGGACCATGGGTGAGCGCGCATCCCGAAATCATCCTGAAGATGGGCGTGAAGGATGTGCTCTACCGAACACGTCACCTGGGCTGGGGGGTCGATACGCATCGCTACGACACTGCCGCGACCTTTCGTACCGAATTCCCATCGCGGCTTCGGGCTGACGGCCCGCGCGTGCTCAAGCAAAACCGGGGTAATGGTGGTCAAGGCGTCTGGAAGGTGGAGGCTCTGCCGAATTCAGACGCAATGGTTCGCGTGCTCCATGCGCAGCGCGGCAGTATGCCCGAGGACATGCCGCTCGATGCTTTGCTCGAACGATGCGAACCTTATTTCGGCTGGGGCGGCTGCATCATCGATCAGGCGTTTCAACCTCGTCTGCCCGACGGCATGATTCGCTGCTACATGAGCGGCGCCAGGGTCGTGGGCTTTGGGCACCAGCAGATCAAGGCCTTGATCCCGCCGCCGCCCGAAGGCCCGGACTCGCCCGAGGCGCAGCCAGGCCCGCGGATCATGCACGGGCCGGATGCCCTGCCATTCCAAGCGCTCCGAAGATCGATGGAGGACGAATGGACTCCAGGCATGATGGAGATATTGGACATCGACGAACCGTCGCTACCGGTCATATGGGACGCGGACTTCCTGTACGGCCCGAAAGACGCGGCCGGTGCCGACACTTACGTCCTGTGCGAAATCAACGCGAGCTCCTGCTTCGCGGTCCCTGAAGAGGCCCCCGCGGCAATAGCCCGGACGGTGAAAAACCGCTTCTTGCAAACGCAAACGGCTGGTCCCGGCAGATAAACTCGGAAGCGCGCAACGTCATCGCGCACTACGGCTCGGGGATTGTTCCGTCCGGGCCGCCCACAGCAGTGCCAGCGGTCCCACCGCGATTCCGGCCGCGAGGACGATGAACGCGAGCAGCCAGCCGTTCGCGTTGTTCGGGCCGCCAGCCGCGTCGAGGGCGACCCCAGTGCCCCATGCACCGACGGCCGACAGGCCGAAGCCGACCGTCGAGTGCAGGGCCAGCGTCGCGCCGCGATGCTCAGATGAAGCCGCCGCCGACATTCCGGCGGTCAACGCGCCGGAATCGGCTGGCACCGTCAGGCCATAGATCATCAGCAGCAGCGCGAGCACCCATGCCGGGGCCGTCGCGTTAAGTCCGATGACCAGCGCAATACAAGCCGATGCGATCATCACGATCGTGATCGCCCGATGCCGCCCGAATTTCAACGCGGCCTCGTTGCCCAGGATACTGGCCGGCATCGAGATCACCGCGAAGCAGAAGCTCAGCACGACGGGGCTCAACCACGAGGGCGCGCCTTGATGAGCGATGACGAAGGTCCAGAACCCGACCAGCCAGGTGCGAACGCCGTAGAGCTCGAAGCAGTGGGCACCGTAACCGAAGATGTATCCAAGCGCCTCGCGGTTGGCGAAGACGGGTGCGAAGTTCAGCAGACGCCCGGCCTTCAGCGCGGGTCGCCGCGCGTCAATCAGAAGGCACGCGATGACCATTGCGATCGGACCGAAGCCGGTGACGAGGAAAGCGATCCGCCATCCCCAGCGGTCGGCGATCAGTTGCGCTACCAGGAACGAGAGGCCGACGCCAACCGAGAAGCTCGACGTGTACAGGGTGACCGCCCGTGACGTGTCGCCGGGAGGAAGCCGGTCCGTCAGCGCCTTCAGGCCGGGCATGTAGGCGCCCGCGAATCCGAGACCTGCGATCGACCAGATCGCCGTGGCCGACCAGAACCCTTGCGCAAAGATTCCGAATGCCACCGTGGCCAGCCCGCTGAGTATCGAGCCGCAAAGGAGCACGATCCGCGCATCGATGCGGTCGGTCAACGTCGTCAGCACGGGTACCGCCAACATGTAGCCGAACGCGTAGCCGCTCGCCATCAGTCCGCCTTCGGCAGCGGAAAGCCCCCACGTCGGTATCAAGTGTTGCGCCAAATTTGCCGAGAGCGTCACGTGCGGCAGCAGATTGCCGACCTGCCCGATGCACATCACCACAATCAGAGACCGACCGCCGAGCTTACGAATGCTCTCCTCCCATCCGGTGCGTCCTCATGTCGTCGGCTCCGCACGAAGCAACAGCAGCGCGAGGAACGCGGAGATCGAGGCCAGTGCGCTGATCCACAGCGCGTTGCTTCCGAAATACTCGACCATCAACCCCAAGGTAAGGGGGGCAAAGGCACCTGTGGCCCGTGAGGGCAGCGAGATCATGCCGACACGCCTGCCGAATCCCGAGGGCCCAAACAGCGCCAAGGGAAGCGTGCCGCGCGCAATGGTGATGATGCCGTTGCCCGCTCCATACAGCACCGCGAAGACCGGCGCGAGAAAGGGACCGCCTGCGACCAGCGCGACGATGCCGAGCGGATTCATGAGGATGGCCAGCCTGGTCGACAGCAGCGGATGAAACCGGCCTAGCCATCCAGCCTCCAGCAGGCGGGCGCCAACTTGCGCGGGGCCGATCAGCGCTCCCGCAACCAGGGCCTGGGCCGGTGTAGCGCCGAATGCGACCAGCATGGTCGGCAGGATGGCCGACACGCCCGAACTGACGAAGCTGGTCGCGGCCAGCATGTAGGCCAGCACCACCATGACGAAGGTCTCGCTCTGGCGGCCCGGGGGTCGGCTCGCGCCCGGCCCCGGTCGGGACTCATGGTCCAGAGGGACTGCACGCGGCAGCGAAAGATTGAGCGGCAAGGCAAGGCCGATATGGATCACCGCCCATACCTGGCAGGCGAGGCGCCAGCCATACTCCGAAGCGAGCCACGTCGTCAGCGGCCAGCCGAGCGTGCTGGCGAAGCCCGCGATCAGGGTTATTCCGGTGATGGTTCGTCGCGCATTGGCGCCGTAGATGCGCGCGAGCGTCGCGAAGGCCGCTTCATAGAGGCCCATGCCCATGCCGATCCCGAGCACCATCCAGGCCGCGATTAGCACCGCGACGCCATGGGCCACGGACAGCAGCAGCAAGCCTGCCACAAACACGAGGTTCGAGATCGCAAGCAGGCCGCGCCCGCCGAACGTATCGATGGCATGTCCGACGCGCGGGCCGAGCAGGCCGGAGATGACGAGCGCGCCTGACAGCGCGCCGAACACGTAAGTCGGCGCGAGGCCGAGATCGCGCGCGATCGGTGCCGCCAGGATGGCAGGAAGATAGTAGCTCGACGCCCACGCAACGGTCTGTGCGGTGCCGAGCGCAACGACGACAGCGAGCGGACCCGCAGCCGGGCCGAGCGGACCCGCAGCCGGGCCGAGCGGACCCGCAGCCGGGCCGAGCGGACCCGCAGCCGGGCCCGCGGCGATCTGCTTCATGAGCAACCGCACCCCGCGCCGCCGGCCTTCCTGGCCGATTCGTCGGCGGCACAGCAGGCCGAGAGCTCTTCCTTTGCCGGACCGCCGCAGCATCCCGCTGCATCGCCTGCCTCGACGCCGCCGCGTGTGCACACGCCGGTCTCCGGCAGCACGAGTTCGACCCGTGCCGCGGCCTCCTTGTCGCCCGCGATGTCGGCGACGATCGAGCGGACCTGCTCATATCCGGTCATCATCAGGAAGGTCGGCGCACGGCCGTAGGATTTCATGCCGGCGAGATAGAAGCCCGGCTCGTCATGCGCGAGCTCGCGGGCGCCATGGGGGCGGACGGTCCCGCAACTGTGCTCGTTCGGATCGATCAGCGGCGCGAGCGCGGCAGGCGCCTCGATCGCGGGATCGAGCCGAAGCCGCAGTTCCGACAGGAACGACAAATCGGGACGGAAACCGGTCGACACGACCAGCTCATCCGCAATGACGCTTCGCGCACCGCAGCAGGCGCCTGCCGAAATCCTGAGGCGACCTTCGGAGTCCGAAAGATGCGTGACGCCAAACCCGGTCTCCACCTTGATCTTCCCGCCGGCCACGAGCGCGGCGAAGGCAGAGCCCAGCTCACCACGCGCGGCAAGCTTGTCATTGCTGCCACCGCCAAAGGCTTTTGCAGGATCCGCGCCGCGCAACAGCCAGAGGGCCTGCGTACCGGGCACCTCCTCGGCAAGCTGCACGAGATCGATCAGCGTGCCCACGGCGGAATGACCGGCTCCAAGCACGGCAACGGTCTTGCCGGCATATCTGGCGCGATCGGCCCCGCGCACATCCGGCATGCCGTAGGCGATACGGTCCGGGCGCTCGCGCTCACCGATCGCGGGCAAACCGCTGCTGCCGGCGGGATTGGGCGAGAACCACGTGCCTGATACGTCGATGACAGCGTCGGCGTGCAGCAATTCGGGACCCTTGCCGTTCCGATACCGGATTTCGAACGGCGCCTGCTCCCTGCCCTTCGTCTTTGCCTTGTCGAAGCCGGCGCGGCTGATCGCAGTGACGCGGCTCGACGTCCGGATCACCTCGCGCAGCGGCGTGCGCGTCGCGAGCGGATCGAGGTATTGGTCGATCAGTTCGCCGCCGGTCGGATAGGACCGAGGGTCCGGCGAATTCCACCCCGTCGGCGCGAGCAGGCGGGCTGCGGCCTTGTCGACATTGTATTCCCAGGGCGAGAAGAGCTGGACGTGCTGCCACTGACGGACCGCGTGCGCGGCTTCGGAGCCGGCCTCGAGCACGACTGGAGACATGCCGCGTTCGAGCACGTGCGCGGCCGCGGCAAGACCAACCGGCCCTGCCCCGATGATGGCTACCGTCTTGTCGCTCATGCGCTCCTCCTATATTTCTAGAACCATCGAATAAAAACCGACGACAATGTCACGCCGCGGTCTGGGTGTTCCTGCATCCGACTTCGTCCGCACAGCACTCCGCCGCCAGGAAATCGACCAACCCCTGCATCGCATCGAAATTTGCGTGGCAGATCAGGGTCGTTGACTCCCGAACCTGGCTGACGAGCCCGACCGCAACCAAGGCCTTGATATGATGCGACAGCGTCGATGCCGGGATCTTCAGCTTGTCCTGCAAGCGGCCGACGGGCATCCCCGAGCGCCCCGCCCTGACCAACGCGCGATAAATCTGGAGCCGAGTCCGGTTTCCCAGGGCTTCCAGACGTGCGGCTGCATCATCGATCTTCATGACGAGACCATGCGCCCTTTCACGGCTGCGTGTCAAACTGTATTTCTAGAATATTCGAAATATTGACACGGCCTCGGCGCGACCCGGACTTCGGGATTGACGGCCCCTCCATATTTCCTTAAATCTGGATATATGGAAACTGAAGAAGCCGTCCTTGCGCTTGCGGCGCTGTCCCAGCCGACCCGTCTGGAGGCCTTCCGGACGCTGGTCAGGCATGAGCCTGACGGTCTCGCCGCGGGCGACCTCGCCCGCCTGCTGGAGGTTCCCCAGAACACGCTGTCGGCGCATCTGTCGATCCTGAGCCGCGCGCGTCTCGTTTCTTCCGAGCGGCACAGCCGCTCGATCATCTACCGCGCCAATCTCGGCGAATTCCGCGACATCGCAATTTTCCTGCTTCGCGATTGCTGCGGCGGCCGGCCGGACGTTTGCGAACCCGTGGTCGAAACCCTGCAATCCTGCTGCGCGCCGAAACGAAAGGAGCGAAGCCGTGCCTGATCATCTCTACAATGTGCTGTTCCTCTGTACCGGCAACTCCGCGCGCTCCATTCTTGCCGAGTCGATCCTTCGCAAGGACGGCGCCGGCCGCTTCCACGCCTTTTCCGCCGGCAGCACGCCCAAAGGCGCGATCCATCCGCTGGCGCTGCGCACGCTGGAAGGCATGGACTACCCCATCGACGGGATGCGCTCGAAAAGCTGGCTGGAGTTTGCAGCCCCCGGCGCGCCGGTGATGGATTTCGTCTTTACCGTTTGCGACAACGCCGCCGGTGAAGCCTGTCCGATCTGGCCGGGGCAGCCGATGACGGCGCACTGGGGCATCGAGGACCCTGCCGCAACGGAAGGCTCAGATCTGGAAAAACAGACGGCGTTCATCACGGCGTTCCGCTATCTCAAGAATCGGATCGATAGCTTTGTGAGCCTGCCGCTGAGGACCATCGACAAGCTCTCGCTCGGTACCAAGCTCCGCGAGATCGGCCGCTCCGAAGGGACGACGTCCAGCACGGACAACGTGGCGTGACCATGGGCATCTTCGAGCGATATCTCACCCTGTGGGTTGCGCTTTGCATCGTCGTCGGCGTGGCACTGGGGCACGTCATGCCCGGTTTCTTCGGCGCAGTCGCAGCCGCGGAGGTCGCCAGGGTCAACCTGCCCGTCGCGATGCTGATCTGGCTCATGATCGTGCCCATGTTGCTGAAGATAGACTTCGGCTCGTTGGGCCAGGTCCGCGAGCATTGGCGCGGCGTCGGCATCACCCTCTTCATCAATTGGGCCGTGAAGCCGTTCTCGATGGCGTTGCTGGGCTCGTTCTTCATCGGTCATCTCTTCGCACCGTGGCTGCCGGCCGGCCAGATTTCGTCCTACATCGCCGGCCTGATCCTGCTGGCCGCCGCGCCCTGCACCGCGATGGTGTTCGTGTGGTCAAATCTGTGCGAGGGAGAGCCCCACTACACGCTGAGCCAGGTCGCACTGAACGACGTGATCATGGTTTTCCTGTTCGCGCCGCTGGTGGGATTGCTGCTCGGAGTGGCCTCGATCGGCGTCCCCTGGGGCACGCTGCTGCTCTCGGTGCTGCTCTACATCGTGGTCCCGGTGGTCGTCGCACAGCTGTGGCGCAAGGTGCTGCTGCGAAGAGGCGACGGCGGCTTCGGCCGCGTGATGCGAATGCTCCAGCCGCTTTCGCTCGTTGCGCTTCTGGCGACGCTGGTTCTGCTGTTCGGCTTTCAGGGCGAGCAGATCGTCAGGCAGCCCGGTGTCATCGCGATCCTCGCCGTACCCATCCTGGTCCAGGTCTACCTCAATGCAGGCCTGGCTTACTGGCTGAGCCGGCGCTTTGGCGTGGCCTGGTGCGTCGCCGCGCCGGCCGCCCTCATTGGCGCCAGCAACTTCTTCGAGCTGGCGGTTGCAGCCGCGATCAGCCTGTTCGGCCTGGATTCCGGCGCAGCGCTGGCCACCGTCGTCGGCGTGCTTGTCGAGGTTCCGGTGATGCTGTCAGTCGTCCGCATCGTGAAGGCGACCAGGGGCTGGTACGAAGCCGGTGCCGGCAAGGTCGCAACGGCCGCCGAGGCCCGCCACTAGGTCAACATCTCGCCACCCGGGTGCGACACACCGATGGTCCCAATCGCGGAGACATTCCGATGAGCGTCACGATCTACCACAATCCCGACTGCGGCACCTCGCGCAACACGCTTGCGATGATCCGGCAGAGCGGCGTGGAACCGGTCGTCATCGAATATCTCAAGACGCCACCATCGCGCGAAACGCTCGAGCAATTGATCACGGCGATGGGAGTATCGGCGCGCGCCTTGCTGCGCGAAAAGGGCACGCCATACAAGGAACTCGGCCTCGACGATCCCAAATGGTCCGATGACGCGTTGATCGATCAGATGCTCGCGCACCCCATCCTGATCAACCGTCCGATCGTGGTGACGCCAAAGGGCACGCGCTTGTGCCGGCCTTCGGAAGCCGTGATAGACCTCCTGGACAGGCCTGTCGGCCGGTTCGTGAAGGAGGACGGCGAAGTGGTCGACGCGCGCTAGGCTCGCAACCGCCTGCTCTCTCCGCTATAGAAGCGATCCGAGCAGGAGACACGGGCAACATGGTAGACGAGATGAACATTCGGGCCGGGCGGTGCCATTGCGGCGCGGTGCGCTTCGAGGTGACGCTCAGCGACGGCTTCAATTCGATCCGCCGCTGCACCTGCTCCTACTGCCGCATGCGAGGCGCCGTCGTCGCCATGGCGGAAATGGGCGGGATCAGGTTCCTGCAAGGCGAGGACGCACTCACGAGCTACCGCTTTCACACCGGATCGGCACAGCACTTCTTCTGTTCGGCTTGCGGAATCTACACCCATCACCAGCGGCGATCCGACACGACACTTTATGCCGTCAACGTGGCATGCCTGGACGGGGTCAGCCCGTTCGATTTCGCTGAAGTGCCCGTCATGGATGGCATCAATCACACCAACGACACCGGCAAGCCGACGCGCCGGGCCGGCACGCTGCGCTTCATCCCGGCCGACGAGAAATCTTCGACCTGACCGCGGGGCTCCGCAGGCTATTGCTGCTGCCTAGCCCTTCGAGACCACCGCGCGGCCGTAGGGCGGCTGCGCCTGGACCGGCGGATTGGCGGTTTGGGCTGCGAGTTCGCCGATCAGGCGGTCGGCGTCGGCGGCCATGGGGTCGGGGGCCTGGATCACCAGGCGCTCCAGCGCCCAGCGATAGGACGAGACGCGCTGCTCGAGGCATTGCTGCACCCACTGGATGATCAGCGAGTTCTCCTGCATGCGCGCAACCGCGTCCTCCCTCTCCTTCGGCGAGAGGGCGGAGACGCGCGCCATGCTGGCATTGCGCTTCTTGTCGAGATCGATGACGCGGATCGCGCTGGCGAAGAACGGCTCGAAGCGGGTGGTGTCGTTGCGCACGTCCTCGATCAGCTGCGCATAGCGCGAAGAATGCGAACGGTGCGGCTCGTCGATCAGCGTGCGGCCATACATGGTGCGGTCGAACACGACCTTCTGCTGCCAGGGCGATGGCAGCGCCTTGTAGTCGCCGAACACGCTCTTCCAGGCCGGCCGCGACAGCGGCGGCTCGATCATGGGATAAGCGAGATCGCGCAGCTGGCGCTCTTCGTCGGTGAGCTGGAATTGCGACGGCTTCAGGCCGAGGCTGCCGGTGGCCTCTGCCCCCAGCCAGCGATGCATGTCGTCGCTGCGCATGTCGGCGCGGGTGCGGCCGAAATCGCCGCCGCTACACGCGGCGAGGCTCGCGCCGGTCAGCGCAAGCAGCATGGCCGTTACGAAAGGCCGGAGATGGCGGATGAGGTCCGGCATTGCAAGAACCGGAAATCAGCGGCGGCGACGACGGCGCCCCGGCGCTGTGCCCGCTTCCGGCCCGCGATCGCCGCTGGTCTCGTCCGCCTCGCGCTCGATGCGGATCACGGGAAGGATCAGAATTGTCCCCATGTCCGCGCGCGGTGTGACGTCCCCCGACGAGCCTACCCGGCGACCGGCCGGAAATTCGATGATGGTCCCCATGTCAGCTCTCTCAATTGCCGCGCGATCAAATACGCTCCCTGCAACATGGGGATCATTAAGATCAGTTCATGGTTAACGGGGTGTAAACACGGCGGGCGCACCGTAACCGCACGGCCCCCGCGCGCCCGTCCCGTTGCGGCACGACAACCCCTTGAATTGCACGGCCGGCTTCACACCTCGTTTTCCTTAACGAGCCTTTAAAGGAACCTGCGCTAGGTTCAGCCGCAAGTATCTTTTCCGAGTTGCGTACGCCTCCATGACCAAGTCGCTGTTTCCCGGATTCGACGGGCTGATGACCCTGTCCCGTCGCGAAGGCGTCGATGTTCGCCCGACGCTGCTGCGCGTGCTGACCGACCTCTATGTCCAGACCAGCACCCACAATGACGACGAGCAGCGGCAGTTCATCGAGCTTGCGACGCGGCTGATCGACCAGGTCGACGATGCGACGCGCGCCTCCGTCAAGGCGAAGCTTGCGATCTATCCCCAGACGCCCGTCCCCGTGCTCCAGAAGCTCGGGCTGGTCGCGGCGCAGGAAGGCCGCCGGGTGCCGCTCGCGCGCGAAATCCCGCGGCCTGCACCCGCCCCCTCGCCTGCCCGTACGCCGACCGACGCCGAGCAGCGCATGGCCGCCAACATGGCGATGCAGCCAAAGGAAGCGGCCGAGATCCACGACATGTTCTTTCAGGCCGACGCGAGCCAGCGCGCGATGATCCTGCACAATCTGGCGCAGACACCGCTGAAGGCGGCGCCGCGGATTCCGACCGTGCACGCCAAGCGCGCGATCCAGATCCTCGAGATGGCCGCGATCGCGGGCGATGCCGAGAGCTTCGCCTACGAGCTCGGCGACACCCTGATCCTGCCCTCGCGCGTGGCAGCCCAGATCGTCGACGATGCCGGCGGCGAGGCGCTTGCGGTTGCCGCCCGCGCGCTCGACATGCCAAGCCCGAACTTCCAGCGGATTCTCCTGTTCTTCAAGCCCGCAATCGGCACCTCCGTGACCGAGGTCTACCGGCTGTCGCGGCTCTACGACCGCCTCAGCGACCGCTCCGCGCTGGTGATGCTGGCGGCCTGGCGCGGCTCGACGCTCGCGGTCACCCGCGCAAAGTACCAGTCCGCGCTGCATGACGGCGAACGCCAGCGCGCCCGCGCCGGCGCAAGCCAGACCCGGCCGGGCGTGCAGCCCGGCTCCGCGCCTGCGGTGCGGACGGGCAGTGGCGGATCGTCGGAGCGCTGACGCGCTGACACTAAGCATGAGGCGCTCGGCATTCCCCAAGCTCGTCATTGCGAGGAGCCCTTGCGACGAGGCAATCCAGAGTCCCTCCGCGGAGAGACTCTGGATTGCTTCGCTACGCTCGCAATGACGGGGGTTAGGTCTTCGCCAGATCGAGAAAGTGCCGCCCCGCGCGGTCTTCGGTCTCGACGATCCAGGCATCGGGGTCGAAGCGGATTTCCTTGGTCAGACGTTCCTCGACGGCCGGCTCCGGCATCGGCTGCGCCGTCGCCGGCACGAAGAAGCGGTCGACCGGCCGGCCGTCGTCATACGAGGTCTGCGGCGCCGGCACGTACAGCATCGCATTGCCGTCGAGCAGCGCCACCTTCACGAACACCGCGCCCGCCTCCTCGGCGCCGCGACGGCGCACTGCGCCGAACACGCCCTCGGTCTGGCACCGGCGCAGATAAGCGGAGACCCATATGTTTGATTTCAAACGCATGGGCGCACGATAGGCCAGCGCGAAGCGCGCCGCCAGTGCCGGCTCGGGTTGCTATGCCTTGCGCACGCCTTGCCCACCGCCGATCTGGCGCGCGACGAGGTATGACAGCGGCATTGCGAGTGCAAATCCCACGGCCACGCCATAGGGGATATTCTTGATGGCATTGGCGGCGAGGCCCGGCACCATCAGCACCACGATCAGGCCGACGCCGGCCAGCACCGTCCCCAGCATGATCCAGACGAGAATCGAGACCTTGAACATGACGGACCTCTCTTGCTTGATGAGACGGACGATCATGTTCGCGGGGAGTTCGGGTCGTCATTGATCCCACGCAAATCGCGCTCGCGCGGACGCGGACCTGTCTTGCAAGCGCACGCTGCCGAGATTGATCCCTGTCAATGACAGCGGGACGGGTGATTATTCGACGGGATGACCGATCGCAGCGCCAAGCTCGCGCAGCAGGCGGTCGGACACTTGCCCCGTGACCTGCATCTTGTGCTCGCGCTCGAATTTCTGGATTGCGGACTGGGTCTCTCCGCCCATCGTGCCCGTGATCTTCAGATTGCCGTAGCCGTATTCGGACAGCGCGCGCTGCACGCCGGCGATACGTTTTGCGGCCGGGCCCTGCGGCACCGGGATCGGCGCCGGCGGACGGGCGACGGCGACCGCGGACGGTTGCGGTGTCGTGGCCTTGATCACCAGATTGGTCATGGGATCGCCGGTGCGCGGCGTCGAGGCTGTCGTCTCGGCGGGCTTCTCCGGGGCCTTCTCGGCCGGTTTCGGCTCGACGCGAAACTCCGTCGCCTTCGGCTCCAGCGGCGAGGTATCGGCGCCGACGGGGCGCGGACGCGGCATGGGATTGGACAGTGCTGCCGCCGAGGGCGCTGGAAGATTGATCACGGTGCCGAACATCGGTGCCGGATGGCGGCCGGTCTGGAGGAACAGCGCGTTGGCGACGATCGCGGTGATCGCGGCGACGGCGACGAGGCCGGCCAGCGTATCCTTGGGGCTGTGCAGCAGCACGCGCATCACGAGGTTGCGCTCGGTCTCGACATCGATGACCGCAGCCTTGGCTCCCCCCTTGGCGCCACGGCGGCGCGGAGCGGCTTCGTCCTTGGCAGACTTCTTAGGCACTTTTCTTCACCAGAGCGGGTTGGTCGTGAGGTTCGACGGAAAGTTCCTGGCGCAGCACCGGCGTCAAGGTCGCGATCTTGCTCTCGGGTCCCTTGGCCTGCGGCGGCGTGTAGACGAGCGGCAGCTTGACGGTGACGGCGGTGCCTTCCCCGATCCTGCTTTGTACCGTCAATTCACCGAGATGCAACGCCACAAGGCTCTTCACGATCGACAATCCGAGGCCCGTGCCTTCGTGGCGACGCTGATAGGTTGTGCCGGCCTGGAAGAACGGCGCGCCGATGCGCTTGAGGTCGTCGGGCGCAATGCCGACGCCGGTATCGGCGATACGCAGCGTGAGCTGCGATCCGCTCGCTGCGGCGGTGACGGTGACCTGACCGCCGCGCTCGGTGAACTTGATGGCGTTGGCGACGAGGTTGAGCACGATCTGCTTGAAGGCCCTGGGATCGCCGGTCATCACCGGCAAATCCTGCGGCGCGTCGGTGACGAGGTCGATGCCGTTCTCCCGCGCCTTCAGCGCCAGCAGATTGCAGCAATGCATCAGCGAGGCGCGCGGCGCGAACGGCTCCGAGGCAATCTCGAAATTGCCCGATTCCATCTTCGACATGTCGAGGATGCCGTTGACGACCGACAGGAGATGCTGGCCGGAATCGTTGATGAGCTGGGCGTATTCCTTGCGCTGGCTGGCCGCCAGCATCAAGGTCTGCTCCTGCGCGATCATCTCGGAGAAACCGATGATGGCGTTGAGCGGCGTGCGCAGCTCGTGGCTCATGGTGGCGAGGAAGCGCGTCTTGGCGGCATCGGCGGCTTCCGCCGCGCTGCGGGCCTGATCGAGCGCCTGCTCCGACAATTTGCGATCGGTGATGTCGCGCATCACGCCGACGACTTCGGCCTCCCGCATGGCATCACGGCCGAGATCGTGGTCGAGCGGGCGGCAGCGCATCTCGACCCAGATGAAATCGACCTGACCGCGCTCGGAGCCGACAGGCTCGCGCCTCAGCCGGAACTCGACGCTGCGCACGTCGCCGCGCGCGGCATCGGACAAGGCGGTGAGATAGGCGGGACGATCGGCGACGTGGACGCGATCGAACAGGCCGTGGCCATGCAGCTGCGTCACCGACAGGCCGAGCATGGCCTCGGCCGCCGGCGAGATGAACTGCACCGCGCCGTTGCGCTGATGCCGCGAGATGACGTCGCTCATGTTGCGCGCGAGCAGGCGATAACGCTCCTCCTCCCGCGACAGCAGCGCAACGCTGGTGCGGGCGAGCGATTCCGCGCCAAAGGCAAGGCCCGCGGCATAAAGCGTGGCCGAGGCAATGCCGAACGCCATCAGCACGCCGCGCTGCGCAGCGCTCGGCTCCTCCACCGGCAGCCAGCCGAGCTGGCTGATCAGGATCAGCATCCCCGCGCAGGACAGCGCGAGCAGCGAGGCAAAGGCCGCAACGCGGCGCGAGGCCGACAGTGCAGCTTCGAGGGGAACCACGACCAGCCAGACCGCGGCGAACGATTCGATGCCGCCGGTCGTGACCGCAACCGCCATGATCAGGCCGGCGAGCGCCAGCGACGACAGCACGTGCGCGCCTTCATAGCGGCCGGTGCGCGACAGGAACCAGGACAGCATGATCGGCGCGATCAGCCAGGCGAAAGCCGCGACTTCGACCGCACTCGGTGCGCCGCGCATGGCGAGATAAACGGGGAATGCGGCGAATGCCGCCAGGCTGCCCAGCAGCCGCGGCGCCATGAAGGCACGATGGCGCGCTCGCATCAACGCATCGTAACGCGCGGAGGGATGCAGCAGTGCATCGAGACAATCGCGGATGATACTCAAAACTGTCACGGGTCTCGCGCTCGGCTCACTCGTCGAGAAGACGCGCCGGAACGCCTCCTTATCGTTGAGCCAACCTGTCAGAGCGACCTTAAACGAGTGCTAAGGCGATGCCGCGTGCGGCCGGCCCCGGTGTCATCGCGGAGCTTTTTAGACGATTTGACCGCGTCTTCGGCGAGGATGGTGAACACAGGGTTTCACCTTCCGCCGCATGGTTTCGAATTGGTGGATACGCGGCCCGGAACACCACGGGCCCCGGCCTCAATGGAAAATTTACGAGGCCGCGATCGGCGAAGAATTTTGTGTAAATTTTCCGCGAATTAAGCGGAAGGCAATCACTTGCGATTTATCGAGAGTTGCTAGGTCCGACACGCTCTGCGGAAATCGCCGCGGCGGGATCTAACGTACAGGTCGATCAGATGCGCTTTCTGCTTCGCATCACATTCTGGCTCGGGCTGGTGCTGGTGCTCCTGCCGCGGGACAAGACGCCCGAATCGGAGAAGCTGCCGCAGATCGGCGCCGCCGACGCGGTGCAGGCTGCGACCGCGGCCGTCTCCGACATGACCCAGTTCTGTAAACGCCAGCCGGCGGCCTGCGAGGTCGGCGGCCAGGCCGCGACCATCATCGGCCAGCGCGCCCAGGACGGCGCGAAGAAGATCTACCAGATCATCAACGAGAAGAAAGAGCAGCTCGAGAAGCCGGACAAGAACGACAAGAAGGCGCCCGACCACACCGGCTCGATCGCGCTGGCGGGCGAAGGCGACGCCGTCGCGAGCGAGGCGCCGCGCGACACCCTGAGCCAGGACGACCTCGCGCTGGAATGGCGCGGGCCGAGCCTCGCGAATTAGCCGCCCAAACCTATCGATTTCACGGCTTTCCGTCCCTATATTGGCCCGAACAGGAATTTTGGGCCGATATGACGACGATTGACGAAATCAGGGACAATTTCGAGCTTCTGGACGAGTGGGACGACCGCTACCGGTACGTCATCGAGCTCGGCCGCACCCTGGAACCGATGCCCGAGGCCGAGCACTCCGCCGAGAACAAGGTGAATGGCTGCGTCAGCCAGGTCTGGCTCCAGAAGCTGGTCGATCGCGATGGCGGCGCCCCGGTCCTGAAATACCGCGGCGACAGCGACGCGCATATCGTGCGCGGGCTGGTCGCGATCGTGCTTTCGCTTTACTCCGGCCGCACGCCGCAAGAGATCCTCGCCACCGACGCGATCGCCGTGTTCAACGAGTTCGGTTTTCGCGATCACCTGTCGCCGCAGCGCTCCAACGGCCTGCGCTCGATGGTCGAGCGCATCAAGACCGACGCGAGAGAGGCGCTCGCGGAAGCGTCGTAGACCCTCATCGTGAGGAACGCGCGTCTGCTACCACGACGGCAATACCGTAAAGCAAGCAGAGCGGCTTGTCCGCCGCAGCTCAAAGAGCGAAGGCGGAAGCGGGCCCACGATTGGAGTGTGATTGATGGGAATTCGCGGGCACGGCGCTTTGCGCCTTTGCCCATCCTCCGAGACCTGCCGAAGCGCGGCCCTTACGGACCAACGCTATTTCCCCTTCTTCCGCTGCTGCTGCCCCAGGCCCATCTGCTTGGCCAGCTGCGAGCGCGCCACGGCGTAGTTCGGCGCGACCATGGGATAGTCGGCCGGCAGGCCCCATTTCTCGCGATATTGCTCGGGCGTCATGTTGTACTGGGTGCGCAGATGGCGCTTCAGCGACTTGAAGCGCTTGCCGTCTTCGAGGCACACCAGATAGTCCGGCGCGATCGACTTCTTCAGCGACACCGCCGGCTTTGCCGGTTCGAGCGGCACGGCTTCAACGCGGCCCGACGAGACGCGCACCAGCGCGCCGTGCACCTGGCTGATCAGGTTCGGAATCTCGGCGGCCGGTGTCGGGTTGTTGCCGACATAGGCCGACACGATGCTCGCCGTCAGCTCGATGAAATTCTTGGCCCCGGCATCCGACATGGCCCGACCTTTCCCTCACGCGCCTCCAGGCAGAGACGCTATCAAAGTATTCCGTGTCAACGATACGTTCGGCTGAAATAAGACGACACACGAATATGGGCTGATTACTGGCGGCGTGACGACAGCGGCGGCACTTTACTTGTGGATGCCGGGCTTAGCCACGCTGATCGAGATGCGCACGCAGCTCGTCGATCGAGGCAAAGCGCATCATGCCTTCGGGCATCTGCGCTTCGATCGAGCCGTCGGAATAAAGCGAATAGGCCATGCCGTCGACGATGCCGGATTTGAGCACGGTCACCGGCGCCTCATCGACCTCAGGCTCGGCTGCGCGCGGCGGTGGGGACGGAGCGGCCTCGGTAGAGGCCGATGGCGAGCGCGGCGGCGGTCGGCGCGCGGCGGCCGGCGGCTCCTGCGGGCGCATCCGGTCCTGCTTCGGCCAGGCGTCGTCGAAGCTCGCGGGTGGCGCATCCGGAGCGGCGGGGTCGACGCGCGGCGGCGAGCCATCGCCGACCTTTGCCTCCGCGCGTTCGCGTTCCTTGCGCGAGGTCGAGGCGAACAGCAAATTGCGCCGGCGCGGCGTCTCCGGTGCTTCAGCTGGCGTCGGCGCTTCCGGCTCAGGCGCGGGCGGCGGCTCGACCCGTGCTCGGTCCCGCACCGGGGCCTCGCCATGCCACGGCGGCGCGGCGGGCGGAGCCATCGGCTCAGCCCGCATCGCCGGAGCAGGCGCCGGCTCGGGCGCAGCAGCTGCAGACGCCGCGAGACCCAGCAGCACGGGCCGGACCCGAACCTCGGACGGCGCGCCGGCCAGCCGGCGGGCGATGGCCTTCAGCTCGAGCAGCACGAGATGCAGCCCGACCAGTAACAGTCCGGAGCAGACGCCAATGGTGCCGGAGATTATGAGGGTGCTGCCGAGGCTGAATTCCCTGACGGTAAAGCCAAAAGCGACCGCAAGGAGGCCCGCCACGGCGGCGACGATGCCCGCGATCAACAATGCCAACGTCATCGAACTCACCCCAGGCCGCGCATCCACGCGCGGCATCCTCTACGCCACGATACCGTCATACCGTGTTCCTCGCCAACGGCCAATTGTGGGCGGCGTTCCTAAAGGGAAGGAAATCAGGGACTTATTCACATTCCCTTCAGCTACGGATCGCTATTGCTGGCCTGCTCCCAGTTGCAAGGATTTGCTGCGTCGCATCAGGAATTTAGCCATAATGCCCAATTACTTGGTAATGGAACTGCGCTATAGGGATTCCGGGGAAGTGGCCCGTGCGCACCAGCAGGGCCAAGAGGGGATTCCGGGTCACCAATAGCCATGACATCCATCACGACGTCGGCGATCGACACGCCTCTGCGGCGCTCGGTCGAACGGACTTGCGACGATCTCGCCATGCTGGTGCTGGCCGCGGTCGCCGTCATCGCAGGCCTGACCTTCCGCGACTACGGGCTCGGCTGGGACGATTATACCCACGCTGAATATGCCGATTTGTTGCTGCGCATGTACGGTTCCGGCTTCAGGGACACCGCGGCGCTCTCCTTTGCCAATCTCTATATGTACGGCGGCGGCTTCGACATGGTCGCCGCCCTCCTGCACAAGTTCATTCCGCTCGAGCTGTTCGAGACGCGCCGCCTGGTCGGTGCGATCGTCGGCCTGATCGGACTTTCGGTGACGTGGCGGCTCGGCCGCCGCGTGGGCGGACCCCTTGCCGGCCTTGCCTCGCTCCTGCTGCTCGCGCTCTGCCCGATCTTCTACGGCCACATGTTCATGAACCCGAAGGATGCGCCCTTCGCGGTGGCGATGATCATCCTGATGCTGGGCCTGGTCCGGCTCGCGGAGGAATATCCGCAGCCCTCGCCGCGCACGATTTTGATCGTCGGCCTCGGCGCGGGCCTGTCGATCGGCTGCCGCATCCTCGGCGGGCTCGCGCTGGTCTACGCCGTGATCGGCTTCACGCCGCTGTTCCTGGAGGAGCTGCGCAGCGAAGGCGTCCGCGAAGCGGCCCGCCGCTTCGCCCATGTCGTCTACGTGCTGCTGCCCGGCCTCGTGTTCGGCTATCTCGTGATGGGCCTGATCTGGCCGTGGTCGATCATGGAGCCCGGCAATCCCTTCGAGGCGCTGACCTACTTCTCGCACTTCTTCG
>Ga0065165_1001739_pt1 | contig 21750 bp, 23 predicted proteins | sample AraplaMF_Cvi_mMF_FD_63813 | JGI IMG/M metagenome (GOLD analysis project Ga0065165, IMG submission 63813) | Arabidopsis root microbial communities from the University of North Carolina, USA - plate scrape MF_Cvi_mMF (version 2) (version 3) | ecosystem: Host-associated > Plants > Roots >... | reverse complement strand
GGGGTGGGTGCGCGCGTCTGCGCGCCAAAAAGACTCATTGCCCAGCGCTGAAGCATCGGACAGGGCGTCGAGCCCTGCCCGACGCTACCCACCCCTAACCCCTGCCTGAAGGGAGGGGGTTCAGAAGGCCCGACGCATGCGTCGGGCCTTTATCTTTCATCGCATCGGACGATCGGCTTCCCTTCGCAGCCTCGCCCCCCTACATGCGCCCCTCTTATGGCTCGCCCACGTCCTGCTACCTTCGAGAAAGTGAAGACCGTCGCCGAGAACCGGCGCGCGCGCTTCGAATATTTCATCGAGACGGTCTACGAAGCCGGGCTGGCGCTGACCGGCACCGAAGTGAAGTCGCTGCGCTTCGGCGAGGGCTCGATCGCCGAATCCTATGCCGAAGTGAAGGACGACGGGGTGTGGCTGGTCAATGCCAACATCCCCGAGTTCAGCCACGGCAACCGCTACAATCACGAGCCCAAGCGGCCGCGTAAATTGCTCCTTCACGAGCGCGAAATAAACAAGCTCCACGGCGCGGTTGCGCGCGAGGGCATGACGCTCGTTCCGCTCTCCATCTATTTCAATGGGCGCGGCCGCGCGAAGGTCGAGCTGGCGCTGGCGAAGGGCAAGAAGACGCATGACAAGCGCGAGTCGATCAAGGAACGCGACTGGAAGCGTGAGCAGGGCCGGATCCTCCGCGACCGTGGCTGAGCGCGGCGTGGGCGGACGGTTCCGCGCCTGGGTGGATCGCAACCTGCCGACCCGCGAGAGCTTCGAATCGAACCGCTGGCTGCGCCCGATCGCGCACCGCATCCTCCATTCGTCGCTGTGGCGGATGACGCGGCGCTCGGTGCCGCGCGGCGTCGCGCTCGGCATGTTCACCGGCATCCTGATCCCGATGGGGCAGATCCCCGCCTCGGCAGTGCTCGCGCTGCCGCTGCGCGCCAACGTCCCCGCGGCCGCGCTGACCACCTTCTTCACCAACCCGCTGACCACGCCGTTCCTGCTGATCCTCTATTACAAGGTCGGCGGGTGGGTGCTGCATCTGGCCGGCACCTCGCCGGTCGAGGCGAAGAGCGCGGTGGCCGACAGCAGCTGGCTACACTGGTTCGCCGCCGATGTCGGCCTGCCCACCGCGGTCGGCATGGCGATCTGTGCGGTGATCGGCGGGATTCTCGGCTATTTCGTCACCGCGCTGACGTGGCGCCTGTGGATCTCGCGCAAGTGGCGCAAGCGCTCAACCGAGCGTGCAGAGCGGCAGATTGACGTGGCGTAATAGCCGCTTAAGACGGCGCCTTTCTCTTTTCGAAGGGTCGCCTCATGCGTCTTCCGCTCCTTGCCACCACCTTCCTCGCAGCACCTGCGTTGCTCGCCGGCTGCACCCGCGGCGAAACCCCGCCGCCCGAGGCCGTCGCCGCCCAGACCGCGACCGTGTCGCAGGCCGCCGTGGGCCCGGTTGCCCCCGCGACCGCGCCCAAGCCGCAGATCGGCAATTACGGCTTCGACGAGGCCGGGATGGACAAGGGCATCGCCCCCGGCGACGATTTCTACGGCTTCGCCAACGGCACCTGGGCGCAGAGCACCCAGATCCCGTCGGACAAGTCGAACTTCGGCATGTTCACGGTGCTCGACGATCTGTCGAAGCAGCGCACCCAGGAGATTCTCGAGGCGGCGAAGACCGACCCCAATTCGAAGATCGGCGTGGCCTACGCGACCTATCTCGACACCGCGACGATCGACGCCAAGGGCCTCGCCCCGATCCAGCCCTGGCTCGACCAGATCAAGGGCCTGAAGGCCAAGTCCGGCCTCGCCGCGCTGTATGCCCAGGCCGATCGCAACGGCGTGCGCCATCTGTTCGGCGCCTATGTCGGCCAGGACGACAAGAACCCCGAAGTCTATGCGCTCAATTTCGGCCAGGGCGGCCTCGGCATGCCCGACCGCGATTATTACCTCTCGAAGGACGCCAAGCTCGTCGAGACCCGCAACGCCTATGAGAAGCACCTCGCCAACGTCCTGACGCTCGCCGGCGAGCCCAATGCCGCCGCGCGCGCCAAGGCGATCCTCGCCTTCGAGACCCGCATCGCCCAGGCCCACTGGACCCGGATCGACAGCCGCGACGCCAACAAGACCTACAACAAGCTCACCGTCGCCCAGCTCACGCGCCGCGCGCCGGGCTTCGACTTCAAGGGCTTCTTCACCGGCATCGGCGCCAATGTCGACAGCGTGATCGTCGCCCAGCCGAGTGCCGTCACCGGCATCGCCAGGCAAGTCCAGGCGACGCCGCTCGGCGTGCTCAAGGACCAGCTGCTGATCCGCAGCCTCGACGGCTTCGCCGACGTGCTGCCCTCGGCGTTCGACAAGGAGCAGTTCGCTTTCTCGGGCACCGTCCTGTCGGGCACGCCCGAGCAGCAGGCCCGCTGGAAGCGCGCAGTCGAGTTCACCACCGACGCGGTCTCGGACGAAGTCAGCAAGGCCTATGTCGCGAAGTATTTCCCGCCGGCGACCAAGGCCGCGGCCGACACGTTGGTCAAGAACGTCATCGCCGCGATGGACCGCCGCATCGACCAGCTCGACTGGATGGCGCCCGAGACCAAGGTGAAGGCGCACGCCAAGCTCGCCGCCTTCACGCCGAAGATCGGCTATCCCGACCAATGGCACGATTATTCGAACCTCCGGATCGTCGCCGGCGATGCGTTCGGCAACAATGTCCGCGCCAATAATTGGGCGCATGAGGACCAGGTCTCGAAGCTCGGCAGCCCGATCCGCCGCTGGGAATGGGGGATGACCCCGATGGAAGTGAACGCCTATGCCAATTTCGGCATGGTCGAGATCGTCTTCCCGGCCGCGATCCTGCAGCCGCCCTTCTTCGATCCGAATGCCGATCCGGCGGTCAATTATGGCGGCATCGGCGCAGTGATCGGCCACGAGCTCAGCCACCATTTCGACGACCAGGGCGCCAAGTACAACGCGGAAGGCCGCCTCACCGACTGGTGGACTCCGGCCGACGTCGCGGCGTTCAAGTCGCGCACCGACGCGCTGTCGGCGCAATATGACAAATACGAGCCGCTGCCTGGCATGCACGTGAAGGGCGCGCTGACGCTCGGCGAGAACGTCGCCGATCTCGCCGGCCTCACCGTCGCTTATGACGCGTACAAGACCTCGCTGGGCGGCGAAGCCGCGCCGGTGATCGACGGCACGTCGGGCGACCAGCGCTTCTATCTCGGCTGGGCGCAGGTCTGGCGGCGCAACTATCGCGAGGCGAACCTGCGCCAGCGCCTGCTCACCGACCCGCACTCGCCGTCCGAGCAGCGCGCCTGGGTCGTGCGCAACCTCGACCCCTGGTACTCGGCCTTCGCGCCGGCACCGGCCAACAAGCTGTTCCTGACCCCCGAGCAGCGCGTCCGGATCTGGTAAGTCGGAATTCCTCCCCGAGCTTGCTCGGGGAGGGGGACCGCGCCCGCAGGGCGTGGTGGAGGGGCGCCGCGTAGCGGCGTCTTCCCCGCAACTGCGACCGGTGTGCGCGCCTGCGGCGCCCCCCTCCACCACCGGCCTGCGGCCGGCGGTCCCCCTCCCCGAGACGAGCTCGGGGAGGAATTTTCTAATACTTGACCCAGCCCCGCGCAGCGAACATCGCTAGCCGCATGGCGACCCTGCCGACTCCCGCGCCCGCGCGCCGCCTGCTGCCGCTGCTCGCCGCGAGCAGCGCCGGCCTGATCGCCGCCGCGCTGATCCTGCTTACCCTGAACGACCGCGCCGTCGCGCTCGGCTTCGTCGCCGCGGGTATCCTCGCGGGCGGCGCGGTGCTTGCCGCGCGCCGGATGCTGCACCGCGAGGCGCTGGTCGAGACGCATACCGACTGGTCGGTGGCGCAGGCGCTCGCCGCCGCCTCCGACGACGCGCTCGCGGTCACCGATCGCGCCGGCCGCCTCGTCTGCGCCAATGCGCGCTACGAGATCCTCTTTGCCGGTTGGCCGACTCCGCCCAGCCTTCCGGTGAGCGACGCCGCGGTCGAAGCGCTCGGGGTTGCCGCGCGCACCGCCTGGCGCGACGGCGAGGCGCATGTCGACAATATCCAGGTCTATGGCGCGCCCGTCTCGGCCCGCGTCGCGCGGGTGGGCGACGAATCTTTGGTCTGGCGCTTCGTCGGCGTCCAGGCGCTCGATCTCGCCGCCCAGGTCGAGGCGCTGATCCACGGCCATACCGGCGATCGCCTCGCCTCGGCGGGCATCATGGCAGTGATGGTCACGCCCGAGGGCCGGGTCCGCTCGGCCAACCGGGTGTTCAAGGCGCGCGCCATGGGCTCGCCCGACGCCCCCGCCGAGGGCCGCGACTTCACGCGCTTCCTGATCACCGATTCCTCGGGTCTGGTCCGCTTCGAGCGCGAGGGTCTCGAAGGCAATCCGCTCCGCGTCCTCCAGATTCCGTTCCTCGACGGCGAGGAGGCGCCGATGCTCGTCGCCTTGCTCGACGAAGACAATCACAGCATGCCCGCGCCGGCGATCGGCGCCAGCGCCTCGGCGCATGTCCGCTCGCTGATCGCGATGCTGCCCTCGGGTCTGGCGCTGGTCGACCGCGACGGCCGCTTCGTCAGCATGAACGACGCGTTCGTCCGCGCCGCGCGGATCAACGCCGCGGCGCCGCCGCTCTATCCGATCGACCTGGTGGTGCGCGAGGACAAGGCGGCGCTCGCCGACGCGGTCCGCCGCTTCGCCGGCGGCGCGGCCCAGTCGGTGGAGATGACCGTGCGCTTCGTCGATGCGCCCGAGGAGCCGGTGGCGCTCAGCATTGCCGGCGCGCGCGGGCTCGGCGATGCCGCGGTGCTGATCAGCCTCAAGGATTCGGGCGAGGAGGGCAAGCTCAAGCGCCAGATCGCCCAGGCCACCAAGATGCAGGCGGTCGGCCAGCTCGCCGGCGGTGTGGCGCACGATTTCAACAACATCCTGACCGCGATCATCGGGCATTGCGACCTGATGCTGATGCGCCACTCGCCCGGCGACAGCGATTATGACGACATCCAGCAGATCCGCGCCAATTCGAACCGCGCCGCCTCGCTGACTCGCCAGCTGCTCGCTTTCTCGCGCCAGCAGACGCTGCGCCCGCAGGTGCTCCAGCTCCCCGACGTCATCTCCGAGGTGTCGAACCTGCTCAAGCGCCTGCTCGGCGAGACCGTCCGGCTAGAAGTCAAGCACGGCCGCAATCTCGGCCCCGTCCGCGCCGATCCCGGTCAGCTCGAGCAGGTCGTGGTCAATCTCGCGGTCAATGCGCGCGACGCGATGCTCACCGCCAACCCCAATGGCGGCGGCACCCTGACCATCGCCACGTCGTGCGTCGCCGCCGCCGAGGTGCGCCAGATGGACGACGACGTCCTGCCCGTCGGCGACTATACCGCGCTGCGCATCACCGACACCGGCACCGGCATCCCGCCCGATATCCTGGGGAAAATCTGGGAGCCGTTCTTCACCACCAAGGAAGTGGGGAAGGGGACCGGGCTCGGCCTGTCGACCGTCTACGGCATCATCAAGCAGTCGGGCGGGTTCATCTTCGCCGACAATGGTGCGAATGGCGGCGCCGAGTTCACCATCTATCTGCCCGTCCACAGTGCGCCCGAAGCGGCGGTCATCGCCAAGACCCCGGCCAAGCCCAAGCAGATCGACCTCTGGGGTTCCGGCACGATCCTGCTCGTCGAGGACGAGGACATGGTCCGCGCGGTCGCCGAGCGCGCGCTCACCCGCCAGGGCTATACCGTGGTCACCGCCGAGAATGGCGAAGTGGCGCTGGAGAAGATCGCGGAGATCGACAAGCCCGATCTGCTGATCAGCGACGTGGTGATGCCGTCGATGGACGGCCCGACCATGGCCCGCCAGATCCGCGCGCGCTATCCCGACCTGCCGATCCTGTTCATGTCGGGCTATGCCGAGGAGCAGTTGCGCAAGTCGATCGACATCGACAATGTCGCCTTCCTGCCCAAACCCTTTTCGGTTCAACAGCTTGCCGAAGCCACCCGCGACGTTCTCGCCGCGAAATAACCCCTTGGCGGCGGCAAGAATTCCTGCAAAGTGCGGAACATGCCCACGCTGCGTCGTGTCCTCATCGTCGAGGACGAGCCCTTGATCGCCATGATGCTCGAGGACTTTCTCGACGCGCTCGATCGTGAAGTTGCCGGAACCGCCGACGATGTCGCCGGCGCGCTGGCCCAGATCGAGGCGGGCGGCGTCGAAGCCGCCATCCTCGACGTCAATCTGCGCGGCGGCGAGCAGAGCTGGCCGGTCGCCGCGAAGCTTGCCGCGCTCGACATCCCTTTCATCCTCGCCACCGGCGGGGCAGGGGATTCGATCGCCGAGGAATGGCGCGACCGCCCGATCCTGTCCAAGCCCTTCACGATGGACGGCGTGGAAAAGGCGCTCGACGGATTGGGCTGAGCCCCGCCGAACGCCGGGAAAATGGCGTCAGGCGCCGATCAGCCATTTCCTGAACAAGCCGGCCAGACGTCCCAGCACGGTTCTGTCCTCACAGCGCGCGCACGCACGGTTTGCGCCTGGTCTCGCCGGAGAACCGATGTCGCCTTTGCCCGGATCTGCTGAAAAATAGCGCTCGAACTTTCTCGGCAATGCGCGGAACTGCGCTGCGTCCGGTGGCGTCTGTCCGCCGTTGAACGTCACATTGGGCCATAGCTCGGAATATTTGGCATTGTGTTCGCGCCAATCCGCGGCGCTGGGATCGCTGTCCGAGACGATGGCATCTACCGGGCATTCTTCGATGCAGCAGCCGCAATCGACGCATTCGAGCGGACTGATCACCAGCATGTTCTCGCCCTCGTAAAACGCATCGACGGGGCAGACCTCCACGCAGGCCATGTACTTGCACCGGATGCACGCATCCGTGATCACGCTCGTCATCTGACCGACCTTCCTCCCTTTCCCGCTCAGACATTCGGCCCCGATGCAAAAGGAAGCCGGCGAGCGGGCGCGCTCACTGATAGCGCAGCGTCTTCTCGAACCCCTCGTTCGCCTTGGTCATCTTGGCCAGTTTCCTGAGATGGCCGCGAACGTGCCGCTCGAACTTCGCATCGTCATAGATGCCGGTGACCGGATATTCGTCCTGCGCGATCAGCGCCTTCAGCCGCTTGGCGAGCGCCGCCTGATCGCTCGCGCAATCCGTCGCGATCAGCGCGCGGCAGACCCATTCTTCCGCCGCGGCCTTGTCATAGTCGTCCTGCGCCGCATAGCCGCGCCGGTCGGCCGCGGCCTGATCGAGCCGCGCAGCCTCCAGCCGCCGCGCGAGCCATTTGCCGACCTGTTCGCCGTCCCACGCCTTGGGCACATCCGTCATCGCATTCTCCCTTACGGCAGCCTCAGTCCACCAGCCGCACCGGATCGCCCGCGCGGATCAGTCCCGGCCGCGCCGGCGTGGCGTAGACGCCATAGGCATTGCCGAATTGCTGCGCGACCGTGCGTGAAATGCGGACATCCTTGGCGGCGGTGTCGGGGTCGATCGTGATCAGCACGCAGCGCGGGATCGGGTCGGCCATCTGCACCACCGCGCCGTCGGCACTGGTGCCGAAGGCGAGCCTCTGCCCCTGCCAGTCGTTCACCGGCAGCTCGCTTTCGATCACCACGTTGATCCGGAAGCGCCGCGGATCGAGCGCGCAGCCGTGCACGGCCTCGACCTTGCCGTGGCTCGCGGTGGTCACGATCGAGATCGGCATCGCGTCATAGATGCCGCGCGCCACCTGGAGCAGCCCCACCGGCTCGCCCGCTGCGGTTTCGAGATGCGCATGCAGCGTCGGATCGTGGAGCGGAACGACAATGCCGTCGGGCGTCTCGACCAGGACTGCCGAGGTCTTGGGCGCCCCCGGATCGGCGAAGGTCGCGCTGTGCAGCACCATCGCCGGCACCTCGCGCGCGGTCAGCCACGGGAAGCGCGTACCGTTGGCTTTCCGCACGAACGCATATTGCCGGTCGCCCTCGATCCCCTGCCAGTCGACTTCGGCCACGGCGAGCCGCTCCCCGGCCATAGACTTGACCGGAAAGCGGTGGAGCGCCGCGACATGGCCGACGATGCGAGTCATCGCGGCGGGCTATCGGGCATCGCCGCGCGCTGCAAGTCGTGACAGGGGCGATGCGATCGGGCAGAGCGACCGGATGATCCAGCTGACCCGCGACGGCCCGGTCGCGACGCTCGCGCTCGCCCGCCCCGAGGCGAAGAATGCGCTCCCGATCGCCGCCTGGCAGGCGCTCGCCGCCGCCGCGCGCGAGGTGGGCGATGCCCGCGCGCTGGTGCTCAAATCCGACGTGCCCGGCATCTTCTCCGCCGGCGCCGACGTCCGCGAGTTCGAGACGCTCCAGGCCGATCCCGCGCTGCGCACTGCCTTCCGCACCGCGATGCGCGACGCGATCGAGGCAGTGGCGGCGCTACCGATCCCGGTGATCGCGGCGATCGACGGCGGCTGCTTCGGTGCCGCGGTCGCATTGATCCTCGCCGCCGATATTCGCGTCGCCGGCAACCATGCCGAATTCGCCACGACCCCCGCGCGGCTCGGCCTCGGCTATCCGCAGGCGGACGTCGCGCGGCTCGCGGCGCAAGTGGGCAAGGGTATGGCGTCGCTGCTGCTGTTCACCGGCGACCGCATCGTCCCCGACGAGGCCAAGCGTATCGGCCTGGTCGAACTGCGCGCGAAGAAGGCCGGCGAGACCGCCGCTGGACTCGCCACTGCGATCGCCGGCAACGCGCCCCAGGCGGTGCGGCTGCTCAAGCGCACGCTCAGCGGCGGCGAGGGGCTCGACCAGGCCTTCGACGACGCGTTCGGCGGTGCCGAATTCGCGGAGGGCCTTGCCGCGTTCCGCGAGCGCCGCAAGCCGGTGTACCGATGAGCGAGGTCGCCGAAATCATCGAGGGAAACCAGCAGGATATCCTGTTGCTCTGCGACCATGCCTCAAATGCGGTGCCCGGCGATATCGCGCTGGGCATCGCACCCGAGCTGCTCGACCGCCACATTGCCGTGGACATAGGCGCCGGGCCGCTTACCCGCAGCCTCGCCGCGCGGCTCGAGGCGCCCGCGATCCTCGCCACCGTGTCGCGCCTCGTCATCGACCTCCACCGCGAGCCCGACCATGTCGGGCTGATCCCGCATCGCAGCGACGGCCATTGGATCCCCGGCAACGACCAGGTGGACCGGGCAGGGCGGATCGCCCGCTTCCACGCCCCCTATCACCGCCTGCTCGCGCGCCGCATCCGCGCGCAGCGGCCGCGGCTGATCCTGTCGATCCACAGCTTCACACCCCGTCTCGAGCATGGCGGCACGCCGCGGCCATGGCAGGTCGGAATCCTCTATAATCGCGACACCCGCGCCGCGCGTCCGGCGATCGACTGGCTCCGCGCCCAGGGCCTCGAGACCGGCGACAACGAGCCCTATTCGGGCCGCCTGCTCAACGCCACGCTCAACCGCCACGCCGAGGCGAACGGTATCCCGTCGATCGCAATCGAAGTCCGCAACGACCTCATCGGCGATTCCGGCGGCGTGGAACACTGGGCCGGGACATTGGCGGAACTCGCGCGTCACCTCCGGAACGTCATCCCGGCGAAGGCCGGGATCTCGATCGACGAGTCTGGCGGCGGATCGCATGCGATCCCGGCCTTCGCCGGGATGACGAATAGTCTGTAATAGTCTTGCGCAAACGGCTCTCCCCGCGACATAGGCTTGCGCATCATGACCAACCGATTCGACAAATCCCGTCTGCCCAGCCGCCACGTCTCCGTCGGCCCCGAGCGCGCCCCGCACCGCAGCTATTATTATGCGATGGGCATTCCCGAAGAGGATATCGCCAAGCCCTTCGTCGCAGTGGCCAGCGCCGGCAACGACAGCGCGCCGTGCAACACCACGCTCGATTTCCAGGCCGATGCCGCCCGCGAAGGCGTGATCGCCAATGGCGGCATGCCGCGCCGCTTCAACACGATCACCGTGACCGACGGCATCGCGATGGGACACCAGGGGATGAAGTCGTCGCTGGTCAGCCGCGAGGTCATCGCCGACTCGGTCGAGGTCAGCGTCCGCGGCCATTGCTATGACGCGCTGGTCGGCTTCGCGGGCTGCGACAAGTCGCTCCCCGGCATGATGATGGCGATGCTCCGCCTCAACGTGCCGTCGATCTTCGTCTATGGCGGGTCGATCCTGCCCGGTCGCTTCCACGACAAGGACGTCACCGTCGTCGACGTGTTCGAGGCGGTCGGCAAGTTCGCCGCCGGCAATTGCCCGCTCCACGAACTGACCGCGCTCGAGAAGGTCGCATGCCCCGGTCACGGCGCGTGCGGCGGCCAGTTCACTGCCAACACGATGGCATGCGTCGGTGAGGCGATTGGCTTGTCGCTGCCCAATTCGAACATGGTCCCCGCGCCCTATCAGTCGCGCGAGCAGATCGCGGTCGCCGCCGGGCATCAAGTGATGAATCTGATCGAGCTGAACCTGCGCCCGCGCGACATCTGCACCCGCGAGGCCTTCATCAACGCCGCCCGCGTCGTCGCTGCGACAGGCGGCTCGACCAACGCCGCGTTGCATCTGCCGGCAATGGCCAGCGAAGCGGGGATCGAATTTGATCTCCACGACGTGGCGGAAGCTTTCAAATCAACGCCTTACATCGCTGACCTGAAACCAGGCGGTAAGTATGTCGCCAAGGACATGCACGAGGCTGGCGGCGTCTACATGCTGATGAAGACGATGCTCGCCGGCGGCTTCCTCGACGGCAATTGCAGGACGGTGACGGGCAAGACGCTGGGCGAGAATATCGACCAGGTCACCTGGAACCCCGACCAGAAGGTCATCTATGACGTCAAGACGCCGCTTTCGCCGACCGGCGGCGTGGTCGGCCTGCGCGGCACGCTGGCGCCCGAAGGCGCGATCGTGAAGGTCGCCGGCATGCACCGCCTCCAGTTCGAAGGGCCGGCGCATGTGTTCGACTGCGAGGAGGACTGCTTCGAGGCCGTCGAGAACCGCCGCATCCAGGACGGCGAGGTGCTGATCATCCGCTATGAGGGCCCCAAGGGCGGTCCCGGCATGCGCGAGATGCTGTCGACCACCGCGGCGCTCTATGGCCTCGGCATGGGCGAGAAGGTCGCGCTGATCACCGACGGCCGCTTCTCCGGCGCCACTCGCGGCTTTTGCATCGGCCATGTCGGTCCGGAGGCGGCCGAGGGCGGTCCGATCGCGCTGATCGAGAATGGCGACATCATCCGCATCGACGCCGAGGCGGGCACGATCGACCTCGACGTATCCGAGGACGTCCTGGCCGAGCGCCGGGCGAAGTGGCAGCCGCGCGTCAACGACTATCAGTCCGGCGCGCTCTGGCGCTATTCTCGCAACGTCGGCCCTGCTTATAAGGGCGCGGTGACGCACCCGGGAGCCAGCGCCGAACGCCATGTCTACGCGGATATCTAGAGAAGCGCGCGAGATAGTCCTCGGGTTCGCCTCAAATCCGTTCGCGCTGAGCTTGTCGAAGCGCCGTACTTCTGCGGCCACAGAGAAAAGGACCGCCCTTCGACAAGCTCAGGGCGAGCGGTGGTGGTGGTTGCTGCCCCTGAGCCTCGCCGCGTGCGGGGAGCCGCCATCGAGCAATGTCACCGCACCGGTCGCCGAGAGTTCCAACCAGTCCGCTGCGCCCGGCGTCCCCGAGGTCCCCAAAATTCCCTGCGCCGCTGCCGGCGAGGCGGCGCTCGCGCTCGCCTGCACCGTCGACCGCGCCGAGACTGCCGACGGCGTCATCCTCACGCTGCGCCACCCCGACGGCGCCTTTCACCGCCTCCAGATCACGCGCGACGGCCGCGGTGTGATCGCAGCCGACGGTGCCGAACCAGCAACGGTGACGCCGCTTCGCCCGGACCGCATCGAAGTCGCCATCGGCGGTGCGCGTTATCGGCTTCCCGCTATCGTGCGCGGCCAGCCGCGATGATCCCTTCGGGCGCATCGATCGTCACCGCGGCCGGAATGCGCGCCGCCGAGCAGGCGGTGTTCGCCAGCGGCGTCGCGCAGGACGCATTGATGGAGCAGGCGGGTGCCGCGGTCGCGCGCGAGACCGCGCGGTTCGCGATGGGCCGTCCGATCCTGGTCCTCGCCGGCCCCGGCAACAATGGTGGCGATGCCTATGTCGCCGCCCGGCTGCTCCACCAATGGGGCCATGACGTCAGTCTCGTCGCCACCGGCGCGCCGGCCACCGGTGCCGCCGAAAGGATGCAGGCGCTGTGGCACGGCCCGACCAGCGCGCTCTATGCCGCGCGACCGCGCCCGGTGCTCGTCGACGGGCTGTTCGGCACCGGCATGACTCGCCCGCTCGAGCGCGGGCTCGCCGCCGTCTTCGCCGATCTGTGCAAGCAGGCCGACTTCACCTTGTCGATCGATCTTCCCTCGGGGATCGACACCGATACCGGCGCCGATCTCGGCGCGCCGCGCGGGATTGACGTCACCCTCGCGCTCGGCGCGCTCAAGCCGGGGCATCTGCTCGATTGCGGCCTCGAACGCTGCGGCAGGCTGTTGTTGGCCGATCTCGACATCCCGGTCGACACTCACTGGCGGACGGTCGCGCGGCCGCGGCTCGAGACGCCCGGGGCGCACAGCCACAAATACAGCCGTGGCCTGGTCGCGGTGGTGGAGGGGGCGATGCCCGGCGCCGCACGCCTCGCCGCACGGGCGGCGATGGCCGGGGGTGCGGGCTATGTCGTCCTCGCCGGGGATCGGCCCTGGGGCGGCGGCCCCGATGCGCTGGTCCGCCGCGAGGTGCGCGACGCCGAGGACCTTACCGAATTTGTCGGCTGGGATCGGATCGACGCGATCGTCCTCGGCCCCGGACTTGGCCGCGACCGCCGCGCCGAAGCGTATCTCCGCGCCGCCTTCGCCGCGCCCAAGCCGCTGGTCCTCGACGGCGACGCGCTGACTCTGCTCGGCAGCGGCGCCGCGCAATGGCTCGCTAGCCGCGCCGCGCCGACCTGGATCACCCCGCATTCGGGCGAATTCGACCGGATGTTCGCCGATTCTACGGGCAGCAAGATCGCCCGAACGCTCTCCGCCGCCGCTACATCGCGCGCGACAATCCTCCACAAAGGCGCCGACACCGTGATCGCCTCGCCCAAGGGCGAACTCCGCATCCTCGCCGGCGCCTCGCCCTGGCTGTCGACCGCCGGCACCGGCGATGTCCTCGCCGGCCTCCTCGCCGCGCAGATCGTCCAGGGCGGGAAGGGGACGGTCCCCGCCGAAGCCGCCGCATGGCTCCATGCTCGCGCCGCGCAGCTTGCAGGACCGGCGCTGATCGCCGATGGCTTGGTCATGCACATTCCCCCGGCGGTTTCCGAATGTCTGTGAACGACGACGAGGTCCTCCGCGTCGCGGCGCGCGGCGATGGCGTCACTGCCGACGGGCGCCACATCGCCTTCGCCGCCCCCGGCGACCGGCTCACCCAGGAAGGCGCGCTTGTTCCCGGCCCGCATCACCAGACGCCGCCCTGCAAGCATTTCCCCGAATGCGGCGGGTGCCAGCTCCAGCATCTGGACGATATCAGCTGGTCGCAGTTCATCGCCGATCGCGTGATCGGCGCGCTGGCCGCGCAGGGGCTGGAGGCGGACATTCGCGCGCCCCTGCTGTCGCCCCCCAACACCCGCCGCCGCGCCACGCTCCATGCCGAGCGTCGTGGTCGCCAGGTGCGCCTCGGCTTCACGCGGCAGAACAGCCACGAGTTGATCGACCTCGAGGAATGCTGGGTCCTCGCGCCTGAATTGTTCGCCTTGGTCGTGCCCCTGCGCGGGATGCTCGCCGCGCTGATCCCGGGCAATCGCCGGATCAACGTCCACCTTGCGCAGGCCGATCAGGGCGTCGACGTGCTGATCGACGGGTTGGAGGCCGAAGGCCTCGCCGCTGCCGAGGCGCTCAGTGCCTTCTCGCACCGCCACCACCTCGCGCGCCTGTCGATCGACGAAGGCTTCGGCCCCACCGCGCGCTACGAGCCCGAACCCGCCACGGTGACGCTCAGCGGCGTGCCGGTGCCGTTCCCACCGGGCAACTTCCTTCAGGCAACGCCCGAAGGCGAGGCGGCGTTGGTCGCGGCGGTGCAGGAAGTCGGACGCAGCGCCACCACCGTTGCCGACCTGTTCGCCGGGCTCGGCACCTTCACCTTCGCCTTCGCCAAGGCCAAGGTCTATGCCGCCGAGGCTGCGCGCGACCCGATCATGGCCTTGAAGGCGGCGGCGGGGCTCGCCGGCCGCGCGGTCTTCGCCGACCACCGCGACCTGTTCCGCCGCCCGGTCACGGCAAGCGACCTGTCGCGCTTCGACCTTGTCGTCCTCGATCCGCCGCGCGCCGGCGCCCGCGACCAGATTGCCGAGATCGCGGCTTCAAGCGCGCCCTTGGTTGCGTATGTTTCCTGCAATCCCAGCACCTTCGCGCGAGATGCTGAAATTCTGTGCAAAGTCGGCTATCGCCTCGATTGGGTGCAGCCGGTCGGCCAGTTCCGCTGGTCGACCCATGTCGAATTGGCAGCGAAGTTCTCGAGATGACCGTGCTCCTGCTTTCGCAGGAGCCCTAGGGATAGTCCGCGCGCACGAAGAACAGCCCATCCGGCGGCGCATTGAGCCCCAGCCGTGCCCGGTCGCGCGCTTCGAGGGCGTGCCCGACATCTTCCACGCGCCACTTGCCTTGCCCGACCAGCCCGAGACACCCGACCATCGAGCGCACCTGATGGTGGAGGAACGATCGCGCCGAGGCGTGGACCAGCAGCCGCTCGCCGTCGCGCACTACGTCGAGCCGGTCGAGTGTCTTGACCGGGCTGTCCGACTGGCAATGCGCCGAGCGGAAAGTGGTGAAGTCATGCCGCCCGACCAGCGCCTGGGCCGCCGCGTGCATCGCCTCGGCGTCGAGTTCGGCCGCGATCCGCCAGGCCAGGCCCTTCTCCCAGGTCAGCGGCGCACGGCGCTGGACGATGCGATATTCGTAATGCCGCGCCAGGCACGAGAAGCGCGCGTGCCAATCGTCGGGCACCGCGACGCAATCGAGGATCGCCACCGGATCGGGCCGCAGCCGCGCGTTGAGCGCTTCCATCAGCCGGAACGGCGTGATCTCGCGGCGGATGTCGAGATGCGCGCGCATGCCGAGCCCATGCACCCCGGCGTCGGTTCGGCCCGCCGCGTGGACCACCGCCTTTTCGCCGGTCACCGCGAAGGCGGCGTCCTCGATCGCCTGCTGGACGCTCGGGCCATGATCCTGCCGCTGCCAGCCCATGAACGGCCGGCCGTCAAACTCCACGGCGATCGCGAACCGCGTCAAAGCCGGGTGCCTGCGGGGATCGCGAAGCCGCGCAATAGTTCCGCTGCCGTCATGACACCGCGTCCGGCGCGCTGGACGAGGGTGGGGCGGATCGCACCCTCGGCACAGGCGACCGTCATCTCGTCGTCCAGCACGCTACCCGGCGCGCCTGCGCCGCCGACGACCTCCGCCGAATGCACCCGCACCCGCTCGCCATCCATCTCGAAGAACGCGCCCGGTGCCGGATTGAACGCACGCACCTGCCGCTCGACCTCGACTGCCGAGCGAGTGAAATCGAGCCGCGCCTCGGCCTTGTCGATCTTGGCGGCATAGGTCACGCCATCTTCGGGCTGTGGCATTGCCGAATAAGCATGGATATCCTCGAGCACCTGCACCATCAGCCGCGCGCCCATCGCGCTCAATTCCTCGGTCAGTTCTCCCGCGGTCTTGCCGCCGATCGGCGTGCGCCCCTCGAGACGCACCGGCCCGGTATCGAGCCCGGCCTCCATCTGCATGATCCCCACGCCGGTCTCCGTATCTCCGGCCTGGATCGCCCGCTGGATCGGCGCCGCCCCGCGCCAGCGCGGCAGCAGCGAGCCATGGACGTTGAGACAGCCGAGCCGCGGCGCGTCGAGCACCGCCCGCGGCAGGATCAGCCCATAGGCCGCGACCACCGCGACATCCGCCTCCAGCGCCGCGAACGCTTCGGTGGCGCCGGGCTCCTTGCGGAAGGATAGCGGCGTGCGCACCGCGATCCCCAGCGCCTCGGCGCGTGCCTGGACGGGGGAGGGTGCCGTCTTGCCCCGGTTCCCGCGCCGCGGCGGCTGGCTGTATGCCGCCACGACGTCGTGTCCCGCCGCGACCAGCGCATCGAGCGTCGGGACGGCGAATTCGGGGGTGCCCATGAAGATGATCCGCATGCCTCCCTCTCGCCGCTTGGCAGGGACATGCGCAAGCCCCTATGTCTGCGCGATGGCATCCCCCGAAATCGAGGCACTGACTCAGGCGCTCGCACGTCTCCCCGGGCTTGGCCCGCGCTCGGCGCGCCGTGCGGTGCTCCATCTGCTCAAGAAGCGCGAGACGGCGCTCGATCCCCTGCTCGCGGCGCTTGGCGCGGTCAGCCGCCGGCTCAGCACCTGCGGGGTTTGTGGCAATGTCGACACCAGCGACCCCTGCGCGATCTGCGCCGATCCGCGTCGCGACGCCCGGTCGCTCTGCGTCGTCGAGGAAGTCGCCGACCTCTGGGCGCTGGATCGCGCGCGGTTGTTTCCGGGCAAGTTTCACGTCCTTGGCGGCCGCCTCTCGGCGCTCGAAGGCGTCCGCCCCGAGGATCTTCGCGTCGACGGCCTCGTCCGCCGCGTCGCGGCAGGAGGGATCGACGAAGTCGTCCTCGCGATGAACGCCACGCTGGATGGCCAGACCACCGCGCATTATCTGGCCGAGCGGCTCGAAAGCTATCCGATCCGCATCACCCAGCTGGCCCATGGCCTCCCCGTCGGCGGCGAGCTGGACTATCTCGACGAAGGCACGCTCGCCCAGGCGCTCCGCGCGCGGCGACCGGTCGCGTAGTTTCCCGCCCTTGCGGCGCGGCGGCTCTCGAATTAAATCAACGCCATGGCTCTCCTACCGATCGTCGAAGTCCCGGACCCGCGCTTGCGCCTGATCTCCACGCCCGTGGAGACGGTGGACGACGAGCTGCGCGAACTGATCGCCGACATGTTCGACACGATGTACGACGCGCCCGGAATCGGCCTCGCCGCGATCCAGGTCGGCGTGCCCAAGCGCGTCATCGTCATGGACCTCCAGGAGGAAGAGGACGAGGACGGCAAGCCGATCCGTGCGCCGCGCGTCTTCATCAACCCCGAGATCCTCGATCCCACCGAGGAGCAGTCGGTCTATACCGAAGGTTGCCTGTCGATCCCCGAGCAGTTCGCCGATGTCGAGCGTCCCGCGCGCTGCCGGGTCAAGTGGCTCGATGAGAATGGCGCCGAGCATGACGAGGTCTTCGAGGGCCTGCTCGCCACCTGCATCCAGCACGAGATGGACCATCTCGAGGGCATCGTGTTCATCGACCATCTCTCGCGCCTCAAGCGCGACATGATCCTCAAGAAGCTCGCCAAGGCGCGCAAAGCCGCGGCCTGACTTTAGTGCTCCTGCGAAAGCGGGAGTCCAGGGTCGCGAAGGAATCCATCGGTAACGCTGGGCTCCTGCTTTCGCCGGAGCACTGAACGGATATCCTTGCCCACCAGCCGCGTGCGCGCTAGGTTCGCCTTCTGTTCCGGAGGCGCATTTGGACTCGCTCGCACTTATCCTCGTCATCGTCACATTGCTCGGCGGTCTTGGCCTCGGCTGGTTCCTCGGCACCCGCGGAGTCGCCGCAGCGCGCGCGGAGCGCGACAAGCGCGAGGCTGACTTCAAGGCGGCAATCTCCGACCTCGTCGTCGCGGAGGAGCGGGCAAGCCAGCTCCCCGCGCTCCGGGAGGAGAATGCCGGCCTGCGCGACGAACGCGACACTGCTCGCCTCCAGCTCACCGAGCTTAGGGCCCGCGCCGAGGCGTTCGAAGAGCGCCTCGCCGAGTTCAAGGGCGCGCGCGAGGCGATGGCGGGGCAGTTTCGCGAAGTCGCCGCGTCGATGCTCGGCGAGACCCAGAAGGTCTTTCTCGAACGTGCCGAGGCCCGCTTCACCCAATCGGGCGAGGCCAATGAGGCCAAGATGAAGGCGCTGCTCCAGCCGGTCGAGTCGACGCTCAAGCGCTACGAGGAAGGCCTCCAGCGCGTCGAGAAGGAGCGCAACGACAGCTATGGCGTGCTGCGCGAGGCGATCACCGAAGTGAAGGCGCAGCTCGGCGAGACTCGCACCGAGACCGCGAAGCTGGTCAACGCGCTGCGTGCCGCGCCCAAGACCCGCGGCCGCTGGGGCGAGCAGCAGTTCCGCAACCTGATCGAGATCGCCGGGCTGTCGGGCCATGTCGATTTTGCCGCCGAAGTCTCGGTCGCGACCGAGGACGGTGCGCTGCGCCCCGACTTCATCATCCGCCTGCCGGGCGACCAGCAGCTCATAGTCGATGTGAAGTGTGTCCTCGATGCCTATCTGACTGCAGCGGAAGCGACGTCTGCCGAGGACCGCCAGGCGGCGCTCGCCGCGCATGCCCGCGCGGTGCGCAACCATGCCGATGCACTGTCGCGAAAGGCCTATTGGGCGCAGTTCGAAAAGGCGCCCGATTTTGTCATCATGTACATCCCCGGCGACAATTTCCTGTCGAGCGCGCTCGAGATCGACATGGAGCTCTGGGAGCGCGCCGCGCGCAACCGAGTGATCATCGCCGGCCCGTCGGCCTTCCTGCCGCTCGCGCGCACCGTCGCGGCGATGTGGCGTCAGCAAAAGCTGACCGAGGATGCCCGCGAGGTCGGCAAGCTCGGCAAGGAAATGTACGAGCGCCTCGCCACGGCCGCGACGCATCTCAAGCGGGTCGGCGGCGGGCTCAACAGCGCCGTCGACAATTACAACAAGTTCGTCGCCAGCTTCGAAGGCCGAGTGATGGTTTCGGCGAGACGCTTCCAGGCGCTCAACGTCGATACCGGCAACGCCACGCTCGATTCGATCGACAGCGTCGACGTTGTCGTCAAGGCGCCGGCGCTCGATCTGCTGCCCTCGAAAGAGGATCCCGAAGCCCAGGCCGCCGAATAACCTTCCCGCCGCCCGGCGCCGCGCCTTAGCGCGAGACGCATGCCGACGATGTTGATAGCCTCGCCTCGAATTGGGGGAGATTCGGCATGATCGCAGCGGCTTTCTGGGGGGCGCTGGCCCTTCTCGCAGCAAATCCGGCGTCCGCGCCGCAACAGGCGGCGCAACAGACGCCTCAGCAGGCGGCGCGCGATACCAAGCTCGCCGCGGCGGTTAATGCGATTCAGACGGGCCGACCCGCCGATGCGACCGCAATCCTCGAACCTCTGCTCGACGATTATGCCAAAAGCTATGCCAGTGAGAAGCGCACCATCTATTGCGCGCATGATACGCAACAGGCGGTCTACTATATGGGGCTGGCGGCCGCGGCCAAGAAGGATGCCATTGCGATCGATCCGGGCTGGTGCACCGCGCTCTGGGCCCGCGGCTTCGCGCTGATCGACATGCAGCAACTCGACGCAGCGGTGCCTTTTCTCGAACGTGCCGTGGCGCTCTCGCCAGCGCATCCGCATTATCTGTCGGAACTCGGCTATGCCTATCAGGCACAGAAGAGGTGGCAGCTTTCCTACGACCTCTACGCCCGCGCTGCGACGCATGCCGAGTCGCAGGAAGGCGAGCGGCGCAAGAAGTCGCTGCGCCGGGCCTGGTTCGGCATGGGCTTCGATTTGATCGAGCTGGATCGCCTCGACGAGGCCGAGAAGCTGTTCGCCAAATGTCTCGAGCTCGATCCCGCCGACGAGAAGGTGAAGTCCGAGCTCGAATATATCCGGGGCAAGCGCAACGCGAAGAAGAGCTGAGGGCGTTCAGCGCCCGTCGCGCACCAGCGTCATCGTCCGACCCGCGGCATTGGTCAGCACCAGCTTGCCGGTGCGGTTGCGGCTCACCGTCAGCCGCTCGCCGAGCAGACGGAGGATGCTCGACTCCTGGACATTCCTGGCGCGCTCGGCGCATGCCATCCGGGTCGTCACCAGCCGGCCGGCAGTCAGTCGGCCGCGCTCGAAGCGATAGCTGCCGGTGAAGCGGTTGCAGCCGGCATTGCCGAAGATCCGGCTGCCCTCGAAGGTCACGGTCGGCGTCGTGCCGCGTGCCATCGGGCGTCCGGACAGCGCCACGATTCGCCAGGCGCCTTCGATCAGGCTGGTTTCGGGCTGCGCCGCCGTGCCGCCACCGCAACCCTGATACGTCCGCCCATCGACCTTCACCGTGACCGTGTCGGCGTAGACCGTGTCGCTCATCCCGTCGCTGCAGCTTTTGTGGACGGTGTTCACGTTGATCCGCCGCGTCTGCCACATCTCACCGGCAAAGCCGTGGATCACCTTCGGCGTCGCGACACTAACGCTTGCCCGCCCCGCCGCCTCGAAGCGCATCGTCCGCGCGCCGATCGTCAGGTTCCAGAACGGCTCGGTGCCGAGCGCCCGATACTCCGCCTGCGGCTGCGCGGCGGCGGGGAGGGCAGTCAGCGCCAGCAGTGCGGCGGCGGCGTACTTGATCATCACGGGGCTCCTTTGCGCGTTCCCTGCCGGGGTGCGGCTGAACGCATCATGGCCGTAACGATATGCCCGCGTTCAGGTTGCGCGGCGGGCAAGCACTTCATACGCCATCACCGCGGTGGCGACCGCGGCGTTGAGACTGTCGGCCTTGCCGAGCATCGGGATCTTGACCAGCACGTCGCATTCCGCGGCCATGAAGTCGGGCATGCCCTGCGCCTCGTTGCCGGTCAGCAGGAAGGTCGGCGCCGGATAGGCCGGCGCCTTGTAATCGTGCTCGGTGTCGAGGCTGAGCCCGACCAGCTCGCCCGGCCCGCCCCGCAGCCACGGCACGAACGCGTCCCAGCTCGCTCTGGCGACTGGTACGGTGAACAACGCCCCCATGCTGGCGCGGACGGCCTCGACCGAGAAGGGGTCGACGCAATCGTCGATCAGGATCAGCCCGCCCGCGCCGACGGCGTCGCCGGTGCGCAGGATCGTGCCGAGATTGCCCGGGTCGCGCAGCCGTTCGGCGACCAGCCAGATCGACGCGACGCCGCGGTCGAGCTGATCGAGCGTCAATGCGAATTCGGGATAGACGCCAACCACCGCGCCGGGATTGTCCTTGCCCGAGAGCTTGGAGAGGATGTCGGCATTGGTCTCGATCGCCTCGCCGCCGGCTGCCTCGGTCGCGTCGACCAGCGCCAGGACGAGCGGATGCCGCGCACTTTCCCTGGAGAAGAACAGATAGTCCGGTATGCGCCCGGCCTCGCGCGCCTCGGTCAGGATGCGCAGGCCCTCGGCGAGGAACAGCCCTTCCTCGCGCCGGTGACGCTTGTCGCGCAGATTGCGGACCCGCTTGATGAGGGGATTGGAAAAAGCGGTGATTTCGCGCGGCATCGCGGCTGCCTAGCGATTTCCGTGCTCCTGCGAAAGCAGGAGCCCAGAGCCCCGAGCGATGCGCCTTATGACCCGGGGCTCCTGCTTTTGCAGGAGCACGGAGGTCAATCCTCGCCGAACCGCGCCTCGACCAGCTCGGCCAGCGCCTGCACTGCCTCGTGCGCGCCGTCGCCTTCGGCGCTGATCGTGATCGAATCGCCCTTGGCGGCGCCGAGCATCATCAGGTCGAGAATCGAGGTGCCGGAGGCGCTGGCGCCGTCCTTCTCGACGGTGAGCTCGACCGGCTGGCTGGTCGCGAGGGTGACGAAGGCCATGCTCGCGCGCGCGTGCAGTCCCCTGCGGTTCTCGATCATCACGGTACGCGTCGTACGACTCACGCGGCGGCTTCTCCCAGAACTTCCGAGGCGACGGTGATGTACTTGCGGCCCGCGTCGCGC
>Ga0065165_1001738_pt1 | contig 21752 bp, 23 predicted proteins | sample AraplaMF_Cvi_mMF_FD_63813 | JGI IMG/M metagenome (GOLD analysis project Ga0065165, IMG submission 63813) | Arabidopsis root microbial communities from the University of North Carolina, USA - plate scrape MF_Cvi_mMF (version 2) (version 3) | ecosystem: Host-associated > Plants > Roots >... | reverse complement strand
TCGTGCTGATCGGGCCGTGCGTGAAGCTCTGGTAGCAATTTCTTTCAATCGCGGATGCGTCCGCCGGCGCGTCCCGACCCGTAAGTGCCCGCAAGACATCGACGATGGTGTCTGCCAACCCACCGCTCAAAGGACCTGACGATTATGAACACGACATTCGCCCGCCTGCTGACCCTTTCGACCCTCGCGCTGGCCCTGGGCAGCGCCTTTGCCGCCGACAGCGCGCCGCCGGCTCCGACGCCGGCCGCCGCGGCCGCCGACAAGCTGGGCGCCGCGCGCGCGCAGATCGCTGCGAAGAACTGGAGCGGCGCGATCGACGAGCTGAAGAAGGTCAACGACACCGGCAGCGCCGACTGGAACAACCTGATGGGCTACAGCCTGCGCAAGGCGAAGACGCCCGACCTGGCCGGCTCGGAGAAGTTCTACAACGATGCGCTGCGCATCGACCCGAAGCACAAGGGCACGCTGGAGTATTCCGGCGAGCTGGCGCTGATGAAGGGCGACCTGCCGACCGCCGAGCAGCGCCTCGCGTCGCTGAACAAGGTGTGCGGCGCCGGTTGCGACGAGACGGTCGAGCTGAAGAAGGCGATCGAGCGCTACAAGGCGGCGGGCAACAAGTTCGTTGCCGGCAGCTGGTAAGGAGTCGACGGACGCTCCCGGACGGGAGCGGCCTCCTCAGGCCGCCACCATCCGCGTGGCGCTGCCGGCCGGCACCTCGCCGCAGAACCCGAAATCCAGCGCCGGCCGCACGCCGCTCATCAGCTCGGCGAGCGCGCGGCCCGAGCCGGCACCGTGCGTCCAGCCGAGCGTGCCGTGGCCGGCGTTGATCCACAGGTTGGCGAGCTTGCTGCGCCCGATGTACGGCACGTTGGTCGGCGTGCTCGGCCGCAGGCCGGTCCAGAAATTCGGCACGCTGGTGTCGGCCACGCCGGGGAACAGTTCTTCGTAGCGCTCGATCAGCGCCTGGCAGCGCACGCGCGAGGTCGCGCTGTCCAGGCCGGTGTCGTAGCCGGCCATCTCGGCGGTGCCGGCGATGCGGATCGTGTCACCGAGCCGGCTGATCGCGATCTTGCGGGCGTCGTCGATCATGCTGACCACGCTCGCGTCCTGCGGGCGCTTCAGCGCCAGCGTTGCCGAGTAGCCCTTGGCCGGGTAGATGTTCAGGTAGATGCCCAGCGGCCGCAGCAGCGGCGCGGTGAAGCTGCCCATCGCGGCGACGAAGCTGTCGGCGGTCAGCGTGCGGCGTTCGCCGGTCTGCAGCGAGCGCAGCTGCACCGATCGCACAGCACCGCCGGCCGCTTCGATGCCGGCGATGTCGTGCTCGTACAGGAAGGTCGCGCCGCGCTGCTGGCAGCGCAGCGCCAACTGCTGCGTGAAGACCCGCGCGTCGCCCGATTCATCGCTCGGCGTGAAGGTGCCGCCGGCGATGCCGTTCGCGAAACCCCGCAGCGCCGGCTCGACCTTCAGCACCTCGTCGCGCGACAGCACCCGGCGGTCGACGCCATGGTGGCGCATCAGCTCGGCGCCGGCCGCGCCTTCGTCGAATTCCTGCTGCGTCGAGAAGAAGTGCAGGATGCCGCGCTCCAGCCGGTCGTACTGGATGCCGGTCTGCGCGACCAGCGCCTTCAGCGATTCGTGGCTGTAGCGGCCCAGCGCCACCAGCTGCGCGACGTTGCGCTCGAAGGCCGCATCGTTGCACTGCAGCAGGAAACTCAGGCCCCAGCGCCATTGGTGCGGATCGAGCTTCGGGCGGAACAGCAGCGGCGCGTCGTCGCGCGCCAGCCACTTCAACACCTTCAGCGGCGCGCCGGCATTCGCCCACGGCTCGCAGAAGCTGACCGAGATCTGCGCGCCATTGGCGAAGCTGGTTTCCAGCGCTGCATCTCTCTGGCGGTCGACCACGGTGACCTCGTGGCCCTGCTCCAGCAGGTACCAGGCAGTGCTCACGCCGATGATCCCGGCACCCAACACGACGACTTTCATTGAAGCTCCTTCGGCCCTGTCAGAGCGGGCGCCACAACAGCTGGGCCGCCACGCAGAACATCACCACCGCGACGCTGGCGTCGATCGCCCGCCACACCGCCGGGCGCTGCAGCCAGCGCGAGGCCGCTGCGGCACCATAGCCCAGCGTCACGAACCACATCAGCGACGCAAGACCCGCGCCGACCGCGAAGGCGAAGCGGCCGTCGCCCGGCTGCTGCGCACCGACCGTGCCGAGCAGCAGCACGGTGTCGAGGTAGACATGCGGGTTCAGGTAGGTCATCGCCAGCACGCTGGCCACCGTGGCGCCCAGGCTGCCGGCGCCGGCCCGGGCCTGCAGCCCGGTTTCGGCGCCGCGCCAGGCCTGGCGCGCCGCGCGCAGGCCGTACAGGCACAGAAACGCCGCGCCACCGTAGCGCAGCACCTGCAGCAGCACCGGCATCGATTGCACCGCGGCGCCGAGCCCGAACACGCCGAGCAGGATCAGCAGCCAGTCGGACGCGGTGCACAGCGCGACCACCGGCCCGACATGGGCTCGCGCCAGCCCCTGGCGCAGCACCAGCGCGTTCTGCGCACCGATCGCGACGATCAGCCCGGCGGTCATCAGCCAGCCTTGGGCGAATGCGGCGGGGAGATCGGTGGGCATGGGCATCGGTGCGGATTCTGGTGGGCAACAGCGGGCCGTCGGATTGTCGGCAAGCCCGATGAATCCATGAAGGAGGATTCATATTTCTCGGCTTGCATTAGCATGGCTTATGAAAGACCTGGACCCCGCCGCGCTCGATGCGCTGGCTGCGCTGGCCGACGCCGCCAGCTTCGAACGGGCGGCGCAGCGCCTGGCGATCACGCAATCGGCCGTCTCGCAGCGGTTGCGCACGCTGGAGCTGCAGGTCGGCCAGCCGCTGGTGGTGCGCTCGCGCCCGCTGCGGCTGACCGAGCCTGGCAAGCTGCTGCTGCGCTTCGCCCGGCAACTGCAGGCGATGCGGGCCGACCTGGCGCAGGAACTGGGCGAGGCGCCGGCGTCCGACCAGCGCCTGCCGATCGCGGTGAATGCCGACAGCCTCGCGACCTGGGTGCTGCCGGCGCTCGATGCACTGGTGCACGAAGGCCTGTCGCTGGAGCTGGTGGTCGACGACCAGGACTTCACGCACGACTGGCTGCGCCAGGGCGCGGTGCTCGGCTGCGTGACCAGCGTCAGCGAGGCGCTGCGCGGCTGCCGCGTCGTGCCGCTGGGCGCGATGCACTACACCGCGGTCGCGAGCCCCGGCTTCATCGCCGAGGCCTTGCCGCAGGGGCTGACGCGAGCGAACTTCGCGCAGGTGCCGTTCCTGATCTTCAACCGCAAGGACGACATGCAGCAGCAATGGGTGTCGAAGGCCTTCGGCGTGCGCCAGCCGCGGCTCAGCGAGCGCTACGTGCCGTCGTCCGAGGCCTATGTGCGGGCGGCGGCGATGGGCTGGGGCATCGGCGTCGTGCCGGAACTGCAGGCGCGGCCGCTGCTCGACAGCGGTGCACTCGTCGCACTGCGGCCGGACGACCGGCTGGCGGTGCGACTGTTCTGGCACCAATGGAAGCTCGGCCCGGACGGCGCGGCGCCGTCGGCGCGCGTCGGGCTGCTCGACCGGGTCGGCGACGCGCTGCTGGCCGGCGCGCGCGCGGTGCTGGATGTGACTTGAACCACGGCGGCGCGAACTGCACCGTTCGCGTGCTTCATTTCGAGCTTCAGCAACAGCAGGTGGCATCCGACACTGAATGTCACAAGCACTCGTGGAGCCGCATCATGAACCTGGCATCCGGATGGTCCTGGCTGGCATCGCTGGCCCCGCGACGCGCGCCGCGCCAGGTGGAACCCGAGGCAGCCGACTACGGCACCGCGTTCGGGCTCGACATGAGCCTGTCGCCGCCGCGCGACAGCGAGCTCGACGCGTTCTCGCCGGGCGCGACCGCACCGGCACCGCTGCAGTGGATGAGCCGCATCACGTCGCGCAGCCGGTGAGCCGCTTGATGGGTTGAACTGCGGCGGGCTGCTGCTTGCGGATTTCATGCAAGTGCACGGAACCGCGTGGTCGAGGTAGTCAAGAAGGTATACGACTTTGGAAAGAAGGCGTTCGGCTCGAAATACTTCAAGACGGCACGGTCGAACGCACGGCTTCTGTCTCCAAAAAATGTGCTGGACCCTTTCAAGCTCCTGCCGGGCCGGGAGGAGGAATGCGCGATTGCCATGGCACTGCGGATATCAAATCCCTGTCTTTCTGAAAATGCTCAGTGCCTTCGGCATCAAGACGGGACGCCCCGATTCCACGATCCCGAGCGCAGCCTCCGCTCAAACGGCGATCACCCGCAGCGCGTCGTAGCCCGCGCTCTCGCCGCGCTTCGTGTGGCCGCGCGCGTTGCAGACGACGCGCGTCGTGCCGCCGGCATGCGCCACGGTGTAGTCGTGCCGGCAGTGCACATGCCCGTGGATCCACAGGTCGGCGCCGGGCAGCAGGTCATCGTCGGCGTTGCAGAAGCTCGCGGTGCCGGCCTGGTTGCCGTAGCGCGGGTCGGCACTGCGCAGGCTCGGGCCGAAGTGCGTGATGACCACCGTCGCGTCGGCATCGTCCGGCGCGGCCAGCGTGTCGGCCAGCCAGGCGCGGCAGGCCAGCGCTTCGTCGCGCACCTGCGGCGCGGCGAACACCTCGCCGTTCAGCGTCGAGCGCTGCACCTTCATGAAGTACGAGCCGGCGCGCATCGACTTGTCGCGCTGCGCTTCGCCGAACAGGTCGAAATCGCACCAGCGCACCGTGCCGGCGAAGCGGATGCGCCGGCCGTCGGCGCCGCTGCGCACGCAGGTCTCGCGCTCCAGCATCGTGATGCCGAGCGATTCGCAGCGCGCGCGCAGCGCCGGCCAGGCATCGTTCAGCTCGCGGCCGTCGAATTCGTGGTTGCCGGCGACGAAAATGATCGGCACCGGCCAGCCGCGAAAGGCGTCGAATGCCTTCCAGGTGCTGTCGATGTCGCCCGCCAGCACCAGCAGTTCGGCGTCGGGTGCGGGCTCGGGGGCAAAGCTCTCGGTCTCCTGGTGGAGGTCGGACAGCAGCTGGAGCTTCACCGGTTCAAGTGGCTCCGTGACATTGCTTGAACTTCTTGCCGCTGCCGCACGGGCAGGGATCGTTGCGGCCGACCTTCGGCGTCTCGCGCTTCACGGTGTCGACCTTGTAGCGCGCGTCGCGCGTCAGGTCGGACAGCTCGGCGACGGTCGTGACCATCTCCTCGATCGCGTCGTCCAGCGTCGACAGCGGGTACTCGCGGTCGAGCGTCGCGACGACCTCGCGTTCCTCGTCGGTCTCGGCCGGCAGGTGGCGGTACAGCCGCGCGAGCGAGGTCATCACCTCGTCCTGCGGCAGCTCCATCAGGTCGGGAAAGCAGATCGCCGCATGCTGGAAGCCGGCGACCCACGGCATCAGCGGCTGCGACACCTCGGCCAGCCCTTCCATCGGATCGACCTCGCCTTCGGCCAGCGGGGCCGGCGGGTGCTCGTCGTCGAACTCCAGCACCAGCGGGTTGAACCAGCCGTCCTCGACGATCGCGCGGTTCAGCGCGGCATAGCGGCGCAGCACCAGCGCGCGGGTGCGCTCCAGCCAGGCGGCGTCGACGTCGTCGGGCAGCGGCTGGCCGTCGAAATCGAACACATGAGGCAGCCAGGTGGCCGGCTCCAGCAGCACCGGCTGAACCAGCACGCCGCACAGGAAGCCGTCGAGCATCACCGCGTCGACCGGCTGCAGTGGCTCGGGCGTGGCCGCCAGCAGGTCATCGAGTTCGGCGAACTCGGCATCGGTCAGGTCATGGGCGGGCGGCAGCGAAGCAGGCAGGGCGGTGGGAGCGGGCATGGCGGGTCTCTTGAACAAACGATCGAACGCGGATTGTCATCCGGATCGACGGGCGATCACGGTTTGCCGGCGGAGAAAGACCCGATCAACCGATAGCGCCCGCCCGGATGCACCAGCCGCGCGACCGATGCGACGACGCCCTGCGACAGCGTGCGCCGCGACACCTGCAGCAGCGCGCTGCCGGGCGGCACGTCGAGCAGCCGCGCCTGCTCGTCGGTCGCGAGCACCGCCTCGACCACCTGCTCGGCCTCGGTCAGCGGCGCGTGCTCGAACAGCACGTGCGACGGCGTGACCTGCGTGAAGTCCTGCGCCAGCAGGTCGGGCGCGAGCGCCGGGTTCACATGCCGGTCTTCGTACTGGATCGGCACGCCGTTCTCCAGGTGCACCAGCCGGCAGCGGATCACCGCCGCGCCCTTGCGCAGGCGCATCGCGGTCGCGATCCCGGCGCTCGCCTTCACCCGCTCGACACCGCACACCCGCGTCGTGTGGCGGTGGCCGCGCTCGACGATCTCGTCGTGGATGTCGCGCACCTGCAGCAGGTTGGAGATCGGGTGCAGCTCGGCCACGTACGAGCCCGAGCCCTGGCGGCGCTCGATCAGCCCTTCGTCCTCGAGCTCGCGCAGCGCGCGGTGCACCGTCATGCGGGCGCAGCCGAACTCCTGCACCAGTTCGCGCTCCGACGGCAGCTTGACGCCCGGCTGCCAGCCGCCCTCGTCGATGCGGTGTCGGATCGAATGCTTGACTGCTTCGTAAGGCAGCGTCTTGTCGCCGGATTTCATGGGCCGATCTTACCCCTGTGCTAAAGTTGTCTAGACCACTTTGCGGCGCTCGCCGCGGCCTGCGAGGACCCCCATGACGACGCCTGCGCACCTGATCACCCCCGGCCAGCTCGACAAGGCGATGCTGCTCGATGCGGCCGCCGGCGGGGCCCGCTTCACGATCGCGCCGTCGGCCCGGGCCGGCATCGATGCCAGCGTGCAGGCGGTCGCCACGCTGATGGCGCGCCACGAACCGGTCTACGGCATCAACACCGGCTTCGGCAAACTGGCGCAGACGCGCATCCCCGACGACCAGCTGGCCCAGCTGCAGAAGAACCTGGTGCTGTCGCACAGCGCCGGCATCGGCCAGCCGATGCCGGCGCCGGTGGTGCGGCTGATGCTGCTGCTGAAGGCGGCCAGCCTCGCGCATGGCGTGTCGGGCGTGCGGCCGCAGGTGATCGATGCGCTGCTCGCGCTGCTGGCCGCCGACGTGCTGCCGGTGGTGCCGGAGAAGGGCTCGGTCGGTGCGTCGGGCGACCTGGCCCCGCTCGCGCACCTGAGCGGCGTGCTGATCGGGGTCGGCGAGGCCTTCGTCGACGGCCAGCGTGTCGGCGCCGTGCAGGCGCTCGCGCACGCCGGGCTGCAGCCGCTGGTGCTCGGCCCGAAGGAAGGCCTCGCGCTGTTGAACGGCACGCAGGCGTCGACCGCGCTCGCGCTGGTCGCGGTGCAGCGGCTCGAGCGCATCTTCGACGCGGCGATCGGCATCGGCGCGATGACGGTCGACGCGGCCAAGGGCGCGGACACGCCGTTCGACGACCGCATCCACCAGGTGCGCGGCCAGCCGGGCCAGCGCAAGGTGGCGGCGAGTTTCCGCAGCTGGCTGGCCGGCAGTGCGCTGCGCCAGTCGCACCTCGATTGCGACAAGGTGCAGGACCCGTACTGCCTGCGCTGCCAGCCGCAGGTGATGGGCGCCTGCCTCGACCAGATGCAGCATGCGTGGAACGTGCTGCTGACCGAGGCGAACGGTGTCTCCGACAACCCGCTGGTGTTCGCCGACACGCTGGAGGCGCTGTCCGGCGGCAACTTCCACGCCGAGCCGGTGGCCTTCGCGGCCGACAACCTGGCACTCGCGATCGCCGAGATCGGCGCGTTGTCGGAGCGGCGCACCGCGATGCTGATGGACCCGGGCATCTCCGGGTTGCCAGCCTTCCTGGTCGAGAACGGCGGGCTCAACTCCGGCTTCATGATCGCGCAGGTCACGGCGGCGGCGCTCGCGTCCGAGAACAAGTCGCTGGCACACCCGGCCAGCGTCGATTCGCTGCCGACCTCGGCCAACCAGGAAGACCATGTGTCGATGGCGACCTACGCCGCGCGGCGCCTGCACCAGATGCTGGACAACACGGCCGGCATCGTCGCGATCGAATGGCTGGCCTCGGCCCAGGCGCTCGATTTCCACCGGCCGCTGCGCTCGTCGCCGGCGCTGGAGTCGCTGCATGCCCGGCTGCGCGAGCGGGTGCCGTTCCTGGAGGAAGACCGGTTGATGGCGCCGGACATCGAGGCGGCCACGCAGATGATCGAGCACGCCGGGCTCAGTGTTCCATCCCAACCGTCTTGATGCTCTCGGCCCGGATGTCCTCGGTCAGCTGCGCCTTCAGTTCCGAGAACCTCGGCGTCGTCTTCACGGTGTAGTGCCGCGGGTACGGCAGATCGATCGCGAGGTCGGTCTTGATGCGGCCCGGCCGGGCACTGAACACCGCGCAGCGGTTGCCCATGAAGATCGCCTCGTCGATGTCGTGCGTGACGAACAGCACCGTCTTGCGGTGCTGCTCCCAGATCGACAGCAGCAGCTCCTGCATCAGCGCGCGGGTCTGGTGGTCGAGCGCGCCGAAGGGTTCGTCGAGCAGCAGGATCTTCGGGTCGTTGGCCAGCGCCCGCGCCAGCGCGACGCGCTGCTGCATGCCGCCCGACAGCTGCTTCGGAAAGTGCGACTCGAAGCCGGCGAGCCCGACCTCGGCGATGAAGCGCTGCGCGATCTCCCGCTGCTGCGCGTCGGGCAGGCCCTTCTCGCGCAGCCCGAAGCAGATGTTCTGCCGCACCGTCAGCCACGGGAACAGCGTGTAGCTCTGGAACACCATGCCGCGGTCGGCGCCCGGGCCGCGCACCGGCGCGCCGTCGAGCAGCACCTGGCCGGTGCTCGGCTCGTCGAGACCGGCGACGATGCGCAGCAGCGTCGACTTGCCGCAGCCCGACGGCCCCAGCACCGTGATGAAGTCGTTGTCGGCGACCTCCAGGTCGGTCGGCTGCAGCGCGAGCGTCGGGGGGGCACCGTGCAGGCCGGCGAAGCTGCGGCCCACGCCGCGGATCGACAGCCGGCTCACAGCGAGGCCCAGCGGAACAGCCGGCGGTTCAGGCGCTTGAACCCGAGGTCGGACACCAGGCCGATCACGCCGATGGTGAGGATGCCGAAGATGATCTGGTCGGTGGCCAGCAGCGCCTGGCTGTCGGTGATCATGTGGCCGATGCCGCTCGATGCGCCGATCAGCTCGGCGACGATCACGTAGGTCCAGGCCCAGCCGAGCACCAGCCGCAGCGTCTCGGCCACCTGCGGCGCGGCGGCCGGGATCAGCACGCGGCGCACGATGCCCCAGTCGCGCGCGCCCAGCGTGTAGGCCGCCTCCACCAGGTCGCGCCGCGTGTTGCCGACGCTGACCGCGATCATCAGCACAAGTTGGAAGAACGAGCCGAGGAAGATCACCGAGAGCTTCTGCGCCTCGCCGATGCCGGCCCACAAGATGAGCAGCGGGATGAAGGCTGACGCCGGCAGGTAACGCGCGAACGACACGAAGGGCTCGAAGAACGCCTCGACTGCCTTGTACGCGCCCATCGCGGTGCCCAGCGGCAACGCGAGCAGCGCGGCCGCGATGAAGCCGCCGATCACGCGCCACATCGTCATGCCGACGTCGTGCGCGAAGCCCTGCTGCGTCAGCAGCTCCCAGCCCGAGCGCACCATCGTCAGCGGGTCCGCCAGGAAGGTCTTCGAGACGAAGCCGCCGAGCGTCGCGAACGCCCAGCCGGCGAAGAACAGCACGAAGAACGCGACCCCGAGCGCGATGCGCCGCCCGGGTTCGACTGGCTGCAGCGGCTTCACTGGATGAAGCGGGTGTCCGACAGCGCCTTCAGGTCGGGGATCTGCTTGATGCTGCCGATCTCCAGCAGCAGTTCGGCCGCCTCCTTGCTGAACGGCTGCAGCACGCTGGTGAAGAAGCGCTGGTTGGCCGCGCGGTCCTGCCAGCGCAGGTAGGCCTGCGATTTCTCGAAGGCCTCGCCGCTCTGCTTGACGTCGGCGCCCATGATCTCGAACGACTTCTTCGGCTCGTTGCGGATCATCTCCAGCGCATCGAAGTAGCTGTCGGCCAGCGCCTTCGCGGCCTTCGGGTTCTCCTGCAGGAACTTCGGCGTGCAGCCGAAGGTGTCCATCACCATCGGGTAGTCCAGCGTGGTCGCGATGATCTTGCCGGCCTCGGGCTTCGCGCGCACCGTCGACAGGTAGGGCTCGTAGGTCATCGCGGCATCCAGGTCGCCGGCGTTCGCGACGAAGGCATTCGCGGCGGCCTGCGGCTCGAGCGTGACGACCTTGACGTCCTTCACCGACAGGCCGTTCTTCTTCAGCATCCACGCCAGGCCGAAGTACGGCGCGGTGCCGGGGGCCGAGGCGGCGACCGTCTTGCCCTTCAGGTCGGCGATCTTCGCGATGTGGTTGCGCACCACCATGCCGTCGGCGCCGAAGCTCTTGTCGAGCTGGAAGATCTGCGTCGCGGCGACACCGTTGGCATTCCACACCACCCAGGTCTCGACCGTCGTGGCCGCGCACTGCACGTCGCCGGAGGCGATCGCGAGGTGGCGGTCTTTCTGCGGGATCTTCTTGATCGACACGTCGAGGCCGTGCTTCTTGTAGATGCCGGCCTCCTTCGCGAGCGTCAGCGGCGCAAAGCCGGTCCAGCCGGAGATTGCGATCGCGACCGGCGTCTCCTGCGCCATCGTGGCCGACGCCGACAACATCATCGATGCGACCATCAGGCCGGCCAGGGCATGCACTCGATTCATCAGGACTCCTGCGGGAAGGGGAAAGCCGACGGGCCTGATGCAAGCCCCGTGCCGGGCAGTCTACACTCGGCCTCCCGGTTGTCTAGGCCACTTCCACCCATGGAAACCAGCACGCACGCACCGACGTACGCACTCTCGCGGGGCAGCGTCCCGCTGCTCGTCTCGTTCCCGCACGCCGGCATCGGCATCCCACCGGACATCGAGGCGCGCATGACCCCCGAGGCGCTGCTGCGCGCCGACACCGACTGGCACCTGCCGCAGCTCTACGACTTCGTCGCGCAGATGGGCGCGAGCACGCTGGTGCCGCAGATGTCGCGCTACGTGATCGACCTGAACCGCCCGCCGGAGGACACCAACCTCTATCCGGGGCAGGACACGACCGGCCTGGTGCCGCAGGACACCTTCCGCAAGCAGCCGCTGTACCTCGCGGGCCAGGCGCCGGACGCGGCCGAGCTGGAGACCCGCCGCGAACGCTTCTGGCGCCCGTACCACGTCGCGCTGCGCGGCGAACTGGAGCGGCTGCGCGACCTGCACGGCGTCGCGGTGCTGTGGGACGCCCACTCGATCTCGAGCGTGCTGCCGCGCTTCTTCGACGGCAAGTTGCCCGACCTGAACCTCGGCACCGACCAGGGGCACGCCTGCGCACCGCGCGTGCAGGCGGCGGTCGAAGCGGTGCTCGCTGGCCAGCGCGACTACACCCAGGTCAGCAACGGCCGCTTCAAGGGCGGCTACATCACGCGCCACTACGGCGAGCCGGCACGCGGCATCCACGCGCTGCAGATGGAGATGTGCCACTGCACCTACATGGACGAGCCGGCGCCGTTCGGCTTCCGGCCCGACCTCGCGGCCCGCGTGCGGCCGCTGCTACGGCAGATGCTGCAGGCCGCGCTCGATGCCGCGGTGGAAGCACGCGCGTAGCGGGCTCGCGCCGATCGCGTAGCTCAACGCGGCTGGGTGGTCGACGTCCCACAGGCACAGGTCGGCCTGCCGGCCTGCGTCGATGGCGCCGTGCGTGGCCGCGAGACCCAGCGCCTTCGCCGCGTGGCGCGTGACGCCGAGCAGCGCCTCGGCCGGCGTCATGCGGAACAGCGTGCAGGCCATGTTCATCATCAGCGGCAGGTGCGTGCCGGGGCTGGTGCCCGGGTTGCAGTCGGTCGCGACCGCCATCGGCACGCGGTGCCGGCGGAACAGCGCGATCGGCGGCGCCACCGTGTCGCGCAGGAAGTAGTACGCGCCCGGCAGCATCACCGCCACCGTGCCGGCACGCGCCATCGCGATGACGCCGGCCTCGTCGACATGCTCCAGGTGGTCGGCCGACAGCGCACCGAAGTCGGCCGCCAGCGCGGCGCCGTGCTGGTTCGACAGCTGCTCGGCATGCAGCTTGACCGGCAGGCCGTGGCGCTGCGCCGCGTCGAACACGCGCTGCGTCTGGGCCGGCGTGAAGCCGATGGTCTCGCAGAACGCATCGACCGCATCGGCCAGGCCGGCGCCTGCGATCTTGGGCAACAGGTGTTCGACGATCTCGTCGATGTACGCGTCGGCGCGGCCTTCGAACTCCGGTGGAATTGCATGCGCGGCCAGCAGCGTGGTGCGCACGTCGATCGGGAAGCGCTCGCCGAGCCGGCGCGCGACCTGCAGGCACTTGCGCTCGGCATCGAGCGACAGCCCGTAGCCCGACTTGATCTCGACGGTCGTCACCCCGTGCCGCATCAGCTCGCGCAGCCGGCGGGCCGACGCATCGAACAAGGCCTCGGGCGTCGCGTCGCGGGTCTGCCGCACGGTCGAGCGGATGCCGCCGCCGGCGCGCGCGATCTCTTCGTAGCTCGCGCCCTGCAGCCGCAGTTCGAACTCGCGCGCGCGGTCACCGGCGTAGACCAGGTGCGTGTGGCAGTCGATCAGGCCGGGGGTCAGCAGCGCGCCGCCGGCATCGTGCTCGGCGCGCGGCTGCAGCCCGCGCGGTAGCGCGGCCATCGGCCCGACGCGTTCGATGCGCCCGCCGGTGACCGCGACGAAGCCTGGCGCCGACGGCGTGCAGGCGTCGTCCAGCCCGTCGACGATGCGTGCGTTCGTCAGCAGCAGGTCGGTCATCGGAGCTCCAGCAGGTGGGTGCGTGCGGCAATGAAGGCCTCGGCGGCGCGCTCAGCGCCGGCATGCCTGCCCTCGTGCACGCGGCGTTGACCGGCCACCCAGACGTCGCGCACGCCGCGGGCGCCATGGGTCGCAAACACATGGCTCGCAAGGCGTTGCGAGGCGTTGAGGCCCGCATCGTCAGCCAGGTGCAGCAGGTCCGCCTGCTGGCCGACGCGCAGTCCGCCGATCGACCGCCCGCTGGCTCGAGCGCCGCCAGCCACCGCCGACAGCCACATCGCATCGGCCACCTGCGGGTGCGCGGCGCTCGCGAGCACGTTGCGGCGCTGCTTCGTCAGCCGCTGGCCGTATTCGAGCAGCCGCAATTCCTCGGCCGCGTCGACGCTCGCATGGCTGTCGGAGCCGATGCCCCAGTGCCCGCCGTCGGCGATGAAGGCCTCGGCATCGAACACGCCGTCGCCGAGGTTGGCCTCGGTGCTCGGGCACAGGCCGGCGACCGCACCGCTGCGCGCGAGCGCGCGCCGCTCGATCGCGTCGAGGTGCGTCGCATGCACCAGGCACCAGCGCGCGTCGACCGCGGCATGGTCGAGCAGCCACTGCACCGGCCGCTGGCCGCTCCAGGCCAGGCAGTCGTCGACCTCGCGCTGCTGCTCGGCCACGTGGATGTGCACCGGCGCGCTGGCGTCGGCGCCGTGCAGCCCGCCGAGCAGGTCGCGCAGCGCTTCCGGCGGCACCGCGCGCAGCGAGTGCGGCGCCGCGCCGACGCGCACGCCGTCGTGCCGCAGCCGGCCGATCAGCGACAGCAGGCCGTCGACGCTGTTCAGGAAGCGGCGTTGCTCGGCCAGTGCCGGCTTGCCGCCGAAGCCGCTCGCCTGGTACAGCACCGGCAGCATCGTCAGGCCGATGCCGGCGTCGCGCGCGGCGGCCACCAGGCGCAACGACATCTCGGCCGCATCGGCATGCAGGCGGCCGTCGGGCTGGTGATGGACATAGTGGAACTCGCAGACGGCGGTGTAGCCGGCCTGCAGCATCTCGATGTAGAGCTGCGTCGCGATGGCCTGCAGCGCGTCGGGCGTCAGCGCCTGCGCGAAGCCGTACATCAGCGCGCGCCAGCTCCAGAAGCTGTCCTGCTCGGCGCTGCGGTGCTCGGTCAAGCCGGCGAAGGCACGCTGGAACGCGTGCGAATGCAGGTTCGGCAGGCCGGGCAGCAGCGCGCCGGCCACGCGCTCGGTGCCGGCAGGCGGCTGCAGGCCGGCTTCGACGCAGGTCAGCGTGCCGGCAGCGTCCCATTGCAGCAGCACGTCGTCGGCCCAGCCTTGCGGCAGCAGCGCGTGGCGGGCGAACAGCGATCCGGTCGGGCTCATGTCACGGGCTCCAATCGAACCAGCAGCGCGCAGGGCGCTTCGCCGGTGCATTCGAGCGACAGCGCAGGCATCCCGTCGCGCCACAGCCAGGCCTGCAGCGGGCCGAGCCCGCGCGCGCCGTCGGACCAGCGGCCCAGGCTCGCGAGCAGCAGCCCGGCGACGGCCGGCTCGGTGCGCGTGGCGCCGTGCAATGCGCGCACGTCGGCACGCCAGCGGCCACGCCGCACCATCACGTTGAAGTCGCGGCACGGGCCGTCGAACAGCGTGGCGGTCAACGCAACATCGCCGGAGAAATGGAAGGGGCGGTGCGCGCGGTCGAGTCGCTCGTCGAGTTGGCCATCGTCCGACTGCAGCCGCATGCCGGCGCCGCGCAGCAGCACGATGCAGCGGGCGATGCCGGGGAACGCGGAGAACGGCGCGTCGCGCTCGACCTCGGCGACGCTGAGGCGCCAGTCGAAATCAGCCGAAGCATCGCGCGGATGCACCGCCAGCTCGCGCGTGAGCCCGGCGCCGTTTCGCCAGGCCACGGCCGGCAGCGACTGCAGGTCCAGCGTCTCGCTGCGCCCTCCCATCACCGCCCGACCATCGGCAGCTTCAGGTGCTGGGCCTGCGCCGTCTGCACCGCGAGCTCGTAGCCGGCATCGGCATGGCGCATCACGCCCGAGCCGGCGTCGTTGACCAGCACGCGTGCCAGGCGCTTCGCGGCCGCATCGCTGCCGTCGGCGACGATCACCATGCCGGCATGCTGCGAATAGCCCATGCCGACACCGCCGCCGTGGTGCAGCGACACCCAGGTCGCGCCGCCCGACGCATTCAACAGCGCGTTCAGCAGCGGCCAGTCGGACACCGCATCGGTGCCGTCCTTCATGCCCTCGGTCTCGCGGTTCGGGCTCGCGACCGAGCCGGTGTCGAGGTGGTCGCGGCCGATCACGATCGGCGCCTTCAGCTCGCCGCTGCGCACCATCTCGTTGAACGCCAGGCCGGCCACGTGGCGCTCGCCGAGGCCGAGCCAGCAGATGCGCGCCGGCAGGCCCTGGAACGCGATGCGCTCGCCGGCCATGTCCAGCCAGCGGTGCACGTGCGCGTTGTGCGGGAACAGCTGCTTGATCTTCGCGTCGGTCTTGCGGATGTCGTCCGGGTCGCCCGACAGCGCGACCCAGCGGAACGGGCCCTTGCCTTCGCAGAACAGCGGCCGGATGTAAGCCGGCACGAAGCCGGGGAAATCGAACGCGTTCTTCACGCCCTGGTCGAACGCGACCTGGCGGATGTTGTTGCCGTAGTCGACGGTCGCGATGCCCATCGCGTGGAAGTCGAGCATCGCCTGCACGTGCACCGCGCACGATTGCGCGGCCGCCTGCTTCAGGCGCTCGTGCTGGTTCGGGTCTCGCTGCGCATCGCGCCACTGGACGACGCTCCAGCCGGCCGGCAGGTAGCCGTTGATCAGGTCGTGGGCGGAGGTCTGGTCGGTAACGATGTCCGGGCGGATCCCGTCGGCCTTCGCGCGGCGCACCAGTTCGGGCAGCAGTTCGGCGGCATTGCCGAGCAGGCCGATCGACACCGCCTCGCGCCTCGACGTGTGGTGCTGGATCAGCGCCAGCGCGTCGTCGAGGTCCTTCGCCTGTTTGTCGAGGTAGCGCGTGCGCAGCCGGAAATCGATGCTGCTCTGCTGGCATTCGATGTTCAACGAGACCGCGCCGGCGAAGCTCGCGGCCAGCGGCTGTGCACCGCCCATGCCGCCGAGCCCGGCCGTCAGCACCCAGCGCCCGGCCAGCGTGCCGCCGAAGTGCTGGCGACCGGCTTCGGCGAAGGTTTCGTAGGTGCCCTGCACGATGCCCTGGGTGCCGATGTAGATCCACGAGCCGGCGGTCATCTGGCCGTACATGAAGAGGCCTTGCCGGTCGAGCTCGTTGAAGTGCTCCCAGGTGGCCCACTTCGGCACCAGATTGGAGTTGGCCAGCAGCACCCGCGGCGCGTCTGGGTGCGTCCTGAACACGCCGACCGGCTTGCCGGACTGGATCAGCAGCGATTCGTCGTCTTCGAGCTCGCGCAGCGACGCAAGGATCTGGTCGAAGCAGGCCCAGTCGCGCGCCGCACGGCCGATGCCGCCGTAGACCACCAGCTCCTCGGGGCGCTCGGCGACCTCGGGGTCGAGGTTGTTCTGGATCATCCGGAACGCCGCTTCGGTGAGCCACGACTTGCAGCTCAGCGTGCTGCCGCGCGGCGCCCGCACGACGCGGCCGGGAGCCGAGCGCGCGGCCTGTGCCGCGGCGTGGGCCACGGTCTTCATGTCGGTGGTGGAATTCATCGGCGGCCTTCGAGGGGTTCTGGAAAGTGGTCTAGACCACTTGGCGCAGGATGCCGGGACTTGCACGGGCCGTCAAGCCCGGGGTGCAGTTCGCCGATCAGTCGGTGGCCGACTGCGCCGCCTCCACCAGCCGCGCGCGCAGCCACTGGTGCGCGCTGGCCCGGTCGTGCCGCATGTGCCACAGCGCCTCGACGTGGATGCCCGCCAGCGGCAGCGGGATCGGCCGCTGCACCAGGTGCTCCTGGTAGCCGGTCGCGGCGATGAAGGTGCGCGGCAGCACGGTCAGCAGGTCGCTGCTGGCGACCACCCGGCCGGCGGTGAAGAACTGGTTGACGGTCAGCACGATGCGCCGCGTGCGATGCAGCTGCGTCAGCGCCTGGTCGACCAGCCCGTGCGGCCGGCCGGAAAAGCTGACCAGCAGGTGATGTGCTTCGCAGAAGCGGTCCAGCGTCAGCTCGCCGTCGGCCAGCGGGTTGCCGCGCCGCATCACGCACACATATTGGCTGTCGTACAGGCGCTCGTGGTGGATCGGGCTCGCGCTGCCCTGGGCGATCAGGTTGGCCACCGCGTCGGGGAAGTAGCCGAGCGCGAAATCGACCTCGCCCCGCTCCAGCAGCGGGCGCGGGTCGCGCGTCGTCAACGGGATCACCCGCAGGTTGGCGAGCGCCTGGCTCTGTTCGATCTGCTGAACCAGCGACGGCATCAGCATCGCCGCGGTGGCGTCGGCCATCGCGAGTCGGAAGTTCGCCACATCTTTCTGCGGGTCGTAGTCGCCCGGCGCGAAGGCCTGGCGCAGCGCCGCCAGCGCGGCCTGGACCTCCGGCCACAGCTGCTCGGCGCGCGGCGTGGGCTTCACGCCGAACGATGTGCGAGTGAGCAGTTCCTCACCGACAGAGTCCTTCAGGCGCTTGAGGGCGTTGCTGACCGCCGGCTGCGTCAGCGCCAGCCGCTCGGCCGCGCGGGTCAGGTTGCCTTCTGCCATCACCGCGTCAAACACGCGCAGCAGGTTCAAGTCAAGTGTGCGGAAATTCATGTTTCGTACTCCTCGACACCGGGATATCACTGGCGTGTATATCACTGATTCACAGCTTTCAGTGGTCAACCCATGGGGTAAACCCTAGGATTGCGGTCATGCGAGGTCGAAAACGATTTCGCGAGTCTTGAAAGGACCTCTCCATGAACCCCGTGATCAGCCTGAATCTCCCGCAAGTGCCGACCGGCGCCGCCGCGTCCGGTTCGGCATCGCAAGACCTGTGGGGCCGCCTCGGCCGCCGTGTCTGGGCTTCGCTGGAAGCCGCCGGCCAGACCCGCGCCCGTCCCGAACTGCTGGCGCTGGCCAGCCGCTACGAAGCGTCGCAGCCTGAACTCGCAGCCCAGCTGCGCTCGATGGCTTCCGCTCGTCAGCGCTGACACCAGCACGCACCGACCTCCCCCGAATTCGCCACAAGCGACCCCAACCCCGAAGGAAACACGATGACCACGACGACGATGGACCTGCAAGTCCCCCAACAACGCACCGCTCCGCGCCTGGCCGCGCCGTTCGCCGCCGCTTTCGCCGCGCTGCTGAACGCCGTGATGCCCGCCCAGCGCGTCAATGTCGAAGAGAACCAGGCTGCCCGTGAAGCCGCCGATGTGCGGGCGATGGCTCGCCAGTACCTGAAGACCGATCCCGGCTTCGCTGCGGACCTGTTCGCGGCCGCCGACCGGCACGAAGAGCTGTACGGCAACTGAACACCCGTGCCGCTGCCACGGGCGGCGGCACACACCTGAGACCATCATGAACCAGTCGACTTTCTTTGCTGACTCGCAAGCCTCGACGGCTTTCGTCCAGCGCATTTCGGACGCTTATGCGTTCGCCACCGCCGCGCTCGCCAGCCTGCTGAGCCCGGCCGCCGAAAGCCCGGCCGAAGCCGCGAGCCGGCTGCGCTCGCTCGCCGACGCCTACAGCGACGGCCAGCCGAGCTACGCCGCCGACCTGCGCGCGGCCGCCGACCGGGCCGACGCCGAGGTCTGAGCGCCCGCCGCCCCAACGCAAAGGCCCGCAGAAGCGGGCCTTTTTTCATCGGGCGTCGACCGTGTTCAGCCGGCCAGGTCAGCCGGCCAATCGTGCCTCGATGCGCGCCTTCGTCGCGCTCAGTTCCTCCGGCAGGTGCCAGGCGAGCTGCTTGAACAGCGCGTCGTGCAGCGCCAGCTCGGCCTGCCACGCGTTCTTGTCGTCGCCGGTCACCTGGTCGTACTGCGCCGCGCTGAAGTCGAGGCCGGTCCAGTTCAGGTCCTGGTAGCTCGGCGTGACGCCGAACACGTTCTCGCGGCCCTCGGCCCGGCCTTCGACGCGCTCGAGCATCCACTTCAGCACGCGCATGTTCTCGCCGTAGCCGGGCCAGACGAACTTGCCGTCGTCGCCCTTGCGGAACCAGTTCACGCAGAAGATCTTCGGCAGCGTGGCGCCCTTCGCCTGCAGCTTCGCGCCCAGCGACAGCCAGTGCTGGAAATAGTCGCTCATGTTGTAGCCGATGAACGGCAGCATCGCGAACGGGTCGCGGCGCACCACGCCCTGCTGGCCGGCGGCGGCGGCGGTGGTTTCGCTGCCCATGGTCGCGGCCATGTAGACGCCTTCGGTCCAGTCGCGCGCTTCGGTGACCAGCGGCACGGTCGTCGAGCGGCGGCCGCCGACGATGATCGCGTCGATCGGCACGCCCGCCGGGTCGTCCCAGGCCGGGTCGAGGGCCGGGTTGTTGGTGGCCGGCACCGTGAAGCGTGCATTCGGGTGAGCCGCCTTCGCGCCGGTCTCCTTCGCGATCGCCGGCGTCCAGCGCTGGCCCTGCCAGTCGGTCAGCTGGGCCGGCGGCACGTCGGTCATGCCTTCCCACCAAACGTCGCCGTCGTCGGTGAGCGCGACGTTCGTGAAGATCACGTCGCGCTTCAGGCTGGCCATGCAGTTGAAGTTGGTCTTCTCGTTGGTGCCGGGTGCGACGCCGAAGTAGCCCGCTTCCGGGTTGATCGCGTACAGGCGGCCGTCGGCGGCCGGCTTGATCCATGCGATGTCGTCGCCGATCGTCGTCACCTTCCAGCCTGGCAGGCCGCCCGGCGGGATCAGCATCGCGAAGTTGGTCTTGCCGCAGGCGCTCGGGAACGCGGCGGCCACGTGGTGCTTCTTGCCCTCGGGGCTTTCGACGCCGAGGATCAGCATGTGCTCGGCCAGCCAGCCTTCGTCGCGCCCCATCGTGCTGGCGATGCGCAGCGCGAAGCACTTCTTGCCCAGCAACGCGTTGCCGCCATAGCCGGAACCGTAGCTCCAGATCTCGCGCGTCTCGGGGTAGTGGACGATGTACTTGGTGGTGTTGCACGGCCACGCGACGTCTTTCTGGCCCGGCTCGAGCGGCGCGCCGACGGTGTGCATGCACGGCACGAACTCGCCGTCGGTGCCGAGCACGTCGAGCACCGCCCGGCCCATGCGCGTCATGATCTTCATGTTGACCGCGACGTACGGGCTGTCGGACAGCTCGACGCCGATGTGCGCGATCGGCGAGCCCAACGGCCCCATGCTGAACGGCACGACGTACATCGTGCGGCCCTTCATCGCGCCGCGGAACAAGGCCGGGGTGCCGTCAGGACGACCCGTTTGCAGCAGCGCCCGCATCTCGGCCGGGTCCATCCAGTTGTTGGTCGGGCCGGCGTCTTCCTTCTTCGCGCTGCAGATGAAGGTGCGGTCTTCGACGCGCGCGACGTCGCTCGGGCTGCTGCAGGCGAGGTAGCTGTTGGGCCGCAGCTCGGGGTTCAGCTTCCTGAAGGTGCCGGCCGCGACGAGCTGGGCGCAGAGCCTGTCGTACTCGGCGGTGCTGCCGTCGCACCAGTGCACGTCGCGGGCTTCGGTCAGCGCCGCCATCTCGGCCACCCATTCCATCAGGCGGGTGTGTTTGACGTACGTGGGCGCGTTCAGGCGCAAACCCTCCATCGCGGGTCGGTTCATCGTGGACTCCAATCATCAAAGTTGCGGGATCGGGCGAACCTCCGGGCTCGCCCCATGCCGCAAACCACCCTCTGCCATGCCGTTCGCCGGGAACAGGCGGTTTCACGACGAAATGGCAATCGGCGTGCCGCCACCGGGCAAGGCATTGTCGTTCGACTGTAATCGCGCCGTAACCACCGGGGCCCGGGGGGCCATGCAAATTGGGAATACGGACATGCAAAGCAGTTGTGACTTTTTCGGCGGTTCTGCGCAGTGGCTGCCGGGCGTCCGGAGGCACGGGGTCCGGGCGTTACGTGTCCGTTTCTGCGGCCGCTTAAGATCGTCGGATGATGCGACGCCGCCTTCTCCTGTCCCTCGCAGCCGCCAGCAGTCTGGCGGTCCCGTTCACCGCCCGCGCGGCCCAGCGCAAGTCGCTCGCCGACCCGCTGCTGATGGGCGTCGAGCAGTCGCTGCTCGACTCCGGCCTCGGCCAGGCGTTCCAGAAGGGCTTCGGCCGCGACACCGGTGTCGCGGTGCAGGTGTCGGGCGGCCAGAGTGCCGCGCTGATCCAGGCGCTGGAGCGCGGCGAGATCGACATGGCGATGACCAACGTGCCCGAGCTCGAGATGCAGCTCGAGAAGCAGGGCCTGGCGCATGACCGCCACCGCGTCGCGGTCGGCGACTACGTGCTGATCGGCCCGGTCGAGGGCAAGGGCAAGAAGGCCAAGGACCCGGCCGGCGTGCTCGGTGGCAAGGACATCGGCGCCGCGCTGATGGGCATCGCGAACGCCCAGGCGCGCTTCCTCGGCAACAACAACGGCAGCGGTGCGGCACTCGCGGAACTGCCGCTGTGGCGTGCGTCGAAGGTGGCGCCTGCCGCACCGTGGTACGTGACGGCCGACCCGAAGAGCTCGATCGTCGCGCAGGCCGCGGCGCAGAACGCCTATGCGGTGGTGGAGCGCGGCGTCTGGCTGAGCCACCCGGTCAAGCCGCTCGCGATCGTCGTCGAAGGCGACCCGCTGCTGGTGACCGAGGTGCACGTGATGCGGGCTTTCCGCGTCAACCACCCGGCGGCCAAGCTGTTCACGCAATGGATCTCCGGGCCGCAGGGTCGCCGTGTCGCTTCCGGCGTGCGCGGATGGCGCTCGGTCACCGGCTGAGCCGCCGGTGACCATGCAACTGCTCAGCGTCAACGTCGCCCGTGCGAGCGAGCGGCTGATCGACGGCCGGCCGGTGCTGACGGCGATCGGCAAGCGGCCGGTCGCCGGCCCGGTCGCGGCGCATCCGATGGGGCTGGCCGGGGACGAGCAGGCCGACCTCAGCGTGCATGGCGGC
>Ga0065165_1001736_pt1 | contig 21787 bp, 20 predicted proteins | sample AraplaMF_Cvi_mMF_FD_63813 | JGI IMG/M metagenome (GOLD analysis project Ga0065165, IMG submission 63813) | Arabidopsis root microbial communities from the University of North Carolina, USA - plate scrape MF_Cvi_mMF (version 2) (version 3) | ecosystem: Host-associated > Plants > Roots >... | reverse complement strand
GGCCGCCGGAGAAGCAGGACGGCACGCCGATCAACGAATTGTCGCTGATCGCGTTTCCGACCCGCGAGCTGTTCCAGCAGAAGATCAACGAATTCCAGCTGATCATCTTCGACCGCTATGCCCGCCAGGGCGTGCTGCCGATCGCTTATTTCGACAACATCGCGCGCTATGTGCGCGCCGGCGGCGCGGTGCTGGTCTCGGCCGGCCCCGACTATGCCTCCAACACCAGCATCTGGCGCACGCCGCTGGATTCGGTGCTGCCGGCCGAACCCGTGGGCGTCAGCGAAAAGCCGTTCTATGCGCATCTGTCCGATGTCGGCAAACGCCACCCCGTGACGCGCGGGCTGGAAGGCTCGGCGAGCGAACCGCCGCACTGGAGCCGCTTCTTCCGCACCGTCGACACCCGCAATTCCGTCAATCCGCCCGTGATGACGGGCCTCGACGGCAAGCCGCTGCTGTTCCTGTCGCGCTTCGGCGAGGGTCGCGTCGCGCTGCTGCTGTCCGACCACATCTGGCTGTGGGCCCGCGGCTATGAAGGCGGCGGCCCGCATCTCGACTTGCTCAGGCGGATGTCGCACTGGTTGATGAAGCAGCCTGACCTCGACGAAGAGGCGCTGCGTCTCCAGGTGCAGGGCAAGGATCTCGTGGTGGTGCGCCAGACCATGGCGGACAGCGTCCAGCCGGTGAGCGTGACCTCGCCCTCGGGCGTGTCGCACGATCTGACGCTCACGGCCGGCGATCCGGGCGAGTGGCGCGCCAGCCTGCCGGCCAGCGAGCTCGGCCTCTGGCAGGCGACCGACGGCACGCTGAAGGCGCTGATCAATGTCGGCCCGACCAATCCGAAGGAATTTTCGGAGGTCACCTCCACCACCGACACATTGAAGCCCCTGACGCAAGCAACCGGCGGCAATTCCGTGCGCGTGGTCGACGGCGCAAACGTCGAGCTGCCGCGCATCGTGCCGGTGCGATCGGTGAGCACCTTCGCCGGCGACGGCTGGATGGGCGTGCGGATGCGCGACGCCAGCGTCGTCAAAGGCGTCGGCGTGCTGCCGATCTTCGCCGGCCTGATCGGCCTGCTGCTGCTGCTCGGTGCGTTCGCGGCGACCTGGGTGCGCGAGGGGCGGTGAGGCCCGGTGGGATCGGGTTCAAATGCCGCAACGACAGCGGTGTGCTCCCTCCCCCGCTTGCGGGGGAGGGCTGGGGAGAGGGCGTCTCTGCAATCGAGAACCCCCAAGAGGAGAAAGCCCTCACCCGGCGCGTTGCGCCGACCTCTCCCGCAAGCGGGAGAGGTGCACCGAGCCTGCGGCTGCGCGATTCAACCTGATCTCATTCCGCTTGAGTTGCCCGAACGACACATCGCGTAGCCACGGGCGCAAGATCGCTCGACCACCGTTGACATCCACTGCCCGATCGCGCGATGTTACAATATAACATCGCGGGATCAGGGGATGATCCCTCGCGATACGGGGTGGCGTTTTCAGATGAAGTGGTTCCGGTCGAATATCAGGCACGGCGCCCGGCTCGCGTTGTTCGCGATGCTGGTGCAGTTCGCGCTGACGTTCGGCCATAGCCATTGGTTCGCGCAAGCTGCGCCGCTTGCGGCAGCCTCGCTCCAGCAGACCGACAGCAGCACCGGGAGCGTTGCCGCGGCGGACCGCGCCGCGGTCCAGAAGCCATCGCCCGCAAGCCCCGACCGCGAGCAACCGGGCGACGACAATTGCGCGATCTGCGCCTTGGTCGCGATGGCCGGTACTGTCGTATCGGCGACGCCGCCTTTGCTGCTGCTGCCGCAGGCGATCGAGCTGCTCCACCTCACGACAGATGCCGAGTTCATCCATCTGAAATCGGCTGGCTGGGCATTCCAGCCCCGCGCCCCTCCCGCGTCCTGACTCCAGACATCACTTGATCACGCCCGGGCGCGCCGCATGTCGGCGAGTGCCCAGGAGAAGCTGTAGTCGAATTCCGTCGCGCTGCGACGGCAGGCCGCCTCCGATCAGCAAAGCATCGTCCGGACGGCGCCTGACTGGAATCAGGACCATGTCATTTGAATTGCGACGCGCGCAGCGTCTCGCCGGAGCAAGCCTGCTCCTGCTTGGCGCCGCCGCCACATCCGCACCGGCCCAGACGGCTGCGCAAGACCCCGCACAAGCGCCGGCGCAACAGCTTGCACAGGACAAATCGTCGACCGAAATCCCGTCCGTCACCGTGACGGCGCCGAGCCCGATCGTGCGCAGAGCGGTGGTGCCGACCCGCAGCCCGGTCCACACCACGCGAACCGCGCGCGTGCGCAGCCAGCAGCGTACGGCGGAAGCGACGCCGGCGGCAGCGGCCCCGGCCGCCGCACCCCAGCGGGGCGTGCTGCCCATCGTCACCAACCAGTTCGCCACGGTCACGGTGGTGTCGAACGAGGAGATCCGCCGCGAGGGCGGCGGCCAGCTCGGCGATCTCCTGTTCTCGAAGCCCGGTATCACCGGCTCGAGCTTCGCGCCCGGCGCCTCCAGCCGGCCGATCATCCGGGGTCTCGACGTCAACCGCGTCGGCATCGTCGAGAACGGCACCAATGCGGGCGGCGCGTCCGATCTCGGCGAGGATCATTTCGTCCCGATCGATCCGCTGGCGACCAACCAGATCGAGGTGGTGCGCGGGCCGGCTGCGCTGCGCTACGGCTCGACCTCGATCGGCGGCGTCGTCAGCGCCACCAACAACCGCATCCCGGATGCGCTCCCGAGTTGCGCGCCGTCGTTCCAGGCTTACGGCCTGCCGGCCAAGGCGCCCCTTGCCACGGCGGAAACGTCGCCCTGCGTCACCGCCGAGACGCGCACCGCGTTCTCTTCGGTCGATCGTGGCGTCGAAAGCGGCGTGCTGCTTGATACCGGCGGCGGCAATTTCGCCTTCCATGCCGACGCCTATGGCCGCACGACCTCGGACTACAACATCCCGAGCTATCCCTATCTGAACGACCAGTCGCGTCCCGTGAACGGCCGCCAGCCGAACTCGGCGACACGTTCGGACGGCGCCTCGATCGGCGGCTCCTATTTCTTCCAGGGCGGCTATATCGGCGCGTCGATCACGCAGAACGACGCGCTCTACCACATCCCCGGCATCGACGGCGCCGACCACCAGACCCGGATCGACGGCCACCAGACCAAGATCAACGTCAAGGGCGAGTACCATCCCGATGCCACGGCGATCGATACCGTCCGCTTCTGGGCGGGCGCGACCGACTACCGGCACAACGAGATCGGGCTTGCCGATCCCGCCGACCTCAACAGCCTCGGCATCCGGCAGACCTTCACCAACAAGGAGCAGGAGATTCGCACCGAGGTGCAGCTGATGCCGTTCAACGCCCGCTTTGCCGAGGTGACGACAGCGCTCGGCTTCCAGGTCGGCCATCAGGAATTGAGCGCGCCGAGCCCGGACAATCCCGGCGCGCTGTTCAACGGCCTGTGGGACCCCAACAACAGCACGCGCGTTGCCGGCTATGCCTTCAACGAGTTCAAGTTCACGGAGGCGACGCGGGCGCAGATCGCCGGCCGCATCGAGCACGTCGAGCTGCACGGCACGACGCCGGACTTCCCGGCGGACTTCCTGCCCGACGGCACGCCGCAGGCGGCGATCTCCCGCATTCCGTCGTTCACGCCGAAGAGCGGCAGCATCGGCCTGTTGCAGGATTTGCCCGGCGGCATGGTCGGCAGCATCACCGCGCAATATGTCGAGCGCGCGCCGAAGGCGGCCGAGCTGTTTTCGCGCGGTGGCCACGATGCGACCGCGACCTTCGACATCGGCAACCCCAACCTCAAGATCGAGACCGCCAAATCGGTCGAGCTCGGCGTGCGCAAGGCGACGGGGCCGTTCCGCTTCGAGGCGACCGTCTATTACACGCATTTCGATAATTTCATCTATCGCCGCCTCACCGGCGTGATGTGCGATGACGATTTCGCCTCGTGCGGTGCGCCCGGCGCGGAGCTGAACCAGGCGGTGTATTCGCAGGCCAACGCCAACTTCCGCGGCGGCGAATTCCAGTCGCAGCTCGATGTCGGCGCGCTCCAGGGCGGCATCTGGGGCATCGAGAACCAGCTCGATTTCGTCCGCGCCACCTTCACCGACGGCACCAACGTGCCGCGCATTCCCCCCTTGCGGATGGGCGGCGGCGTGTTCTGGCGCGACGACAACTGGCTGATGCGGGTCAATCTGCTGCACGCCTTCGCGCAGAACAACGTCGCAATCATCGCGGAGACGCCGACGGCGGGCTACAATCTGCTGAAGGCCGAGATGAGCTACAAGACCAAGCTCGATCCGCGCCAGTTCGGCGCGCGCGAGATGACGGCCGGCATCGTCGGCAACAATCTCCTCAACGAGAACATCCGCAACTCGGTGTCCTACACCAAGGACGAGGTGCTGATGCCCGGCATCGGCGTGCGCGCGTTCGCGAATTTCAAGTTCTAGGCTTGCGCCAGCCGGGGCCCACAGGCCCCGGCTCAGTCCGTCATTGCGAGGAGCTCTTGCGACGAAGCAATCCAGCTGCCTCCGCGGAAAAATTCTGGATTGCTTCGCTGCGCTCGCAATGACGGCGTATGAGGCACCGCTGCCGCTCCTCCAATTCACGGCGCCGTAGCCCGGATGGAGCGAAGCGAAATCCGGGGTCCTCACCTTGCGGAACGACCTTTCCGGATTGCGCTACGCTCCATCCGGACTACGACGCGTGAGCCGTTTCTCGAAGCGCCACTGGTCCACGGGGAAAGGCCCGTTCGAGGTCTCCGACTGCATCGCGAACGTGCCGGCGTTGCGCCAGCCGCTTTTCTCGTAGAATCGCGCGGCGCGCATGTTGCCGACCGCGCATGCGAGCCACGCCAGCTCCACGCCGCGCGCAGCGAGTCGCGCTTCGGCGTCGGCAATCAGCGCCGCCGCCACACCCGATCCGTGCGCTTCGCGCGCCACGAAGAGCTGGTACAATTCGTCGCCCTTGAGCGCGCAAAGGCCGAGCGGTGCGCCGGCGGGGCCGGCCACGCAGATGTCGGGAAGCATGGCTGCGAGCCGATCGCGAAAATTCGCAAGCGTGCGGAGGCGGACCAGCTCGGGCGGTGCGAGATGGGCATGCGCCCCATGCCAGGCATCGTGCCACAGCTGCGCGAGACGATCGATCTCAACGGGATCCGCGGGCCGCACCTGCATCGTCGAGACTCCGTGTGAGAGCGTAGCGCTACGAACTGGGGCTGGTCCTATCCCCGGGCCTTGCTCCAGTCCGGCGCCACGACGCCGGACACGCCCTCGAAGGCGCCGTCGACGAGCTCGAACACCAGGATGCGCGCGGCATCGACCGGGCCCGGCATGGTGACGCGGCCCTTGGGGACCTGCTTGAAGCCGACCCGGCTGTAATAGGGCTCGTCGCCGACCAGCAGGATCAGGCGGTGACCTTTGTCCCTGGCATCCTTCAGCGCGCGCTCCATCAGGAGGCGGCCGATGCCGCGGTCGCGGAACGGGGGCTCGACGGTGAGCGGCCCGAGCAGCAGCGCCGCCGTCCCGCCGACCAGCACCGGCAATTGCCTGACCGAGCCGACCAGCAGCGTGCCGATGCGGGCGGTGAAGGAGACGTCGAGCAGGTGGTCGACATGCTCGCGGATGCGGTAGGCGCTGAGCACGAAGCGGCCGGGGCCGAAGGTGCGTTCATGCAGCCGCTCGATCGCCTGGGCGTCGCGGGCCGTCTCGGGAAGAATGGAGAGCGATAGGTCGGTCATGTCAGCACAGCGTTTTCGAGCGAAGTGGGCCCCGGTTCGCGTCAAGAAAACGCGTCAATGTCGGAGGCGGGATAACATCTCGGGCGGCTGTGGTCCACCGGGCTCGTGGACGGCCTTTGCCGGGCCGCGGGTGAAAACGGCGGCAAAGAGCAGGGTCCAGAGCGACAGCATCAGAACGGGAATGATGTAATACTGCGTGAACACCGGATGCGTGGCGAAGAACGCCAGATTCAGCACAAGATTGGCGCCGACCAGCAGCGTGAGCTGCCTGACGCCGGCATGGTTCGCAAATCGCCACAGCAGCACGGTCCAGACGCAGGCAACCACCACCAGCGGGAACTGGGTGTCGCGGAGATAGGCGTGCAGGACCGCCGGATCGAGCCGTGGTGCGGCCGTGTCCTGCCCGCCATAGGCCGAGACCAGCGGATGGCCCGAATTGACCAGGTTCGCGGCCAGCACCGGCAGCAGTCCGGCGAGAAACGCCAGGCCGAGCGCCAGGCCCGACACAAAGGTCTCGCGGGTGCGCCAGATCAGGAACGATAATCCGAAGACCAGGACATAGCCGGCGGACAGAACGACGTTGGCGATCCGGAAGCTCGCGGACAGGCCCAGCAGAAGGCCGACGGCGGCAACTATCACGAGGCGGCGCCGGCCTTCATCGACAAACACTCTGGCCGTCAACAGCCCCGTCAGGGCGCAGACCACCAGGGTCGGCGCCATCGAATAGCTCGCCTTGGCCGGATTGATCATGAAGTAGATCGAGAGCGTTCCGAGCGATGCGGCAACCGTCAGCGACCCGGCCTCCCGCGACAGCCACAAGCCGTAAAACGCAAAGCCCGCGATGATCACGTTGGCGAGCACATAGAGCGGAATGACCTGGAAGCCTTCGGGGAACAGCGCCAGCACGAAGCCGGTGCCGGGCGGCGGCGTCATCACCCATTTGCTGCCGTCCACGATCCGGGTGTGGCACGGCGCCAGGGTGGGCTCGTTCCAGTTCGGAAAATCGATGCTGCGCAATTTGCCCGCGAGATAGCCGTCGGTTTCACGATCGAGGCTGGTGTCGAGGCCGCGCCATCCGAAGCGCTGGAACAGATGCGCCTGCCGCAGATAACAGATGTCGTCATAGACGCCGCGGCTCTCGCTCCAGTGCGAAATAAGCCGAATATTGCTGGCCAGCATTGCCAGAAACAAAAGCGAAAAAAGGACTTTTAAAGCTCTCATCGACGATTGCCGAGCAAGCCGTGCAGCGGGAAAAGGCCCGCCGCCTGTACAGGAAAAGCACCTGCAAGTATAGCAAAGCTGGGCAGTTTGGCGGTGAGGCAGACGTGGCCGACAGGGGCTTGGGTTCAACCGACGCATGCCACGACGGTGCCGCGGCACCGCGGGCGCCCGCGTCGCGGATCCTGCTCGTCATTCCCTGCTTCAACGAAGAGGCTTCGATCGGCGGCGTCCTCGACGAGATCGCGGCGACGGGCTGCCACTACCACACTCTTGTCGTGGACGACGGCTCGTCGGATGCGACGGCCGCGGTGGCAAGCTGCCGCTCGCCCGTCGCGCGCCTGGCGCAAAATCTCGGCATCGGCGGCGCCGTGCAGACCGGCATCAAATACGCGGCCCGCCAGGACTTCGATTTCTGCGTCCAGATCGATGGCGACGGACAGCATGATCCGCGGGCGATCGAGACGCTGCTGAACGCCTATCGCGAGCAGCCGGCCAACATCACCATCGGCAGCCGCTTCATCGCGCACGAAGGCTTCTGCTCGACGCGGATGCGGCGCGCCGGCATCAGGCTGATCGTGCTTGCGCTCAACAGCCTCTTCACGGGCGGCCGCATCACCGATCCCACCAGCGGCATGCGGCTGCTCGACCGCTCCGCCATCGTCTTCTTCGCCAAGGCGTATCCGACGGACTTTCCGGAGCCGATCTCGCTGGCCTGGGCTATGCGCGCCGGCCTCACGGTGAGCGAGGTCCCCGTCGAGATGCGCGCGCGGGAGACCGGCGTCAGCTCGATCGACGGACTGAAAACGGCGGCCTACATGGTCCGTGTGCTCGGCTACATCCTGCTCGCGCGTCTGGTGAGATCGCCATGATGCGGGCGTCCGATCCCCATTTTCGATCCCGTCATCCATTTGAACATGTCGAGGAGACGCCATGACAAACGTCCTTCCCAACGCAGAGACGGTCGTCGTCATCTCCGCTTTCGCGCTGATCTACATGCTGGCGCTGCTGCGCAAGACGTTGCAGGGAAAATTCGATCTCTATGATTTCCTGATGCTGTCGATGGTGGCGATCATCCCCGCGGGCTTCACGCTGTTTCCGAAGCTCGCCTATCTCGTCAGCCATCTGACCGGCGTCGTGTTTCCGTTCGTCGTGATGTTCGGCGCCCTGTTCCTGGTGGTGTTCGCCTTCATGCACAACATGACGGCGCGGCTGCACCGGCTGGAGCGGCAGAACTGCGCGCTGATCCAGGAGCAGAGCCTGCTGGCGCTGGAGCTGAAGCAAGCGGGAGAGGGAGCGCACCGTCGTCGTTGCAGCGAGCAAGCCTGATCTCACGTCACCGCCACGTCGCGATCACGGGCCTGCCCTCCAGCACTTCGGCGATCCGCAGCCGCGTGCCGCGCGTGGTGCCTTCGGGCAGCGCATCGATGGTGAAGAAGCCGCATTCGACGATCTCGCGGTTCGGCTCCGGCAGTCGATCCTGCTTGAAGAGCCTGACGACATAGACCGCGACGTGATCGCGGCGGGAGACGTGGCTGTTGAGGAAGATGCCGTGCAGCACGGCCTCGCCGGTGAGGTCGATATCGCCCTCCTCCTTGAGCTCGCGCCGCATCGCCTGCTCCATGGTCTCGCCGAGATCGACGCCGCCGCCGGGCAGGTACCAGCCGGCGACGTAACTGTGCCTGACCAGGAACACCCTGTTCTCGGCATTCAGCACCACGGCCCGGACGCCGAGCGTCATGCCGCGCGCGAGCAGAAACCAGGCGTGGAAGATTCGCCGCAGCAGCGGCTCGAATCTCCGCCGGATTCGATTCAGACGCTCGCCCATCGGGCTCCCTTGAGGTGCTTGCACAGTCCCCGCGACCTTGCCATTACAGCGGAGCAATAGCGAGGCAATCGCGCGTCATGGCTCCTTACACGCTCGCCCATCTGTCCGATCCTCATCTGCCGCCTCTGCCGAAGCCGCGGCTGATCGAGCTCGCGGGCAAGCGCACGCTCGGCTATGTCAACTGGACGCGCAACCGCCACAAATACCAGCGCCGCGAGGTACTCGACGCGCTCGTTGGCGATGTTCAGGCACAAGGCCCCGACCACATCGCGGTAACAGGCGATCTCGTCAATCTGGCGCTGGAAGCCGAGTTCGCGCCGGCCCGCGCCTGGCTCGACGGCGTTGGCCCGCCCGACCGCGTCACCACCATTCCCGGCAATCACGACGCCTATGTCCGCAGCACCTATCATCGCTTCGGCGAGACCTTCGCGCCCTATCTGGCTGATGACGACGGCCGCATCGGCTTTCCCGCCGTGCGCCGGCGCGGGCCGCTGGCGCTGATCAGCCTGTCCACGGCGGTGCCGACCCTGCCGCTGATGGCGACGGGCATGCTCGGGCCCGATCAGCTCGCAGCGCTTGAACAGGTGCTCGAGCGGCTGGCAGCCGAGGATGTTTTTCGCGTGCTGCTGGTGCATCATCCGCTGAAATCCAGAGCGCGCCACAAGCGGATGACCGACTCCGCCGAGCTTCTGTCGCTTTTGAAACGCCATGGCGTCGAGCTGATCCTGCACGGGCACGACCATATTCATTCGACCATGTGGTTCGAGGGCCCCAACGGCAACATTCCCGCGATCGGTGTGCCGTCGGCCTCCGCGCTGGCGCACGGGCACTATCCGGCGGCGGCGTATAATCTGTTCACGATCGAGAAGGACAATGCCGGCTGGCGCTGCGAGCAGACGGTGCGGGGGCTTGGGGCGGGATTTCAGATCGGGCAGATCAAGCATGTGAGGCTGATTTAGGCCGCCATCCGGCCTACGACGCGACGCCTCACCAGCTCCGCAGAGCCGCCAGCACGGCGAGGCCGAACAACGCGGCGGCACCGAGCACGAAGCCGAACACGAACGGCCAGACCCGCGAGCGGCGCGGCGGCGCGGCGGCTGGGGCTTGCGGCTCGGGCAAGACCACCATCGCATGCTCGCGCTCGATCATGCGGCGGGCGACATAGTCGGTGACGGCCTCGACGATGACCGACGTGTCGTGTGATTCGGCGAGCACGATGCGGCCGAAGCGGGTGTCCTGGACGAAGCGGTACTGCCGCTTGTCGCGCCCCATCATGATGTGGGCGACCACGTCGATCCAGAGTCGCGGCGTATCGCCCTGGCTGATGCCGCGATCGAACAGGTCGATCTGGTCGGGCACCTGGGCGAACAGCGGATCCAGCGCATCGTTGAGAATCTCCAGCCGCGCCACCTCGGCGTCGCGCAAATCGACGACGACGCCGGTCCGGTCGGCGGCCTCGATCCGGGCGCGCAGCAGCGCGTCGCGCAGCCGCACCGGTCGCGGCTGGCTGGGATGGGTCCCGCTGGTCTCGGGCTCTGACATTGTCGGCCTCGTCCTCAAATCCTGACGTTAACCTATCAGCAACCAATGCGTCCGCAAAGGGACCACAATTCCAGATACTTACGGCACCCACAGCCGGCTGACCTGTGCCAAAAACAGACGATCCCACCCAGGCAGCGCCTGGGTGGGACCATCCGTCCTTGGACGTCTTCTTAGTTCAAATCGGCAGGCAAGGCCCTCAGGCCGAGACCCGCGACGGCTCTTCCACGATCGAGAAGCGGACGCCGGCCTTGTGGCGGCTCTCTTCCGACACTTCCTTCCAGCAGTCCTCGGCTTCCTTGCGGGACTTGAAGGGGCCTCGAACCTGGGCCGAGCCTTCCACCAGCTTGTGGAAGTTCATCGAACCGAACTCGCCGCCGATCACCCAGAAATTGCTGTTGGTCATTGTCGCTCTCCTCTCAAGCGTTCTGCGTTAGCCGAACTGGTTCATCGTATTGTGGGCGCCGCCCGCCTTCAGGGCAGCTTCACCCGCGAAGTATTCCTTGTGGTCGTCACCGATGTCGGAGCCGGCCATGTTCTGGTGCTTGGCGCAGGCGATGCCCTGACGGATCTCGGCGCGCTGCACGTTCTTGACGTAGCCGAGCATGCCCTGCTCGCCGAAATATTCGCGTGCGAGATTGTCGGTGGACAGCGCGGCCGTGTGATAGGTCGGCAGCGTGATCAGATGGTGGAAGATGCCGGCCCGCTTGGCCGAATCCGCCTGGAAAGTCCGGATGCGCTCGTCGGCTTCGATCGCCAGCGGCGTATCGTCGTATTCCGGCTTCATCAGCTCGGCACGGTTGTACTTGCTGACGTCCTTGCCCGCTTCCTTCATCGCGTCGTAGACCTGCCAACGGAAGTTGAGGGTCCAGTTGAACGACGGCGAGTTGTTGTAGGCGAGCTTGGCGTTCGGGACGACCTTGCGGATGCGGTCGACCATCTTGGCGATCTGCTCGATATGCGGCTTCTCGGTCTCGATCCAGAGCAGGTCGGCGCCGTTCTGGAGCGAGGTGATGCTGTCGAGCACGCAGCGGTCCTCGCCCGTGCCGGCGCGGAACTGGTAGAGATTGCTGGGCAGCCGCTTCGGACGCATCATCTTGCCGTTGCGGTTGATGATGACGTCGCCGTTGCGGGCGTTCTCCGGCGTCACTTCCTCGCAGTCGAGGAAGCTGTTGTACTGGTCGCCGAGATCGCCGGGCTTGTGGCTGACGGCGATCTGCTGGGTCAGGCCGGCGCCGAGCGAGTCGGTGCGGGTCACGATGATTCCGTCTTCGACGCCGAGCTCGAGGAACGCGTGGCGGCAGGCGCGGATCTTCGCCAGGAACACCTCATGCGGCACGGTGACCTTGCCGTCCTGGTGGCCGCACTGCTTCTCGTCGGAGACCTGGTTCTCGATCTGGAGCGCGCAGGCGCCCGCTTCGATCATCTTCTTGGCGAGCAGATAGGTCGCTTCCGCGTTGCCGAAGCCGGCGTCGATGTCGGCGATGACGGGGACGACATGGGTCTGGAAGTTGTCGATCTTCTCGATCAGCTCCTTCTCGCGGGTCTTGTCGCCTTCCTTGCGGGCCTTGTCGAGCAGACGGAAGATGTCGTTGAGCTCGCGCGAGTCGGCCTGACGCAGGAAGGTGTAGAGCTCCTCGATCAGCGCCGGCACCGAAGTCTTCTCGTGCATCGACTGGTCGGGCAGCGGGCCGAACTCGGAGCGCAGCGCCGCGATCATCCAGCCGGAGAGGTACAGGTAACGGCGATCGGTCCGGCCGCCAAAATGCTTCTTGACAGAGATCAGCTTCTGCTGGGCGATGAAGCCGTGCCAGCAGCCCAGAGACTGGGTGTACTTGGTCGGATCGGCGTCGTAGGCCGCCATGTCCGCCCGCATCAGCGCCGCGGTGTAGCGGGCGATGTCGAGGCCCGTCTTGAAGCGGTTCTGGAGGCGCATGCGCGCCACGGCCTCGGCCGACACGCCGTTCCAGGTCGGCTGCTTCTCGAGGAGCGCCTGGGCCGCGTCGATCTCGCTCTGATACGAGGACGGACCCTGGAGGGTGTTGATGCCACGGGGCTGGTAGTTCATGTGCCTGATCCCTTTTCGACGGATGACAAAGCCACTGGCATTGTCATCGACATTTTTGACAGTGCATTGCGAAATGCGTGTCAGGAGATAAACGCGAAATCGGAAACTTCGTACAGATGGCTTGTTTTTTATTGGTGATGTCATGTAACATCAGAACATGTAATAGATGTAATTTTGTAAATTTTGTAAATATATGGGTCAACAAGACTGTCCTTGATGCGCATGGAGATCTGAGACATGGCCGCCGAGTCCGGGAAGAAACTGTTTGTCGGCCCGCGCTTCCGGCGGATCCGGCAGCAATTGGGGCTCTCGCAGACCCAGATCGCCGAGGGGCTCGGCATCTCGCCGAGCTACGTCAACCTGATCGAACGGAACCAGCGCCCGGTGACCGCGCAGATCCTGCTGCGGCTGGCCGAGACCTATGACCTCGATTTGCGCGACCTCGCCACCGCCGACGAGGACCGCTTCTTCGCCGAGCTGAACGAGATCTTCTCCGATCCCTTGTTCCGCCAGATCGACGTTCCCAAGCAGGAACTGCGTGACCTCGCAGAGCTCTGTCCCGGCGTCACCCATGCGCTGCAACGGCTCTATGCAGCCTATGCCGAGGCGCGCCAGGGCGAGACGCTGGCAGCCGCGCAAATGGCCGACCGCGACGTCGGCACGCGCTACGAGGCCAATCCGGTCGAGCGCGTCCGCGAGCTGATCGAGGCCAACCGCAACTATTTTCCCGAACTGGAGCAGGCCGCCGAAAACCTGCGCGACGAGCTGAACGTGCCGGCCGAAGGGCTTTATGCGGCGCTCGCGGCGCGGCTGCGCGAAAAACATTCGATCCAGACCCGCATCATGCCGGTGGACGTGATGCGCGAGACTCTCAGGCGGTTCGACCGCCACCGCCGCCAGCTGCTGATCTCGGAATTGGTCGATCCGCCCGGCCGCGCGTTCCAGCTCGCCTTCCAGCTCGGCTTGGGGGAATGCGCGCAAGCCCTGGAGACCATCATCGGCCGCGCCGGCCCGCTCGACGACGCGCCGCGGCGCCTGTTCCGCATCACGCTCGGCAATTACTTCGCGGCAGCCGTGATGATGCCCTACCCGGCATTCCTGGCAGCTGCCGAAGCGCTCAATTACGACATTCACGTGCTGGCGCAGCGCTTCACTTCCGGCTTCGAGCAGGTCTGCCATCGCCTCACCACGCTGCAACGGCCGAACGCGCGCGGCATTCCGTTCTTCCTGCTCCGCGTCGACAATGCCGGCAACGTGTCGAAGCGCTTCTCGTCCGGCACATTCCCGTTCTCGAAATTCGGCGGCACCTGTCCGTTGTGGAACGTGCACTCGACCTTCGACACGCCCGACCGCCTGCTCAAGCAGGTGATCGAGCTCTCCGACGGCACGCGCTATTTCTCGATCGCGCAGATGGTGCGCCGGCCCGTCGCGCCGCACCCGCTCCCGCAGCCGCGCTTCGCCATCGGCCTCGGCTGCGAGATCCGCCACGCCGCGCGCCTGACCTACGCCGCCGGCATCGATCTGGAGAAGACCGAGGGTACGCCGATCGGCGTCAACTGCCGCCTCTGCGAGCGCGAAAACTGCGCCCAGCGCGCCGAGCCGCCGATCACGCGCACGCTGATCCTGGATGAGACGACGCGACGGGTGTCGAGTTTCGCGTTCTCGAATGCACGGGAGTTGTGAGGGTATTCAAGCTCTCGTGTCCCGGACGCGTTGCAACGCACTTCGTGTTGCTGCGCAGAGCCGGGACCCAGCGACCCAAGCACAGCGCGCCAATGGGCCCCGGCTCTGCAGCGCACCGCCAAAGAGGCGCTGCGCTGCGTCCGGGGTACGAGGCTGCCGCCCTCACGGGGAGCACCTCAGAGTGACGGTGATGGGCTGGCGCCGGCGGCAAATACCTTGGTTAACCCGGCGCTAACCCACCCGCGCGATCTGCAACCAACGGTTAAGCACGCCTCAACATCGCGGCCTTAGTCTCGCCCCACTCACTTTTCGCAAACAACGGCGGCCTATCGTGGCGAGCGAAGTGACATCAGGGGGTTCATCATGCGCATTGCGTTGCTGCTGACCGCGACCATTGTCGGCGCGCTCTTTGCCAATCCATCCAATGCCGGTTCGCTCGATGCATCCGGCGAGGCCGCGCAGGTCTTGCCGCCGGGCTTCCAGAGCTATCGCGGCTACATGTACGATACGACCGAAGCGCGCGACCGCAAGGATATCGACAAGCTCACCGACAATCTGAAAAGCCAGATCGACGTCGTCGAAGGTGTCGGCCTGTCGCCGCGGGTGCTGCGCTTCTTCCACACCGTTCCGATCGTCGCGAGCGAGCTGGCCTGCCTCGACGAGGGTGCCGCGACCGCGTGCTACGGCCGCGTCACGCCCGACATCCAGCGCAGCGCGCCCCGGACACTGACGGTGTGGGACCCCGGCAAGCAGCGCTGGAGCAATCCGAATGCCGTCGACCTCGCGGTCGATTCGGGGCTCGGCGTCATCATGCTGCGCCCGGACATGATGCGGTACGAGAAGGAGGCCGTGCTGCTGCACGAGCTGCTGCACGCCTATCACGCGCGGCTGTTGCCGGACGGCTATGCCAACAAGGGCGTCATCACCTATTTCGCCTATGCCAAGTCCAAGGACCTGTTGCCCAGGGAATCCTATGCGATGAAGAATCCCATGGAATTCTTCGCCGTGACCGCCAGCATCTTCCTGGCCGGAAAGAGCGAATTCCACGATCCCAAATCGCGCGAGGCGCTCAAGGAGAAGATGCCGGACTATTACAAATATCTGGTCGGCGTGTTCGGCTTCGACCCCGACCCGGCAGCCTCGAGCGGCCCGGTTGCCTCGCTGAAGTGAGGCGTCCGCCGAGAGTCCCAAAAGCCGCGCGAAAATGCGCGGCTTTTTTGTTTTGGGGACCGGAAGCTGCGGATGACGCCCGGCTGGGAATTGCCAAGGCGGGGCCCGATCTGCATAGTCCCGCCCGCATCGATACCTGTTTTCAAGAGGATAGAACAACATGGCGGACGCCGACCTGGATGTCGTGATCCGGCAACTGGCCAGACAGCTGCATACGGGCCTGATGACCCGCGCCAAGGAGCGGCGGGATCGCTTCAGCGGCCTCGCGGCCAAGGCCAAGGGCAAGGAGACCGGCGACCGCTTCAAGATGATGGCCAAGGCCACCATGGAGCAGGCTACCGCCGCCGCAAGGCGCCTCCAGATGTCCGCCGACAACGTCGCCGACAGCTACGCCCGCGCCATGCGCCTCGCCGCCAGCACGCCGGTTGCGGTGAAGGCGGAGAAAGCGAAGGAGAAGCCGGCGAAGAAGGCGGCCAAGGAAAAGCCTGGGAAGTCGAAGAAGGCGAAAGCCAAGAAGGCGAAGTAGGCCGCGGCTTTCTTCCCTTGGGCGGTCTCTCCCCACATTCAGCATCGTAGGGCAGGCAAAGCGACTTGTCCGCCGTAGCTATCCTACGGTGCCGGGATTCGCTGAGACCCTCACCTTCTCGGCGCGGCGCCCTGGCTCGGCTCCGCGCTCGCGAGCTCGGCGAGCCTGGCGCGCGCCGCATCGCGGGTGCGGGCATCCTTGCCGGAGGGCAGCGCCAGCGCGGCTTCGAAATCGGCGCGCGCGTCGGCGGCCTGGCCGCGGGCGAGGAAGGCGAGGCCGCGGTCGAGGCGAGCCTGCGCATCGGTTGGATCGAGCCGGACCGCCGTGTTGTAGCTCAGGATGGCGCGATCGAGATCGCCGGTGGCGGCGAGCGCAAGGCCGCGCTGGTGATAGGGCGCGGCAAGCTTGGGATCATGCGCGATCGCCTCGTCGTAATCCTTGATCGCGAGCGCGAGGTCGCCGTTCTGCCGGCGTGCGAGCGCGCGGTCGCGATAGAGCGAGGCGCGGTTCGGGTTGAGGTGGATGGCCTCGTCGAAATCGGCGATCGCCCGCCTGAAGTCGCCGTGGCGGAGCGCGATCCGCCCGCGCCCTTCATAGGCGAAAGCGATCAGCGAGCCCCGCAGCGGCGAGAAGCCGATCACCGCCGAGCAGATGTCGGGCTCGTCCTCGTCCCCGCAATTGACGACTGTGTGCGTGGACAGGCCGATGAGCACGCCGAGGACGATCAGCACTGGTACGGCAGCTTTGGTCATCTTCGGCGGCGGCCGGCATGGGGCCGGCCACGCATCCCCTTTCGAACGGCATGTCACGCCGAGGTGTTAACACCGGCCGCGATGATCTTGTGTGCGCCAGGTCACAAAGGCGGGCGCAAATCGCAGCCGGCTCCATCAGCCCCAGGGACCACGAGAAGGACCACGCGAGGACGAGCGGCCCCACGGGCCCTGCGGCGGATAGTTCTCGTTGGCGCCGACCGAGGGCGCCGACCGCGCACCGAGCGCGGCTGCAAGCCGCTGGAGCGCCGCGATGCGATTCTGCGTCGAGGGATGGGTGGTGAACAGATTGTCCACGCCGTGGCCCGACAGCGGATTGATGATGAACATGTGCGCGGTCGCGGGATTGCGCTCCGCCTCGACGTTCGGGACCTGATGCGCGGCGCTTTCGATTTTAACCAGCGCCGAGGCCAGCCACATCGGCTGACCGACGATGCGCCCACCGAGATCGTCCGCGGCATATTCGCGGGTGCGGCTGATCGCCATCTGCACCAGCATCGCGCCGAGCGGCGCCAGGATCATCATCAGGATCGAGCCGACGATGCCGGGAACGTTGTTGTCGCGGTTGCCGCCGAAGAACATGCCGAACTGCGCGAGCATCGAGATCGCGCCGGCGAGGGTCGCGGTAATGGTCATCAGCAGCGTGTCGTGATTTTTGATATGCGCGAGTTCGTGCGCGATGACGCCGGCGAGCTCCTCACGGCTGAGCTGGTGCATCAACCCGGTGGTGACGGCGACCGCGGCATTCTCGGGATTGCGGCCGGTCGCAAACGCGTTCGGCTGCGCCTCGTCCATCACGAACACGCGCGGCATCGGCAGGCCCGCCCGGCCCGCAAGCTCGGCGACGAGCCCGACCAGCTCCGGTGCGCTGGCCCGGTCGACCTCTTGGGCGCCGTACATCGAGAGCACCGCGCGGTCGGAGTTCCAGTAGGTGAAGAGATTGGTCGCCGCGGCAATGACGAGCGCGATCATGGCGCCGGAGGCGCCGCCGATCAGATAGCCCACGCCCATGAACAGGGCGGTCAGGCCTGCAAGCAGCATTGCGGTACGAAGATAGTTCATGGCCGTCTCCCGGGCGGCCGCGGGCAAAACCTCTGGCCGGCAAGCATCAGGTAGGGATGACCCCGGCCGGGGTGCAAGGTTTCAAGGTGCGTCGCGGAGCCGCGGCACTGGTTTGAGCTTGATCGTTCCATTAAACTTCATCAAGAAATCCAGCGTCTCCCTCCCCTTGCGGAAACCTCATGCTCAAGACCCGATACGCTATCGCGGCCGCCGCCCTGCTTATGCTCTGCTCAACTGCCTCCGCCCAGCTCATGCCGCCCGCAAAACCCGCCGCCCCGAGGTCCACCGCCCCCTCGCCGCGTGCGGCCTCGTGCCACAACGGCGCGAGCTTCGATCGCTTTCTCGCTGATGTGAAACAACAGGCCGTCGCGGCCGGCGTGTCGCAGCGGACGATCGCGGAGGCCTCGCCCTACCTCGTCTATGACCAGGGCATCGTCAACCGCGACCGCGGCCAGCGCGTGTTCGGCCAGCTCTTCACCGAATTCGCCGGACGCATGGCCGCGCCCTACCGCATGCAGAACGGCCAGCAGCACATCAAGACCCACGCGGCCGCGTTCGCGCGCGCGGAAAAGGAATACGGCGTGCCGCCGGCGGTGATCGCTGCATTCTGGGGGCTGGAGAGCGATTTCGGCGCCAACATGGGCAATCTGCCGACGCTGAAATCGCTGGTGTCGCTGGCCTATGACTGCCGGCGCTCGGAGATGTTCGTCAACGAGACCATCGCCGCGCTGAAGATCATCGACCGCGGCGATCTCACACCCGACGAGATGGTCGGCTCCTGGGCCGGCGAGCTCGGCCAGACGCAGTTCCTGCCCGTGCATTACGTCAACTACGCCGTCGACTATGATGGCGACGGCCGGCGCGATCTCTTGCGCAGCGAAGACGACGTGATCGGCTCGACCGCGAACTACATCGCCAACGGCTTGAAATGGCGGCGCGGCGAGCCGTGGCTGGAGGAGATCAAGGTGCCGCAAAACCTGCCGTGGGATCAGACCGACCTCACGGTGCAGCTGCCACGCTCGAAATGGGGCCAGCTGGGCGTCACCTATCCCGATGGACGACCGCTGCCGAACGACAATCTCGCTTCCTCCGTGCTGCTGCCGATGGGACGCTTTGGGCCGGCCTTCATGGCGTATGCGAATTTCGCGGCTTACACCGAGTGGAATAACTCGCTGATCTATTCGACCACCGCGGGCTATCTCGCCACCCGCATCGCGGGCGCCCCCCCGATGCGCAAGCCGTCGACACCCGTCGCGCAGCTGCCGTTCAACGAGCTCAAGCAATTGCAGCAGCTCCTGGTCCAGGCCGGCTTCAATGTCGGCAAGGTCGACGGCGTGCTGGGCCAGCAGAGCCGCGCGGCCGTGAAGGCGATGCAGATCAAATACGGCCTGCCGGCGGATTCCTGGCCGACCGCCGAGCTGCTCGCCCGCATGCGCGGCGGCACCGCGCAGGCACAGCCGGCGGGGATGGTGCGGTAAATAGCCTCCGTCATTCCCCGCGTAGGCGGGGAATCCAGTACGCCGCGGCCTCTCGGTTCAATCACGGCCGCCTCGGCGTACTGGATCGCCCGGTCAAGCCGGGCGATGACACCGGAGGTTGTGGCGGCGATAACAGCGAGGGTGTCGTGACGACGGCACCACAAGCCGCCGAAGTAGAATTTTCGCACTGCACGCGCGGCTTCCGCGATTGTATTTTTCCATGAGCCTCCCATGTGAGTGGCTCAGGTTTTCTCCCTGAGATCTCCCACCATTTGAAGCGAGCATCACATGTCCTTCCACGACGCCGTCGTTCCCGCCTATTTGCAAATGCTGAACAGCATGATCGGCCTGCTCTCCAAGGCCGAGGCGCATTGCGCGGCGAAAAAGATCGACCCGGGCGTGCTGCTCGGATCCCGCCTCTTCCCGGACATGCTGCCGCTGTCGAAACAGATCCAGCTCGTCAGCGATTTCGCCACCAAGGGCTGCGCCCGGCTGACCCATAGCGAAGTGCCCTCCAATCCCGACACGGAAAAGACGTTTGAGGAGCTGAAGCAGCGGCTGGCCAAGACGATCGACTATGTGAAGTCGTTCAAGCCCGAGCAGTTCGAGGGCGCCGAGAGCAAGGACGTCACCTTCCCCAGCGGGCCCGACAAAACCACGACCCTGAAAGGCCAGCAATTCCTCAGCGCGTTCTCGCTGCCGAACTTCTATTTCCACTGCGCGACCGCGCACGGCATTCTGCGCCATAACGGCGTCGAAATCGGCAAGCGCGATTTCATGGGTTTGAACTGATTGTCAATTCGCACGGTCACGGCAGTCAAAAACGACTGCCGCGCCCCCGAATTGCACATGAAATATGCTACGCGGGCTCTGCCGCGTAGCTCGCCTGCACTTTCCGTATGGCTCTGCCCTTGCGCTGATTGCCGCGATGCACAAGTGTTCCGGACCTCTTAACCCCCCGGAAGCATTCCCATGAGCCGTTCGACCAAATTGTTTGAGACCTACAAGCTCGGCCCGATCACGCTGGCCAACCGGCTCGTGATGGCCCCGCTGACGCGCAACCGCGCCGTTCCCGGCACGTTCGTCCCCAGCGCGCTCGCCGCCGACTATTACGGCCAGCGCGCCTCCGCAGGGCTCCTGATCACCGAAGCGAGCCAGATCTCGCAGCAGGGCCAGGGTTACCAGGACACCCCCGGCATCTATACAAAGGACCAGGTCGCCGGCTGGCGCAAGGTCACCGACAAGGTGCACGAGCGCGGCGGCAAGATCTTCATCCAGCTCTGGCACGTCGGCCGCATCTCGCATGTCGACCTCCAGGCGAATGGCGCAGCTCCGGTGGCGCCGAGCGCGATCCGCGCCAAGGGCAAGACTTTCGTGAACGGCGGCTTCGCCGACGTCTCCGAGCCGCGCGCGCTCGAGCTCTCCGAAATTCCCGGGATTATCGACGACTTCAAGCGCGCCACCAAGAACGCGCTCGAAGCCGGATTCGACGGCGTCGAGATCCACGGCGCCAATGGCTATCTGCTCGAGCAGTTCGCCAAGGATGGCACCAACAAGCGTACCGATGCCTATGGCGGCCGAATCGAGAACCGCGCGCGGCTGATGCTGGAGGTCTCCAAGGCCGTCGCGGCTGAAGCCGGCGCCGACCGCACCGGGATCCGCATTTCGCCGGTGACGCCGGCCAACGACATCTCGGACTCGAACCCGCAAGCCCTGTACGACCACATCGTCGACGGCCTCAGCGCGCTGAAGCTGGTCTATCTCCACGTCGTCGAGGGCGCCACCGGCGGCCCGCGCGATATCGCACCGTTCGACTATGCCGGCATCCGCAAGCGCTTTGCCGGCGCCTATGTCGCCAACAACGGCTACGATTTCGATCTCGCCACCAAGGTGCTGGACGCGAACGCGGCCGACCTCATCGCCTTCGGCAAGCCGTTCATCTCCAACCCCGATCTCGTTGCCCGGCTGAAGCAGGGCGCGGCGCTGAACGACTGGGACAAGAACACGTTCTACGGCGGCGGCGCCAAGGGATACACGGACTACCCGACGCTGGCCGCCGAGCCGGCCGAATAAGGGAGTATCCATCAGCAGAACGGCAGTCATGCCCCGCGAAGGCGGGGCATCCAGTACGCCGTGGCCTCTCGGTTCAATAACAACCGCCTCTAGAATACTGGATTGCCCGCCTTCGCTTCGCGGGCAATGACAGCGAGTGTGTGGGACGCGCGTGCCACAAGCCCGACACCTCAAGCGCAAAACAAAAAGGCCGGGATCGCTCCCGGCCTTTCGTTTTGGATGACGCTACGCCGCTTACTTGGCCTCCGCGCGCTTGGGCGGGGTGGCCGGCCACGACTTGATCAGGGTGTCGTAGTCGACCGTCTCGCCCTTCGGCTTCTCGTTGGCGAGCTTGCGCTGCGGAGCGATGGTGCCGTCCTTCTGGGCCTTGGCGAACCAGAACTCGGCCGTCTCCTTCTTGTGCAGCTTCGGACCGCAGGCACCCTGCACGCCCGACTTCTCCAGACGCTCCATCACGGAGTCCTGAGCCGCGGCGAGCGAGTCCATCGCGGCCTGCGGCGTCTTCGCACCGGACGACGCATCGCCGATGTTCTGCCACCACAGCTGCGCAAGCTTCGGATAGTCGGGCACGTTGTTGCCGGTCGGGGTCCACTGCACGCGCGCGGGCGAGCGGTAGAACTCGATCAGGCCGCCGAGC
>Ga0065165_1001735_pt1 | contig 21799 bp, 21 predicted proteins | sample AraplaMF_Cvi_mMF_FD_63813 | JGI IMG/M metagenome (GOLD analysis project Ga0065165, IMG submission 63813) | Arabidopsis root microbial communities from the University of North Carolina, USA - plate scrape MF_Cvi_mMF (version 2) (version 3) | ecosystem: Host-associated > Plants > Roots >... | reverse complement strand
GATGATGCCGCGCAGCACCTCGGTGGTGCCGCCCTGGATGGTGAGTTTCGGTGCGGTCTTGATGGCGAAGTCGAGCTGCCGCTCCAGCGTCTCGCGGTTGGTCGCGGTCTCCTCGACGAAGGCGGCGAGATCGCGCACGCGGTGCGGAAGCTGCTGCTCCCACACGGTACCGATGTCCTTGACGATGGACGCCTCCACCACCGGCTCCTTGCCGGCCTGCAACATGCCGGCCACCGAGACCGACATGCGCCGCATGGTGTGGAGCTGCGCGACCAGCCGGCCGATGCCCTCAGCGCTGCGCGTATCCGGGTTGGGACCGACCGCGCGGACCAGCTCGGTCAGGACGTAATAGGTCTCCAGAAAGCGCTCTGGCCCTGAGCGCTCATAGGCGAGCTCGCTCGTCGCCTGCTTCCAGGCACCGTCGACTTCGCCGAGCACGTGATCGTCAGGGACGAAGAAGTCGGTGAAGACCACCTCGTTGAATTCGTACTGGCCGGTGATCTGGCCGATCGGGTTCACCTGGATGCCCGGCAGCTTCATCTTGACCAGAAATTGCGTCAGGCCGTGACGGCGATTTTCCTTGGTCGGCGGCGAGGTCCGGAAGATTGCAATCATGTAGTCGGCGATGTGCGCCGACGACGTCCAGATTTTTGTGCCGTTGATGAGATAGCCGCCGTCGGCCTTGGTCGCGCGCGTCTTCGCCGCGAACAGGTCGGAGCCCGAGTTCGGCTCGCTCATGCCGATCGCAAAGCAGATCTCGCCGCGGCAGATGCGCGGCAAAATATCCATCTTGATATGCTCGGGCGCGTATTTGATCAGCACCGGTCCGCTCTGGCGGTCGGCGACGAAGAAGCGTCGCGTCGGCGCGTTGGCGACGCGCATCTCTTCCGTCACCACGTAGCGTTCGAGGAAGGAGCGCTCCTGGCCGCCATATTTCTTCGGCCAAGTCATGCCCAGCCAGCCCTTGGCGCCGACCCGGCGGGAGAATTCCGGCGCGTCGGTGTCCTCGCGGTTGGGCTTGTGCGGATCGAAGGTGCCGGCGGCGATCTCCTCGGCGAGGAACGCGCGCACTTCCTTGCGCAACTGCTCGCATTTTTCAGGCAGGCGGATCGGATCGAAACGGAGGGCAGCGGTCATGTGTTTCGTTCCCTGTTAGCTAGCGCGACGCCACGAGCGGCCACAATTCGTCGGCGCCTCTGGTGGCGACGAGCTTGCCGAGCTCGACGGCCCAGTGGCTTTCCGAGCCGAAATCGTCGCGCCAGGCCAGTGCCCGCAGCGAATAGCGGTGCAGGATATGCTCGATGGTGAAGCCGATTGCGCCATGCACCTGATGCGCGATGGCGCCGCCCTTCTCCGCGGCCTCCGCGCAGCGGATCTTTGCCGAGGCAGCTTCCAGATAGACCTCGTCGTCAAAGGATTTCGCATTCGCGATCGCGTCGGCCGCGGACGTGGCGGCCGCGAGTGCTGCGGCGGATTCGCCGGCGAGGCGCGCGAGATTGTGCTGCACCGCCTGGAATTTCGAGATCTTCTTCTCGAAGGCGACGCGCTCGTTGGAATAGCGAACGGAGATGTCGAGCATCGATTCCAGCGCGCCCGCGATCTGAAGGCTGCGCGCGACGCCGCCCATCAGCATGAGCGTGGTCTGGTCAAAGCCATCAGGGACGGGCTTGACGGTGACGGGCTGGACCTTGTCGAGCGTGACGGTGTCGCTGTGGTCGTAGCCGACATTGAGCCCGGATTCGATCCGGCCTTTGCTGGCGTCGACCAGCGCGATGGAGACGCCGTCCTTGCCATGCGCCAGCACCGCAAAATGTTTTGCGGCTTTGGCAAAGGGGACGCCGCGGCAGCGGCCGGAGAGCGCGCCGTCGGCATCGCGCGTGATGCGATCCCTCGGGCTTGCCGGCAGCACGGTCATCTCACCTTCCGGTGAAGCAATCTTCGCCTGCGCCAGCAGCCAGCCTGCGAGCATGGTCTCGGCCAGGGGAACCGCGACCGCGAAGCGGCCGGCGGCATTGAGCAGCGCAAAACCATCGACAAGGCTCGCGCCGGAGCCGCCGAGATCGTCGGGTACCCAGGACAACGGCAGACCGGCTTCGCTCAGGGCCTGCCACAGCGGCGCCTGCCACGAATTCTTCTTGTCGTTGTTGATGGTTTGCGGATCGGCGAGATCGGCGAAGATTTTCTCCGCGGTCTCGACGACGATATTGTCACTCTCCGCCACAGCGCTCCCCGTGTTTTGCCATTGGCGCATCCCGCCTGGCCGGGCCGGGGCGCGCGGTCTCTTCTTGCGCCCGATGATCTGAAAAAGCCATGGCCGTGGCAAGCGTTGATCGCAGGCCCATCTGCGGCTCCGGCATGGGCAAGAGCTTGGGACAAGAGCCGCACTGGACTAATTCCGCTTAGCGGAGTTTGCTCGATTTGCAGGGCGCGGCAAACTCGCTAAACAGGGCGCCGACAATTTACAAAGGGAAGGAAATACCGGATGGCCAGGGACAGTTTGTGCGCGATCGTAACGGGGTCCGCATCCGGACTTGGTGCGGCGACCGCGGCAATTCTCGCAGCGAGCGGGGCGCGGCTCGTCATCAACTATTCGTCGAGCAAGACCGAAGCCGAGGCGACGGCGGAAGCATGCCGCAAGGCCGGCGCCGCGGAGGTGCTGGTCGCGCAGGGCGACGTCTCGAAGGACGAGGATTGCCGCAGGATCGTTGCGGCAGCGGCCGGCTGGGGCCGGCTCGACATCCTCGTCAACAATGCCGGCACCACCAAGCATGTCGCCCATGCCGATCTCGACGGATTGTCGGCGGACGATTTCCAGCGCCTCTACGGCGTCAACACCATCGGTCCGTTCCAGATGGTGCGCGCGGCGCGCAGCCTGCTGGAGGCCGGATCGAAGGCATCGGGGCGGCCGTCGGCGGTGGTGAACATTTCCTCGGTCGCCGGCATCAGCGGCGTCGGCTCGTCGATCGCCTATGCTGCCAGCAAAGGCGCGCTGAACACGATGACGTTGTCGCTGTCGCGTGCATTGGCGCCGCTGATCCGCGTCAACACGGTGTGCCCCGGCTATATCGACACGCCCTGGTTCACCAAGGGCCGCGGCGAGGCCGGAGCAAAAGCAGTGCGCGACAGCGTGGTGGCGAAGGTGCCGCTCAAGGTCGCCTCAACCGCCGAGGACATCGCGCAGCTGGTCTGCTTCCTGGCGATGCCAGCCTCCAGCAACATGACCGGCGAGGTCGTGCGGATGGACGCGGGAATGCATTTGATTACGTGAACTCGTCATTGCGAGCGAAGCGAAGCAATCCAGAACTGTGTCCGCAGAGATAGTCTGGATTGCTTCGTCGCAAGAGCTCCTCGCAATGACGGAGTGTGCGGCGGCGGTGTGCCCCACGCCCTAGCGCACTACCCCTTGATCACGCCGCTCGCCACCAGCCGGTGCCAGATGAACAGCACCACCACCGCGCCGATCGTAGCCATGATGAAGCCGGCGCCCTGGTCGGGGCTGTAGTGCCCGATCGCCTGGCCGACGAAGGTCGCCAGGAACGCACCCACGATGCCGAGAATGGTGGTGAGGATGAAGCCGCTGGGGTTGTTCGGCCCCGGCGCGAGCCAGCGTGCGATGAGGCCGGCGATGAAGCCGACGACGATGATCCACAACAGGCCGCCGAAACTCATGACAGTGCTCCCCTTGCTGAAGACGTAGATCGAACTTCGATTAAATTCTGCCCGAGATCTCGTTTTCGGTCGGCACTCGCCCATCCGGTGTCAGGTGGTCGATCACCTGCGGCAGATACTGGCTGAGGCCGGAGAGCAGTTCGTCGCGCGACAGGCCGCTCTGGACGGACAGGCTGTCGATCTGGTCGGCGCCGAGTGCATTGGCGAGGTCGCCGGGCGCAATGGGCTTGTTCTCGCCCTTGCCGACCCAGGAATTCGCGGCCTCGCCGTGGCCACCCTGCTGAAGCTGGTTGAGGAGATCGCCGAGCCCGCCGCTGAGCACGCTGCCGGCCGCGCCGCCCGCGAGCAGGCCACCGAGACCGCCCTTGAGCAGGTCGCCAAGACCGCCACCGGTGCCACCGGGAAGAACGCCGCCACCCGTATTCACGGGCGACGGAGGCGGCAGCGGCGAGCGCTGCTGCGGCGCAGGCGCCGCGCCCGGTTGACCCGCCGTCAAATGCTTGAAGGCCTTCCAGGCGAGCAGGCCGAGCAGGGCCATGGTCATCGGCGACATCCCGCCGGAGGAGGGTTGCTCGCCCGTGCGCGATCCGTGCGGGCCGTTCTGCATGCCGTTGAGGACGTCGAGTAGACCCATAATGCTCTCCTATGGCGTTCTCGTCGGCGAGCGCTCGCCGCTGACTGCCCCCGGGCGAAAACATATGGGGGTCTCATGACGGTTACAAGGCGGATGCGACGTAGCCGCAAGGCCCCCGGCTCTGCTATCGAAGGCCGGTCATTCATGGAGCAAGCTCACGTGGTTGCGGATCGACCGATCGTGGTGGCGGGGGCAGGCGCCATCGGCTGTTTCGTCGGAGGCCAGCTTGCGGCCTCAAATCGCCGCGTCGCGCTGCTGGTGCGGCCGCGGGTGAAGACCGAGATCGAGCGGTTCGGCCTGCGGCTGACCGATTTCGATGGCTCGGAGAAGAAGCTCGGTCCCGGCCAGCTTGCGTTGTCGGAGGATCCCGCGATCTTCCACAGCGCCGGCATCGTGCTGGTGACGGTGAAGAGCGCCGACACCGCCGATGTGGCGGATCAGATCGCGCAGCATGCGCCGCAGGATGCAGTGATCGTCTCGCTTCAAAACGGTGTCGGCAATGTCGCCGTCCTGCGCGACCGTCTCGGCGGGCGCCGCGTGCTCGCCGGCATGGTGCCGTTCAACGTGGTCGCGAAGGGCGAGGGGCGGTTTCACCGTTCGAGCTCGGGCGACATCCATATCGGAGAGGACACCGAGAACACGGCCGGGACGCTGTCGGTGCCGGGCCTGAACGTGCGCGCAAGCGGAAACATCACCGGCGTGCAATGGGGCAAGCTGATCATCAATCTGAACAATGCGCTCAGCGCATTGTCCGACATGCCGCTTGCCGCGCAGCTGGCAAATCGCGACTGGCGAAAACTGTTCGCGGACCAGATGGCCGAGGGGCTCGCGGCGATGACGGCCGCCGCCATCGCGCCGGTCTCGACGACGCCGGTCCCGATGCGGTGGACGCCGGCCCTGCTGCGGCTACCTGATGCGATCTTCAACGCAATCCTGGGACGGACCATGAAGATCGATCCCGAGGCGCGCTCCTCAATGTGGCAGGATCTGAAACAGGGCCGCAAGACCGAGATCGACTATCTGCAAGGCGCGGTCATCGCGCTTGCCGAGCGGAACGATGTCGCCGTGCCGCTGATGCGCCGCATTGTTGCGCTGATCAAGGAGGCTGAAGCCGCGGGCAACGGCCCGCCCGGGCTGACGCCGCAGCAGATCCGGGGCGTGGCCTGAGCGCGATGGAGGGTGCGATGATGCGTTGTCTTACGATTGGGCTGGCGCTGGCCGCGCTCTGCGGCGCATCGACGCTCGCTTACGCCAGGCCGCCGACGGTGATGAACTCGCCCGGCTATGACAGGCGATTGCAGGAGAGCCGGTCGCAATTGGGCAGTTCACCGGCGGTGACGGAGCCGGCGACCGCGCCGGCGGCCAAACCGAAGCGGAGCAAGAAGAAGCACACGAATTAAGGGGGAGGGACGAATTTCCATCCACTCGTCATTGCGAGCGCAGCGAAGCAATCCAGAATCCCTCCGCGGAGAGCCTCTGGATTGCTTCGCTGCGCTCGCAATGACGGTTGTAGCTGGCTAGCCCTTCTTCGCGGGCTTGCTCGGCGTCGGGCTGAACAGCTTCTTCAGATCGTTCAGGCTCTCCGACAGCCGCGGCCATTCGCAGGAGAATGAGCCCTTGGCGCAGGGCGCGCCCTTCGGTCGCTGGCCGACGGTCTGCAACACCTTCGGCCGCTCGACCGGGACCGGCACGCGCGCGACCTCGGTGCGCAGCGCGACCTGCTGGAGCTGCTGCGCCTGCTGTTCCTGCTCGCGCTGCTGACGCATCGCCGCCTGGGCCGCCTCATCGCTGCGGCGCTGATTGGCGAGATAGGCGGTGTAGGCTGCGTCGATCTTCTTCTGCTCCTCCGGCGTCGGGTTCGGCCCGGCGATGTCGAAGGTGCGGTCCTGGAGGAAGTCGTAATAGGAATAGCCGCCGCCGGCCTTGCGGCGGCCGGCGAATTTGGCGTTGCATTCGGCGAGCGCGGAGGTCTTCTCGGACTTGGTTGCAGCCTTCTCGGCGGCGTCGGCGCATTCCTCGAAGTCGACAGGCGCGCGCTTCCACCATTGCGCCTGGGCATGCGATTGCGTCAGCAGAAAGGACCCTGCTGCGGCAACGAGAAGCGCCGCACGACGCGATGCAACCACGATCGACATTCTACGAGAGCATTCCTTGCAAAACTCAACCCGAACTGAGTCGGGCCAGATTTTTGCCTCTTTATCGCCGGCTTGTCACCCATGGAACCCGGGAATTTCATGGCTGCAATGCTGACATTTTTTGCTTGACGTGGCGCGGGAGTCACAGCCCTACGGCACATGATGCGCTTAGACTTTTCCCGACCTGAATCCGATGAGGACTATTCGTCATGAGAGCGCTGGCCTGTCTCGCCGCACTCGCTTTGGTGTTCACTTGCGGCCGCGCGGTGGCGGCGGACGAAGATGCGCCCAACCGCAAGCCGGTGAAGGCCATCGGCGATGCGCGGCTCTCGGTCGGCGGCCGCGGAATGCTGCCGCTCTACCTCTCTCGCGACTGGTCGCTGCCGCAGCCCGCGATCCTGCGCGCGATCATCGTGCTGCATGGGCGGCTGCGCAACGCCGACGAATATTACATCTCGGCCAACAACGCGCAGGCCGCGGCGGGCGACGACGGCAAGGCCGCGCTGATGATCGTGCCGCAGTTCCTGGCCGAGATCGATATCGAGGCGCACAAGCTGCCACAGGACACGCTGCGCTGGTCGCTGGAGGGATGGGAGGGCGGCGATGCAGCGCTTGCGCCCAATCCGGTGTCCTCGTTCGAGGCGCTCGATGCGATCCTCGCGAAACTCTCGGAGCGGCGCATCTTCCCGAACCTGAAGCAGGTCGTGGTTGCCGGGCATTCCGGCGGCGGCCAGGTCGTGCAGCGCTATGCCATTGCCGGCAAGGGCGAGGCGGCGCTGCTGCGCCAGCACATCGAGATCCGCTACGTCGTCGCCAATCCCTCGTCCTATGCCTATTTCAGCGCCGAGCGGCCCCTGCCGAAGATTGCCGCATCCTGTCCCGGTTACGACAACTGGAAATACGGCATGGGCGAGCGGCCGCCCTATCTTGCGGATGCGACACCGGCGGCGCTCGAGCAGCGCTATGTCGAGCGCGAGGTGATCTATTTGCTCGGCACGCTCGACACCAATCCGAAACATCCCGCGCTGGACAAGAGCTGCATGGCGGAAGCGCAAGGGCCTTATCGTTACGCCAGGGGGCACGCCTATGCGGACGCGATGGCCAAGCGCGACCAAGGCACGCCCAATCACCGGCTGTGGGACGTCGAGGGCGTCGGCCATGACGGCGACAAGATGCTGACCTCGAAATGCGGGCTCGCGGCCCTGTTCGATATTCCCGGCTGCGGCGCCGAGCGCTGATGTCTTGAAGCATCAGCCCCGGCTGTTACACTTCACCCCGCGCGCCTCCCCTGAGGCACCGCCAACAAGACGAAGTGGAAACGCCTGATGCTGCTGCCCATGTCCGACGCGCCGCGCTGGTATGCGGAGCGCAAACCCGAAGGCACGATCGCCGTCCAGCATGGGCAGGATACGCTGACATGGGACGCACTCGAACGCGGCGCCAACCGGCGCGCGCGGGCGTTTGCCGCGAAGGGCGTCAAGCCCGGCGATTTCGTTGCGATCGGCCTGCCCAACGGCAATGCGTTCTTCGAGACGACCTTTGCGGTTTGGAAGTGTGGGGCGACGCCGACCTCGCTGTCGTGGCGGCTGCCGCGCGGCGAGGCCGCCGCGGTGCTCGACATTCTCAAGCCCGCGCTGGTGGTCGGCGGCGAAGCCGACTGGAACGCGCCGAACCGTCTGCCCGCCGATTTCGTGCCGGAAGGTTTTTCGGACGAGCCGCTGACACCGCCGGTGGCGCGCTACTGGAAGGCGATGACCTCAGGCGGCTCGACCGGCCGGCCAAAGGTGATCCTCGATCACCATCCGGCGGTGATCGACACGGTGGCCGCGCTGCCGCTCAACATTCCCTTCGGTGCCTCGCTGCTCAATCCCGGCCCGCTCTACCACAATGCGCCGTTCATCGTGTCGCATTACGCGTTGTTCGGCGGCGGCAAGCTCACCGGTCTCGTCAAGTTCGATGCCGAGGAGACGCTGCGCCAGATCGCGCGCGAGCGCGTGCAATGGGTCAATTTCGTGCCGACCATGATGCACCGGATCTGGGCGCTGCCGGAGAACGTGCGCAACTCCTATGATGTGTCGAGTCTTCAGACCGTATTCCACATGGCCGCTCCGATGCCGCCCTGGCTGAAGGAGAACTGGATCGCCTGGCTCGGGCCTGAGCGGGTCTGGGAGCTCTATGGCGGCACCGAGCGGCAGGGCGCATGCATCATCTCCGGCACCGAATGGCTGGCGCACAAGGGTTCGGTCGGCAAGATCGGCGAGATGGCGCGCTTGCGCATCATCGGCGAGGACGGCAACGACGTCGCGCCGGGCGAGACCGGCGAGATCTATTTCCTCAACAATGACGGCAAGGACGCCACCTATCACTATCTCGGCGCCGAGCCGAAGCGCCGTAGCGACGGCTGGGAATCGCTCGGCGATATCGGCCGGCTGGATGCGGAAGGCTATCTTTATCTCGGCGACCGTCTCGCCGACATGGTGTTGCGTGGCGGCGCCAACATCTATCCGGCCGAGGTCGAGGCGGCGGTCTCCGAAGCTCCTGGCGTACGCTCCTGCGTCGTGGTGGGATTGCCCGATCCGGAATTGGGCCAGCGCGTGCATGCCATCATCGAGCCCGAGCCAAATGCGGACGGCCAGGCCATCGCCGACGGCATGGCGGACTTCCTGAAGGACAGGCTCAGCCGCTACAAGCACCCCGAGAGTTTCGAAATCGTCAGCGACCCGCCGCGCGATGATTCCGGAAAAGTTCGCCGCACCCTGTTGCGCGACGAGCGCGCAGCATGGATGAAGGAAGGGCGCGCCTTCCGGATCTGGCCTGCGAAGGCGCGGGCGCACGGCGAATAAGAAAATTCACGAAAGGACTCTTTTGACATGACCATCACCATCGCAGCGAACGGCGTGCCGAAGCCGCCGGCCGACATCATCGAGGGCTTTCGCGGTGCGCCGACCTCGGTCATCTCGGACAATCTCGCCCGGCTGCCGGGTGCGGTCGGGCTGAAGCCCTATCACCGTGGGGCGAAGCTGGTGGGGACGGCCTTCACCGTGCGCACCCGTCCCGGCGACAATCTCGCCATCCATCGCGCGCTCGAACTGGTCGGTCCCGGCGACGTCATCGTGGTCGATGGCGGCGGCGACGAGACCCGCGCCCTGGTCGGCGAGATCATGAAGAACATCGCGCAGTGGCGCAAAGCCGAAGGCTACGTGATCGACGGCGCGATCCGCGATGTCGCGGCGTTCACGGCTGACGACTTCCCCTGCTACGCCCGCGCGGTGATCCATCGCGGTCCCTACAAGAACGGCCCCGGCGAGATCAACGTACCCGTGTCGATCGGCGGCAGCGTGATCTCGCCCGGCGACATCGTGGTCGGCGATGAGGATGGCGTGGTGTCGTTTCCAGCTGCCGGTGCGGCCGCGCTGCTCGAAGCAGTCCGCGCCCAGGTCGCGCGCGAGGAGGAGACCATGAAGGCGATCCGCGAGGGCCGCTACCAGGGCTCTTACGGGAAGTCCTGATCAGATCAGAACGAAGGGGAGGGCGGATTGAGCCAGAAGGACGAATTCCACAACATCGATCATCCCGACGACGGCCTCTTCCGCGAGCTCGCGGCAGGGGTGACCACGCGCATCTTCTCCGGCGAGCAGGCAATGCTGTCCGTGGTGACGCTGGCGCCGCATGCGCAGGGCACGCTGCATCATCATCCCGAGGAGCAATGGGGCGTCCTGCTCGACGGCTCCGCCATCCGCGTCCAGGGCGACGAGGAAATCGCGGTGAAGAAAGGCGATTTCTGGCGCACGCCCGGCAACGTGCCGCACACCATGCGGGCCGGCCCTGACGGCGCCCGCGTGCTGGACATTTTCAGTCCACCGCGGCCAGAATACAGGAAAGCGGGGTCGGGTTTCGGAACGACCTGAGCGCCAAAGAGCAAAAGCCGGGCGCGAAAACACAAAGGGAGGGAGACCATGACGATCACACGACGGGCGCTGCTGGCAGCGCCCGCTATTCTCGCACTCGCGCCGGCGGCGGCGCAGGCCGGCAAGATCACGCTGGTGGTGCCGTTCCCGCCGGGCGGCTCGACCGATGCAATGGCGCGGCTGTTGCAAGCCAATCTGCAAACCAAGCTGAACCGCATCGTCGTGGTCGAGAACAAGTCGGGCGCCGCCGGCGCACTCGGCGCGGCGCAGGTCGCCAAGAGTCCGCCCGACGGCTCGACGTTCCTGGTCACCTTCGATTCCCACGCGGTGATCCCGTCGATCCTCGACAAGCCCCCGGTCGACGTCGAGCGCGAACTGATGCCGGTGCTGCTGGTCGGCACCGCGCCTTATGTGATCGCGGCAGGCGCCGGCCGTCCCTACAAGAGCTTTGCCGACGTGGTCGCGGCGTGCAAGGCGACGCCGGGGGCGGTGAAATACGCCTCCGTCGGCATCGGCACGCTCGGCCATCTCGCCATGACCGTGCTCGGCAACAAGGCCGGTGTCGAGATCATGCATGTGCCCTATCGCGGCGGCGGGCCGGCCATGAACGACGTGCTCGGCGGCCACGTCGATCTCATCGCGGGATCGGCGGCGCTGATAGCCGCCCAGCTCGGCACCAACATGCTGCGTCCGATCCTGCAACTCGGCCGCGAGCGGCTGCCAGGCCTGCCGGATACGCCGACCGCGATCGAGGCCGGCTTCCCGGACTTCGAGACGCTGGCCTGGTGGGGCATTTTTGCGCCCACGGGCACGCCGCCGGACCTCGTGGCAGGCCTCGCGACGGCGTCCAAGGAGATTTTGAGCGAGCCCGCGACCGCCGCCCAGCTCAAGGAGACCCAGCAGATGACGCTGCTGCTCGAGGACGGCCCGGCCTTCAAGACCTTCTTCGACAAGCAGGTCGCGATCTGGGGCAAGGTGGTGAAGGACAACAATATCAGGGCTTAAGGCTGCCCGCTGACATCTGCATTGATCGCGGCGAGGGCTTCCGATTCGGCCCTCGCTTTGATATGTACAGCTCCAGGCAACCCGCCTCGGCGGGTTCCGCGGTCCCGTAGCTCAGCCGGATAGAGCGGCGGTTTCCTAAACCGTAGGTCGCATGTTCGAGTCATGCCGGGATCGCCATTATTCCGAGAGTTACGCATCGCCACCGGCGCTCTGCTGGTTACCCCTCCAATCGTTTTCTATCGTGACGTGTGCCGACAGCCAGCTAGAATACGGCAGGTGCAGGGGCGTTGGCATATGGCGGATTCGTGGTTCTACGCGGAAGAGGGGCAGAAGCGCGGCCCGGTACTGCTGTCGGAGCTGCTTCCGCTACTGGCTCGCACCGCGGACTGGCAGCGCGTGCTGGTCTGGCGGGAGGGTTTGGAGAGCTGGAAGCCGGTTGCGGAGGTACGTGAGATCGCGGAGCGGCTTCTTGGACCGCGGCCGCTGGATCCGGCACCGCCACCGGTCGGCGCAGTTCGTGAGCCCGCCGTCCTTGCGGAAGACGCTGCTGCCTTCAAAGATGTTCAGCCCGAGATGACCGGCATTAGCGGTTGGCTCGCGCTTCTCGCGTTCGGCCAGGTGATGGGCATCCTGCGCCTGATCTTTAATGTCGGACAATATGTGCAGTCGATCACCGACGAAGTCTGGACGCACTTCCCGACGATCATCTGGACCGAAGTCCTGTTGAATGCCGCGCTGATCGGCCTCGTGATCTGGACGACGGTGCTGTTGTTCACGCACTCGCACAGGTTTCCAGCCTTCTTCATCGTGCAAATGATTTGCGCGGTGCTGTTACCGCTGGTCGACCTCCTCTGCGTCGCATCGTTTTTCTCGGCCGCACTGAACCGTCCGTTCAGTGATTTCTTCGTCATCGGAGCTGAACAGATCGGAGGAACGATTTTCACGGCGATCAGCGCAACGATCTGGATCACCTATGTGCTTCGCTCCCGCAGGGTCGCCAATACATTCACGAAATAAGCTGGCTCTGCGACGCGCTTTGCGTCGTTTGCAATTCTCCCGGTTTTCCCGCTCGTCAAGATCCCAATAAAAAAAGATCGGCACGGCTTTACGCGCCATCGTGCTTGCGAAGGAGGGGCCGTATCCACATCTCCGCTCCCGCAATTCTGGGGTGTGGCATTGCTTAACGAGGTTGCCCAGTTGCGAATCTTTGGAGATGAACTATGGACCTCTATGGTTTCAATGGCGCCTGGCTGATCCAGCCGGCGCTGTGGGCCGCGGCGGCGATCGCGCTCGTCATCGTGCTGCGGATGGCCAATATCTTTCGCTACATTCCGAACAACCAGGTCGGCATCGTCGAGAAGCTGTGGTCGACGCGCGGATCGATCGACGGCGGCTTCATCGCACTGAACGGCGAGGCCGGCTACGAGCCGGAAGTGCTGCGCGGCGGCATTCATCTGTTCTTTCCGTTCATGTACCGGATCCACAAATCGGATCTCGTCACGGTCGGGCAGGGCAAGATCGCCTATGTGTTCGCGCGCGACGGCGCGCCGCTCGGGGCCTCACAGGTGCTCGGCGCCAACGACAGCGAGGACAGGTCGGACTTCGAGAACGCAAGGCGTTTCCTGCTTGGCGGCGGGCAGAAGGGGCCGCAGCGGAAAATCTTGCGCGAGGGCACCTATGCGATCAACACGACGCAGTTCGCGATCATCACCGACGAACGCGTCTACGGCCATGCCCTGAGCGGGCAGGAGCGCAGCGTGCTCGACGCCATGCAGCTCACCATCGCCGAGCGCTGGGGTTTTGCGCCCGTCGTGCTCGCGGCCGACCACGACCTGGTCGGAATCGTCACCGTGCATGACGGCCCGTCGCTGCCGCCGGGCGAGATCATCGCGCCCGAGGTCGGCACCGACCTGCGCGACTGGGAAACCTTTCACAACAATTTCCAGGAGCCCGAGCAATTCCTGAGGGCCGGCGGCTATCGCGGCCGGCAGCTCCAGATCATCGTCGAGGGCACCTGGTACATCAATCGCCTGTTCGCGACCGTCGAGGCGGTGCCGAAGACCGTGATCCCGGTCGGCAATGTCGGCGTCGTCATCTTCTACACCGGTCCGCACAGCGACGACGTCTCGGGCGAGCAGTATCGCCACGGCGAGCTGGTTCTCAATGGCAGCCGCGGCGTCTGGAAGGATCCGCTGCTGCCCGGCAAATACGCGTTCAACACCTATGCCGGCAAGATCGAGATCATCCCGACCGTCAACTTCATCCTGAAATGGGTGCGCGGCGAGGTCGGTGCGATGAAGCTGGATGAGAACCTGTCGGAGATCTCGCTGATCACCCGCGATGCGTTCGAGCCGACGCTGCCGCTCTCGGTGGTGATGCATATCGACTACAAGAAGGCGCCGATGATCATCCAGCGCTTCGGCGACGTGAAGAAGCTGGTCGAGCAGACGCTCGACCCGATGGTCAGCGCGTTCTTCAAGAACATCGCGCAGAAGATGACCCTGATCGAGCTGCTCCAGAACAGGGCGCAGATCCAGGAGGAATCGGCAGCTCAGATGAAGGCGAAGTTCGAGAGCTATTCACTCGACCTCCAGGAGGTCCTGATCGGTACGCCGCGCGCGGCAAACGGCGATCACACGATCGAGAACATCCTGATCCAGCTCCGCTCGCGCCAGATCGCGCGCGAGCAGATCGAGACCTATCAGGAGCAGGAGAAGGCCGCCGTGCAGGAGCGCGCGCTGAACGAGGCCAAGGCGACCGCGGCGGCGCAGTCCGCGCTAACGCAGTCGCTGATCCAGATCAAGGTCAACGAGAACGAAGGTGCCGCGGCGCTGGCCCGCGCGCAGAAGGACGCGGAGACAAGAAAGGTGACGGCGGCCGCGGTCGGTCAGCAGTCACGGCTCGAGGGTCAGGGCGAGGCGGATCGCGTGCTTGCGGTCGGCACCGCCAATGCACAGGCGACGAAACTCGCGGTCGACGCCTACGGCGGCCCCGAGTTCAGGCTGGCCGAGCAGAATTTCGCGAAGTTCGCGGAGGCCCTGACCAGGATCAATCAGCCCTTGGTGCCGCAATTCCTGATGTCAGGCGGGCCGGGCCAGGAGAGCGGCAATGCGGGCCTGATCCCGACCGCGATGCTCAGCTCGATGTTCGGACGTATGATGCCCGATGCGCTGGAGCGGCTGAAGCAGGAGGCGCCCGCGGCCCGCAAGGCCAACGGGCACTGACGCCGGTCCTGACTCACCCGGCTGTCGCTGCGAGGTTCGTCACAGCCTGAGACTTTTCAGATATGGGGCTGGCCGCCTCGGCCCGCCCCCAAACCGCAGCGCGCGATCAGAATCGCGCGTCGATATCGACGACGTCGATCAGCTTGTGATTGACGAATTCCTTGAGGCCCAGCCCGAGAAGCTCGCGGCCATAGCCCGATCGCTTGATGCCGCCGAATGGCAAATCCGCTTCCACCTTGGTCGGGTGATTGACGAAGACCATGCCGGTCGAGATCTTTCGCGCGACTTCAGTCCCGCGTTTGGTGTCCGACGTGAACACCGAGCCGCCAAGGCCGAACGGAGAGTCGTTTGCGATACGCACCGCGTCGGTTTCATCCTTGGCGCGAAATAGCATGGAGACGGGGCCGAAGAACTCCCAATAGCGGGCCGGATTGTCCTCGTTCACCTCGGTGAGGATCGTGGGCTGCACGAAAGCGCCCTGGTTGGGTACCGATGGACCGACCTCCTCGGCTTTCGCGCCTTGCTTCACGGCCTGCTGGATTCTGTCCCTGATCTCGTCGGCGGCGTGTTGCGACGACAGCGGCGCCAGCGTCGTTTCGGGATCGAACGGGTCGCCGGCCCGAAGGGCGGCAACACCCTTGCGATAGCGAGCCAGGAATTCATCATACACCTCGTCCACGATGATCATGCGTTTGGAGGACACGCAGACCTGGCCGCCATTCCAGTGTCGGCCGAAGACCGCCCATTTGACCGTCTTGTCGAGGTCCGCATCGGCCAGGACGACGAACGCATCGGCGCCGCCAAGCTCCATCGTCGATTTCTTCAAGGCCTTGCCGGCCTGGGCGGCGACGATCGCGCCGGCATCCTCGGAGCCGGTCAGGGCGACACCATGGACCCTGGGATCGTTGATGATCATCTCGACCTGCGAACGCGTGGCGTAGAGCTTCGTGAAGCATCCCTCCGGCAGGCCGGCCTCGCGCATGATCCGTTCAAAGGCTGCCGCGCTTTGCGGCACATTCGATGCATGTTTCAGCAGGATGGTGTTTCCGACGGAGAGCTGGGGCGCGATGATGCGCGCGATCTGGTAGTAGGGAAAGTTCCACGGCTCGATGGCGAGGATCACGCCGAGCGGATCGTGAACGATCGTCGCCTCGCCCTCCGCCGGATCGGCCACGGGCAGTTTCTCCGGCCGCAGCAATCGCTCGGCGTTATGGACGTAATATTCGAAGATGCGTGCGCAGAGATCGACTTCGGCCTTGGCCTCGGCGAAGAGCTTTCCCATCTCCAGCGTCAAAAGCTTTGCATAGGCGTCGCTGTCCCGCCGCAAAATGTCGGCCGCCTTTTGCAGGATTGCGGTTCGTGCCGGGACGGGGACCTCGCGCCAGGCGCGAAAGGCCGCGTCCGCCCTGTCGATGGCCACGCTGACCTCTGCGTCACTTGCGTTTGGAAAAGTCTTCAGAGTCTCGCCAGTATAGGGATTGATGGTGGCGTAGCTCATGTCCGTATTCCTCTCGCGCGAACAAAGTTGTCGGAAAGCCAGACCACGGTCGGCTTTCCGGTCGATCGGATCATATGTTTGAGCCCGGCCCGGACATTGACATGCATCATGCCGTGTTTATCGATGTGCGCAGGGATGCTTGCCTGCCTGGCCGGTTGACCCCGCCTGCATTCGACTGCCACATCCGGAGATAATGATGCCTTTCGACTTGATCCTGCGCGGCGGCCGTGTGGTCGACCCGTCCCAGAAGCTCGACGCCGTGACCGATGTCGCCTTTGCGGGCGGCAAGGTTGCCGCGATCGGCAGCGGGCTCAAGGCGGATCCGGGCACGGATGTGCGCGATGCCTCCCGCTACATCGTCACCCCTGGGCTGATCGACCTCCACACCCATGTCTATTGGGGCGGCACCTCGCTCGGCATCGACGCCGAGGAATTCTGCCGCGCCTCCGGTGTCACCACCTCGGTCGACACCGGCAGCGCCGGGCCCGGCAATTTCGCCGGCTTTCGCAAGCACGTGATCGAGCCGAGCCAGGTCCGCATCCTCGCTTATCTGCATGTCTCGCATGCCGGCATCTTCGGCTTCTCGCACCGGATCATGGTCGGCGAGAGCGAGGAGCTGCGGCTGATGAATCCGATCGAGGCGGCCAAGGTGGCCGATGAAAACCGCGACCTCATCGTCGGCATCAAGGTCCGCGTCGGTTTGCACTCCTCGGGTACGTCAGGGGCCGTGCCGCTCGACATCGCGCTCGAGGTTGCCAACGAAGTCGGCATGCCGCTGATGGCGCATATCGACCATCCGCCGCCGAGCTATGAAGATGTGCTGGCGCGCCTGCGTCCCGGCGACATTCTCACCCATGCGTTCCGCCCCTTCCCCAACACGCCGGCGACGGCGCAGGGCACGGTGAAGAAGGCGGTGCTGGACGCGCGCGAGCGCGGCGTGCTGTTCGATATCGGCCACGGCAAGGGCTCGTTCGCGTTCAAGACCGCGCGTGCGATGCTCGCCAACGGCTTCTATCCGGATACGATCTCCTCCGACATCCACCAGCTCTGCATCGACGGCCCGGCCTATGACCAGGTCACGACCATGTCGAAGTTCTTGTGCATGGGCATGGAGCTCTCGGACGTGGTCGCGGCCTCGACGGTGAATGCGGCGATGGCGCTGCGGCGTCCCGAGCTCGGCAGCCTCAAGCCCGGCAGCGTCGGCGACGCCACGTTGATCTCGGTGAAACAAGGCCAGTTCGATTACGAGGACGTCGTCGGCGAGCACCTGATCGGTAACAGCAAGATCGTGTCTGAAGGCGTCGTCATCGGCGGCCGCTGGTGGCATCCGAATTAGGGCTTTGCCTCTTCCCGCGAGACCGGGGAGAGGAAGCTAGTCGTTCTTGTCCACATTCCAGAACATCGGGGTTGCCGGGCCGTCGATGACGCCGGTCAGCGATTTGCGCCAGGCGCTCGGCGCCTGGAACTGACCGAGCGGGATGTAGATCACCTGGTCGTAGGCTTCCTTCTGCACCTCGAGCGCGATCTTCTTGCGCTCCTCGGGAGAGGTGGCCCGGGCATAGGCGTCGCGCAACTCCTCGAGCTTGGGGTCCTCGGACCAGCCGTACCAGCCGCCATTCGTGCCCTTGCCGCCCATCGGAACATTGACCAGCGGGTCCAGGGAGTCGGCGGCGCCCTGGTAGGTGAAGAACATGCTCCAGCCGCCTTCCTTTGGCGGCTTCTGGATGGCCCTGCGGGCGACCAAGGTCTGCCAGTCCATCGCCTGCAGATCGACCTTGAAGCCGGCGTCGCGCAACAGCTGCGCGACGATGACCGGCTGCGCTTTCAGCAGGATCTGGTCGGTCGGCGCCAGGACCACCACGGGAGTGCCATCATAACCGGACTCGGCGAGCGCCTTCTTGGCCTGGGCCAGGTTATTTCCCTTGATCAGGGACTCGCCGCCCTCGTCGCTGGCGAGCGGTGTGTCACAGATGAAGAATGCACCGCAGAGCTTGTAATATTTGGGATTGCCGATCTGGGCATCGAGCACGTCTTTCTGGTTGATCGCCAGCATCGCGGCGCGGCGAATCTTCACGTTGTCGAAGGGGGGATGCAGGAAGTTCATCCGCCCGAACGACTGGAAGCCGAACTTGTTCAGGATGGAGACGTTGATGTCCGGATTGGACTCGAGCATGGGCAGCAGATCGAACGGCGGCGTCTCCACGAAATCGACATCGCCGGATTGCAGCGCGTTGAGCGCGGTCTGCGCGTCCGGCATCGTGATCCACTCGACCCGGTCGACCTTCGCGACCTTGCCCCCCGAGGTCCATTCGGCCGGCTCCTTGCGCGGCACGTAGTCGGTGTTCTTTTCGTAGACGACTTTCACGCCGGGCTGGAATTCGGCCGCTACGAACTTGAACGGGCCGGAGCCGATCTGCTCGGAAATCTGCTTGTTGACGGGGGTATCGGCCAGCCGCTTCGGCATCATGAAGGCGACGACCGCGGATGGCTTGGCGATCGTCTCCAGCACGAGGCCATAGGGCTCCTTCAGCCTCAGCGCGATCGTCCTGGTATCGGTGGCTTCGATTGCGGCCGTGAAGTCCATCAGCTTGCGCGCCATGCCGTCGAGGCTCGATCCCCAGCGCTTCAGCGAGGCGACGCAATCCTCCGCCGTCACCGGTGCTCCGTCATGCCACTTCAGGCCGTCGCGCAAGGTGAAGATGTAGGTCAGCTTGTCCGCGGACACGGTCCAGTCGGCCATCTGCGGCCGCACCTTGAAGCTGGAATCGATGCCGACCAGCGTGTCATAGACCATGTAGCCATGGTCGCGGGTGATGATGGCTGTCGTGAAGCCGGGGTCGGTGACGCGAAGGTCCGATTGCATCACCGCAGTGAGTGTCTTCTGTCCGGTCGCGGCAGAACCAGCCGACGTCCAGGCCAGAGGAAGTGCCGATGGCGCAACAGCCGCGAGCTGAAGCAGTTTCCGTCGCGAGACGTGAACCATTCGCAATTCTCCCGATGCAAGCGAGACCAGACGGCGGCTGCCGCTGGTGGGCAGCGTATGGTTTGCCGCCGCGCCTTGCAATGACGGTTGTCCCGCAAAGCTGACTTCGTTTGCGGTCGGGCAGGGGCCGTCGGAATCGGCGGCGCGCGGCCGGCTGCCTCGTTCTAGCCTTGCTCGCGATAGAATTGCAGCAACCGCGCGCCCGCGCCTGAGAGCCAGTCGGGGGCGCCTGCGATGTAGCCCTCGACCTGACCGCTCGTTCCGACCAGATAGGTGATGGGCATGCCGACCAGCGGGAACATTGCCTTGGAGGCTTCGGCCGCAGCGCCATAGGCATCGGCATAGCAGGCGAGGTTTTGTACGGCGAGGCCGCCGAGAAATTTGCGGATCTTGGGAAGATCCTTGGTGTCGGTGCAGATCGCGGCGATGTCGAGCCGGTCCGGCCGCGATCCCGCAAGGCTCGCAAGGACAGGCAGATCGAGCCGGCAGGCCGCGCACCACGTCGCCCAGAAATTGACGAGGGTGATGCGGCCCGGCTTTGCCGTCACCGCCACGTCCTTTCCATGCAGGTCCTGAAGCCGTATCGGCGGCACCGCCGTGCGCGGCCGCACGACCGTGAACTGGCTGCGGCCGGCTTCGAACACCGGCGGCCAGCTTTCCAGCGCGCCGGCCGTGCGCAGGGACGCCACAAGCGCCGGCGCGGCGATCAGGATCGACCGCCGCGACACGGCCATAATTTTCTCGGGCGGCCCGTCACGCATGGATATAGGCAAAGCCCTTCAGTTGCAGGTCGACCACGCGACCGATGCCGAACGGCACGAGGCTCGCGCCTGCGACCAGCGGGATCGTGACCTGCTCCTTTGCCTCCGCGATCGCCTTGGACGAGGCGCACATGCTGTAGGTCAGGTTCGGGAGCGTTTGCCGCAGCGTCGCGAGCGGTTCGACCAGCGGCGTCTTGTCCGCCCGGAACACGTCGATGCCCTTGCCGTTGGCAACCACTTCGATCAGCAATCGCGCGCCCCTGTCGGCAAAGTGTTTTGCGAGGTTGGCAGAGTAGCTGATCGCATGCCCCATGACATAGGGCTCGTTGCTGTCGATCAGGATCACTACGCCGTCGGTGAGGCGATCCTCCCTGGCCGCGGCGGAGCCGCCGGCCGTGAGGATCGCGGTGCCTGCGATCAGGCTCCTGCGGGACCACCCATTGGCTGAGATCATGGCTGCTGCCGGTCAGAGCTGGCGCGGTGCGATCGGCGCCTTGCGGCCGCGTCCCCACAGCACGAACAGGCTGAGCGCGAGCAGGACGACATTGAGCGGGGTCACCGGCCCTTCGCCGCGCGAAAGGTGGAAGACCAGCGCAATCACCTGCAACACGGCGCAGCCCAGCGCGGCCAGCACCGTCAGTCGCGGCAGGATCCGCGTCAGCGCCGGCAGCAGGATGCCGATCCCGCCGGCGAGATCGACCAGTGCGATGGCGCGGACGAAGGTTTCGGAATATTGCCCGGCCCAGGGCATCATCGCGGCCAGCTGGGGGATCGGCGTGGTCAGCTTGACGAACCCGGCGGAGATAAAGACGAAGGCGATCAGGACCTGGGCGGCCCAGAGGCCGATTCGAAGGGCGCGGCCGGGAGCAGGGGTCTCGAGGGTGGTCGTGGACATGGTGGGTCTCCGAAGTAAGACGGTCGCCACCATTTGATGGTTTCGCCTTATTTGATCATTATGCGTTCCGGGATGGGTTCATTTCCTGGATGTTGATGATTTCATGGATTCTCTGGTCAGCATGAGGGTGTTCTGCCTGGTCGCGGAGCTGAAGAGCTTTGCGTCCGCGGCACAGCGCCTGCGCATCTCGCCGGCCATGGCGAGCAAGCATGTGATGCAGCTCGAGCAGCGGCTGGGCACAAGGCTGCTCAACCGCACCAGCCGGAGGGTCAGCCTCAGCGAGAGCGGCGCGCTTTATTTCGAGCAGGCGCGGCAGATGCTGGATTCGCTCGACGAGGTCGAAGCCGCCGTCAGCCATGCGACGGTCGTTCCACGCGGCACGCTGCGGCTGACCGCGCCGGTGTGGATGGCGAACGCGACCTTCGCGGGCGTGCTGGCCGACTACCAGGTCCGCTATCCGGAGGTGCGCCTCGACGTCGATCTCAGCGGACGGCTGGTCAATCTCGTCGAGGAAGGTTTTGACCTTGCTCTGCGCGCGACCGCTGCTCCCGACGAGGCACTGATTGCGCGGCCCATCACCAAGGTCTCTTTCTACATGGTCGCAGCCCCCGTCTACCTCAAACGCGCCGGGCGTCCGACCAGGCTGGCCGATATCGCCGGCCAGGCGCTGTTGCATTATGCGCTTTATCCCGGCGAGAGCTTCTCTTTCACGGGCGAGCACGGCACCGAGACCGTCAAGCTCAATCCGGTGCTGCGCAGCGCCAACGAAACGCTGCTGCACCTGGCGGCGCTCGAAGGCATGGGCCTCGCCTTCCTGCCGAAATGGCTGGTCAGCGAGGACATCGCGAGCGGGCGTCTCGAGCACGTCATGCCCGGGCAGATCATCTTCGAAGGCAAGCTGTTCGCGGTCTATCCGAGCCGCAAATATCTCTCCGCGAAGGTGCGGACCTTCATCGACTTCGTCGCTGCCGACAAGCGGATGAAGTAGCCGCTTACAGTGACCCGACTACAGTGATCTGGCGATGAGCAGCTTCATGATCTCGTTGGTGCCGCCATAGATCTTCTGGATGCGGGAATCGATGAAGAT
>Ga0065165_1001734_pt1 | contig 21806 bp, 22 predicted proteins | sample AraplaMF_Cvi_mMF_FD_63813 | JGI IMG/M metagenome (GOLD analysis project Ga0065165, IMG submission 63813) | Arabidopsis root microbial communities from the University of North Carolina, USA - plate scrape MF_Cvi_mMF (version 2) (version 3) | ecosystem: Host-associated > Plants > Roots >... | reverse complement strand
GCTCTACAGCCGGCTGGCGCCGGCTTCGGCGGTCGGTCCCCCTCCCGCCGCTGCGCGGGGGAGGTGAAGCCTCGCGCCCTAGAGCTTCACCGCTCCCGTCGAGAGCTTGTCCCAGACCGTTTTGGTGATCTTCACGTAGCCCTTCTTGGGGTCGTGGAAGAACAGCGGGCCCTTGATCTTCGCCGGGTCGTAGCCGTCGGCGACGAGGTCCAGCTTGCGGATCTTGAAGGTGCCCGTGGTGTCCAGCTGCGGCAGGAGGCGGACGAACAACGGCTGGGCGTAGGGCGGCAGCTCGCGGGCCACGTATTCGCCGAAGGCCTTGGCGTCGAACGCGCCGTCCACGACCAGCGCGGCCATGCCGGCGCGGCCGTCGGCGCCCTCGACCGCGACGCCATAGACGTTGGCCTGGTCGATGCCGGGGAAGGCCTGGAGCCGCTCGGCCACCTCGTTGGTGGAGACGTTCTCGCCCTTCCAGCGGAAGGTGTCGCCGATCCGGTCGACGAAATAGAAGTAGCCGTCGGTGTCCTGCTTCATGAGGTCGCCGGTGGCGAACCAGGCGTCGCCACGCTCGAAGACGTTCTGGATGATCTTCTTCTCGGAGGCGGCCTTGTCGAGGTAGCCCGAGAATTCCGAGCGGGCGTCGGCGCCGCCGATCAGGCCGATGCACTGGCCCACCTGGCCCGGGCCGCACTCGATGCAGAGCCCGTCCAGGCCGCGCACCACGTCCTCGGTCTCGACGTCGTACTGGATGAGGCGAGCGTTGAAGCGCTTGCGCAGCCACTTCGGAATTCGCCCGATCGCCCCTTCCCGGCCGTCGAAGTTGAACATCGACACGTTGCCCTCTGTGGAGCCGTAGAACTCCAGGATCTCGGGGATCCGGAAGCGCGTCTTCATCGTCGGCCAGATGTCGGGGCGCAGGCCATTTCCGAAGGCCATGCGGATCTTGTGGCGGGTCTCGTCCTCGTCGGGGTCGTGGTTGACCAGGTAGCGGCAGAGCTCGCCGATGTAGACGAACATGGTGCAGCCCTGTTCGACGATCTCGGGCCAGAAGTGGCTGGCCGAGAACTTGCGGCGCAGCACCACCGAGCCGCCGTTGAGGAAGGCCGCGCCCAGGGCGCAGAGCCCCCCGGTGGCGTGGTAGAGCGGCAGGGTGACGTAGATGCGGTCCTTGGCCGTGGCGCCGGTCGAGCCCGCGAAGCCGCGCATGTAGAGCTGGGCCCGCATGTGGGTGATGCGCGCGGCCTTGGGCATGCCGGTGGTGCCGGAGGTGTAGATCAGGAGCGCCGTGTCGGCGGCGGTCATGTCCTCGCGCACCACGCGGTCGGGCGGCAGCTGGCTGCAGCTCTTCAGCGCCTGGACCAGGTCGCGCTGGTCGCCGTGGGCGGGGCCCAGGATCCACTGCTGCATCTGGCGTTCCAGCAGCGGGCGGGCCTGTTCGAAGACCGGCGAGGTCTCGCCGTCGACCACCACGTGGTTGGCGCCCGAGATGTTGAGGCAGTGGGCCAGCGGCAGGCCGGCGAGCTGGTTGTTGATCAGGGCGGTGACCACGCCGACCTTGGAGAGGCCGTACCAGACGGCGAAATACTCCATGCGGTTGGGCATGAAGAGCGCGACGGTCTGGCCGCGGCGCAGGTTCAGCCCCTTCGCCCAGTGGGCGTAGCGGTTGGCCATGGCGTCGAGCTCGCCATAGGTCAGCGTCCGGCCCTCGAAGGTCATGGCCGGGCTGTTGCGATGCGCCTCGACCGCCGCCTGCAGGTCGTCGCAGATCAGGTTTTCGGAATCCCGAGCGATGGATTTGACCCGCTTCAGGGTCCTGTTCAGCCCTTTCCAGAACCGCCAGTCGCGTTTGAGCCTGGCATTGAGCCGCATCCGCACCTCCAGTCGCGGGTGCGACCTTGGCGAGCGCCGTGGGGGGCGGTCAAGCGCCGCCGCGAGAAACCTCTACCTCCCCCGCGGAGCGGCGGGAGGGGGACCGCTCGCCGAGCCGCAGGCGGAGAGCGAGGGGTGGAGGGGGCGAGCGGCCGGCAGGGCGGAGCGATTTGGCTGTCCTGGATGCCGTGGAGGAGGCCCGCCCCCTCCACCAACCGCTCTCCAGCCGGCTGACGCCGGCTTCGGCGGCCGGTCCCCCTCCCGCCGCTGCGCGGGGGAGGTGAAGCGCCCACTTCAGGTCCTCAGGAGAAGCGCTCCCACGCCGCCTGGCGCGACACGCCCAGCGCCTCGCCGATCTTCGCCCAGCTGACCTTGCGGGTGCGCAGGAGGTCGACCACCCACTGGAGCTGGGTTTGCTTGCCGCGGACCGTGCCCTCCACGGCCGGGAGCTGGGACAGGAGACGCTCCGTCGGCAGCTTCTCGGGGGCCTCATAGGCGCTGAGGTCGGGCGTGCGGCCGGCCATGTACTCGGCGCAGAGGCCGACGCAGCCGTCGCAGATGTAGACCGAGCCGCCGCCCGCCACGAGCTTTTCGACCTCGTGCTGGGACTTCAGGCAGAAGGAGCAATAGCAGGTCATGGCGTCAGGATATCCCTGACATCGCCGCCGTCAAGATTTTCCTGACAACCGGAATGTGGCGATGGTGCGGCGGGAATACGTACAGAATTCGTCAGATCAATTCATGTATACACAAGCTTAGCTGGATTACGATCCGAGACGGCGAAGCTCCAATCGGGAACCTGAGTTGAATAATCCCGTTTGTTCCCTTCGACACATCCTTGGAGGGACACATGTCGATGAACTTCGATGGACGCGAGTCCGACAAACCGATCACCGACCAGGAGGGCGTGATGTTCGCCGCCCAACCGGTTTGGGAGCGGAACCGGAAGAAGAAGGGCTTCGGCCGCGGCAAGAGCGCGAGCGCCGCTGCCGCCGCCCCGGCGCCCCCCGAACCCCGCACCTTCGCCGCCGAGCGCGACTATGACGAGCCGATGGCTCTGGACACGCCCGTGGACCGCCCGGTCGACGCGCCGCTGGCCAGCACACCGGTCTATTCGCGCACCGAATACGCCGCGATGAACGCCGGCTCGCCGACGAACTCGACCCTCGCGGCCGAGAGCGAGGTCGACGCCGGCCTCGTGGCGCCGATCGGCGTCAGCCGCGGGACGACGCGCTCGACCCGGACCGTGAAGTCCAGCGGCGTGGCCCCGGCTGCGATCGCCGCCGGCGTGGTGGCTCTGGGCGCGATCGGTGCGACGGGCTGGTACATGAGCCGCGACAACGGCGTGCCCGAACTGGCGCCCGGCTCGACGACGAGCGAGGTGGCCGTCGCGCCGCTGACGCCGGCCCCGGCGCCCACCGAGGTGGCGGCCAACACCGCGGCCCCGCCCCCGGCGGCGACCCCAGTTGAGCCTGCCCGTGCGGCCGAGCCGACCCGCAGCGCGCCGCGCACCGCCCGCGTGCGTCCTGCCGCGGCGGCTCCCAGCGCGGCGTCGGCCGGCGCCAACGCCAGCACCACCGCGGCGCTGCCGGACGGCCCGCAGCCCTATTCGAGCGTGAGCCCGAACACGGCGCCGACCCAGGTGAACCCGCCCACGGTGACCCTGCCGCCGAGCAGCGAGGCCCCGGCCGAGCCGGCCCAGGCGATCCCGCAGACGCCGCCGACCCTGACGCCGGAACCGCAACCCGCGACCGAGCCGCCGAAGACGGAGGCTCCGACCACCACGCCGCCGACCAACTAGCGGCGGACCAGAGTTCCGTTGGACGAGGGCGCAGGCCGCAGGGCCTGCGCCCCTTTTTCATTGCCCCTGACCGGACGGAAGTCGGCTATCGTCGTTCGCAAAAGAAGACGACTGCGGGAGGAATGCGATGGCCGATGGCGTTGGCGGCCCGTCGTTCGACGTGGCGATCGTGGGCGCGGGGTTCTCCGGGCTCTACATGCTGCACCGGCTGCGCGGGCTGGGGCTTTCGGCGCGGGTCTACGAGGCCGGCGCCAGCGTGGGCGGCACCTGGTACTGGAACCGCTATCCCGGCGCGCGGGTGGACATCGAGAGCCAGGAGTACTGCTACTCGTTCTCGCCCGAGCTGGACGCCGAGTGGACCTGGACCGAACGCTACGCCGCCCAGCCGGAACTGCTCCGTTACCTGAACCACGTGGCCGACCGCTTCGACCTGCGGCCCGACATCCAGCTCGAGACGCGGGTGACGGCGGCGCACTACGACGAGTCGACGCGCCGCTGGACCGTGACCACCGACCGGGGCGAACAGGTCACGGCGCGGCACGTGGTGATGGCGACCGGCTGCCTGTCGGTGGCCAAAGAGCCCGACATGCCGGGCGTGGAGAGCTTCCAGGGCGCCAGCTACCACACCCACCGTTGGCCCGAAGACGGCGTGGATTTCACCGGCCAGCGGGTGGCGGTGATCGGCACGGGCTCGTCGGCCATCCAGGCGATCCCGCAGATCGCGGCCCAGGCCGACCACGTCACCGTCTACCAACGGACGCCCAACTTCAGCGTGCCAGCGCACAACGGGCCGACCGATCCCACGGTCGCCGCCGACTGGGCCGCCAATCGGGCGCAGTATCGCAAGGAGGCGCGCGAGGCCGGCTTCGCCATCCGCGCCGTGGAGCAGCGCGAGGACCTGGCGCTGGAGGCCGCGCCCGCCGACCGGACCGCGGCGTTCGAAGAGCGCTGGGCCCGCGGCGGCTTCAGCCTGCTGGGCGCCTACGGCGACCTGATCTTCTCGAAGGAGGCCAACGACACCGCCGTGCAGTTCGTGGCCGACAAAATCCGCGGGATCGTGAAGGACCCGGCGACGGCCGAGAAACTGACGCCCAAGACCTATCCCATCGGCTCGAAGCGCATCTGCGTGGACACCGGCTACTACGCCACCTTCAACCGGCCCAACGTGAGCCTGGTCGACCTGACCGCGACGCCCATCGCGGCGATCACGCCCACCGGCGTGCGCACCACGGCCGGCGAGGAACGCTTCGACGCCATCGTCTATGCGATCGGCTTCGACGCCATGACCGGCGCCCTCTCCAGGGTCGACATCCGGGGCAAGGGCGGCGCGGCGCTGCAGGACGCCTGGGCAGAGGGGCCGAAGAGCTACCTCGGCCTGATGGTCGCGGGCTTCCCGAACCTGTTCATCGTCACGGGGCCGGGCAGCCCGTCGGTGCTGTCGAACATGGCGGTCTCCATCGAGCAGCACGTGGAATGGATCAGCGACTGCATCGCCTGGATGAGCCGCCGGCAGGCCGGCGCCATCGAGGCGACCGAAGCGGCGCAGGAGGCCTGGGTGGCGCACGTGAACGAGGTGGCCGAGGTCACCGTCTATCCGCAGGCGAACTCCTGGTACCTCGGCGCGAACGTGCCGGGGAAGCCCCGGGTGTTCATGCCCTATATCGGCGGCTTCCCGGCCTATGTGGCCAAGTGCGACGAGGTGGCCGCCAACGGCTACGAGGGCTTCGCGGTCACGGCGGAAGGGCGGGCCTGAGGGCTTGCGCCCGGCGGCCCGCCGCCCAAATCTGGAGGGCGGAGCAAGCGACGCCGGGGCGGCCCGGCCGCGCGCCCACGCCTAACCGACAGGATTTCTCATGACCGACCAGCCGACCGTGGCGCTGAACGACGGCGCGCAGATGCCGCAACTGGGGCTCGGCGTCTGGCAGACGCCGCCCGAGGGCGCCGCCGAGGTGGTGAAGACCGCCATCGAGGCCGGATACCGCGCCGTCGACACGGCGGCGGCCTATCGCAACGAGAAGGGCGTCGGCGAGGGGCTGAAGGGGGCGGACGGCGTCTTCGTCACCACCAAGCTGTGGAACGACAACCAGGGCTATGACGCGACGCTGGAGGCGTTCGAGAAGAGCCTGGGACGACTGGGCCTGCAGGCCCTCGACCTCTACCTCATCCACTGGCCGTCGCCGCACCGGAACCTCTACGTCGAGAGCTGGAAGGCGCTGGTGCGGCTGAAGGAGGAGGGCCGCGCCAAGTCGATCGGCGTGTCGAACTTCGAGGCGGAGCACCTGGAGCGGATCATCGGCGAGACCGGCGTGACGCCCGCTGTGAATCAGATCGAGCTGCACCCCCGCTTCCAGCAGCGGGCGCTGCGCGAAGTCCACCAGCGGCTGGGGATCGCCACCGAGTCCTGGAGCCCGCTGGGCCAGGGGCAACTTCTGACCGATCCCGTCGTCACGGCCATCGCCGCCAAGCACGGCAAGACGGCCGCCCAGGTGATCATCCGCTGGCACCTCGACAACGGCCTGATCGTGATCCCGAAGTCGGTGACGCCCTCGCGGATCCGCGAAAACGTGGCGGTGTTCGACTTCAGGCTGGACGCCGACGACCTGGGCAAGCTGGCGGCCCTGGACGACCCCGGCGGCCGGATCGGGCCCAACCCGCTGACGGCGGCGTTCTAGATACGAGAGGCGCTTTACCTCCCGCCGCTGCGCGGGGGAGGTGAAGAACAAATAGCGAACTATTGACGCCTGAGCAAGACCCAAGAGCAGCGCCCTACTGCTCCCCAATGCCGATCAGCTCGATCTCGAACAGCAGGGTGCTGTTGGGCGGGATGGGGTCGCGGTAGCGGGAGCCGTAGGCGATGTCGCCGGGGATCACGAATTCCCAGGTCTCGCCGACGCGCATCATCGGCACGCCCTCCTGCCAGCCCTTGATCAGGCGCGGCAGCGGGAAGGTGGCGGGCTCGCCGCGGTCCTTCGAGCTGTCGAAGACGCGGCCGTCGATGAAGCGGCCGGTGTAGTGGATGGTGACGGTGTCGGTGGGGACCGGGCGGGGCGCCGAGCCCTTGGCCGCCTTGATGCGGTGCGCCTGGAGGCCCGAGGCGGTGACGATCCAGCCGGGCCGGGCCTTGGACCAGGCCTCGTAGGCCTTCTGCCCCTGCTCCCACTGCTCCTGCGGCGTGCCAGTGTACTTGATCGGCGCGGCGGGCGGCGGCGCGGGCGTCGCGCAGGCGCAGAGCGTCATGGCGGCCAGCGCCAGGGCGGCGAACGGGGCGGTCGGGACGCGCATGGAATATCCGGGCTGAATCGAGAAGCGACGACGTTGGTACGACGTCGCCCGGCGCGTGTCAGCGCTTCTTGCCCAGCTCGGCAGCGATGTCCTTGGTCAGGCGTCCGACCTTGCGGTGGGCGGCGGTGAGCTGGTCCTTGGTCACGCCCCAGCGCTTCATCCAGTACTCGACCGCCTTGCGCTCGGAGAGGTCGAGCCGGTCCTTGTCGATGAAGCCGCGTTTGTCCTTGAGGCCGGCCATGGGGTGTCTCCGTTCGCCACCAGGGTAGCGGCAAACGCCGCCCGCGCCAGGGTCAGACCTTCTCGGCGACGAACGTGCGACGGGGCGCGGCGTCGAGCCGGCCGGTCCCGGCCAGCTTCACGATGCGCAGGAAGTGCGGGCATTCCATCGGGCTGGACGCCGGACAGGCCGCGGCGTGGCGCAGGCCGTCGCGCATGACCGTGAGGCGGCGGATGCGGGCGTCGAGGTCGTCGGCCTTGGCGGTCAGGCGGTCGCGATCGATGCGCGGGCGGCCGTCGGGGGCGAACATCTCGCCGATCTCATCCAGGCTGAAGCCGGCGGCGCGGCCCAGCGCGATCAGGGCCAGCCGCTCGTGAACGGCGGGGTCGAACAGGCGGCGCGCCCCGCGGCGACCCACCGAGGCGATCAGGCCCTTCTCCTCGTAGAACCGCAGCGTTGAGGCCGGGACGCCCGAGCGGCGGGCGACCTCGGCGATGTCGGGGAACTTCACCGCTTGACCTCAAGTTGACTTGAACTTGCACGGTGCGGCCGACGCTTCACCAACGCAAGGACTTCCCATGACCGCCCGCACCGAAACCCTCGCCAACCGCGACCAGGCCGCCCTGTGGAACGAGGCCAGCGGCCGGACCTGGGTCGAGATGCAGGCCGTGCTGGACCGCCTGCTGGAGCCGTTCGTGGACCCCGTGGTCGCAGCGGCCTTCCCCGGCGCCGGCGGCGCGGTGCTGGACGTGGGCTGTGGCGCGGGCGCCACGACACTGGCCATGGCCCGGCGGCTGGGGCCGGACGGCCTGTGCCTCGGCGTCGACATCTCGGGCCCCTTGGTCGACGCCGCCCAGGCCCGCGCCGAAGCCGAGGGCGTGGGATCGGCCGGCTTCATCCAGGCCGACGCCCAGACGCATGCCTTCGACCGCGAGGGGTTCGACGCGGTGATCTCGCGGTTCGGCGTGATGTTCTTCGACGACCCACCGGGCGCGTTCGCCAACCTGCGCCAGGCGACCCGCCGCGGCGGCCGGCTGGCCTTCGCGGCCTGGCGCAGTCCGATGGAGAACCCGTTCATGACCACGGCGGCCCGCGCCGCCGCGCCGTTCCTGCCGCCCCTGCCCCAGCCCGCGCCCGACGCGCCCGGCCAGTTCGCCTTCGCCGATGGCGATCGCATCCGCCGGATCCTGGCGGCGGCGGGTTGGACGGGGATCGAGGTCGCGCCGCTGGACCTGCCCAACGAAGTCGCCGAGGCCGACCTGATGGCCTACGTCACCCGGCTGGGGCCGGTGGGGCTGGTGTTGCGCGATGCGGATGCCGGGCTGAAGGCGAAGGTGACGCACGCGATGCGCGAAGCCTTCGCGCCGTTCGTCCGCGACGGCGCCGCGCGGTTCACGTCGGCCTGCTGGAAGGTCACGGCGCAGGCCTGACCGCAACCAAATCGGCCATCGCGCGCTGAAGCTGGCCCGGGGAAGAACCCAACGGAGAGAGAACCCATGCGCCTGATGACCCTCGCCCTCGCCGGCGTCGCCGCCGTGACCCTGGCCGCCTGCAACAGCCCGCAGGACAAGGCCGCCGAGGCCAAGGCCGACTCGCTGGAATCCCAGGCCGCGGCCACGCCGAACGAAAGCCAGGAGAAGGCGCTGAACGCCCAGGCCGACGCCGTGGAGCAGCAGGCCGGCAACGCCGACGGCGGCGCCACCACGGCCAATACGCCGGACACCAGCCCGTCGAAGTGACGCGTTCGGGCGGTCCCGCCCGCATCGCCTGAGTGGTTTGCACGACCCTGCGGTCGCGAGCGTCCCGAGAGCCCCCGGTCCCCCGCGGACCGGGGGCTTTTTGACTCTCTATCGAATTCCGCCACATCGCCGCCACATTTTTTCAGCGGACACGGAACCCGCAGCCCCGGCCTTAGTTTTCGATCCGGGCCGCATGTCGGACTAGAGCTTTCGGCGTGCTTTTTTGACTATAAAGGGGCTGTAAATGACAGCAAATGTTAAGTTCTGCACGGCTTCTGTGCTCGCGATCAGCTTGGCCGTAGCGGCCGGTCAAGCTTCGGCGGCGACGTACGTCGACCCGTGGACAACGACTCCGAGCGGCGGCATCTCTGTCGTGTTCGGCGACAACGGGCTGGGCGTCGATGGCGCCGAGAGCGTTCCCGGCGAGTCGATCACCACCCACAGCTACGATCCGGGCAGTCAGGTCTTCACCGACAACTTCGCGTTCAACCTGCCGGACGGCGTGGTGGGCTTCACGTTGAGCTCGATCGGGTTCCTGACCAACAGCTCGCTGATCGTGACGAGCTTCAGCTGGAACGGGACGACCATCAACGTCACCAACACGCCCGACGGCAACGGCGGCAACGTGGTGATGGCGGCCAGCGGTCCACTGCCTGTCGTGGCCGGCGGCCCGCAGGTGCTGACCGTGTTCGGTACGGGCGGTCCGCAGGCGGTGTTCAGCGGCACCGCGACGTTCGAGACGGCGGCGGTCCCGGAACCCAGCGCCTGGGCGCTGATGATCCTGGGCTTCGGCGGCACCGGCGCGCTGCTCCGCCGTCGGCGGTACATGCTGGCCGCCTAGGTTTCGACAGGCGAGACGCATCGGGCCCTCGGTGGCGACGCCGGGGGCCTCTTGCTGTCCGAGCCTAGCGCGTGACCACGATGTCGCCCGACTGGAGCGGGCGAGGCCCGAGCTCCCACGGGATCTCGACATTGGTGAAGCGGGGCGGGACGCCGCCGCACGCCACGGGATCGGGCGAGTCGCAGATCTGGAAATGCAGGTGCGGCTCGGTGGAATTGCCCGACGAGCCGACGGCGCCGATCGCCTGGCCGGCCTTCACCGCCTGGCCGCGGGCCACGCGGACGCTGCCGGGCTTGAGGTGGGCGTAGACCGAATACTCGTCCTGGCCGTGGTCGATGACCACGTAGTTCCCGAGCAGCGTCGCGGCGCCGCCGGCCAGCAGCGCGTCCTGCCCGGCCCTGACCCGCTTGGCGTAGTCGGACTGGCTCTCGCCGGGGCGGCGCATGAGGCCGGGGTCTTCCTTCACACCGTCGCCGGCGGCCGCGACGCTTCCGTCGGCCACGGCGAGCACGGGCTGGCCATAGGCGAAGTAGTCGGCGAACCGCTCGCCGGTCCCCCGATAGCTCAGGCCGCCTTCGCCGAGGCGGACGATGTCCAGGGCGAACTCCTCGAAGAGCGCCCAGCGGTGATGGGAGTGCGCCGTCCCGGCCGCGCCGACGTACCAGCCCCCGGCCAGCGGGAAGAGCATGGCGGTCCGGGCGGCGCCCGTGCGGATCGGGATGCGCGCCGAGACCTCGACCGGCTTGCCGGCCGCCTCGCCGCGGGCGGTGACCCGGACGCCGTCGCGCGCGCCGTTCCAGCCGAAGCTCTGCTGGTGGATCTGGAGCGCCTGTCCCGGCGCGATGTCGAGGGTGGAGGTGAGCGTGAGGCCGCCGAAGGACGCGCCGTTGCAGAACTGGCCCGGCAGCAGGGCGCTCAGACCCTGCAGCGTCGGGCCGGCCTCGGCATTGTTGGCCAGCTGGCGCTCGTCGAGGACGCGGGCGTCGCGGACGATCTCGCCGTCCATGAGGGCGATCTCCACCGAACGCACCCGGATGGCCGGGTCGGTGGGGTTGGCGATGGTGATCCCGTGCAGCAGCAGCGAGCGGACGCGCCGGGCGTCCTCCTCCGGGTGAGCCCAGACCGCCTTGCCGGGGCAAAAGCGTATCTCGGGGGCGGCATGGGCCGCCGACGCCGAGGCCAGGGCCCCGAGCGCCGCCAGCGCCTTGATCGTCGTGCGCATCAAACTCCCCCTCGCGCGTTGTCCCCAGAGAGAGGCGCCGACGGTCTGCATTGGATGCAGCGGCCGCCGGATTTGCTAGGCTGGCGGCATGGCTGTCGCATTCACGCGGGAAGAAGACTACGAGGCCCAGGCGGCCGACCTGCCGGACAGGCCGATCTCGGCGCACCCCAACCTGGTCACGGCCAGCGGGCTGGCGGCGATCGAGGCCGAGCTGGCGGCGGCGCGGACGGCCTATTCCGCGGCCCAGGCCGAGGGCGGCGTCGCCGCCGACCGCACGGCGATGGCGCGGGCGACGCGCGACCTGCGCTACTGGTCGGCGCGCCGCGCCAGCGCCCAACTCACCGAGCCCGACGGCGATCCCGACACGGTGCAGTTCGGCCGGACGGTAGAGATCGAGCGCGATGACGGGCGCCAGCAGACCTTCCGCATCGTCGGCGAGGACGAGGCCGACCCGGCCAGGGGCAGCATCAGCTACGTCGCCCCGCTGGCGCGTGCGCTTCTGGGCAAGGGCGTGGGCGACACGGCCAAGGTCGGCGACGCCGAGGTCGAGGTCATGGCGGTGCGGTAGGGGCGCGGGCGCTTTCGGCCCGCTGAGGATGCCTTTTTGCCAAGCCTGCTCCTCTCCCAGACGCGAAGCGTCGAGGGAGAGGAGCAGGCAAGGTCACGCTGATGCTGGCGGGGGCCGGTCTGCGGGAAATGCGGGGAGGGTCGTCGGCTGACCAGGCTCCCGGTCAGGGGGGCTGGGGGGGCTGTTCAGGATCCGGACCGGATGCGGGCCAGCCGACGCATGTGAATAAACGGGTGGCCTGTGTCCGCCGAAGGTCCGGATTGGGGCCATTTCGCGGCGTGTCGGGTGGGCCACAGCGGACGGCGAAATGCCGCGCGGCGTTCGGCAGGGCTTGCCGCGCGCGTCACTTCGGAGGAAGACGCTCGGCAACGGCGGCCGGTCTACCGGTCGCTGGGGCGTGGGGCCCCCGCGGCGCTTCCGGGACTTTCGGGTCTCGTGCGGATCACAAGAAGCGGCAGAGGCGACCCGAAAGGGTCGCCTTCTTGCTTTTGGGCCTTGGCGAAGCGGCGCCGAACGGCCATGTGCCTTCCCTGACAATGTAAAGCCAAGGGAGGCGAAGGTGGCCGATATTCCGGCGAGCGGGCTGCAACTGCGGTCGATCATCAAGAGCAGCGGCGAGCTGGAGCTCAGCCTGGCGGAAGTGGCGATCGCGCCGCCGGCCGGCGACGAGGTGCTGGTGCGGGTGGAGGCCTCGCCGCTGAACCCGTCGGACCTGGGCCTGCTGCTGGGACCGGCCGACCTGTCGACGCTGAAGGCCGAGGGCGGCAAGACCACCGCCAAGGTGCCGGAACAGTTCCTGAAGGCCATGAAGGCGCGGCTCGACGAGTCGATGCCGGTGGGCAACGAGGGCGCGGGCGTGGTGATCGCCGCCGGCCCGGACCCGGCGGCCCAGGCGCTGGTCGGCAAGACCGTCGCCCTGCTGGGCGGGGCCATGTACGCCCAGTACCGGACGGTGAAGGCGGGCGACGTGCTGCCGCTGCCGGCGGGCGCGAGCGCGGCGGACGGGGCCTCGTGCTTCGTCAATCCGCTGACCGCCCTGGGCATGACCGAGACGATGCGCGCCGAGGGCCACACCGCGCTGGTCCACACCGCGGCGGCGTCGAACCTGGGCCAGATGCTGAACAAGATCTGCCTGAAGGACGGCATCGACCTGGTGAACATCGTCCGCAGCGCGGAGCAGGCGAAGATCCTGACGGACATCGGCGCGAAGTACGTGGTCGACTCCACTTCGCCGAACTTCCAGGAGGAGCTGACGGCGGCGCTGATCGCCACGAACGCCACCATCGCGTTCGACGCCATCGGCGGCGGCAAGCTGGCCAGCCAGATCCTGTCGGGCATGGAGGCCGCGGCCAATTCGAAGGGCGGCGCCTACAGCCGCTACGGCTCCAGCGTCTTCAAGCAGGTCTACATCTACGGCTCGCTCGACACGCGGCCGTCCGAACTGGCGCGCAACTTCGGCCTGTCGTGGTCGGTGAGCGGCTGGCTCCTGACGCCGTTCCTGATGAAGCTGGGCGCCGAGGGGACCCAGCGCCTGCGCCAGCGCGTCGTCGACGAGCTGAAGACCACCTTCGCCAGCCACTACACGTCGGAGATCTCGCTGGCCGAGGCTCTGCAGCCGGACGTGATCGTCGCCTACAACAAGAAGACGACGGGCGAGAAGTACCTGATCAATCCGAGCAAGGGGCTCTAGCCCCTATAGCCAGGCTTGTTTTCGGGCCTGGACGCCTACATCGGCGGAGGCGCGCAGGCTTGCGTATTTTGCCGGCGCGTCATGACGGTCCCGGTCCGAAAGGATCGGGGCCGTCTCCCTATTGGGAGGCGGCGGTCTACTGGGACGCAGCTTGGGCGGCGGCGGCTTCCGCGGCGGCCTTTTCCTCGGCCTTCTTCACCAGGGTCTTGAGACCTTCCATCACCGCCTCGGCCTCCGGAGAGTCCTCGGGCAGGTTGGCCATGCGCAGGACGCCCATGGTCTGGATGTGGGCGCCGATGGCCGCCTCGTTCCAGCGGCCGGATTCAATGTAGCGGTCCGACAGTTCGCAGAGATTGTAGGCCACGTCGCCCAGCCGCTTCATGCCGCACAGGCCGGCGAAGCTGACGATGGCGTTGGCGCACTTGTAGACCTCGGCGCGGGCGGCGGCGTCGGTACGCGCGGCGGCGGCGCGCAGATGCTCCAGAGCCTCGTCGATCTCCTGCATCATCCCAGGACGCAGGGTCTCCAGGTTGGCATGGGCGGTGGCCACCGCTTCACCGAGCTTGCGCCCGCCGGGGGTGGAGATGAGCTTGCCGAGCCTGTTGGGCCGGCGGATGTAGCTGACCGAACTCATCGGGCGGCCTTCTTCGGAGTGAGCAGGGAGTCGATTTCGTCCTGGCCCATGTTGGAGCCGGCGACCGAGCTGACCTCGGCGGAGAGGTCGTTGTGGCGGCGGCCGACGCCATCGGGCGGGCCCAGGTTCTGGAAGCGGCGGTCGGGACCGGTGTAGGCGTCGCACTGGACGAAGGTGCGGTTGTGCTGGGCGATCCAGAGGATGCGCTGGAGCAGGGTCGCCGGGGCCAGGGGCTTGGAGACCATGAAGTGGGCGCCGCAGTCGCGGGCGCGGGCCACGTTGCGGCTGCTGGTGTGCGACGAGAGCAGCAGCACCGGCGCGTAGGCGTTGGGGTCGAGGCCCGAGCGGCGCAGCCAGCTCACGAACTCGTAGCCGTCGAGCCCCTCGGGCTGCAGCGTCGCCTCGCACGCGATCAGGTCCAGCGGACTCTGGTGCGTGAGCTGCTGGGCTTCCTCGAACGAAGTGGCCTTGAGCGTGTGCGTGGCGCCGAAGCCCAGGAAGATGGACGCGAGCACGTCCATGGCCTGGTTGTTGGGCTCAACGAGCAGGATCGTGGCCTTGCGCAGGTCGATGCGGGAGCCAAGGTTCGCGAGGGCGGGGTCGGCAAGGCTCATCGACGCGGGCGCTCTGGCTCTCGGCTTGCTTCCCAGAGTTGGGAAACTTCCCATCTGGATGGCCTGAAGTTCAAAACTTTCGGTAAAAACCAGGAAGATCGCCCCCATTTTGGGTAGGGGTGAACAGAATGTCGCAGGCCTCTTTACCGGGGCTGCAGCCGGGCCGCCTGGTCGAGATCGATGACCGCGTCGGCGGCCTTCAGGACGGCGGCGATATCCTCGCGCATCTGGGTCAGGGCGGCCCGCCCCGCGGCCGGCTTGCGATAGCTGGGCGGCTCGAAGAGGTTGCGGTCGCCCAGCGTCTCCAGCGCCATCAGGAGGCGGTTGTCCTGCACCAGGGCGACCGGCGCGCCGAAGCGGCCCGAGCCGGCCATGGCCATGAAGCGCTCCATGAAGGCTGGGGTCAGCAGCGCGCGGGCGGCGATCTGGTCGGTCCCGTAGACCTCGTAGGCCTTCTCGAAGACCGGGTCCTCGAGGCGCACGGGCTGGAAGGCGCCTTCCCGGAAACTGCGTGCGAGGTTGCCGAACAGGCCCCGGTCGGGGACGACCACCGTGGTCCCGGCCAGGCCGCGCGGCAGGGTGACGGCGGCGGTCAGGCCCCGGAAAATGGTGACGGTGTTCTTGCCGCGCCGCCTGGTCAGTTTCAGCTCGACGATGGACAGCGGCAGGCCGCGGTAGTCGCCGTAGATCTCGTCCTCGGCCTCGTGGTCGTCGAAGGCGGGGAACAGGCGGCGCACATCGTCGAGCCGCGGCTCGGCCGGACGCCAGGCCAGCGGGCCGAAGCCGGCGGCCAGCCTGGGCAGCACACGCGCCTTGAAGGTCCTGCGATAGGCCTCGCCGAACGACCAGGAGGCCCAGAGGTAGCCGCCCACCGCGCCCATCGCCAGGAAGGCCAGGAGGTCGCCGGAGTCGGCGGGATCGTCGGTGGCCTGGCTGACCACCCAGAGACCGACGGCGGCCACGAGGCAGAGCGGGATGCGCCAGGCGGCCGAGGCGTTGATGCGGCGCTGGGTGTCGAGGCGGGTGATCTCCAGCTCGCCCAGGATGCGGCCCAGGTCGTCGTCTGCGTCGTAGACCGCGTCCTGCTGCGCGACCATGCGGCGGGCCGGGCGCAGCACGAAGAGCATCACCGCCCACGCCCCAGCCCCAGCCAGCATCAGGGCTGCGAGGCCACCGCCGAACAGGCCGGTCAGCCAGCCGCCGAGGCCGGGGTCCTGGCGCACCGACGACCAGAGGATCGCGGCCCAGACGGCCAGCGCCAGGGCGAAGGCGGCGAGGAGCGCGGTCGCCGCGCCGGACCGCGCCGGGCGCTCGCTCACAGGTGATCGGCGGCGTTCACCGAGCCGCGATGCTCGGCGGGCGCCTCGAAGAAGGGCGGCAGCTGGCCGACGCCCGCGAGCGCCGCGACCAGCTGGCCCGGGAAGATCTGGCAGGCGTTGCGCAGGGCCGTGACCGAGGCGTTGTAGAAACGCCGCGCGGCCGCGACATTGGTCTCGACCTCCTGGTACGTCGCCTGGGCGCGGACCATCAGGTCGTCGCTCTTCAGGTCGGGATAGCCCTCGGCCACGGCGAACAGGCGGCCCAGGCCGGCGGTGAGCTGGTTCTCGGCGGCGAACTTCTCGGCGATCACCTTGGGATCGGTGCTGCCCAGCCGCTCCTGGCCCGTCGTGCGCAGGCGGGCGATGTCGGCCAGCAGGGCCTGCTCATGGGCCAGGTAGCGCTTGGCGATGGCCAGGATGTTGGGGATCAGCTCGTGGCGCTGCGAGAGCTGGACGTCGATGCCGCTTAGCGCCTCGGCCACCCGGTTGCGGCGCTTCACGATGGTGGCGTACCAGACGTAGAGCCCGGCCACCGCGACGGCGACGACGATCCAGACGATGGCGTTCATGCGCCCCCCTCGCTCTCGAGGAGGCACCTTACGGCGCGATCAGTCGACCGTCAGCAGAACCTTTCGCCGATCCGCCCGTGGACCGCAGCCTGCGACGCACTTGGGTTCGCCAGCCCCTGGAGCGAAGATGCGCGTGAATATTCCCTCGACCAATTCGGGGAATGCAAGAATTACCTGAGAGTTTTCCTTAGGTATCACCCCCAACAAATATTCTGCTCGATCCACCATATGATTTTATCGCATCAAGTTTCACCAAGTTCTGATATGTATTCGATCTTCATTGATCTCGCACTTTTCGAAGGAGACAAAGCCGTGATCCGACCACCGCCCACCCCCTCCCGTCTGACCCCGTCCGCCCGATTGGCCCCGCCGCGGCTCTACGCCGATCTGCTCAGCGAACTGGAGCGCCGCCGCCGCGCGACGGACGCCCTGGTGGTTCGCCGCATCGCCGTGCCACGACCCCGCTTGTGAGTCCGAGAAGCTGAACCCAGCGCCCGATACGACTCCCGCCCCGCGGTCTTCACCCCCGAGAAAGGGCTAGCGATGGCCGTCCACCCCACTCCGCCCGGCTCCCGCGACATTGCGGAAACCCTGGGAGTCGCGGTCGTCGCCTCGTCGCGGGCGCCTCTGCTCCTGCTCGACGGCGCCTTCCGCGTTATCGCCGCCAGCGCGTCGTTCTGCGAAGCGTTCGGGATGAATCCCGAACGGCTCCCCGGCCAGCCCATCTTCTCGCTGGGCGATGGCGAATGGAGCGCGCCGCAACTGCGCTCGCTGCTGCAGGCGACCCTGTCGGGCGCGGCCGAGATCGACGCCTACGAGATGGACCTGCGGAGCCCCAGCCGCGGCCTGCGCAAGCTCGTGCTGAACGCCCACCGCCTCGACTATGGCGTCGACGACGCGCCACGGGTCCTCCTGACGATCACCGACGTGACCCAGACCCGGCGCGACGAGGCCCGCCACGCCGCCGCCCTGCGCGAGAAGGACGACCTGCTGGGACAGAAGGCCATGCTGCTGCAGGAGGTGCGCCACCGGGTGGCCAACAGCCTGCAGATCATCGCCAGCGTGCTGCTGCAGAACGCGCGGCGCGTGAGCTCGGCGGAATCCCGCGGGCACCTCCACGAGGCCCATCAGCGCGTGATGTCGGTGGCCGCCCTGCAGCACCAACTCGCCGCCTCCAGCCTGGAGGGCGTGCCGCTCGGGCCTTACCTCACGCATCTCTGCGAGAGCATCGGGGCGTCCATGATCGGCGACCCTGACCGCGTCTCGCTGAGGGTGGACGCGGACGACACCGTGGTGGACTCGGACGTCTCGATCAGCCTCGGCCTCATCGTCACCGAACTGGTCATCAACGCCTTGAAGTATGCGTTCCCCAACGACCGGAAGGGCGCGATCGTCGTGGCCTACCACTCGGAGCACGGCGACTGGACGCTGTCTGTGACCGACGACGGCGTGGGCCTGCCCGCGACCGGCAAGGCCGGCGGCGGCCTGGGAACGAGCATCGTCGAAGCGCTGTCCCGCCAGCTGCACGCCCAGCCGTTGGTGGAAGATCGCCATCCCGGCGTGTTGGCGAGCGTCACCCACAGGCGCGCGGCGTAGATATTTTATATTGGCGAAAAAAGTTCCAAAAGACTTCGAATATATAACTTCAGTTATATTGATAATTATTGGAATAATTGATCGAACGACATTGTAATTCTTGGTCGAGACCCCCATTTCGATTGAATGAGAAGGGTCCCCCTTCTCCAGGAGTCCACTTCATGAGAATTCGCAATCTGGCCGCCGGCGTCGCCGTCGCGGCCCTGATCCCCTCGTTCGCCATGGCGCAGCAGAGCTGCGAGCAGCGGCGCTCCCAGCAGGCCGTCGGGACGATCGCCGGCGCCGGGATCGGCGCGCTGCTCGGCAGTGCGGTGGCGGGCCGCGGCGACCGCACAGCAGGGGCCGTCGTTGGCGGATTGGGCGGGGGCGTGATCGGCAACCAGCTGTCGAAATCCGGCGCGGACTGCTCGCGCGCCTATGGCTATTACGACAACTCGGGCGCGTGGCACGCCAGCAACGTCAGCCGCCAGGACGCGCGCGGCTATTACGACCGTGAAGGCGGCTGGATCGAAGGCGCCCCGAACGGCCACTACGCCAGCGACGGCCGCTGGGTGCGGACCGCCGAGACGGCCGCCGCCGCCGGCTACTACGACACGCGCGGGCGCTGGGTCCCGGTCTCGGCCAACGGCTATTACGCGGCCGATGGCAGCTGGGTGGCCGGCGCCGCCAGCGGGCACTACGACACGCGGGGCCGCTGGATCGCCGGCCCAACCACCGGGCGCTACGACGAGCGCGGACGCTGGATCCCCGGCCGACCGACCCGCATCACCGACGTCCAGCCCGGCTATTACGAGCAGGGCCAGTGGCGCCCCGGTCCGGTCAGCGGCTACTACGACACGAACGGCCGCTGGGTCCGGGTCGAGGCGATGGGCGACCGGCGCGCCGAACGCGGGGGACCCGACGACATCAGCGGTCGCCAGATCTGGCTGGACGAGCGCATCCACCGCGACCTCAACGAAGGCAACCTGACCCGCCGGGAAGGCGATCGCGCGCTCCGCACGCTGGCCTCGATCGGCCGGCAGGAACGCGACCTGCGCACCCGGGGGGGCGAACTGCGGCCGCGCGACGAGATGATGATCCAGGCCAAGCTGGACGACCTGACCGAGAGCGTCCGCATCCAGCGTCGCGGCCCGGTGCGCCAGTACTGACCCCGAACCCCGTCGACACCTAACCGACAGCGACCCCGCGCCAGCGATGGCGCGGGGTTTTGCATGCGAGCGCGGCGCGTTCGGTCGCATCCGGGGCGGGCTTCGCCGAAGACCGCGCGCGGGCGGGGACGGCGCAGCCTAGCCCTCGCCGCAGGCCATGACCGGCAACGGGTCGCCGACCGAACCTGCATTTCCGCGGCCCCGCTCCGCGGAAGCGCGGATTTACGGCGTGCGCGCGCGCGTGGGACATGGCCGCCCCGATGACGTGAAGTTCGAGGCCGGACGCGCCGGCCCATCAGGAGTGTGCATGTCGAAGTTCGTTTCCGCCGCGGCCGTGGCCTATGGCGTGTCGCTGGCCCTGGCCAGCCCCGCCGCCGCGCAGAACGGCTTCCTGAAGAACCTGGCCCGCCAGGCCGCCGCAGCCGCGATCCAGAACGCGGCCCAGCCGCAGGCGCAGGCCGCCCCCGCCTCTGCGGCAGAGGACGGAGGCCAGGCCGAGCAGCCTCAGCAATATGCCGCCGCCGAACAGACGGCCGCGAGCTCGGGCCCGGCGCCCTGGCCCGCAAACGTGGGCGCGCGCACCGTGAAGTATCCGTCGGACCTCGACTTCTCCCCCGAGCTGGAGGCGCAGAAGAAGGCCTTCGTCGAGTTCAGCAAGGTGAGTTGCAGCGACTGCGAGGGCGGCTACGACTACGACGCGTGGGTGCGCCACTTCATCAGCCTGGATGGCTCGTACAAGGCCTGGGAGAAGAAGGTCGGCGGCCTGGCGGTGGGCGAGACGATCGCCTGGAAGGGCTCGAAGTCGAACGGCGTGATCACCGTCGTCAGCGAGGAGCCGGTGCGCGGCTGGCAATGCAAACAGCTGCGGTGGGAGCTGAAGAGGGGCCAGGAGACCGCCGAGCGGCCGGGCCTGTTCTGCTACGGCAAGGCCGGTCCCTACGACGGCTCGGACAGTTGGACCGAGGTGTTCTGAGGCGCGCCGCAGTTCCCTTTCCACGACGGAGAGAATACATCCCGAGTTGCAGGCCATTCCTGAACGCGGGTTACGAATGCTGGACGATCTCAACGAGTTGCGCACGTTCCAGCGGATCGCCGCGCGGGGCAGCCTGTCGGCGGCGGCGCGGGACCTGGGCGTGGGGCCGGCGGTGGTGAGCAAGCGGCTGACGGCGCTGGAGCGGCGGGCCGGCCAGCGGCTGGTGCATCGCACGACGCGGCGGCTGTCGCTGACCGAGGAGGGCCTGGCGCTGCGCGAGCACGTCGAGCGCATGCTGGAGGCGCTGGAGGCGGCGGAGGCCGGGCTGGCGGGCGGCCAGGAGGCGCCCTCGGGACTGCTGCGGGTGTCGGCGCCGGTGTCGTTCGGGCGGATCCACATCGCCCCGCTCTGCGCGCGGCTGGCGGCGGAGCATCCGGCGCTCAGCATCGATCTGCGCCTGGACGACCGGCTGCTGGACATGATCGAGGCGCGCGTCGACGTGGCGGTGCGGATCGGCCAGCCGCAGGACTCGAGCTGCATCCTGCACAGGCTGGTCGACAACTATCGGGTCGTGGTCGCCGCGCCGTCGTACCTGGACCGGCGCGGGCGGCCGCGCACGCCGCACGAGCTGACCGGCCACGACCTTCTGCGGTTCGACGATCCGGCGACGCCGTGGCGGCTGCAGCGGGGCGACGAGGTGGTGGAGGTGGACGCCCGGCCGCGGCTGCGGGCCGACAGCGGCGACGCGGTGCGCGACTGGGGCATCGCCGGCGCCGGCATCATGATGAAGTCGCTGATCGACGTGTGCGGCGAGATCCGCGCCGGCGCGCTGGAGCGCCTGCTGCCGGAATGGCGCAGCGCCGACACGCCCGTCTACGCACTGACGCCGAGCAACCGGCACACGCCGCCCAAGGCCCGCGTCTTCCTAGCCGCCCTGCAGAAGCAGCTCGCCGAGCAGTGGCATCCGCCTCTTGCCTGACCCGCGGGAAAGCGCGTCCTCTTGCTGAAAACGGGGAAGGATGCGGCCCATGAAGATCGACCTCCTGTCACCGACCAGCTTCGACGGCGGCCAGCCGCACGGGCAGTACGACTGGCTGCGCGCCAATGCTCCGGTGCGCTGGCATGAGGAGCCCGATGGGAAGGGCTTCTGGGCGGTGACGCGGCACGCCGACGTCTGGGCCGTGGACCGCGACTTCCAGACCTATTCGTCTGAGCCGACCATTATGATCACCGACCCCCTGGCCGAGGCCGGCGGGTTCGGGCCTTACAAGATGATGCTGATGATGGACCCGCCGGAGCACACGGCGTTCCGCAAGCTGATCCGGTCCGAGTTCACCGAGCCGTCGGCCAGGCTGCGCCAGGCGCGGATCCAGGAGCTGGCCAAGCAGATCGTCGACGCCGTGATCGAGAAGGGCGAGTGCGACTTCGTGAACGAGGTGGCGGGCGAGATGCCCAGCTTCGTGATCGCCGAGCTGATGGGCCTGCCGCTGGACGACGGGCGCGAGCTCTACAAGCTGACCGAGACCATCCACACCGCGCCCGAGGCGCTGCCGCCCGGCGCCGGCGGCCAGGCGGTGATGAAGATGTTCGAGTATGGCTCAAAGGTGATCGCCGAGAAGCGGGCGCGGCCGGGCGACGACCTGGCGTCCAAGCTGCTGGCCTGCGAGGTGGACGGCCGCAAGCTGGAGGACATGGAGTTCCTGCTGTTCTTCCTGCTGCTG
>Ga0065165_1001732_pt1 | contig 21819 bp, 19 predicted proteins | sample AraplaMF_Cvi_mMF_FD_63813 | JGI IMG/M metagenome (GOLD analysis project Ga0065165, IMG submission 63813) | Arabidopsis root microbial communities from the University of North Carolina, USA - plate scrape MF_Cvi_mMF (version 2) (version 3) | ecosystem: Host-associated > Plants > Roots >... | reverse complement strand
GCGGCCCGATCACTTTCGCAGGACGGATCTTCTGGTTTTCAATCATCTACTTGCCTCATCGGGGCGGGGGGCCCCCGTTACTCAACTTCAACGACCATTATGCCCGGCGCTTGAACAACGACTAAAACGCCACGGTAAACGCCGCCTTCACTCCTCTTGCCACCGTCTCAGCGTCGCCGCTGCGGCACGATGGAAGGCGCCGTGCGTCGGCGCCAGGAGCGCTTCGGCCGGTGCCTCGAGAGCAAGCCTGGTCTGGACGCACGCCGTGGGGCTGGCCGCCTGACGGGCGGCGACGCCGACGAGCAGAACCGCCAGTTCGGTCGGCATGGCGGTGACCGCCACATCACGATCCAGTCTGGCGAAGCTCAAGTCCACGGATGCGAATCCAGTCGTTTCTCTCTTGGTCGGCCATCTTTAGCCAATCAGGATGAAGGGGCCGTAAAGCCGTCGGGAACATCCGCTTAACCCGGGTTTACAAGCCGTTGCCGCGGCGGCGGGCTGGATCGAAAGCGCAGGAGCGCTTATGTGCGCATCCGTGATTCCCGTGGATTTCCAGCTTGCCGGGCCGCTTTCGCAGCGGCGGATCGTCGTCGCCATGTCGGGCGGAGTCGATTCCTCCGTGGTTGCCGCGCTCGCCGCGCAGACCGGCGCCGAGACGATCGGCGTCACGCTCCAGCTTTATGATCACGGCGAGGCCGTGGGCCGGGCCGGGTCGTGCTGTGCCGGCCGCGACATCCGCGACGCACGCGCCGTCTGCGACGGGCTCGGCATCGCGCATTATGTGTTCGATCACGCCTCGAGCTTCCGCGAGACGGTGATCGACGATTTCGCCGACGAATATCTCGCCGGGCGCACCCCGATCCCCTGCGTGAAGTGCAACATGGGGCCCAAATTCACCGATCTGTTCGCGCTCGCGCGCGATCTCGGCGCCGATTGCCTCGCCACCGGCCATTATGTCCGCCGCGTCGAAGGCGCGCAGGGTGCCGAACTCCACCGCGCCATGGATCCGGCGCGCGACCAGAGCTATTTCCTGTTCGCCACCACCCAGGCGCAGCTCGATTTCCTGCGCTTTCCCCTGGGCGGGCTGCCCAAGCCGCAGGTGCGCGCGCTCGCCGCCGAACTCGGCCTCGGCGTCGCCGGCAAGCCCGACAGCCAGGACATCTGCTTCGTCCCCGACGGCGATTACGCGTCGCTGGTCAAGAAGCTGCGCCCGGAGGCGGAGACGCACGGCGCCATCGTCGACGAGAGCGGCCGCAAGCTGGGCGAGCACAAGGGCCTGATCCACTTCACCGTCGGCCAGCGCCGCGGGCTCGAGATCGGCGGCGCGCCCGAGCCCTATTACGTGCTGCGGCTCGATCCGGTGACGCGCGACGTCGTCGTCGGCCCCAAGCGCGCGCTGGCGGTACGCGCCGCGCGGATCAACGGCGTGAACTGGCTCGGCGGCGACCATGCCGGCGAGATGACGGTCAAGGTCCGCTCGATGGCCAAGCCGGTGCCGGCGCGCTTCGATGGCGAGCGCCTCGTGTTCGAGACCCCCGAATATGGCGTCGCGCCGGGCCAGGCAGCGGTGCTATATGCCGGCGACCGGGTGCTGGGCGGCGGCTGGATCGTCGAGACCGAGCGGGCGGAGATGGTAACCGCCTGACTCGCTCTCCCGGCGGGAGAGGCATTAGAGAGCGAACACGCCCTCGATCACCGTCACGCATTTGCCCGCCAGGATCACCCGCTCGCCGTCGAGCTCGCAGCCGACATGCCCGCCACGCCGGCTGGCCTGGAACGCGCTGAACCGATTCCGCCCCAGCCGCGCCGCCCAATAGGGCACCAGTACCGAATGCGCCGATCCGGTGACCGGATCCTCGTCGATCCCGGCGGCGGGCGCGAACACGCGGCTGATCACGTCGGTGTCCCCGCCCGGCGCAGTGACGATGTTGAGCGTGTCGCCGATCGCCGCGAGCGCGCGGAAGTCCGGGGTCACTGCCAGAACGGCCTCGGCACTCTCCAGCACCGTCAGGTCATAGCCGCGCGGATGGCGCAGCGTCTCGCCTTGCACGCCCAGCGCTTCGCGCAGGCCCGGTACGCTGGCGGGTTCGGCCGCATAAGCCGGCAGCGCCATCAGATAGCCATGGCCATGCCGCGCCACTTCGAGCACGCCCGACTGGCGCGTGCGGAAGCGGACCAGATCGCGGTGCTGCTCCGCGGTCAGCACGTGATGCCCGCTTGCCAGCGTTGCGTGCCCGCACAGCGCCACTTCGACCGCCGGGGTGAACCAGCGCAATTCATAGTCCGCCGCGCCGCTCGCATCGGGGGCGAGGAATGCCGTCTCGGACAGGTTGTTTTCCGCGGCGATCGCCTGGAGCACCGCATCGTCGAGCCATGCATCGAGCGGAATCACCGCCGCCGGATTGCCGGTGAACGGACGGTCGGCAAAGGCGTCGATCTGGGCGAAAGGCAGCTTCATCTGGTGTCCTTGAGCAAGTCGGTCTCGGCGAGCGGATTGCCGGGCTCGTCGACCTGGCCTTCGGGATCGACATGGATCAGCACTTCGACCCCGGGGAATTCCTCGGCCAGCTCCTTTTCGAGCCGCTCGACCACGTCGTGCGATTCGAGGATCGTCATGTGCGGGTCCATCCAGATGTGGAACTGAACGAAGTCCCGGGCGCCGCTGGTCCGGGTGCGCAGGTCGTGGAGCCCGATCAGCTCGGGATGGCGCGCCGCCACGTCGACGAAGCGCTGGCGCTTCTCCTCGGGCCATTCCTTGTCCATCAACTGGTCGATCGCGTCGACCGAGGCGCGCCACGCGCCGAACAGCAGCCACAGCCCGATCGCGATTCCGAACACCGCATCGGCGCCGGCCAGCCCGGCATAGCTTTCGAGCGCGAGCGCGACGATCACCGCGCCGTTGAGGAACAGGTCGGACTCATAATGGATCCGGTCGGTCCCGATCGCGATCGAGCCGGTGCGGCGGATCACCGATCGCTGATAGGCGGTGAGCGCGAGCGTTACGACGATCGCGACCAGCGATACCCCGATGCCATATTCGGGTGCCGCGCTCGGTTGCTGCGCGAACAGCCGCTCGCCTGCGCGCCACAGGATCGCAAAGGCCGAGACCGCGATCACCGCCACCTGGAACAAGGCTGCCAGCGCCTCGGCCTTGCCGTGGCCGAAGCGGTGGTCGTCATCGGCCGGCTGCGCCGCCCAGTGCACGCCGCCCAGGGTCACCAGCGAGGCGACCAGGTCGAGCAGGCTGTCGGCAAGGCTGGCGAGCACCGCGACCGACCCCGTCCGCCATGCCGCCCACGCCTTGAGGCTGCCGAGCAGCACCGCGCAGGCGACGCTCGCCAGCGCGGCCCGGCGCGCGAGGTTGCTCACGGGTACAGCAGCCCTTCGGACCAGCCCTGGCCCTCGCGGACGAACAGCCGGCGCTCGTGCAGCCGGTGAGCGCGGTCCTGCCAGAACTCGATTCGGCCCGGCGTCACGCGATAGCCGCCCCAATGCGGCGGGCGCGGAACCTCGCCGCCGTCGAAGCGCGTGCGCGCTTCCTCGTACCGCGCCTCGAACGTGGCCCGTGCATCGAGCGGACGCGACTGGTCCGAGGCCCAGGCGCCGAGCTGCGAATCGCGGCTGCGCGTGGCGAAATAGGCGTCGCTCTCGGCGTCGCTGACCTGGCTAACCGTGCCCTCGATGCGGATCTGCCGGCGCAGCGACTTCCAGTGGAACAGCAATGCCGCCTTGGGCACCGCAGCCAGCGCCTCGGCCTTGCGACTGCCGCGATTTGTGTAGAACACGAAGCCGTCGGCGCCGTGCCCCTTCAGCAGCACCATTCGCACCGAGGGCTGGCCGTCGGCATCGACCGTCGCCAGCGCCATCGCATTGGAGTCGTTGGGCTCGCTCGCCCTGGCCTCGGCGTACCAGGCGTCGAACAGCGAAAAGGGGTCGGTGGTCATCGCCAGCCCTCTACGCCGCCACCATTTTGCTGTCGAGGAACGGACTCACGCCTCGCGAATTGAATCGGCTTCGCAACGAGGGAAGCAGGACATGGCCGCGCGCGCCTATTGGCAGGGACAGATACGGCTGGCGCTGGTCTCGATTCCCGTCGAAATCTATTCCGCGACCAAATCGGGCGCGCAGATCAGCTTCCATCAGATCCACGAGCCCTCGGGCAAGCGGATCAAGTACGAGAAGGTCGCGCCGGGCGTCGGCCCGGTCGATGTCGACGAGATCGTCAAGGGCTTCGAGTACGAGAAGGGCTCCTACGTCCTGCTCGAGCAGGACGAGATCGACGCAGTGAAGCTCGAATCGAAGAAGACGCTCGAGCTCACCCAGTTCGTCGACGCCGACGAGATCGACGTCCTCTATTACGAGAAGCCCTATTTCGTCGTCCCTGCCGACGATCTCGCCGAAGAGGCGTTCATCGTGCTGCGCGAGGCGCTCCGCCGCACGCGGAAGGTCGGGCTCGGCCAGCTGGCGCTGCGCGGCCGCGAATATGTCGTCAGCCTCAAGCCCTGCGGGCGCGGCATGGTGCTCGAGACGCTGCGCTACGCCGATGAGGTCAACAAGGCGCAGGGCTATTTCCGCGACATTCCGGACAGCGCGCCCGATCCCGAATTGCTCGGGCTCGCCGAGACGCTGATCGACAAGAAGGTCGCCAAGTTCGACCCCAAGGAATTCCACGACCGCTATGTCGACGCGCTCAAGGACCTGATCGAGCGCAAGAAGAAGGCCAAGGGCAAGAAGATCATCGAGGAGACCGACGATGCCGCGCCGAGCCGCGGCTCGAACGTCGTCGACCTGATGGCGGCGCTCAAGAAGTCGCTGGAGAAGCCTGAGGCCAAGGCGAGCGCGGCAGGGAAGACCAAGCCCGCCAAGGCGCCGGCGAAGCGCACGGCTGCCGCCAAGGCGGAGCCGGCCAGGAAGGCGCCGGCGCGCAAGCGCGCCTGATGCCCAAGATCCTCAGCGAATGGACCGTGCAGCCGCACGGGGACCTGGTCGAGGTCGATACTGGCGTGCTGACGGTCGCGGGCGAAATCCGCATGCCGCTCGGCAATTTTCCGCGCCGGATGACCGTGGTCGGGCTCGCCGACGGTACCAGCGCGATCTGGAGCGCGATCGCGCTCGACGAACCGCAGATGGCGCGGATCGAGGCGCTGGGGCGGCCCGCGTTCCTGATCGTACCCGGCATCGCCCACCGGCTCGACGCGCGCATCTGGAAGCAGCGTTATCCCGACCTGCAGGTGCTCTGCGCGCCGGCCGCGCGGGATGCGGTGGCGGAAGCCGTCGCCGTCAATGCCGTCACCGACGTGCTGAACGATCCCGAAGTCTCGGTGAGCGTCGTCCCCGGCGTCGGCAGCATCGAGCTGGCGATGCAGGTCCGCCGCCCGGGCGGCACGACGCTCGTCCTCAACGACACCCTCGCCAATGTCCGCCACCCGCACGGCCCGGGCGCGTGGATCATGACCCGGCTGATGGGTTTCGGTGCCCATCGCGCGCAGGTCCCGCGCGTCGCCGCGCGGATGTTCGTCAAGGATCGCGCCGCGCTGCGCGCCGCGTTCCGGGAATGGGCCGCCGATCCTGCGCTGCGCCGGATCATCGTCTCGCACGGCGACGTGATCGAGTCCGATCCGGCACAGGCGCTGATCGACGCCGCGGCAAGGCTGAAAGGCTGACATGGCGAAGACCGATCCGCTCGCGAAGTACAATGCCAAGCGCGACTTCACCCAGACCGCCGAGCCCGCGGGCACGATCGCGCGGACCGGCGGCAACCGTTTCATGGTCCAGAAGCACGACGCCACCCGGCTGCACTGGGACTTCCGCATCGAAGTCGACGGGGTGCTCAAGAGCTGGGCGGTGACTCGCGGCCCCAGCCTCGATCCGAACGAGAAGCGCCTCGCGGTGCGCACCGAGGACCACCCGCTCTCCTATGCCGATTTCGAGGGGACGATCCCCAAGGGCCAATATGGCGGCGGCACCGTGATGCTGTGGGACGACGGTGTGTGGGAGCCGATCGAAGGCAAGAGCGCCAAGGATCTTGAGAAAGGCCATCTCCACTTCCGCCTCGAAGGCGAGCGGATGAACGGCGAGTGGCTGCTCATCCGCCTCAAGCCGCGCGGCAAGGAGCGCGGCGAGAACTGGCTGCTCCGCAAGATCGACGACCAATTCGCCGGTGCGACCGATTTCCTCGTCGAGACCGGCCTCACCAGCATCAAGACCGGCCGCACGATGCAGGAGATCGCCGAGGGCAAGAAGCCCGGCAAGGCGTCGCCGCAAGCCACCGCCCGGGTCGCGAAACATGCCGCGCCGCCCAGGAATGCCAAGCTGCCCGGCTTCGAGAAACCGCAGCTCGCGACGCTGGTCGACAGCGTGCCGACCGGCAACCAATGGCTCCACGAAGTCAAATATGACGGCTATCGCGCGCTGATCGCCACCGGCGCCAAGGGCCCGAAAATCTACACCCGCACCGGGCTCGACTGGACCGACAAATTCCCCGGCATCGCCGAGGCGGCGCAGAGCCTCCCGGCACCCGCGCTGATCGACGGCGAGATCGTCGCCTACAAGAACGGCAAGCCCGATTTCTCGACGCTTCAGGAAGCCATCTCGGCCGGCGGCGAGGGACTGACCTATTTCGCCTTCGACCTGCTCGCCGATCGCGAGGATACCACCAAGCTCCCCCAGCTCGCGCGCAAGGAACGGCTTCGCGCATTGCTCGAGGGGGTCGACGAGCGCATCCTGTTCTCCGAGCACATCGTCGGCGCGGGCGAGCAATTGTTCGAGACGATGTGCCGCGAAGGCTATGAAGGCGTCGTCTCCAAGCGAGCCGACGCGCCCTATCGCGGCACCCGCACCAAGGCGTGGCTCAAGGTCAAGTGCATCCGGCGCCAGGAATTCGTCATCATCGGCTGGACGCCGAGCACCGCCAAGGGCCGCGGCTTCCGCTCGCTGCTGCTGGCGGTCAACGGCCCCGACGGGCTGGTCTATGCCGGCAAGGTCGGGACCGGCTTCAACCAGGCGACGCTCCACGACCTGCGCGAACGCTTCGACAAGATCGCGAGCAAGGAGGCCCCGGTGAAGGTCCCTCGCGCCGAGGCGCGCGGCGCGCAATGGCTCGCGCCCAAGCTCGTCGCCGAGATCGCCTTTGCCGAATTCACTGCCGAGAACGTCGTCCGCCACGCCAGCTTCCTCGGGCTGCGCGAGGACAAGAAGGCGACGGACGTCGTGGTCGAGAAGCCCGTTCCGCTCCCGGATACGCCCGCGGCACCGCAATCGCGCATCAAGATCAGCAGCCGCGACCGGGTGATCTACCCGGAGTCCGGGCTCACCAAGGGCCAGCTCGCCGATTATTATGCCGCGGTCGCGCCGGTGGCGCTGCGCTGGCTCGCCGACCGTCCGATCAGCCTCGTCCGCTGCCCGCAGGGCCGCGCCAAGCACTGCTTCTTCCAGAAGCACGACGCCGGCAGTTTCGGCGAGCAGGTCCATCATGTCGAGGTCCGCGAGAAGGACGGCAGCGTCGAGCCCTATCTCTATGTCCGCGATCTCGACGGGATCATGGCCTGCGTCCAGATGGGCACGATCGAGTTCCACGGCTGGGGCAGCCTCGTCGCCGATATCGAGAAGCCCGATCGCCTCGTCTTCGATCTCGATCCCGACGAGGGGCTCGATTTCGGCATGGTCAAGAAGGCGGCCGAGGACCTCAAGGAGCATCTCGCCGATATCGGGCTGACCAGCTGGCCGCTGCTGTCGGGCGGCAAGGGCGTCCATGTCGTCGTGCCGCTGATCCCCCAGGCCGAATGGCCGGCGGTGCGCAGCTTTGCCGAGCGCTTCGCCCGCGCGCTCGCCCAGGCCGAGCCCGATCGCTTCACCGCCAACCTCAAAAAGGTCACACGCAAGGGCAAGATCTTCATCGACTATCTGCGCAACCAGCGCGGCGCGACCGCGGTGCTGCCTTATGTCGCGCGTGCCCGCGAGACCGCGCCGGTCGCCGCGCCGGTGACGTGGAGCGAGCTGCGCGACCTCGAATCCGCCAAGCTCTACACGATCCGCGACGCCGCCACCCTGCTCGAACGCGCGACCAGCCGCGCGTTGCAGGGCTGGGGCGAGGCGGAGCAGGCATTGCCGGACCTGTAGATTCCGGTGTCGCGACCGGCATCTGATATGATAAAATCATATTCGGAGGCATATATGGCGGCGAAAGCAGTGACCGTGACATTGGGTGACATGGCGGAGCATGCCGAACGGCATCTCGCATCGGGGCGGTTCGCTTCGATGAGCGAACTCGTCCGTGCCGGCCTGCGCGCGCTCGATCGCGAGGAGGCGGCATTGGATGCGTTGCTCCGAGCGCACGTGGCCGAGGCTTTGGCCGACGAGCGCCCGGCCATGCCGATGCACGAAGCATTCGCCGCGGTGCGTGTTGCGGTGGCCGAGCCCGAGGCGTGACCCATATCGTCCTGCTCGCGCCTCTGGCGGTGCAGGACCTCATCGCGCTCCACGACTGGGTCCGGGAAGCCGCTGGCCGCACGCTCGCCGATCGCTATCTCGATCGGATTGAAGCGAAAGTAGCTGGCCTGGCGCAGTTTCCGATGCGCGGCACCCCGCGCGACGATCTCGCGCGCGGCGTCCGCACGCTCGTCTTCGAGCGCAAGCTGATCATCGCCTATCGCATCGAGGAACAGACAGTGCGTGTTCTGCGCATCATCAGTGGCCAGCGCGAGCTCGCGCCCTTGTTGGAGCGATAACCCCACTCCCTTGTTGCCATGCAACATGCTTTCCCGCATCACCGCCGCCTCGGAGGAAGCGCATCTTGGCCAGCCGCGCCGCGACATCCCTTTTCGACGCCGCCACCATCGCCGACCGGTGGATCGCCGACTATCGCGCGCACGTGCCGGCCAGCGACGTGCTCTGCGCGCGCGGCGGCGAGCCCGAATGGACGGCATTGTTCGAGGAACTCGCCGCTTTGTCCGGGGACGGCCTCGGGCTCGCCCGCGAACGCGCCCAGCGGCATGCCGAGGATATCGGCACCGGCTTTCGCATCGTCGACGAAGGCGAGGAGCGTCCCTGGCCGCTCTCGCCGGTGCCGCTGCTGATCGACAAGCGCGAATGGGACGGCATATCCGCAGGCATCACCCAGCGGGCCGAGCTGCTCGAGGCGGTGCTGCAGGATCTCTACGGCGAAGGCCGGCTCGTCGCCGACGGCCATGTTCCCGCCGCCTTGGTCACCGGCAGCCCGTTCTTCCTGCGCCCGCTCGCCGGTTTGACTCCGCCGGGAGGGCATCATCTCCAGTTCGTCGCCGCCGATCTCTGCCGCGGGCCGACCGGCGAATGGCGCGTGCTCGCCGACCATCTTCGCGCCCCGGCGGGTGCCGGCTATGCGCTGGAGAACCGGCTGGCGATGGCGCGCACGCTGGGCGAGCTGCCCGCCGGGCTCAACATCGAGCGCCACGCGCCGTTCTTCGCGGCGTTTCGCGACGGGCTGGCGGCGGCGTGCCGGCGTGCCGAGCCGCGCATCGCCCTGCTCACTCCCGGCCGGCTCAATCCCAGCTATGCCGAGCAGGCGCATCTCGCGCGCTATCTCGGCTTCCTGCTCGTCGAAGGTGCCGATCTCGCCGCGCTGGACGACAAGCTCTACGTCCGCACCATCGCCGGACTCAAGCGGATCGACGCCTTGTGGCACCGGCTCGATCCGCGGCTGCTCGATCCGCTCGCGCTCGATTCGCATTCCTCGATCGGCGTGCCCGGCGCTATCGACGCGATGGCGGCGGGCAATGTCGTCATCGCCAATGCGCCCGGTGCAGGGCTGCTCGAAGCCCCGGCCTTTTCGGCGTTCCTGCCGCAACTCGCCGAGCGGCTCACCGGCGCGCCGCTGCGGCTGCCGAACATCGCCACCTGGTGGTGCGGGCAGGATGCCGAGCGCGCGCATGTCGCCGCCGCGCTCGATTCGCTGGTGATCGCGCCGGCCTTCGGAGTCGCTCCGCTCGGGCTGCCTGGCGGCAAGCCGATGCTCGGCGCGGCGCTTGATGCCGATGCGCGCGCGGCGTTGCTCGACGACATGGCTCGCCGTCCGCAGGATTATGTCGGGCAGGAAGTCGTCCGCCTGTCGACGATGCCGGTGGTCGCCGAAGAGAGGCTCGCACCGCGGCCGTTCACGCTGCGGGTGTTCGCCGCCCGCGGTGCCGATGGCGCGTGGACGGTGCTGCCGGGCGGCTTCGCGCGGATCGGCGAGCATCCCGATCCGCGAGCCGCCGTGATGGGCGAGGGCATGTGGTCGGCAGACGTCTGCGTCTACGGCTCGGAGCCGGTCGCGCCGGTTACGCTGCTGCCTTCGGATGATACCACCCAGCTGCGCCGCAATCCGGGGACGCTGCCCAGCCGCGTCGCCGACAATCTGTTCTGGCTCGGCCGCTATCTCGAGCGCGGCGAGGCGCTGCTCGGGCTGCTGCGCGTGCTGCTCGGCCATTCGATCAGCGCCGATACCGGTGCCGCGCTCGCCGCCGACACGGTCTCGCGGCTCACCCGGCTGGTCGTGTTCGCCGGGGCGGCGCCCGAGCCCAAGGGGATCAAGCGCGCCGATCTCACCCAGCTCGCCCGCACCGCGCTGGAAGGCGAGGAGGGCTGGTCCAGCGTCCGCGCGATCAACGCCCAGGCGCGGTCGATCGGCGCGGTGTCGCGCGACCGGCTCTCGGCCGACATGCTCCGGCTGCTCGACGCGCCCTTCCCGCAGCGCGGCGGCCTGCTCGACAGGGCCGGGTCGCTCCAGCGCCGCTATTCGGCGCTCAACGGCCTCGCCAGCGAGCATATGACGCGCACCGAGGCGTGGCGTTTCCACGATATCGGCCGCCGGATCGAGCGCGCGCTGGCCGCGATCGGCTTCATCCGCGCGTTCGGCGGGCCCGACGCGACTGCCGACGATCTGTCGACCTTGCTCGATCTGATGGACAGCCAGATCAGCTATCGCCAGCGCTATTTGACCGGCATGGCGCGCGTGCCAGTGCTCGATCTGGTGACGCTCGACCCCAACAATCCGCGCGCGCTCGCCTTCCAGATCGCGGCGATCTCGGCGCATCTCAACAAATTGCCGGTGCTCTCCGACGACGGGCTCGCCGAGCCGCAGCAGGAGCAGGCGCGCGGGATCGCGGCGCTGCTGGTCACCACCAATGCGAAGCGCGTCGACGATGCGCTGCTCGCCGATCTCGGCGACCGGCTCACCCGGCTGTCGCAGGCTATCGCGCGGCGCTATTTCCTGCAGGGCGCCGAGCCGCTGCGCGCCGCCGGCCTCGTCCTGGCCTGAGCCATGATGTTGTACCAGGTCCGCCACGTCACGCGCTTCGCTTATGCCGAGCCCGTTGCCTTCGCGCGCAACAATCTCCGGCTCAAGCCGATCCACTGGTCGGGGCAGAAGCTCGAGGAGCACGCGTTGGTCATCGCGCCCGAGGGGCGCGTTCATCCGGCGCGCGCCGAGGCCGGGCTTGCCAATGTCGTGCGGCTGGTGGTCGAGGCGCCGGCGCGCAGCCTGACGATCGAGAGCCGCGCCCGCATCCGCGTCGACCGGCCGATCCCGATCCCCGACCCGGCCGACCCCAGCCTCGCGCAGATCGCCGAATGGGCGCGTGCCAGCCGCGATGCCTCGCCGGCGGGGCCTGCGGCCTATCTGTTTCCGTCACCGCGCATCCCGCTCGATCGCGACATCGCGGCCTGGTGCGCCGAGGATCTCGATCCGCGTCGCGGCGTGCTCGATGCGGCGCTGGCGCTGGCGCTGCGCATCCAGCGCGAGTTCGCCTTCGATCCGACCGCGACGCTCGTCGACACGCCTCCGCGCGAGGCGTTCCGCAAGCGCGGCGGCGTCTGTCAGGATTTCGCGCAGATCATGATCTCGGGGCTGCGCGCCGTGGGGCTGCCGGCGGCCTATGTCTCGGGCTATATCCGCACTTTGCCGCCGCCGGGCAAGCCGCGGCTCGTGGGTGCCGACGCGACGCATGCCTGGGTGCTGATCTGGGCCGGGCCGCGGCTCGGCTGGGTCGGCGTCGACCCCACCAACGGCATCTGGATGGCGCAGGATCACATCGTCGTCGCGATCGGCCGCGACTATGCCGATGTCGCGCCGATCGACGGCATCGTGCTCGGCTGGGGGGCGCAGGCGATGCAGGTTTCGGTCGATGTCGAGCCGCTGGAACAGCTTGTCGCCTGAGCCGTACTTGCGCAAAGCGCCGTACGCGCCGATGTTCGCCGGCGAAAAGCGCCTGTAAGGGGCGCGCGACATGGTGATTTCGAACGAGGAAATGCGTGGCCGATCCGTATGCAATTCTGGGCGTGGCACGCGGCGCGACCGAGGCCGATATCAAGAAGGCCTATCGCAAGCTCGCCAAGGAGCTGCACCCCGATCGCAACAAGGACAATCCCAAGGCGTCCGAGAAGTTCAGCCAGGTCACCTCGGCTTATGACCTGCTGAGCGACAAGGACAAGCGCGCGCGCTTCGATCGCGGCGAGATCGACGGCGACGGCAACCCGACCGCGCCGTTCGGCTTCGGCGGCGGCGGGCAGCAGGGCGGGTTCCGGCCGGGCGGCGCCGGCGGTTTCGATTTCGGCGGCGAATCGAGCGACATCAGCGACATCTTCGAAGGGCTGTTCGGCGGCGGCGCCGGGCGGCGTGCCGGCGGTGGCGGCGGGTTCAGCGGCGGCTTTGGCGGCTTCGGGCGCAAGCCCGCGGCCAAGGGCGCCAATGTCGCCTACCGCCTCGCCGTGGCGTTCGAGGACGCGGCCAGGCTCGCGCCGCAGCGGATCACGCTGCGCGACGGCAAGACGATCGACCTCAAGCTTCCCGCCGGCGTCGAAAGCGGCACTCAGATGCGGCTTGGCGGCAAGGGTGAGGAGGGGCCCGGCGGGTTCGGCGATGCGATCGTCACGATCGACGTCCAGCCGCATCGCTTCTACGAGCGGGTCGGCGACGACATCCGGCTCGATCTGCCGGTCAGCCTGTCCGAGGCGGTGCTCGGCGCCGAAGTGCGCGTGCCGACCCCCGATGGCGCGGTCATGCTCAAGGTCCCCAAGGGATCGACCTCGGGCAAGGTGCTCCGCCTCAAGGGCCGCGGCTTCCACAAGAAGGGCGGCGGCAGGGGCGACCTGTTGGTCACCCTGATGGTCGACCTGCCCGTCGACGACGATGCGCTGGTCGAGTTCGTCCAGGGCTGGCAGGACAAGGGGAACCCGCGCGGCCGTATGGGCGTCTGAGCCCCTGTGAATACAGGGGAAAAGTCGGACGCCGACGAGGCGAAGCCGGGGCTGGGCGCACGTATCGTCGCCTTGCTCGGTCGGGTGGGCGTCAAGCCGCGCTTCTTCTACGTGGTCAAGCGGGTCGCGGTGGACACCTTCAACGAAGGCTTCACCTACGCCGGCAACCTCGCCTATCTCTCGCTGGTCACGCTCTTCCCCTTCGTGATCGTCGCCGCGGCGATCGCGCAGCTGATCGGGCGGAGCAGCGAGGGTATCCGCACGCTCGAGGCATTCCTCCAGACCGTGCCGCCCGACGTCGCCGAAGTGCTGCGCAAGCCCGCCGCCGACGTGCTCCAGGCGCGCACCGGCAACCTGCTGCTGTTCGGCGGGCTGGTCGGGCTGTGGACCACCGCCGGCTTCATCGAGACGCTGCGCGGGATCTTGCGTCAGGCCTATGGCGTGCGTTCGAGCACGCCGTTCTGGCGCTATCGCCTCGGCGCGATCGGGATGATCGTCGCCTCGGTGATCCTCGCAATGGCGGCATTCAGCTTCCAGGTGATCCTCACCGCAGTCGAGCAGTTCATCTACAAATTGCTGCCCTGGGCGTCGCAGGCGCAGACGATTGTCGCGTTCACCAAGTTCGCCCCCGCCCTCGCGCTCTTCGGCGCGCTCTACATCCTGTTCTATTCCCTAACCCCCAGCCGCTTCCGCCACTCGAAATGCCCGAAATGGCCGGGGGCGCTGTTCACTACCGCCTGGTGGTTGTTCGTGACCGCGATGCTGCCCAAGATGCTCGATACGCTGGGCAGCTATGATCTCACTTACGGCAGTCTTGCCGGCGTGATGATCGCGCTTATCTTCTTCTACCTGATCGGGCTCGGCATGGTTGCGGGTGCCGAACTGAACGCCGCGCTAGCCGAAACGCCTCCGGACGGAGTAGAGGGGGCGCCGCAAAGGGAGGAAAGTGCGTCGTGACCGGATTGATGCAGGGCAAGCGCGGGTTGATCATGGGCCTCGCGAACGATCGTTCGCTGGCCTGGGGCATTGCCCAGAAGCTGCGTGAGCAGGGCGCGGAACTCGCGTTCAGCTATCAGGGCGAGGCGCTCGAGAAGCGCGTCCGTCCGCTTGCCGAACAGCTCGGCAGCGACTTCCTGATCGACTGCGACGTCTCCGACATGGCCGATCTCGACAAGACCTTCGCGACCCTGGCCGAGCGCTGGCCGACGATCGACTTCGTCGTCCACGCGATCGGCTTCTCGGACAAGAACGAGCTGCGCGGCGGCTATGTCGACACCAGCCTCGACAATTTCCTGATGACGATGAACATCAGCGTCTATTCGTTCGTCGCGGTCTGCAAGCGCGCGGCGGCGATGATGCCCAATGGCGGATCGCTGCTGACGCTGAGCTATTACGGCGCCGAGAAGGTGATCCCGCATTACAACGTGATGGGCGTCGCCAAGGCTGCGCTCGAGACCAGCGTGCAATATCTCGCGGTCGATCTCGGCCGCGACAATATCCGGGTCAATGCGATCTCGGCCGGGCCGATCAAGACGCTCGCCGCCTCGGGGATCGGCGACTTCCGCCTGATCCTCAAGTGGAACGAGCTCAATTCGCCGCTCAAGCGCAACGTGACGATCGAGGATGTTGGCGGCGCGGGCCTGTACCTGCTCTCCGACCTCGCGTCGGGCGTGACCGGCGAAACGCATCACGTCGACGCCGGCTACAACGTCATCGGCATGAAGGCCGAGGACGCGCCCGACATCGCATTGGTCTAGGAGGCGAGGGGTGTCGTTTGGGGGGATATTCGTATCGCTGATGTTGAGCGCCGTCTCGCAAGACGCCAACTGGACACCGGTCGCAAGTGCCACGACGGGAACGGTTTGGAAGATGCGAAGAACAGATGTAAGCAATGAGACTGATTTGAACCCGACCGTCTGGGTGGTTTTAGATCATTCTCGAGATAAGACAAAAATAGAACGCGAAACAAAGCAATTAATAAACTTCGACTGCAGAAAGAAAAGCTATCAAATTTTATCCTCAATAAAATATCGATCTGATGGAACCGTCATATCTAGTGACGAGGAAATGGCGAATCCCTATAGGCATTCTTATGCACCACCAGATTCGGTGGTAGAAGGCGCGATGCTTGCCGCCTGTCCGGTGAAATAATGAGCTTCAACACCTTCGGACGCGTTTTCCGCTTCACCACGTGGGGCGAGAGCCATGGCCCGGCGCTCGGCGCGGTGGTCGATGGCTGCCCTCCGGGGCTGGAATTGTCCGAGGCCGATCTCCAGCCGTTCCTCGACAAGCGCCGCCCAGGCCAGTCGCGCTTCACCACCCAGCGCCAGGAGCCTGATCAGGTCCGTATCCTCTCGGGGGTGTTCGAAGGCCGCACCACCGGCACCCCGATCAGCCTGATGATCGAGAATGTCGACCAGCGCTCGAAGGATTATTCGGAAGTCGCGGTCGCCTATCGTCCCGGGCACGCCGATTATGCGTACGACCGGAAATACGGCTTTCGCGACTATCGCGGCGGCGGGCGCTCCTCGGCGCGGGAGACCGCGGCGCGGGTCGCCGCCGGTGCCGTCGCGCGGCTCGCGATCCCCGAAGTGCAGATCCGCGCCTGGGTCGAGGCGATCGGCGGCGATGCGATCGACCCGGCCAATTTCGACGCGGCCGAGATCGACAACAACCCGTTCTTCTGCCCGGACAAGGCGGCCGCCGCGCGCTGGGAAACACTGGTCGACGAGGCGCGGAAGGCGGGCTCCTCGCTCGGCGCAGTGATCGCCTGCGAGGCGACCGGGGTGCCGCCGGGCTGGGGGGCGCCGCTCTACGCCAAGCTCGACAGCGAGCTGGCGGCGGCCTGCATGTCAATCAACGCGGTCAAGGGCGTCGAGATCGGCGATGGCTTCGCCGCCGCGACGCTCACCGGCGAGCAGAATGCCGATGCGATGCGCCCGGCCACCGAAAAGGGGGACCGTCCCCATTTTCTGGCGAACCATGCCGGCGGTATCGCGGGGGGCATCTCGACCGGGCAGCCGGTGCTGGTGCGGGTGGCGTTCAAGCCGACCAGTTCGATCCTCACTCCGGTCGAGACCATCGATCGCGAAGGCAATGCCACCGAGATCCGCACCAAGGGCCGCCACGATCCGTGCGTCGGCATCCGCGGCGCGCCGGTGGTCGAGGCAATGGTTGCGCTGGTGCTGGCCGATCAGAAAATGCTGCATCGGGCCCAGTGCGGCTGACGACGCAGCGCGGCTGATCCCGTGTCGGGCTCGACTCGGGGTTCATCGGTTTCGTCGCAGCGGCGAAGCGCCCGCGCAGCACGCAACCATACGCGCCGCGGGGCCGTTCATTTCCTGCCATTTAGGTCAAATGCAGGAGTATAAAACATGCGTAAGCTCACCTTGTTCCTTGCCGGTGCCATGCTGATTCCGGCGGCTGCGATCGCGCAGGAGACGCCGCAGTCGAGCGACCCGTCGGCTTCCTCGTCGACGAGCAGCACCAGCCAGGACCACAAGAAGCACAAGAAGGACAAGAAGGCCGAGGACACCGCCACCGCGCCTGACGGCGGCACCACCGGCAGCGGCACGACCGAGCCGGCGCCCGACGCCTCGGCTCCGGCGACCGACCCGAGCGCCAGCACGACGACGCCGACCACGCCGCCGGACGCTCCCGCTCCGACGCCGCAGCGCTAAGCGCTCGTCCAGCAAGGCCAGGCCCCGGCGGTTCGTCCGCCGGGGCCTGACTTTATGTCGCTATGTCAGTCCGCGAAGGGATCGCGGACCAGGATCGTGTCCTCGCGCTCGGGGCTGGTCGACACCAGAGTCACCGGGCACTGGATCAGCTCCTCGATCCGCCGGATATATTTGATCGCCGCGGCGGGCAGCTCCGCCCAGCTGCGCGCGCCCGCGGTCGATTCGGACCAGCCCGGCATCGTCTCGTAAACCGGCTCGATCGCCGCCTGGTCCTGCGCGTTCGACGGATAATAATCGAGCGGCTCGCCGCGCAGCGTGTAGCCGGTGCAGATCGATACCTCTTCGAACCCATCGAGCACGTCGATCTTGGTCAGCGCGATGCCGGTGATCCCCGATACCGCCGCCGACTGGCGCAGCAGCACCGCGTCGAGCCAGCCGCAGCGGCGCTTGCGTCCCGTCACCGTGCCGAATTCATGGCCGCGGGTGCCGAGCCGCTCACTGATCGCATTGTCCTGCTCGCTCGGGAAAGGCCCCGAGCCGACGCGGGTGGTGTACGCCTTGGCGATACCCAGCACGAAGCCCACTGCGCCCGGGCCCATGCCGGTGCCGCTCGCCGCAGTGCCCGCCACGGTGTTCGACGACGTGACGAACGGATAGGTGCCGTGATCGATGTCGAGCAGCACGCCCTGCGCGCCTTCGAACAGGATGCGGCGGCCGCGGCCGCGCGCTTCGTTGAGCATGCGCCAGACGGGCTGGGCGAAGGGGAGGACGAAGCCGGCAATCTCGCGCAGCTCGGCGATCAGCGCGTCGCGGTCGATCGCGGGCTCGTTGAAACCGGCGCGCAGCGCGTCGTGATGCGCGAGCAGCCGGTCGAGCTGCGGGCCGAGCTCGTCGAGATGGGCAAGATCGCAGACGCGGATGGCGCGGCGGCCGACCTTGTCCTCATAAGCCGGGCCGATGCCGCGGCGGGTGGTGCCGATCTTGCCCGCGCCGCTGGCGTCCTCGCGCAGCGCGTCCAGGTCGCGGTGGAAGGGCAGGATCAGTGGGCAGGTGTCGGCGATCTTGAGCGTGTCCGGCGTCACGTCGACGCCCTGACCGCGCAGTTTCTCGACTTCGGACTTGAGGTGCCACGGATCGAGCACCACGCCGTTGCCGATCACGCTGGGGGTGCCGCGGACGATGCCGGAGGGAAGCAGCGAAAGCTTGTAGACCTTGTCGCCGACGACGAGGGTGTGGCCGGCATTGTGGCCGCCCTGGAAGCGGACGACGACGTCGGCGCGCTCGGCGAGCCAGTCGACGATCTTGCCCTTGCCTTCGTCACCCCACTGGGCGCCGATCACTGCGACATTTGCCATGGATACAATTCTCCGCCTGCCGGGGCGGACCCTGGCCGCCCTTCGACAGGACTCGGCGGCCGGGCGGTACGGGGGGCAGGGCAGCGCCCGAAGCCGCGGCGCCAATGGCCCCCGCGGCGGGCTGCGTCAAGAGGGCGCGTCGAGCGCGGCGCGGACGCAGCGGGCCAGCCGGTCGATGTCAAACGGCTTGGTCAGGACCGTTTCCTCGAGCCCGGCGATGTCGGGCGTGTAGCCGCTGGTCAGCAGCACCTTGAGCTGGGGCAGCAACGCGCGCGCCCGGCGGGCGAGCTCGCGGCCGCTCATTTCGGGCATCACCACGTCGGTGAAGAGCAGCGTGGCGCGCTGGCCGCGCTCGATCATCCGCAGTGCCTCCGCACCGTCGGGCGCGGAGAGCACGTCATAGCCGAGCTCGCGCAACGCTTCGACCGAGTAGCTGCGCACGCGCTCCTCGTCCTCGACAACCATCACCACCTCGCCCGAACGGCCCCGCTCCGCATCGGCGACCTCGCCAGCCTGCGCTGCCGCGTCGATCTCGCCGTGGTAGGCGGGCAGATAAAGACTGACACGGGTGCCCGCGCCCTGTTCGGTGTCGATCCGTACCGCGCCGCCCGATTGCCGCGCGAATCCGAACACCTGGCTCAGGCCCAGCCCGGTGCCCTTGCCGACGCCCTTGGTGGTGAAGAACGGGTCGAAGGCGCGCGCGGCGACTTCGGGCGGCATGCCCGAGCCGGTGTCGCCCACGGTGATCGCGACATAGTCCCCCGGTTCGACGCCGAGTTCCTGCGCCGCCCGGGCGTCGGCGGTAAACATCGTGGTACCGATGGTCAGGCGGCCGCCCTCGGGCATCGCGTCGCGGCCGTTGACGCACAGATTGAGGATCGCATTCTCGAGCTGGTTCGCGTCGGCCAGCGCCGGGCGCAGTCCGCGCGCGCGCTGCGTCTCGACCGTGATCGCCTCGCCGAGCGTGCGTACGAGCAGCTCGATCATGCCCTCTACCATCGCATTGGCGTCGACCGGAGTCGGTGCGAGCGGCTGCTGGCGCGAGAAAGCGAGCAGACGCTGGGTCAGCGCTGCGGCGCGGGTGGCGCCGTCGCGCGCGGCGACGAGGTAGCGGTCGACGTCGGTCCGGCCCTGCGCGATCCGCCGCTCGAGCAGATCGAGCGCGCCGATCACCACGGCGAGCATGTTGTTGAAGTCGTGCGCGATGCCGCCGGTCAGCTGGCCCACTGCCTCCATCTTCTGCGCCTGGCGCAGCTGCTGCTCGGCCTGCATCAATTGCTCGGTACGCTCGTGGATCGCTGCCTCGAGCTCTTCGCGCGAGCGGGCGAGCACTTCGCGCGCGTCGACGATCTCCTGGATGTCGGTGCAGGTGCCGAACCAGCGGATGATGCGGCCATTCTCGTCGCGCACCGGCTGGGCGCGGCCGAGCACCCAGCGATACTGGCCCGAATGGTGCCGAAGCCGATATTCGATATGATAGGGCTCGCCGGTCTCCAGGCAGTGCCGCCACAGCTTCCACGCCTGCCCCTGATCGGCGGGGTGGAACATGTCCGCCCAGCCCTCGCCGTCGGTAGAGCCATAAGGCGCGCCGGTGAACTCGTACCAGCGATCGTTGTAATAATCGTGGTAGCCGTCGGGCAGCGTCGACCAGACCATCGGATCGATCGAATTGGCGATCGCGCGGAATTTTTCCTCGCTGCTGCGCAGCGCGACCAGCGCACCGGCGCGTTCGACTGCGTCCCACGACATCTCCGCGATCGCTTCGATGAAGGCGACTTCCTCGGGCGCCCATTGCCGCGGCTCGGCCTGGTTGACGAACATCGTCGCGATCCACTCGCCGCCGCGCAGCAATGGCACGCCGATCGCCGCCGCGGCGCGCTGCGAGATGTCGCTGTCGCCCGTCAGCTCGCGATGCGTGTCGTGCAGCACCAGCGTGCGCCCCGAACGATAGGCCTGGATCGCGGTGGAGCCGATCCCCTGCACCGTCAGCGTGCCGTCGATCCGCGGCAATGCGTCCCGCGTCGCCATCGCACCAAAGGCAATCGTGTCGCCGCCGCTCACGCGATAGAAGCCCACCCGGTCCGCACCGACCTGGTCGAGCAGCGCTTCCGACGTTGCCGTCATGATCGCTTCCGGCGTGTCGAGCCCGCGCTGGGTCTCGGCGAGCGCGTAGACGAAGGATTGCGCGGCATTGGCCTCGCGCAATTCCTCGGCAACTGCGCGCGCGGCCTCTTCGGCCTCCTTGCGCGCCGTGATGTCGAAGCTGACGCCGGGGAAGCGGCGCGGCGCGCCTTCGGAATCGAGGACGGGCCGGCCCTGCGCCGCGACCCAGCGCACGCTGCCGTCGGACTGGAGCAGCCGATACTCCTCCGCCAAGGGATCGCCGCTGGCCAGGGCCGACGCGATCGCCGCCTCGAGCCCGGCGCGGTCGTCGGGATGCACCTTGACGAAGAACGCCTCGATCGGCGCGCCGATGCCCGCGAGCGCCTCGTCGACGCCGTAGAGGCGGAGGAAGCGCAGGTCGGCAGTCACGCGATCCTCGGGCACGTCCCACACCCAGGTGCCGACGCCGACCGACGAATCGAGCGCGAGCTGGAGCCGCTCCTCGCTCGCGCGCAGCGCCGCCTCGGCGGTCGCGCGTTCGGTGACGTCGTTGGCCAGCACGAAGATGTCGGTGGTCGTGCCGCCGGCGTCCTTGATCGGCTGGTAGACGAAATCGAGCATGCGCACTTCGGCATCGTCGCCCGCGGTCCGCTGCAGCCGCACCGGCACGGCATCCGCACGATAGGTTACCCCGGTGCGGAACACCTGGTCGAGCAGCCCGACGAAACCCTGCTCGACCACTTCGGGAAGCCCCTCGGCGACGCTCTTGCCGATCACGTCGCGCCCGCCGATCAGGTTCCGGTAAGCAGGGTTGGTGATCTCGAAGACATGGTCGGCGCCGTGGAGCAGGGCGACTGCGCCGGGCGCCTGCGCGAACAAGTCGCGCATGCGCTCGACCTCGGCGAGCCGCGCGCGCTCGGCGAGCACGATTCGCGTCGTCTCGCTGCCCTGGTTGAGGATCCCGACCACCGCGCCGTGCTCGTCGCGGATCGGCGTGAAGCTGTAGTTCCACCAGGTCTCCTGGACCCGTCCGTTCCGCGCCATCGGGAGCATCTGGTCATAGGTCGAGAATCCCTCGCCGGTGGCGAGCACGCGCTCCATCTCGGGGCCGACGAGATGCCAGATATCGGCCCAGACCTCCGCGCCCGGCCGGCCCAGCGCCCAGGGGTGACGATCGGCGGGGATCGGCGCCCAGGCGTCGTTGTAGAGCAGGCGGAGTTCGGGGCCCCAGTAGATCGCGGTGGGGAAGCTCGATCCGAGCGCGATGTTGATCGCGAAGCGCAGCGCCTGCGGCCAGCTTTCGATCCCACCGAACGGCGTCGCGGCCCAGCCATGCGCGCGAATCCGCGCAGCCATCTCGCCGCCGTGATCCAGAAATCGAAGCGACGAGGACATTGCTGAAAGCGATGAAGATACAGCCGCTTGGTGTCAACCGCTCGACTTGGCCGCCCGCGGCCCTATGCTGAACG
>Ga0065165_1001731_pt1 | contig 21826 bp, 22 predicted proteins | sample AraplaMF_Cvi_mMF_FD_63813 | JGI IMG/M metagenome (GOLD analysis project Ga0065165, IMG submission 63813) | Arabidopsis root microbial communities from the University of North Carolina, USA - plate scrape MF_Cvi_mMF (version 2) (version 3) | ecosystem: Host-associated > Plants > Roots >... | reverse complement strand
GAGTTCCCACATGGTTGCGGACAGCGACAGCAACATCGCCTGGCACCGGGTCCAGTTGAAGAAGAACCGCGCCGAGTTGAAGGCGCTGGAGACCGCGCGCTTCACGATGGGCGAGATCGCATCCTCGAAGCGCAACGGCGAGACCCAGAAGACGGTGGCGGAACTCAAGCGCAAGATCGCGCAATCCGAGCGTGCGATCGCCGACCACGACAAGCGCACGCGCCGTCCGCTCGGAACCGACATGCAGAGCCTGAGCAACGGCAGCTGGAGCCATTGGGACTCCTACACCAGCCAGCAGCAGCGCAAGGCCGGTCCGCGCTCGCCGGGGCGAGGCTAGTTTCTGCGCCCGATGGAACGATAGTTCCGGCCCTTGCCCCGGCTGCCGCGCATCCCATCTGGTTGGGACGCCACCAACCGTCCTGGTGATCCCATGGCACCGCGCCTCGATTTCACGAGCGAGGCCTTCTTCCGCGATCCGCCCAAGGCGATCGCGGCGTTGCGCGCGTCGGGCGCGCTGGTTGCGACGCGATTTCCCCTGGTCGGCGACGTCTGGATCACCACGACGCATGACGCCACCGCGCAGGTCCTGAAGGACAGCACACACTTCACGCTGCGCAAGGAGGACGGCAAAGTCGCCGGCCTGCGCTGGTGGATGCCGAAGCTCGTCACGGCCATCGCCAACAACATGCTGACGATGGACGAGCCGGATCACACCAGACTGCGCAACATCGTTGAAGAGGCCTTCCGTCGCCGCGCGATCGTGGCGATGGAGCCGCGCATCCGCGCCATCGCCGACGGTCTGGCCGAGCAGCTGTTTGCGAACGGAAGCCCGGCCGATCTCGTCCAACACTATGCGCGCATCCTGCCGCTCGCGGTGATCTCCGAGCTCCTGGGCCTGCCTGCGGCCGATCGTCCGAGATTCATCGCCTGGGCCAACACGATGTCGACGCTGACGAATGTCGTCGGCTTCTTCCGCATGATGTTCGCATTCCGCAAGATGCGCAGCTATCTCGAGCGGCAGTTGCAGGCCGCGCGCGTGCGGGGCGGCGAGGGACTGATCGCCGAGCTCGTCCAGGTCGAGCGCGAGGGCGGGCAGATCACGCCGGACGAAATGGTATCGATGGTGTTCCTGCTGCTCGCGGCGGGATCGGAGACCACGACGCACCTCATCAGCGGTTCGGCCTACGAGCTGCTCAGGAATCCGGATCTGCGCGACTGGCTGGAAGAGGGCTGGAGCCGCGCCGGGCTTGCGGTCGAGGAGTTCCTGCGCTTCGTCTCCCCGGTGCAATTCTCGAAGCCGCGCTACGTGCGGCGGGACATCGAGCTTGCGGGCGTGCGGCTGAAGAAGGGCGACCGCGTCATGGTCATGCTCGCCGCGGCGAACATGGACCCCGCCGTGCACGACCAGCCGGAGCAACTCGACCTCGGACGCAAGCCCAACCGGCATATGTCCTTCGGCACGGGTATCCATTTCTGCCTCGGACATCAGCTCGCGCGGATCGAGGCGACCTGCGCGCTTCAGACGCTGTTCACGCGATGGCCGCGGCTTGGTCTTGCGGTCGATGAGTCGGAGATTCACTGGCGCAAGCGGCCAGGCATTCGCATGATTGCGAAACTGCCTGTGATTGCCGATGCCGGTGAGAGACGGCGGTCGGACGAGGCAAGTCAGTTGCTTGCAAGCTAAGCGGAACTTCGACGTTCCCCGATGCAACCGCGAAACAAACCCGGCGGGCCATGCGTTGGCCAACTCCTGGCAACAATATTGGAGCAATCCATGCCCCACGGAGGCAGGATGCATATCGGCTCAGGCGCGCGCGGCAAGGGCGCAGGCAACGGAGCGCTGACTGACATCCCCAAGGACAAGATTGGCGACAACATGATCCTGTCGAACCGCGACAAGGCGCAGCATTCCGACATTCGCGGCATGGACAGCAAGTTCATCCAGACCGAGCAATATCAGGACCACGCTGCCAACCGGCTGACGGAGGACGGCGAGGCCGAAGATTAGGCGCGCTCAAGATCCCGCCGATTTCTTCGCAGCAACGAGATCGCGCTCCCAGCCGAACACGGAGCGGCCGCCGAGATCGGGTGAGGCTTGGCGCTCACCGGCGATGTAGGCCTCGACCGACGGCCCCTGCGCAGTGCGCTCCAGCCGCCGCGCCTGGTCGTCGAGGCGCCTGATCGCCTGCATCTCTTCCTCGCGGCCGAGTTTTGCATTTTGGACCGCGTCTTTCAGGACGCGGATGGTCTCGTCGTAGACCTTGATCGGGACCGGGTAGGGATGCCGGTCCTTGCCGCCATGGGCGAGCGAGAAGCGCGCGGGATCCGTGAAGCGATAGGGTGTGCCGTGCACGACCTCGGCGACCATCGCCAGCGAACGCACCGTCCGCGCGCCGACGCCTGATGTCAGTAGCAGTTCCGCGAAGTCGACGGGGGCACGCTCGGCGGCCGCAGCCAGCGTGCCGTGCAGGCGCCGCGCGAACACGTCCTTGGGCCTGACGTCGTGATGCGCCGGCATGATCAGGTGCGGCAGCATCGCCTGTGCGGGCTCGCTCGCAGAGCCGGTAAGCCGCTCGAATTCGGTGAGGATGCGATCGGGGCCGAGATCGCTCAGAAGCTCGAGTTGCGCGGAGCGCGAGACGCCGGCGCGGTGGTCCGTGAGGTTGACGATCTCGCCCTGCTGCGGCCCGTCGATCGCGCAGTGCGGCGTATCGACAAAGCTCTTCAGCGTCTCGGAGTGCCAGTGATAGCGCCGCGCCTGCCGCTTGTCGCCGTTCATGCCCTGCTGCACCACGGTCCATTTGCCGTCGGCGGTGACAAAGAAGCCGTGGAGATAGAGATCGAAGCCGTCCTGCACGGCGGCGCTGTCGACCTTCGCGACCAGCCGGCTCGCGCGCGTGAGACCAACGCCGTCGAAGCCGACGCGGTCGCCGAGCTGCAACAGCTCGTCCGGCGTCTTGCGCGAATGCTGGCCGCGGCCGCCGCAGACATAGATACCGAGCTCGTCCTGGAGCGGGCCGAGCCCGCGCTTCAGCGCCCCGATCACGGAGGTCGTGATGCCGGAGGAGTGCCAGTCCATCCCCATCACGGCGCCGAACGACTGGAACCAGAATGGATGGGACAGGCGCTGGAGGAACGCATCGCGGCCATAATGGTGCACGATCGCCTGCGTGACGATCGCGCCCAGCGAGGCCATGCGGCTCGCCAGCCAGGGCGGAACCCGGCCGGTGTGGAGAGGAAGATCGGCGCTGCCACTACGTCTGGTCATCGGTGCCTCAAATTAGCGCAGTTCGGCAACGGTTGCACCAGCGGAATGCTGCGTTGCACGGGGCGGGGGAGCGAAGCTGACCCGAACGCGTTGGCGAGGGTGCAATGCAATACCGGGGACGTGAATGAATTGGCAGGCCCTCATGGCCGACATCGAGAAGATGTTCGGGTGGATACCGTCATGGTTCGTCGGCCTCGGCCTCGTCGTGGGGGCGATGTTGCTTGCGCTGTCACTTTATCGGCTTGCGGTCTGGCTGCTCAACCGCACCTTCGGAACCCGGCTTCCGCTGCTGAGCGTCTTCATCGAGCGCACATCAGGTCCGGCCCAGCTGGCGCTGTGTCTGGCCGCCGTTGCGCTGGTGCTGCCGCTCGCGCCGCTGGACAATGCGATCCGCAATCCCCTGACGAGCCTGTTCGTCATCGCTTTCATCGCGCTGATCGGCTGGATCTCGATCCGTGTCGTCGACATGAGCGCGGCGCGTTACTTGCAGAACTTCCGTGACGTCACCGAGAATTTCGTCGCGCGCAAGCATGTCACGCAGGTGCGCGTGTTCAAGCGTGTCACCGACACCATCATCGTCATCATCACGGTCTCGACGGCCCTGATGACGTTCGACTCCGTCAGGCAATACGGCGTCAGCCTGTTCGCTTCCGCCGGGGCCGCTGGTATCATCGTCGGTCTTGCCGCGCGGCCGCTGCTCAGCAATCTGATCGCGGGCTTGCAGATCGCGATCACCCAGCCGATCAGGATCGAGGATGCCGTCATCATCGAGAACGAATGGGGCTGGGTCGAGGACATCGCCTCGACCTATGTCGTGATTCGGCTCTGGGACTGGCGCCGCATGGTGGTGCCGCTGTCCTATTTCATCGAAAAGCCGTTCCAGAACTGGACGCGCGACACCGCGTCCCTGATCGGCGTGATCGCACTCCATGTCGACTACCGCGCCGACGTGCCGCGCATCCGGCGCTGGCTCGAGGGGGCGGTGAAGGAATCCAAACTGTGGGACGGCGCGGTGGTCAACCTTCAGGTGATCGATGCGGATTCACGTACCATCGAACTGCGCGCACTGGTCAGCGCGCGCAATGCGCCGCAGTCCTGGGATCTGCGCTGCGAGATGCGGGAGAAGTTGATCGCCTTCATCCGCGACGAGATGCCGGAAGCGCTGCCGCGCGAGCGCGCGATCCTGATTCCGCAGGGAGGCAGCGACGACACCGAATTCCTGTCTCGATCCGCCGCACCGGAGAAGATGCGGGCGAGCGCGCGGAATTGAAACCGGCGCCGCGCTACGCCGCCCCAGCGACGGCTGCGTCAGCGGGCCTGTCGACGCGCCGGCGCGGCTTGCGCAGCTTCCGCCGCGCCCAGATCAGGAGCCCGGTCGAGAGTAGCGTCAGGAGCGCGACCGAGGTGATGACATTGAGCGGCGAGGCGATCGGGGCCAACCAGTTTCCCTCATGGATGAGGCGTGGCCAGTTGCGCGGCAGCGCGGTGACGCCCGTTGACCCGATCGCGTAGGCGCGCAGCTCCCCGTCCTCATAGATCCGCGCCATCATGCGACCCCCGCGCACGCCGATCGAGATCACATGCGCAAGGTCATGCGCGTCTGCGACGATGCGAACGGCATCGGGCAGGCGGATGGGGCGGTCGCCGCCGGCCGGAGGAGCGCCGCTCTGGAACGTCAGGCCGAACGCCAGGCACAGGCCGGTCAGCGGGCTCAGCAGGATCAGCGGCAGCGCGAACCAAGCGGTCCCCTTGTGCCATCCGGAAAGCGTATTGCGCAGACGCGGCAGTCCCGTGAGGATGCCGAGCACCATCAGGGCGACCATGGCCATGGTCGAGCCCGTCACCAGCCATGCCTGGCCAAGCAACCGTTCATGCGTGGAGCGCGCCCACCGGAACAGGTCGGCGAGGCCGGAGCTTGCAGCGGCCGGCTCGCCGGTAGCGAGGTCGATCGCCGGGGCGCCGGCGCCTTGCAATGTGATGCGCCGGCTCGCGGCATTCACCGACAGCCCGCGCGCCTTGCCGTCCGGATCGTATCGCTTCAGCAGCTCCACGACGCGAGCGGAATCGATCGCGGGCCCCTTGATGCTATTGACTTGCACCAGCGGCTCGAAGGACAGGATCAGCCCGGTGGCGATGATTGCGAGGAAAGGCAGCGCAAAGACCAGTGTGATCCAGCGATGCAGTGTCAACAGCAGAGGCTTGCTCATGTTCGGTCTCCGGCGATCTCACGCTTTCGTCGCCCAGCGCGGCCCCGAAGACAAATGACGCCTTGTCCACATTGCTGCGTTGATTTGCAGCAAACGGCGCTGGCGATGTTGGCGAATGCCAATCGTTTGCACCTGCGTGGAAATCGCCGGCAGAACGCGGAGAAAGCGACGAATCGAGGTCTATTCGCGCGTTGCCTTGGTGGCGCCGCGCAGGCCCGCCTGTTGCTGGATCGTGTCCAGCGCGCCGGAGGATTGCTCGTCCGCCACGAAACGGTTGAGCAGGGGAAGCGCGTCCTCGCGCCCTTTGGGGATCGCGATGGCCATGTGCTCGGCGCCCCAATTGCCCTCGAGGATTTTCGAGCCCGGCATCTGGTCGGAGATCTCGAACAGCGTGGGCTTGTTGGTGGCGTAGAGGTCGATCTCGCCGCGTCCGAACATGGCGATGGCGACCTTGACGCTTTCGGCGGGAACGATGGCCGCGTTCCTGAATTTCGCCGGCAGCGTCTTCTCGGAGGTCGAGCCTTTGGTGACGCCGATCTTCACGCCTGGCTTGTCGATATCATCGATCTTGTTGATCGGCGAATTCGCCGGCACCAGAAAGCCGAGCTCGATGGCCAGCACGGACTGGGTGAAAGTGACTTCACTGGCGCGGGCCGGTGTGGCGTTGGTCACGGTGAAGTCGACCTGACCGTCATGGATCGCGGTGACGATGTCGGCGACGCGCTGAAACCTGACATAGTCGATGGGAACGCCGAGCCGCTTCGCCAGCTCGCCGCCGAGATCGTAGGCGAGGCCGTGCGGTTTGCCGGCCGCATCCGTCACCATCGAGGTCGGGCTGCCCGGATAGATGCCGACACGCAAGGTGCCGCTCGGCGCCAGCAGCTTTGCTTCGCCATCGGCGCGCGCGGGCGCGCCGATGAGGCTGATGATTGCGGCCGCGAGCAACGCGGTGCGCGTGAGGCGTCCGGAAGAAATCCTCATCTGAAGCGCCTTACTGCGCACGGATGTTGGCGGCCTTCAGCACCGGCTCCCATTTGGTCGCCTCGGCATGCATGTAGGCATCAAAGTCTTTCGCGGAGGAGCCGACCGGCGCTGCGCCGATCTTGCCGAGCGTCGACAGCACATTCGGGTCCTGGAGCGCCGCCTTCAGATGGGTCTCGAGCTTCGCCACGATCTCCGGCGGCATTTTTGCCGGGCCGAGGACGCCCCACCAGACCGAGACATCGTAGCCGGACACGCCGGACTCCGCGATGGTCGGAACATCCGGCAGCGCCTTGGAACGTTCGGCAGAGGTCACCGCGAGCGCGCGCACCGGGCCGCCTTCGAGCTGGCCGATGGCTTCCGCCAGCGGATTGATGCTGAGCGGAATCTCGCCCGCGATCACCGCGGTCAGCGCCGGCGCGCCGCCCTTGTAGGGGATCGCGACGATCTTGGTGCCTGACATGTACTTCAGGAGCTCGCCGGCGAGATGTGCCGAGGTGCCGTTGCCGGACATGCCGTAGGAGAGCTTGTCGGGATCCTTCTTTGCCGCGGCGAGGAGATCGCCGAGCGTCTTGTAGGGACTGTCCTTGGCCACCACGATCGCGAGCGGCGAGGACGCAACTTCCGTGATCGCGGTGAAATCCTTGAAGGTGTCGTAGGGCACGCTCGGATAGATGAACTGGTTGAGCGGATGGCCGCTCGCGACCAGGATCAGCGTGTAGCCGTCCGGCGCGGCCTGCGCCAGCGTCTGCGATGCGACGATGCCGCCGGCGCCGGGACGGTTGTCGATCACCGGCTGCTGGCCCCAATTCTTCGCCAGCGCCTGGCCGAGCGTGCGCGCGAGCACATCGACGGCGCCGCCGGCCGCATAGGGCACGAGGATATGGACCGGCTTGCTCGGATAAGCGTCGGCGGCCTGCGCGGCCGTCCCTGCGAGCAGCAGACCCACGCGGAGCATCAAGGCGCCGACCTTCGTGTTCAAACCCAGCATTCTCCAGCACTCCTTAGGGGCATTCGCGTCCCGGCCCGCGGTCCTCCGGGCCGTCCGGACGCTGCCCATCGTTTTTGTTGACGAGACCTGATCTTTTGTACGATAGTACAAATAACATGGCACGCAAGCCCACCAGCAAGGAAACGGCCCGCAAGCCGAACATGCGCGAGGCGATCCTCGCCGCGGCGGAGGAGCTGTTCGCCACCAACGGCTTCAACGCCGTCTCCGTGCGCGACATCGCGCAGGCCGCCGGCGCCAACCCCGGCAGCGTGACCTATCATTTCAAGACCAAGGACGGCCTGCTGCTCGAGATCTACCGGCGGCATTGCGGCCCGATGAATTTGCGGCGTTCCGAGCTGCTTGCGGCCGCAAAACGCGTGCGCGATCTCCAGGACCGGCTCGAAGCCGTGGTGCGCGCCTATGTGGTGCCGGCCTTCACCTCGGGCAGCGATCTTGCCGGTGGCGGCGCGCGCTTCACGCGGCTGCGCGCCGTGATGTCGGCGGAAGGCAACGAGGTCGCGCGAAAGATCATCGCGCAGACTTTTGACGACACCAGCCACGCCTTCATCGACGCGATCCACGAGAGCCTGCCGCACATTCCGCGCACCGACATCGTCTGGCGCAGCCACTTCCTGCTCGGCGCACTCTATTATTCGCTGGTGACGCCGGACCGCGTCTCGCGGCTGTCGCGCGGCGAGGCCGACGGCAGCGATGCCGCCAGCGCCATCGAGCAGCTGGTGCAGGCGACCGTCGCCGCGTTCCAGGCGCCGGCGCTCGACCAGGTCGCACCCGTGCGGCGGCGGCCTGTCGCAAGCAAGACTTGAGAGAAACGATCTCGCTTGGCGGTTCAACTGATGACAATGACGTACACGCCGACCATTCCGCCGCCCGATCGAAACACGCGCACGCCAGAATTCAAGCTGCCGAAGCTGTCGTGTGATGCGCATTGCCACATCTTCGGGCCCGGCGCGAAATATCCTTACGCGCCTGACCGCTCCTACACGCCGCCCGACGCACCGCTGGAGGATTTCAAGGCGCTGCACGCCAGGCTCCGGGTGGAGCGGGCCGTCATCGTCAATGCCAGCGTCCACGGCACCGACAACACGGTGGCGCTGGATGCGATCGCGCAGAGCAACGGCGCCTATCGCGCGGTCGCCAATATCGACGACACCATCACCGAGCGCGAGCTTCGTGTGCTGCACGAGGGCGGCTTCCGCGGCTGCAGGTTCAATTTCGTCCGGCATCTCGGCGGCGTTCCCGACAAGCGCGCGTTCGACCGCATCGTCGCGATGGTCGCACCGCTCGGCTGGCACATCGATTTGCATTTCGATGCGATCGACCTGCCTGAATACGCCGACATGCTGACGAGGCTGCCGCTGAGCTACACGATCGACCATATGGGGCGGGTGAAGGCGTCCGAGGGGCTCGACCAGCTGCCGTTCAGGATATTGATCGGGCTGATGCAGCGTGACGAGAAGTGCTGGGTCAAGATCTGCGGCTCCGAGCGGGTGTCCTCCAGCGGCCCGCCGTTCACCGACGCGGTGCCGTTCGCACGAAAAATCGTCGTAACCGCGCCTGACCGCGTCATCTGGGGTACCGACTGGCCGCATCCCAACGTCAAGGTGATGCCGAATGACGGCGATCTCGTCGATCTGATTCCGCTTTTCGCGCCGGAGCCGGAGCTTCAGCAGAAGATCCTGGTCGACAATCCCGCGCGCCTGTTCGCGTTCGACCGATGACGGCGCTCGCGATCGACAAGCCGCGTGGGCGCGCCTGGTGGAAGGAGCTCTGGATCCAGGTGCTCATCGCCATGGCGGCCGGCATCGCGCTTGGGATCGTAAGCCCCGAGGCGGGCGCCAGGATGCAGCCGCTTGGGGATGCCTTCATCAAGGCCATCCGGATGCTGATCGCGCCGATCATCTTCTGCACCGTCGTGCACGGGATCGCCCACATGGCCGACATGGCACGCGTCGGGCGGGTCGCGGTCAAGGCGATCGTCTATTTCGAGATCATGACGACGATCGCGCTGATCATCGGTCTGGTCGCGGTGAATTTGCTCAAGCCCGGCGTCGGCATGAACATCGATCCCGCCAGCATCAATGCCAGCGCGGTCGAGCCTTACGTCAAGCAAACCGCCGTGATCGGCTTCGTGCCATTCCTCCTCAACATCGTGCCCGCCACGTTCATCGGCGCCTTTGCCGAGGGCAATATCCTCCAGGTGCTGTTCATCTCGGTGATGTGCGGCTTTGCGCTGGTGCAGCTCGGCGAGCGCGCCGCGCCGCTGGTCCATCTGATCGACATTGCCGCGAAAATGGTGTTCGCCGTGGTCGGCTTCGTGATGTGGGCGGCGCCGATTGGCGCGTTCGGGGCGATTGCCTTTACGGTCGGCAAGTTCGGCGTCGGCTCGCTGGCCTCGCTCGGCAAGCTGCTGGGCGGTTTCTATCTCACCTGCGTCATCTTCATCGTCGTCGCGCTCGGCCCGGTCGCGCGTCTCTGCGGTTTTTCGCTGTTCAAGTTGATCCGTTACATCTGGGAAGAGCTGCTGATCTGCATCGCCACCACATCGTCCGAGACGGCGCTGCCGCGGATGCTGACCAAGCTGGAGAAGGCGGGTTGCGAGAAGAGCGTGGTTGGCATGGTGATCCCGACCGGCTATTCTTTCAATCTCGACGGCACGTGCCTGTATCTCGCTGCCGCCTCCGTATTTCTCGCGCAGGCGACCAACACGCCATTCGGGCTCGCCGAGCAGATCGAGCTGCTGCTGATCCTGCTCGTGACCTCCAAGGGCGCGGCGGGAATCGCGGGCGCGGCCTTTGTCGTGCTGGCGGCGACGCTGTCGGCGACCGGCACCATTCCGGTGACGAGCGTCGCGCTGGTGCTGGGGATCCACCGCCTGATGTCGCAGGGACTGACTCCGACCAATCTGATCGGGAACGCGGTTGCGACCATCGCGATTGCCAAATGGGAAGATGCGCTCGATGGCGAGCGCCTGAAGCGCGTGCTCGACGGCGAGGAACCGGCAGCCATAGCGGTCTGACGAAACTGCTGCCGGCACCACGCAGGCAGCCTTTGATGTTGACGAACGAAAGAGGGGAGCTTTCCCATGAAAACAGGTCTCGTGGTCACGGCACATCCGGGCGATTTCGTCTGGCGCGCCGGAGGTGCCATCGCGCTGCATGCGAAGAAGGGCTATCGCATGAAGATCGTCTGCATGTCCTTTGGCGAGCGCGGCGAGAGCCAGTTCGCCTGGAAGGAGAAGGGTGCGACGCTCGAGTCGGTGAAGGCCGGCCGCAAGGACGAGGCGGAGCGGGCGGCAAAGCTGTTGGGGGCCGAGATCGAGTTCTTCGATTGCGGCGATTATCCGCTGAAGCTCACCGAGGCGCATTTCGACCGCATGGTCGACATCTACCGCGAGCTCAATCCGAGCTTCGTGCTGACGCACGCGCTGGAAGATCCCTACAATTTCGACCATCCGAACGCCGCGCATTTCGCCCAGGAGACCCGCGTCGTGGCGCAAGCGATGGGCCACAAGCCCGGCGCGCAGTACAAATATTCGGCGCCACCGGTGTTCCTGTTCGAGCCGCACCAGCCCGAGCAGTGCAATTACAAACCGGACCTGCTGCTCAAGATCGACGAGGTCTGGAAGGAGAAGTACGAGGCGTTCCAGATCCTCGCCGCACAGAAGCATCTCTGGGGCTATTACGAGCGCGTCGCGCTCAACCGCGGCATTCAGGGCAGCCGCAACACCGGCGTGCCCATGACTTACGGCGAGGCCTATCAACGCCTGTTCCCGACGGTTGCGGAGGAGTTGGTATGAAGCCGGTCGTCGTTCGCAACATCAGGCGCGCTGATCCCGCCGGGATGGCGGAGTACGGCGTCTCGACCGTGCACGAGGCCTATGGCCGGCTTGGCCTGATGAAGCCTTATTTGCGGCCGGTCTGGGCCGGTGCGTCGATTGCAGGACCCGCGGTGACCGTGCTGGCGCAGCCCGGCGACAACTGGATGATCCATGTCGCGGTCGAGCAGTGCAGGAAGGGTGATATTCTCGTCGTCGGCTGCACCACCGACAACACCGACGGCATGTTCGGCGAGTTGCTTGCGACCTCGCTCCAGGCGCGTGGCGTGCAGGGGCTGATCATCGACGCCGGCTGCCGCGATGTGAAGGCTCTCCACGCGATGAATTTTCCCGTGTGGTCGCGCGCGGTCTCGGCCAAGGGCACGGTCAAGGCCACGCTTGGCTCGGTCAACGTCCCCGTGGTCTGCGCCGGCGTCAACGTCGATCCCGGCGACATCATCGTCGCCGATGACGACGGCGTCGTGGTGGTGCCGAAGCGCTACGCGGCTGACGTGGCCGAAAAGGCGAAGAAGCGCAACGCCGACGAGGGCGGCAAGCGCAAGCGGCTGGCCTCGGGCGAGCTCGGCCTCGACATGTACAGCATGCGCGAGGCGCTGGCGAAGGCCGGGCTCGTCTATGTCGACAATCCCGAGGACGTCTGAAGCGACAAGAAGCGGAGCGCGCATATGGATCGTCTCAAGCTGAAGGCCGTGCTCGGCAGTCACCCTCACGTCAAGGCCGTGAAGAGCGGCGAGCTCCGCTCCGACCTGTTCGATCTCGACTTCATCGCGTACACGCCGACCAACACGGCATTCAAGCCGATGGTGCGCGAGCAGGCGTTCGACGTCTGCGAGATGGCGATCGTGACCTCTCTGATGGCGAAGGCGCACGGCAAGCCGCTGGTGCTGCTGCCGGCGACCATGCTTGGCCGATTCCAGCATTCCTACGCGCTGTATAATCCCGCGCGGGGAACGCTCGGGCCCGGCGATCTCGAAGGCAAGCGCGTCGGCATCCGCTCGTTCACGACCACGACCGGCGCCTGGATCAGGGGCATCCTCGCCAATGATTACGGCGTCAATCTCGACAAGGTCAAATGGGTGACCTTCGAGGATCCGCATGTCGCCGAATATGTCGACACCACCGAGCGCGCGCCCAAGGACAAGAAGGTCTTGCAGATGCTGCTGGACGGCGAGCTCGACGCCGTCCTTGGCGAGGCGTCTGATGATCCTAAATTGAAGCCGCTATTTCCTGATCCCGCGGCGGAAGCCGCCAAATGGTATTCACGGCGCGGCGTCGTCCCGGTCAATCATCTCGTGGTCGTGACCGAGCAGCTCGCAAAATCGCGCCCTGACGTGGTCACGGGCGTTTATGATCTGCTCAAGCGGAACAAGGAGCAGATGGGCACTCCGGCGACGCCCGACCTCGTTCCGTTCGGGATCGAGGCCAACAGAAAGCCGCTCGAGCTGATCGTCGACTACGCATTCCAGCAGGCGCTGATCCCGCGCCGCTATGCGGTCGAGGAGCTCTTCGATGCGACGACCCGAGGACTGAACTGATGGCGGAGCCGAGGCGATGGCAGGTCGGGCTGGTCGGCTATGGCGAGGTCGGCCGTATCCTGGCCGAGGATCTGCGGCAGCAGGACATCAAGGTCGCAGCCTATGACATCAAGCTCGGCGGCGAGCAGGGGGCCGCGCTGAAGCAGCATGCGGCGAAACACGGCGTGACGCTGGCTGCGTCTCACGCCGAGCTCACCGCCAAATCCGACTTCATCATTTCTGCCGTCACGGCGAGCCAGGCGGTGCCGGTGGCAAAAGCCTGTGCAGCCGCGATCAATCAGGGCACCTGGTTCCTCGATTTCAACTCGGCCTCTCCCGGTGCCAAGCAGCGCGCGGCGGCGCTGATCGACGGCGCCGCCGGGCGCTATGTCGAGGGCGCCGTGATGACCTCGGTGCCGCCGTATCGGATCAAGGTGCCGCTGCTGCTCGGCGGCCCCGGTGCGCGGGAATTGGAGCCGCTGCTGAACACGATCGGCTTTGCCGCCAAGGTTGCCAGCGACAAGTTGGGGGTGTCCTCGGCCGTGAAGATGTGCCGCAGCATCATGATCAAGGGGCTCGAGGCGATGGTCATCGAAAGCTTCACCACCGCGCGCGCCTATGGCGTCGAGGATGCGGTGCTGGCGTCGCTTTCGGAAACGTTTCCCGCGATCGACTGGGAGAAGCAGGGCGCCTATTTCTTCCAGCGCGTGATCGAGCATGGCCGCCGCGGGGCCGAGGAGGTCCGCGAGGTCGCAGAGACCGTGCGCGAGGCGGGGCTGACGCCGTGGTCGGCGCAGGGCACGGCCGAGCGGCAGGCCTGGGTGGCGGATTTGGCCGACGAGGGCCTGTTCGGCACGAAGGGCACCAGCGAGTTTGCCCGCAGCGCCGACTGGCGCACCGAGGCCGACCGCATCCTGGCGAAGATCAAGCGCTGACGCCGGCGACGCTCGGTCAGCTCAGGGCCTTGCCGTCGTTGCGATAACCCGAGACCTCGTCGCGCGCGGCCTCGATGAGGTCGATCAGGCTGTTGGCTTCCCGGACGACGTCCGTCGTCCGCTCGGTGCGGAACTCGGTCAAGATCAAACGAACGCACTTGTCGGCGGTTTCGAGCGTCCACAGCGCGCGGCACATGTCGTCCTGCGTCTGGATCGCCGAGATATCGAGGCACGACAAGACTTCTCCGATGCCGTTCAAGCGCTTGACGGCCGTCTCGGCGGGCGTGCTGGCTCGCATGGAATGATAATCGATGCTGCTGAATGCGCTGAACATACGCATACTCCCATTGAACGCTGATGGTCAGTGCAGATCCTAAGTATGGGGAGCGGGGACCGACTCGCAACGCGTTGAGCTACGGACCGGGATTCTACCGGGCTCGGGTGGAACCGAAACCGGCGGTAAAATCGGATGGAAGCGTCAGCTGCGTCTCCCCACAATCCTACCATTGGAGGCCACCAGCCTGCCTTCCTTGTAGACAGCGCGTCCCTGCGGCACAGCGACGACAGCCTCGGGCACGTGTTCCGCATGCAGTGTCACGAAATCAGCCTTGGCGCCGACGCTCAGGCCGTAGCCTTCGAGGCGCAACGCCCTCGCGCCCGATGCGGTGACGACGTCGAATGCGGCGCGCAGCTCCTCGTCGACATTGAAGCCGGAGCGATAGCCGAGCGTGGTGGCCCGGCGCAGCATGTCGCCGTCGCCATAGGGCCACCAGGAATCGCGGATGTTGTCATTGCCGCTGAAAACGGTCACGCCGGCCTTGCGCAGAGCCAGGATCGGAGGAAAGGGACGCGCACCCGGCGCATTCGTCATGATTGCCACGCCGGAGCGGGCGAGTACCTCCGCAATCTTCTCGAGGTAGTCCGCCGAGATGTCGCCGAGCCCATAGGCGTGGCTGACGGCGACATGGCCTTCCATGCCCAGCGCGCGCGTGCGCGCCGCGATCTGCTCGATCTCGAAGGCGCCGAGCGAGCCCATGTCGTGCAGATGGATGTCGACGTCGACGCCGTGCTTGCCGGCGACGCCGAACACGACGTCGAGGTGTTTTTCGACATCGCGGTCGAAGCTCGCGGGGTCGAGGCCGCCGACGAGATCGGCGCCGAGGCCGATGGCTTCGTCCAGCAATTGCGGCGTGCCCGGGCTCGCCAAAATGCCGCTCTGGGGAAAGGCGACGAGCTGGACGTCGATCAGGCCCTTATACTCCTCGCGCACGCGCAGGATCGTCTCGAGCGATTTCAGCCCGACCGAGCCGTCGACCATGACATGGCTGCGCATCTGCGTGCTGCCGTGGGCGATGCAGAGGTCGAGCTGGTTGCGCGCCCGCACGTCCATCGGCGCGGCCTCGGCCATGTTCTCGGCCTGGAAAGCGACACGCTCGTGGACGTTGAAGCCGTTGGGGCAGGGCTTGTGAGGCTTCCATGCATCGCCGTAAAAGCTGGTGTCGAGATGGATGTGGCCTTCGACGAAGCCGGGAACGACGAGAGCGTTGCCGAGGTCGATCGTCTCGCCTCCCGTCGTCGGCGCATCGGCAGGCAGGATTGCGGCGATGCGCCCGTCCTCGACCGCGATGTGATGCCGCGCCCCGGCGTCGAAGCGTGCGTTCAGGAAGATCTTGTCGAAGGCCATCGGTGTCTCCGTCGGTCGATGTCGCAGAACGAGAACCGCTCAGTTCTGCGGCTTGAACAGCGTGGGCTGTCGTCGCTCAAAGGTCTGCCGGCCGCTCTTGAAGCCCATCAGAATATCGGGAAGCTCGGCGATCGCGTGGCGGCTATCCCTGGCATCAAGCACGACGAGATCGGCGGGCTTGCCGACCTCGATTCCATAGTCGCGGAGATTCATCAGGCGCGCCGGCAGCACTGTGACGAGATCGAGGCAGGTGTCGAAGTCGCTGACCGCGGCGTGGGCGACATTGGCGTAGAAGTTCGCCATCCGCAACAGCGAGGCATCTCCGAACGGCGTGAAGGGATTGAGCACGTTGTTGGTGGCGACCGAGCACACGATGCCGTCGCCCGCGAGCTTGTGTGCGAGCGTCATCCCGCGCGGTGTGTTGTGGGTGGCGTCGCGCCCCATGAGGTAGAGATCCGTCGCAGGCAGCACGGTGACGGCGACGCCGGCGTTTGCCAATTGCGCGGTGGCCGCCTTCAGCCGCTCCGGCGGCAACGCCGAAAGCTTTGTGGCATGCCCGATCGCGACACGTCCGCCGTAGTTGCACCCCTCGGTCTGCAGGCAGACCTCGTCGAGATGCGACCAGGAGGGATCGAGATCGAAGTCGAGGTGGAGATCGATATCGAGGTCGAATTGCCGGGCGAGATCGAAGATGCGCGTCAGATGCGTATTCGGGTCGGTGTCGGTATAAGGGCAGCCGCCGATCGCATCGGCGCCATCGCGCAGGGCCCGGACCAGCAGCTCCTCGGCGCCGGGGTCGTTGGTCAAGCCTTCCTGCGGGAAGACGCACAGCGTGAGGTCGATCGCCCAGGCGTAGTCGCGCTTGAGTGCCTTGACGGCCTCGAAGCTGCGCAGGCCGATGCGCGGGTCGATCTCGACATGCGTGCGCATCCGCGTCGTGCCGTGCACGATGGCACGCTCGAGCACTTTTGCGCCCCGCGCGTAGACGTCGTCGACGCCAAAATCGCGCTTCATCGCCGACACGGCCCGTATGGCATCGCCCAGCGTGCCCTGGATGTGTCCGCAGCGCTCGAGCAGGCAGGCCTTGTCGAGATGGATGTGGGTATCGACGAAGCCGGGCAGGGCCAGCCGTCCCCCTACATCGACCTCGACGGCCTCGCAGGCGAGCCCGGGTTCGATCGCTGCGATGCGCTTGTCCTTCACGCCGATATCGACGGGCGTCGGGGACGATCGCAATCGGGCATTGCGGAAGATCAGGTCGAAGGCGGTCATGGGGCTTGCTGGCGCATCTATGGCAGTCGGCGAGGTCGGAGCCGGCAATGTAGCGGAGACAAGGGGCCGCCCGCCATATCGAAAGCCGCGATAGCTGATAGACGCTGGCTGGTCTGGTGGCCGGCGCGCGGCTGGGCTATCAACCGCTCGATTGCGCCCGGCATGGCGGCGCAGCCCTTTCAGGAGCCCTCGATGCGTCTACCCGCCGTTGTTTTGGCCGTCACCTGTCTTGCTGGCGCAGCGTTTGCCGAAGACCTCACGGGCACGCTCCAGAAGGTCAAGGAGACCAAAAAGATCACGCTGGGCTATCAGGAGGCCTCCGTTCCGTTCAGCTATCTCGATGGCAACCAGAAGCCGGTCGGTTTCGCCATGGATATCTGCTTCAGGATCGTCGATGCCGTGAAGAAGCAGCTCGGCATGCCCGACCTCGCCGTCGAGACGCTCGCGGTGACCTCGTCGAACCGCATTCCGCTGATGGTCAACGGCACGCTCGATCTGCACTGCTCGGCGACCACCAACAACGCCGACCGCCAGAAACAGGTCGCCTTCACCAACACGCACTTCCTCAGCGCGACGCGGTTCGCCGCCAAGAAGGCGGCGAAGCTCAACACCATCGACGATCTCAAGGGCAAGGCGGTCACGGCGGTCGCCGGATCGGTCAACCTCACGCAGCTCGCCAAGGTCAACACCGAGCGCAATCTCGGCATCAAGATCATGCCGGCCGTGGATCAGGCCGAGGCGTTCCTGCTGCTCGAAACCGACCGCGCCCAGGCCTACGCGCTCGACGACGTCCAGCTCGCGGTCGCGATCGCGCGCTCGAAGGAGCCGGCGCTGTTCATGATCAGCGAGGAGGCGTTCTCGAAGCCCGAGCCCTTCGGAATCATGCTGCGGCGGGACGATGCACCGTTCAAGGCACTGGCCGACCGTGCCACGGCAGAGCTCTACGCGAGCCCGGAGATCGAGGTTCTCTACAAGCGGTGGCTGGAATCGCCGACGCCGCCGAACGGGATCAATTACAACGTCCCGATGTCGCCCGCATTGCGCAACGCCTTCAAGACCCCGAGCTCGAGCGCCGATCCCGACGTGTACCTGGTAAAGTGAGGGGGCGAGTGGGTCTCCGGCGTGACGCACGAGCGGCACGCCGGAGATTGCGGAACTTTGCTGACGACCGGCCTGATCGCCATTTTGTGAGCGGCGTTCTGGTTGCTAACTAATAGTTAGTCTCCTATCTAGTTGGCATGACCCCTTCGCAAGGCTTTATCCACGCCGAGATCGGCCGGCTGATCGCGCGGCTCGCCCGTGTCTGGCGCCGCGAGTCCGATCAGGCGCTGTCCGATCACGGCCTGTCCTATGCCACCGCGATTCCGCTGCTGTTGCTGTCGCGCCAGGGCGAGAACGTGCGGCAGGGTGTGCTCGCCGACGAGCTCGGCATCGAAGGGCCGTCGCTGGTGCGGCTGATCGACCTGCTTCAGGCCGAGGGGCTGGTGGAGCGCCGGGAAGACCCGACCGACCGTCGTGCCAAAACGCTACATTTGACGCGGGCAGGCGAGGCCAAGGTCGAGGAAACCAACCGCGTGCTGCGCCGGGTGAGGGCAAGCCTGCTGAAGGATATCGGTGCCGACGAACTTGCGATAACCTTCGAGACGCTCCAGCGCATCGAGCAGCGGGCCGGTCGCCTGCATGAAACGAAGACCTTTTCCGAGGCGAAATAGTCATGCGCGCAGGTGAGCCTCTTCTGGTCCGCCACGCGGACCTCATTTTTGCGTTGAAGACGTTCGCCGCGTCGATGCTGGCGCTCGTCATTGCACTCGCCATGGATCTGCCGCGGCCTTATTGGGCGATGGCAACCGTCTACATCACATCGCAGCCGCTGGCAGGCGCGACCAGCTCGAAAGCGTTCTTCCGCGTGATGGGCACGCTGGTCGGCGCCACCATGACGGTGGCGTTGGTGCCGAACCTGATCAACGCACCGGAACTTTTGTGCCTCGCCATCGCGCTCTGGGTCGGCCTTTGCCTCTATCTGTCGCTGCTTGACGGCACGCCGCGCAGCTATGTCTTCATGCTGGCCGGATACACGGTGGCGCTGATCGGCTTTCCTTCGGTGTCGGAGCCGGGCGCCATCTTCGACACGGCGGTCTCGCGGGTCGAGGAGATTTCGCTCGGCATCATCTGCGCCAGCCTCGTCTCGACCGTCATCTTTCCCCGCAGTGTCGCGCCCGCGGTCGCGAGCCGCGTCGATCTCTGGCTGCTGGATGCGCGTCGGCTCAGCCAAGCCGTCCTGTTGCGCGAGGGCACCAGCGAATCCCGCCGCCCCAGGCGCCTCAAGCTTGCGACCGACATCGTCGAGATCGACACGCTTTCCGCCCATCTCGCCTATGACCGGCTGACCGACCGCGATGCGGTGACGGGCCTCGGCGAAATCCGGCTGCGCATGCTGACGCTGCTACCGGTGATCGCCTCGCTGGAGGACCGGTTGGCTGCGTTGGGGGAGGAGGCTTTGCGCCGGCGGCCCGAGCTGAAGCGGCTGTTGGAGCTCCTCGCGCAATGGATCACGAGCGACGTCGGCGCACGGCAGCCGGCCGAGCGGATCCGCGCTGCGATCGCGGAGCAGCAGGCTGTGCTCGACGACAGCGCCGACTGGGAGCGGATCATCATCACCAGCCTGTTGTCGCGGTTGCGCGAGCTGGTCGACATCTCCCGCGATTGCCGTGCGCTGACCGAGGCGATCGCCGAGAACCGCAATATCTCCACGGTCGACCTGGCGTTCCATTCCGAGGCGGGCGCGGCGCCGGTGCGCCATCGCGACCGCTGGCTCGCGTTGTGGTCCGCCGCCGGCGCGGCCGCGGCCATCCTGATCTGCTGCGCGTTCTGGATCGGCACCGGCTGGCCGGACGGTGCATCGGCGCCGATGATGGCGGCCGTTGCCTGCTCGTTCTTCGCCGCCCAGGACGAGCCCGCGCGCTTCATCCGCAGCTTTGGCCGGTGGTCGCTGGTCGCGATCGTCGTCGTCGCGATCTATCTGTTTGCGCTCGTGCCGGCGATCTCCCATCTCGAAGTGCTGATCGTCGCGCTGGCGCCGACGTTCCTGCTCTATGGTTTCCTGATCGGCCGTCCCGCCACGGCGGGCACCGGCATGGCGCTCGCGGCCAACACCGCGACCTTGCTCGCGATCCAGTCGACCTACAGCGCGGATTTTGCGTCCTACGCCAATTCCGCCGTCGCCTTCTTCGTCGGCGTCATCATCGCCGAGGTGGTGACCCGGATCGCACGGGGCGTCGGCGCCGAGTGGATCGCCAATCGCCTGGTCCTGTCGAGCTGGATCACGATCGCGGTCGCCGCCGAGCGCCGTGGCAAGCGCGACCGTGCGGAGTTCGCCGGCCTCATGATGCACCGGCTCGGGCTTCTGGTGCAGCGCATCGCCTATCTCTCGGAGAGCGATCGCCGCGACACCGACAGCCTCGTTCAGCTCCGCATCGGCATCAACATCATCGATTTGCGTCGCGCCCGCTATGGGCTCGCGGCGTCCACCATTGCCGTCATCGACGACATGCTCGACCAGCTCGCGATTGCCTGCCGCAGCTATGCGGGGGCGGGAATGCCGGCCGGGTTGCTGACAAGTGTCGACCGGGCGCTGGCCCGGGCGGTGAAGGACCCCAACGACAGTGCGCGCGAGGATGCCTTGATCGGTCTCGTCGGCATCCGCCGGGGCCTGTTCCCGAACGCGCCGGCGTATCGGCCGCGCGCCGAAAGCGTTGCGGCATGAGATATGTGATCGACATCTATGGCGTGCTCGTGCCGTCGCTGCTGCTGTGGATCATCATTGCTTACGTCCTCAGCGCGATTCTGCGCCGGCTGATGCAGCGCTTCGATCTCTACCGGCTGGTCTGGCACCGCGCGCTGTTCGATTTCGCCATTTTCGTCTGCCTGCTCGGCGGCGTCGTCTATCTCTCGGAGTATCTCTCATGAAGGGGAATTTCGCCTGGCTCGGCCGCCTCGCGCTGACCGCCCTTGCCGTTGTCGCCGCGCTCGGCGTCGGCCGCGAGCTTTGGGTCTATTACATGGAGCAGCCCTGGACCCGCGACGGCCGCGTGCGCGCCGACGTCGTCCAGGTCGCACCCGACGTCTCCGGCTTCGTCACCGAGGTGCTGGTCAAGGACAACCAGAAGGTCCGTCGCGGCGATGTCTTATTCAAGATCGACCGCGAGCGCTTTGCGCTGGCGCTGCGTCAGGCCGATGCGTCGGTCGCCGGTCACCAGGCCACGCTCGACCAGGCAAACTCCGATCTGAAACGCTACAGCGCGCTGACGACCGACGCCGTGTCGCAGCAGAAGCAGGAGCAGGTGCTGGCCACTCAGCTCCAGGCCAAGGCCTCGTTCGACGCGGCCGTTGCGGACCGCGCCGTCGCTCAGCTCAACCTCGACCGCAGCGAGGTCCACGCCTCCGTGAACGGCGTGATCACCAATATGGATCTGCGTCCCGGCGCCTACGTCACGGCCGGCAAGGGCGTGATGGCGCTGGTCGATACCGATACGCTGCATGTCGAAGGCTATTTCGAGGAGACGAAGCTGGCGCGTATCCGCTTCGGCGACAAGGTGCGGGTCCGCCTGATGGGCGAGAAGGTCACGCTGTCAGGCCGCGTCGAAAGCATCGCCGCCGGCATCGAGGACCGCGACCGGGCCGAAGGTGCCAGCATGCTGGCGAACGTCAATCCGACCTTCAGCTGGGTGCGGCTGGCCCAGCGTGTCCCGGTGCGGATCGCGCTGGATCCGGTGCCTGATGAGACTGCGCTGGTTGCGGGACGCTCGGCCACGGTCGAGGTGTTGAATTGAGGCGCTGCGCATGATTGCGCCCTCTCCCCTTGTGGGAGAGGGCATCTCCGCTGGTTGAGACATACGAGCTTGGGTGAGGGGTATCTCTCGGCGCGTACCGTGCGGATGGATACCCCTCATCCGGCGCTTCGCGCCACCTTCTCCCACAAGGGGCCTGTTGCGTTATCGCCTTTTGAGGCGGAGGACGTCGGAAGGGAACGTCGCGGCTGCGGCAATTGCCAGCCAAGTCTGTAGTTGTCGCCCTTGGCGGGCGGCTCAGGCCGCGATCGTGGCCCACCGCCTCATGTTG
>Ga0065165_1001730_pt1 | contig 21830 bp, 19 predicted proteins | sample AraplaMF_Cvi_mMF_FD_63813 | JGI IMG/M metagenome (GOLD analysis project Ga0065165, IMG submission 63813) | Arabidopsis root microbial communities from the University of North Carolina, USA - plate scrape MF_Cvi_mMF (version 2) (version 3) | ecosystem: Host-associated > Plants > Roots >... | reverse complement strand
GACCTTGTCCGGCCCGGTGCCGAGCACGGCGATCGTGCCGCCGCGCGTGTTCAGCGAGGCCTCGTGTGCGGCGCCGTCGATGCCCTGGGCCAGGCCGGAGACGACGCAGAAGCCGGCTTCGCCAAGGCCGGCGGCGAAGTGCCGCGCGTTCTCGGCGCCCTGGAGGCTGGGATGGCGACTGCCGACGACCGCGACGCAGCGCTGGGCCAGCAGTTCGCGCCGGCCATCGAGGTAGAGCATCAGCGGCGGATCCGCCGTGTGCAAGAGGGGCAGGGGATAGTCGGCGGCGCCGAGCAGCAGGATCGACCGGCGTTCGCCGCCGGCCAGCCAATCCTCGGTCCGGCGGACCAGGCGATCCAGTTGATCCGGCCCACGTGCCAGCAGGTCCGACTCCTCGGCGGAGACCAGCCGGCCCCAGCCGGCGACGCCCGCCCGCAGGACGGCGCCAGGAGCGCCATGTCGCGCCAGCAGCCGCCTGGCGGCGCCGCGCGAGACGCAGGACAGCAGATGCAGCCAGTCGCGCAGTTCGTCGGGGCTCATCCGTGCGGTCCTGACTGCGACCTGGGGCGGAGAGCCGTCGCGCTTACGGCTGGGTGAAGCGGTCGCCGGGGACGACCGGTTCCTTGACCGACAGGATCAACGCGTACGAGACGCGGTCGAACACCTGGAACACGAACAGCTGGCCGTTCTGTTCATCCGGCAGCTTCACTTCCTCGCGGCGGGGCGTCGTGGGATCGCGCACGACGCGGCCACTGTGCCAGAGCGCCAGCACATGGCCGCGCTCCAGGCCGTCACGACGGCCCTTGCTCAAGGACACGATCTGGTTCTGACCCGCGGTGATGGCATCGCCGTACATCGCGACGATGGAGCCGCTGATGGGGCCTTGCGGCGCATGCGGCACGTAGCTGGTATAGCCGCGTTCCGGCACCGGGGCCAGACGGTCGCCCGGCTGCGCCTCGATGCGATTCAGGGTGAGCGTCAGCGTCGCGGGCACTTCGTTCTTGGTGCCGGCGCCGCTGCCGGGGCGGGTCAGGTCGGCGGTACCGACGTAGACCGCCTCGTAGCCCAGCAGTTCCTTGGTCACCGGGTCGCGCAGCGCGCGCGGCTCGCGGAAGACACGGAACGCAGATGTGTTGGCGGGCAGGTTGCCGCGGGCGTAGGCCAGGTCGCCCTTGCTCATCCAGACGCGGTTCTCCTGCGCAGAGACGATGCGCGGCGCGGTTTCCAGCTCATTGCTGTTGAGCACCACGGCCTCGTTGAGGAAGGGCTCGATCAGGTGCTGGGGGATCGCGGCGATGGAGCCGTCGTACAGCGACTCGGAGCGCACGCGCGGCGAGAGCTTCACCGTGCCGCCCGCCGCGCCGCCCACGTCGCGGCCCAGCTGGAGCCGGGCGCGGCCGTCGGCCTTGATCAGCATCAGCACCTGGCCGGGATAGATCAGGTGGGGGTTGCGGATCTGGTCGGTGTTCATGCCCCAGAGCTCGGGCCAGCGCCACGGGCTCTTCAGGAAGAGGCCCGAGATCGCCCACAGCGTGTCCCCGGCCTTCACCGTGTAGGTGTCGGGCGCGTTGGGGGCGAGTTCGGACAGCGGCACGCCCGCCTGGGCGACCTGCTGGGCCGTCTGGCGTTGTCCTGGGGTGATGGGAAAGTCCCCCGCCGCAAACGACGGTGCGGCGGCGAAAGTGCCCGCCAGCAGGGCTGCAGAAATCGTCGTGAAGCCCAGCGGCGACCTTTTCGTCATTACTTTGTTCTCCGCGCGCCGGGATCGAAGGCCCCTCGTGGCCAGTGGCGCTTTTAGGACGAGAGCCGTACTGATCGCCAAATCGGCGAAAATCGACAGACTCGCTGGCGGCGATTCTGCCCCGGTTCAGGGGGGCCCGCAATGAAGCGGCCCGCCCTCCCTTGCAAGCCCTTACAAACCGGCGTTGTGCGCTGTCCACAGCAACTCACCGCGCTTCGCGTCCTCACCATGGCGAAACTTTCCATTCTTCGATACCCCGATCCGCGCCTCCACACGGTGGCCAAGCCCGTCGCCGCGGTCGACGACCGCATCCGCGCGCTGGCCGACGACATGCTGGAGACGATGTACGACGCCGACGGCGTGGGCCTGGCCGCCACGCAGGTGGACGTCCACGAGCGCCTGCTGGTGATGGACGTCTCCGAGGAGCGCAACCAGCCGCTGGTGCTGGTGAACCCGGAGCTCGTCGCGCGCAGCGAGGAGATGATGGAAGGCGAGGAGGGCTGCCTCTCCGTGCCGACCATCTACGACAAGGTCATGCGCCACAAGAAGGTCACCGTCCAGGCGCTGGACCGCGACGGCCACACCTTCCAGTTCGAGGCCGAGGGCCTGCTGGCCGTCTGCGTGCAGCATGAGATGGACCACCTCGCGGGCAAGGTGTTCGTGGAATACCTGAGCCCCCTCAAGCGCGAGCGCATCAAGACCAAGCTGGTGAAGAAGGCCCGCGAGGACGCGAAGCACTGATGGCTACGCCCTTGCGTGTCGCCTTTGCCGGTACGCCGGAATTCGCCGCCGTCGCGCTGCAGGCGCTGCTCGACGCGCGCTTCGAGGTCCCGCTGGTCCTGAGCCAGCCGGACCGGCCCGCTGGCCGCGGCATGAAGCTGCAGGCCTCGCCGGTGAAGCAGCTGGCAGTGGCGCGCGGGATCGCGGTGGCGCAGCCGCGCAGCCTGCGCCTGGACGGCAAGTTCCCCGACGAGGCCGAGGCCGGCCGGCAGGCGCTGCTGGACGCGCGCCCGGACGTGCTGGTCGTCGCCGCCTACGGGCTCATCCTGCCCAAGTGGGTGCTGGACCTGCCGCGCCTGGGCTGCCTGAACATCCACGGCTCGATCCTGCCGCGCTGGCGTGGCGCCGCGCCCATCCATCGCGCCATCGAGGCCGGGGACGCCGAGACCGGCATCACCATCATGCAGATGGACGAGGGCCTGGACACCGGCGACATGCTGCTGCTCGAGCGGCTGCCGATCGCGCCGGCCGACACGACCGCTTCGCTGCACGACAAGCTGGCGGCGCTCGGCGGCCGGCTGATCGTCGAGGCGCTGGAACTCGCCGCCTGCGGCGGCTTCCATCCGGTGAAGCAGCCCGAGGACGGCGTCACCTACGCCCACAAGATCGAGAAGGCGGAAAGCCAGATCCGCTGGACCGATGACGCCGCGCAGATCGCGCGACGGCTGCGCGCGTTCGATCCCTTCCCGGGCGGTGTCGCGCAACTGGACGGCGAAGCGCTGAAGGTGTGGCGCGCCGAGGTCGTCGAGTCCTCGGGCGCTCCAGGCGAGCCCGGCCAGGTGGTGTCGGTGTCCTCCGATGGGCCGGTCATCGCTTGCGGCGCGGGCAGCGTCCGCCTGACCGAACTGCAGCGCGCCGGCGGCAAACGCCTTCCCGCGGCGGCCTTCCTGCAGGCTCGGCCGTTGCAGGTCGGCGAACGACTCGCCTGAGGTCGGGCCCCCCGGGGCCTGGGCGCCCGCTTCGCTTAACCCTGACTGAATCTTCGGCCAAACCGGCCCCGCGCCGGCTTGAACCGGGCCACCTCGCCGTCACGTGGGACATCAGGACGGTGTACCGTCCGGGTAGGTTTCCGTTCGCGGCTCCGGCCGCAGTTTTCGAGGAGTGATTGCATGTTCAACCTGATGAAGACCGCCATCCTGATGGCCGCCATCACCGCGCTGTTCATGGCGATCGGCTCCCTGCTGGGTGGCCAGACGGGCATGCTGATCGCACTGGTGGTGGCGGTCGGCATGAACTTCTTCAGCTACTGGTTCTCCGACAAGCTGGTGCTGAAGATGTACAACGCCCAGGAAGTCGATGCCCGGAGCGCGCCGCAGTTCTACAACATGGTCAAGGAGCTGGCGGAGCGCGCCCAGCTGCCGATGCCCAAGGTCTACCTGATCCAGGAAGACGCGCCCAACGCCTTCGCCACCGGTCGCAATCCGGAGAACGCTGCCGTCGCGGCGACCACCGGCATCGTGCGCGTGCTGTCCGAGCGCGAACTGCGCGGCGTGATGGCGCACGAACTGGCCCACGTGAAGCACCGCGACATCCTGATCTCGACGATCAGCGCGACGATGGCCGGTGCGATCTCGATGCTGGCGAACTTCGCGATGTTCTTCAGCCCGCGCGACAGCGAAGGCCGGCCGGCCAACCCGATCGTCGGCCTGCTGGTGGCGATCCTGGCGCCGATCGCGGCCTCGCTGATCCAGATGGCGATCAGCCGCGCCCGCGAGTTCGAGGCCGACCGCGGCGGCGCCGAGATCTCCGGCGATCCGCAGGCGCTGGCCTCGGCGCTGGACAAGATCCATCGCTATGCGCAGGGCATCCCGCTGGAGACGGCGGAACGCCACCCGGAGACGGCGCAGATGATGATCATGAACCCGCTGTCGGGCGGCGGTCTCCGGGGGCTGTTCAGCACCCACCCGTCGACCGAGGAACGCATCGAGCGGCTCATGGCGATGGCCCGCCGCTGAACCCTCGCGCCCCGGCCGGGGCTTGACCCTTGCACGCGCCCAGTTGCCCGGCTCCCGGGCTCCGGCGCCTTAAACACCGCCTCCGGGCGGTGTTTTTCATTGGATCGGCGGGGGGCGGGTCGACGGCACAATGGCCCGGTACCGCCGGAGCGCCCTGTTCAAGCGCTCGTCCCCGGCGGCCGAAAAGGACAGCATGAAGGCCTCTTTCCGTACCCTGACCGTTTCGGCGGCGCTGCTCGGCGCCGCCGCGCTGCTGGCCGGCTGCGATCAGCTCGGCATCGAGGATCCCGCCAAGGTCGCCGCGGCCAAGCAGGCCGAGGGCAAGGCCATCGGGGGGGCGTGCCGCAACGCGCTGCGCGCCATCGAGGACTGCTACGCGCTCAATCCCAAGGCCCAGAAGGCGGCGGTCTACGACGGCTGGCGGGAGATGGACGAGTACATGCGCGAGAACAAGCTCGAGGGCACCCGTCCGCTGGTCGCCAATCCGCAGGCCAGCCGCCCCGGCGCCGCCGCCTCCGAGGAAGAGGAGGAGCCGACGCGCTCGGCCAAGGGCAAGGTCGAGGAGAAGGGCGGCCACTGAGCCGTCGGACGCGTGCTGGGCGCGGGAGCGTCCGGAGCGTCCGGCTGTCGCGCAGTTGATCCCGCGCGGGATGCAGTTCGTCATCGACCGGTCGCGCCGCGGGGCTGGCGCGGCGAAGATGCGATCATCCGACAGATCAGGAGATCGCTCATGACCACAACGTCCTTCCGTGCCACCCGCCGGGTGTTCGCCATCGCCGCGCTGAGCCTGGCGAGCGTGGCCGCCGTCGGCACCGCCCATGCCTGGTCCCTGAGCTTCGGCAGCTCGCAACGCATCGAGGGCAACGGCGACGTCGCCGCCGAGACCCGCGACGTCGGCGCCTTCGACGCCGTGGCGCTGTCGGGCGACTTCAAGGTCTTCGTGCGCCAGGGCTCGAGCGACAAGGTCGAGGTCAAGACCGACCGCAACCTGCTGACCTACATCGAGACCAAGGTGGTGGACGGCAGCAAGGGCCGCACGCTGGAAATCTCGCCCAAGCGCGGTTTCAGCCTGAACGCCAAGGGCTCGCCGGTGGTCACGCTGGACGTGCGCCAGCTGCGCGGCCTGTCGATCTCCGGCTCGGGCGACATCCGCGTCGAGCCGATGAAGATCACCAACCTGGACGCCAGCATCGCCGGCAGCGGCGACCTGCGCGTGCAGGGCCTGGAGGCCGATCACGTGACGCTGCGTGTCGCCGGCAGCGGCGACATGCTGTTCAACGGCAAGGCCAACGCGTTGTCGGTGACGGTGGCCGGCAGCGGTGACGTCAAGACCCGCGACCTGGTCGTCGACGAGGCCAAGGTCAGCATCTCCGGCAGCGGCGACGTCACCGTGGCGCCGACCCGCAAGCTGGACGTGCGCATCGCCGGCTCCGGCGACGTCGGCTACGTCGGCAGCCCGGAAATCAGCATGTCCAACGCCGGCTCCGGTTCCGTGCGCAAGTTGAAGGATCGCTGATCCACCTTCCCGTCCGCTCAGGGAGCGGGCGCACTGTGAACGCCCCTCGACGCGACCGCGTGCGAGGGGCGCTTCGTTTGGCGGAGCCGCAGACGACAATCGCCGCCATGGCGGAAGGACTCTCGGCGCTGATGCGCCACCCGGAATTCAAGCGCGGCGCGCGGGAGATGCTCGGCATCACGCTGGGCATCTCGGCCTGGGGGCTGGTGACCGGCGTGGCCATGGTCAAGAGCGGCCTGGGCGTCGGGCTGTCGCTGCTGATGAGCCTGGCGGTCTTCGCCGGCAGCTCGCAGCTGGCCTCGCTGCCGCTGCTGGCCAGCGGCGCGCCGCTGTGGGTCCTGTGGGCGACGGCCTTCTGCGTCAACCTGCGCTTCGTGATCTTCAGCGCCCAATGGCGGCTGTACTTCGAGCCGCTGCCGCGCGCCCAGCGCCTGCTGATCGGCTACTTCGCGGCCGACCTCAACTACGTCGCCTTCCTCAAGCGCTTCCCCGACCTGAAGCCCGATCCGGAGAACCAGCTCCCGTACTTCTGGGGCGGCGTCGCCACCAACTGGTTCGCGTGGCAGATCCCGGCCATCGCCGGCATCCTGCTTGCCGACCGCATCCCGACGAACTGGGGCCTGGGCTTCGCCGGCGTGCTGGCCCTGCTGGGCCTGAGCTACTCGCTGCTCAAGGACCGCAACACCTGGGTCTCGGCGGCGGTGGCCAGTTGCGCGGCGGTCGCGGCCTACGCGCTGCCGCTGCGGCTCAACATCCTGGTCGCGATCGCGGCGGCGGTGGCCGTCGGGCTCCTGATGGAGAAGTGGCTGCCGCCATCGTCGCCGACCGGCTCCAGCTCGGGGAGGTCCGCATGAGCGTTTGGGAGGCGGCGCTCGGCATCCTCGGCATGGCGGTGATCACGATGATCACGCGCAGCTTCTTCATGATCCCGGAGCGCGAGATCCCGCTGCCGCAGTGGGTGCGCGACGGCTTGCGCTACGCGCCGCTGGCGGCGCTCGCGGCGGTGATCGTGCCCGAGATCGTGATGACGCAGGGCGAGCTGATCCACACCTGGAAGGACGCGCGGCTCTATGCAGCGGCGGTCGGCACGGCCTACTTCTTCTGGAAGCGCGGCATCCTCGGGACCATCGTCAGCGGCACCGCGGTGATGCTGGCGCTGCGCATCGGGCTCGGCTGGTAAGCTGCGGGCCGATTTGCCGGCTGTCCGGCGCCCCGCTTTCCAACTACTCGAAGCTCACTCCATGAACGTCCTGCGTTTTGCCGATCTGATCGCCGCCGGCAAGGTGGCCGACCAGCGCGTCTTCATCCGCGCCGACCTGAACGTGCCGCTCAACGACGCTGGCCAGATCACCGAGGACACCCGCGTCCGCGCCTCGATCCCCGCGATCGAGATGGCGCTGAAGGCGGGCGCCGCCGTGATGGTCACCTCGCACCTGGGCCGTCCGACCGAGGGCGAGTTCAAGCCCGAGGATTCGCTGGCGCCCGTCGCCAAGCGCATGGGCGAGCTGCTGGGCCGAGAGGTGCCGCTGGTCGCGAACTGGGTCGATGGTGTCGACGTCAAGCCGGGCCAGGTCGTGCTGCTCGAGAACTGCCGCGTCAACAAGGGCGAGAAGAAGAACAGCGAGGAGCTGTCGAAGAAGATGGGCGCGCTGTGCGACATCTTCGTGCACGACGCCTTCGGCACCGCGCATCGCGCGGAGGCCTCGACCTACGGCATCGCGCAGTTCGCGAAGATCGCCTGCGCCGGCCCGCTGCTGGCTGCCGAGATCGATGCCATCGGCAAGGCGCTGGCCAATCCGAAGCGTCCGCTGGTGGCGATCGTGGCAGGGTCGAAGGTCTCGACCAAGCTGACCATCCTGCAATCGCTGTCGAAGAATGTCGACGGCCTGATCGTCGGCGGCGGCATCGCCAACACCTTCCTGCTGGCCGCGGGTCTGAAGATCGGCAAGTCGCTGGCCGAGCCGAACCTGGTCGGTGAGGCCAAGGCCGTGATCGAGTCGATGAAGGCGCGCGGCGCCGCGGTGCCGGTCCCGGTGGACGTGGTGACGGCCAAGGCCTTTGCCGCCGATGCGCCGCCCACGGTGAAGGACGCGACCGATGTCGCCGACGACGACCTGATCCTCGACATTGGCCCGAAGACGGCAGCCTTGCTCGCCGAGCAGCTCAAGGCAGCTGGCACGATCGTGTGGAACGGTCCGGTCGGTGTGTTCGAGTTCGATGCCTTCGCCAACGGCACCGAGACGATCGCGCGCGCGATCGCGGCCTCGGATGCCTTCTCGATCGCTGGCGGCGGCGACACCCTGGCGGCCATCGCCAAGTACGGCATCGAGAAGGACGTCGGCTACATCTCCACCGGCGGCGGCGCCTTCCTGGAAGTGCTGGAAGGCAAGACCCTGCCGGCGTTCGAGATCCTGGCCAAGCGCGCGCAGGGTTGAGGCGGCGGGGCGGGCCCGACGACAAGGAAAGGGCGCTTCGGCGCCCTTTCGCTTTTCATGAGAGCGATCGCCTGTGACGCGGTCGACCGTGACGAGGGATCGCCGGTGCGCGCGAGGCGCCGCCGGTCTGGGAGAAACTGATGAACGAACAGACCGTGGCGGACCCGTCTCCGCCGACCTGGATCGTGGCCGGCGCCGCCGTGGCCGCGTCCGCATTTTTTCAGTTGCTGTTGCTGCTGCCCTGCGCCGTGGCGATGGCGATCCCGATCATGTTCTACGGTGCCAACAACACCGTCCTGATCTGGGGTGGTCTGGGCTTCGTGCTGTTGGCCTGGCTGGTGCAGCCTGACTGGCGGCTGTCGCTGCAGACGCTGCGCCGGGATCAGGCGCCGGCGCTGTATGCCAAGGTGGACGCCTTGACGGATGCGCTGCAGGCGCCGCGGGTCCATGAGATCGCGCTCGACGACTCGATCAACGCCGGCGCGCTGGAACGTCATCGCGGACTGCCGCTGCGACCGACCCGGCGGGTGCTGGTGCTCGGGTTGCCGCTGCTGCGCCTGCTGGACGAAGCGGCCGCGGAGGCCGTGATTGCCCATGAACTCGGGCACTTCTCGCGCCGCCACGGCCGGCTCGGGCATTGGGTCTACCGCACGCGCGCCGCGTGGTCGAGCTGGGCCCGGACCGAAAACCTGTCAATGGACGACGACGTCGAGTCGTCGAGCCCCTGGGAGCGCGCGGGTCGCAACTTCGCGGCGATGTTCCTGCCCTGGTTCCGCCGCGCCAGCGAGGCGCATTCCCGCCGCTGCGAGTTCGAGGCCGATGCGCTCGCCGCGCGGCTGGTCTCGCCGCAGGCGCTGGGCCGGGCGCTGCTGCTGATCGAGCGCGCCTCCGTCCGCCAGGCGCGAACCTTCGAAGACATGGTGCGCGAGCGTTTGGCGCTTGATGTCGAGCCCCCGGTCGATTGGGTGGAATGGGCGCCTCGAGCGCTGATGCGCGAACCGGCGACGGCGGCTGAAGTCGCGGAGCTGCTGCAACACCGGCAGCCGCGCGGCAGTCATCCGACCCATGCGGCGCGGTTGGAGGCGCTGGGCTGCGATCCGTCGGACCTGGACCTGACGCCGGCCGGTGCGCAAGAGAGCGCCGGCGCGCGCTGGTTGGGCGCGTCCTGGGAAGCGCAGTGCCGGGAGCATTCGCCCTGGGCGGGCGAGTCGCAGCGTCTGCGATGGACGATGGGGCATGCCGCCTTGGCAGGCACCGACCGGGCGCAATGGCCGATTCTGTCGGTCGAAGCGCCGCGACGCGACGCGGCGGCGCGCCGCTTGCGCCAGCGCCGGCTGTGGGAGGCGGGCGAGGCGCTGCAGAAGGGGCGGGTGCAATCGCACGCCCTGACCCCGTGGCAGCAGGATGCCCTGCGGCACGCATTGGCGGCGAATCCGCTCATCGGCCAGGCCTGGGCTTTCGAGGCCCCGCTGCCGGAGGCCGAAGGCGGCGGCACGATGTTGTGCTTGGTGATGCGGATCGACCCGGAAGGGCTGCGAGCCCGGCAACTGACCGAAGACGATGTGTTGGATCAGGTGCAGGCGACGGCGGATCTGCTGTGGCCCGCCGGACGCGAATGGGGCGCCAGGCTCAGCTACATGACCGAGGGGCTGCCGCCTGAATTGCAGGCACGCGTCGATGCAACGCCGCGGTTGAAGGGTTGAATGGCGTACTGCGTCGGCCGCTGGCCCTCACCCCTGCCCTCTCCCGCAAGCGGGAGAGGGAGTGAGAATGCACCGAGCTGACCGGACGATTTCTGATTCCCCGGACGACTACCGTCGGGCCGGACGGCTTCAGATTCCCAGGTAGGCCGGCAGCTTGCCGTCAGCCGGCTTGACCGCCGCGAAGCGGGCGGCCAGCTTGGACTGCAGCGCGACGGGCAGCGGTGCGAAGCCGGTGCCGCGCGTCAGGTCGTCGCCGTGCATGAAGCACCAGTAGAGGAAGCTCATCACCGGCGCCGCGCCGACGCTTGAAGCGGGTGTCGCGTCGATCAGGATGAAGCTGGTCATCGTGATGGGCCAGCTTTCCGCGCCGTCGCGGTCCATCAGCGAGGCCAGGTCGTCGCCCTTGCGGGACAGGTCGCTGTTGGCGATGGCCGACTTGAAGCCCGCCTCGCCTGCCGCGACCCATTGGCCGGCGGCGTTGCGCAGCCGCACGCCGTTGAGCTTGTCGCGTTGCACGCGGTCGTAGCTGACGTAAGCGATCGTGCCGGGTGCTGCCTTGAGCGCCTTGGCCATGCCGTCGTTGCCCTCGGCGGCTTCGACCTCGCCGGGCCATTTCGGCTGGGCGTTCGCGCCGACGTCCTTGGCGAACGCGGGCGACACCGCGCTCAGGTACTTCGTGTAGCCCTCGGTCGTCCCCGACTTGTCGGCCCGCACGATGCGCTTCACCGGCAGCGCCGGCAGCGCGACGCCAGGATTCAGCGCGGCGATGCGACCGTCGTTCCACTTCGCGACGCGGCCCATCATCAGTTCGGCGAGCAGGTCGCCGCTGAGCTGCAGACGGCCTTCGGGCACGCCCGGCAGGTTGACCACTGGCACGATGCCGCCCACCAGCATCGGGATCTGCACTAGCTTGCGCCTGGCCAGCTCGTCCGAGGTCAGCGGCGAGTCGCTGCCGCCGAAGGCCACGCCGCGCGCGGTGATCTGCTTGACCCCGTCGCCGGAGCCTGTCGGCTTGTAGCTCACGGCCTGGCCCTTGGCCTTCTCGTAGGCCGAGGCCCAACGGCCATAGACCAGCGACGGGAAGGAGGCGCCCGCGCCGGTGAGCGCCGCGGTCTGCGCGAACAGGGCGCGCGGCGCGCCGAGGGCCAGGGCCATCGGCAGCGCGGCGCCCAGGCGAAGCAGCGTGCGGCGATGCGGAGGCGTGGAGGTCGGAGAGGTCGGGAAGGCGGACACGGCGGGACTCGGAAGAGGTAGTCGACAGCGGCGCGCATTCTAAGGAGCGCGTTCCTCGCACGCCGTGCGGTATGGCCGGCTGGCGGCACTTGCGGGCGGATCCAGGGCGGATGTTCCAACTTGAGGGCAAATCCCGAGGCGCGTTTCATCGGCAGCATCGGCGATTGCCATCTTTGCATGGGAGTTAAAGCTGAATTCATCGCATCGCCGGAGCCGGAGGATTAAGCTTTGCGCCCCCCGGGCCTCGTTACCGGACGATTACGGAGGCGCCATGACGCGCCGCGAAGATCGCCGCCGGAAGGACACCGGGCCTCATTCATCGCGACGGAGATTTGCATGACCGACAAGAACGACGGCCTCGACCTGAGCCCGGCCGAGGCCGCACTGCGCGACGCGGCGCGGGACTACCACCGCTTCCCGACGCGCGGCAAGATCGCCGTCACCCCGACCAAGCCCCTGGCCAACCAGCGCGACCTGTCGCTGGCCTATTCGCCGGGCGTCGCCTATCCCTGCCTCGACATCGAGAAGGATCCGAGCCTGGCGGCGGACTTCACCTCGCGCGGCAACCTCGTCGGCGTGATCACCAACGGCACCGCCGTGCTCGGCCTGGGCGACATCGGCCCGTTGGCCGCCAAGCCGGTGATGGAAGGCAAGGGCTGCCTGTTCAAGAAGTTCGCCGGCATCGACGTCTTCGACATCGAGCTCGCCGAGCGCGATCCCGACAAGCTCGTCGAGATCATCGCGGCCATGGAGCCCACGCTGGGCGGCATCAACCTCGAGGACATCAAGGCGCCCGAGTGCTTCTACATCGAGAAGCAGCTCAGCGCGAGGATGAACATCCCCGTCTTCCACGACGACCAGCACGGCACCGCGATCATCTCGAGCTCGGCGCTGCTCAACGGCCTGGAGCTCGTGGGCAAGGACATCGGCGCGGTGAAGGTGGCGGTCTCGGGCGCTGGTGCCGCCGCCATCGCCTGCCTGGACGTGATGGTCGGCCTGGGCGTGAAGCGCGAGAACGTGTTCGTCGTCGACTCGAAGGGCGTGATCCAGAGCGAGCGCGCCGACGCCGGCAAGCTCGACGAATCCAAGCGCCGCTACTGCCAGATCACCCCGGCGCGCACGCTGGCCGACGTCGTCAAGGACGCGGACGTGTTCCTGGGCTGCTCGGCCGCCGGCGTGCTGACCGGCGAGATGGTCAAGACCATGGCGCGCCAGCCCATCATCCTGGCGCTGGCCAACCCGGAGCCGGAGATCCGTCCCGAGCTGGCGAAGGAAGCACGCCCCGATTGCATCGTCGCGACCGGCCGCTCGGACTATCCGAACCAGGTCAACAACGTCCTGTGCTTCCCCTACATCTTCCGCGGCGCGCTGGACTGCGGCGCGACCAAGATCACCGAGGCGATGAAGCTCGCCTGCGTGCGCGAGATCGCCGCGCTGGCCAAGGCCGAGACGCCGCCGGAAGTCGCCGCCGCCTACCCGGGGCAGGACCTGGCCTTCGGTCCCGACTACATCATCCCCAAGCCCTTCGACAGCCGGCTGATCCTGCGCATCGCGCCGGCGGTGGCCAAGGCGGCCGAGGAGTCCGGCGTCGCCACGCGTCCGATCCAGGACATGGCCGCCTACCGCGAGCAGCTGTCGCGCTTCGTCTACCAGACCGGCATGTTCATGCGGCCGGTCTTCGCCGAGGCGAAGGCCCATCCGGCGCGCGTCATCTACGCCGAGGGCGAGGATGAGCGCGTGCTGCGCGCCGTGCAGGTCGCGCTGGACGAAGGCCTGGCCAAGCCGACGCTGATCGGCCGCCCCGAGGTCATCGCGATGCGCCTGAAGCGCGCCGGGCTGCGCCTGAAGCTGGGCGAGGACGTGGCCGTCATCGACCCCGAGAACGACCATCGCTTCCGCCAGTACTGGGAGGCCTACCACCAGGCCATGGGCCGCAACGGCTTCACGCCGGAGATGGCCAAGTCCGCGGTGCGCCGCTCCAACACGACGATCGGCGCGCTGGCGATCCAGCTCGGCGATGCCGACGCGATGATCTGCGGCATGGTCGGCCGTTTCGACTCGCACCTGGAGCACGTGCAGAACCTGATCGGCTTGAAGCCCGAGGTCTCCAACTTCGCGACGATGAACGCGCTGATGCTGGAGCAGCGCACGCTGTTCATCGCCGACACCTTCGTCAACGAGGACCCGACGGCCGAGCAGCTCGCCGACATCGCCTGGCAGGCCGCCGAGGAGCTGCAGCGTTTCGGCCTGCCGCCAAAGGTGGCGTTCCTGTCTCACTCGATGTTCGGCAGCAGCAAGCGGGCCTCGGCGGTCAAGATGCGCAAGGCGCGCGACCTGTTCGCCGCCGCCTATCCGAACATCGAATGCGATGGCGAGATGCATGGCGACGCGGCCTTGTCGGAGGACGTCCGCAACAATTTCCTGCCGGAGTCGACGCTGTCGGGTTCGGCCAACCTGCTGGTGCTGCCGACGCTGGACGCCGCGAACATCCTGTTCAACGTGCTGAAGGTCGTCGGCGGGCAGGGCGTGACGGTCGGCCCGATCCTGCTGGGTGCCAAGCGTCCGGTGCACATCCTGACCCCGTCCGCGACGGTGCGCCGCATCGTCAACATGACGGCGCTGGCCGTGGCGGACGTCAAGGCGGCGAAAGGCTGAGACGTGCGGGAGGTGGCATGGCCACCCCCGGCGAGGAGGCTGAAGCGAGGGCGCGCACAGCGCGCTTCCATGACTGACTGGGCGCAGACTGTGTGAGCGCAGTGAGCCGGAGGCGAGCGGAGCGAGTTGGGCGCCCCTCGCGAGGGCCGAGTCGCCGGGGGTGGTCATGCCACCGGCGCTCGGTCCAACCGGGTTTTGCGACGTTGGAAACTGCGTCGTAACTCGTGGAAACTCTTCCGATGTCGTTCTGGCGGCTCATAATCGACCGCTGTAACTAAATTTCAGACAGAGACAAGACATGTCCCGTGCCACCAAGATCGTCGCCACCCTCGGTCCCGCGTCTTCTTCGCCGGAGGTGCTGGAGCGGATGATCCAGGCCGGCGTCGACGTGGTGCGGCTGAACTTCTCGCACGGCAAGGCGCAGGATCACATCGACCGGGCCCGCATGGTCCGCGAGGCGGCCGCCCGTGCCGGCAAGCAGGTGGCCATCATGGCCGACCTGCAGGGTCCGAAGATCCGTGTCGGCAAGTTCGAGAACGGCAAGATCGAGCTGATCAACGGCACGCCCTTCGTGCTCGATGCCGACCGCACCGAGCCGGGCAACGAGATGGTCGTGGGCCTGGACTACAAGGAGCTGCCGCGCGACGTGAAGCCGGGCGACACGCTGCTGCTCAACGACGGCCTGCTGGTGCTGACGGTCGAGTCGGTGCGCGGCTCGCAGGTGCACACGATCGTGAAGCAGGGCGGCGAACTGTCCAACAACAAGGGCATCAACAAGCAGGGCGGTGGCCTGACCGCGCCGGCGCTGACCGGCAAGGACATGGAGGACATCAAGACCGCGATGTCCTTCCAGTGCGAGTACCTGGCGGTGAGCTTCCCCAAGAACGCCACCGACATGGAGATGGCGCGCCAGCTGGCCAACGTCGCCGGCGAGCCGTACCGCCACAAGCCCGGGATGATCGCCAAGATCGAGCGCTATGAGGCGATCCCGCACCTGGAGGCGATCCTGAAGGCTTCCGACGGCATCATGGTCGCCCGCGGCGACCTGGCGGTGGAAGTCGGCAACGCCGCCGTGCCCGCGCTGCAGAAGCGCATGATCAAGATGGCGCTGGAGCTCGACAAGGTCTGCATCACCGCGACGCAGATGATGGAGTCGATGATCGTCAATCCGGTGCCGACACGCGCCGAGGTCTCCGACGTCGCCAACGCGGTGCTTGACGGCACCGACGCCGTGATGCTGAGCGCCGAGACGGCCGCCGGCCGCTTCCCGGTCGAGACCATCCAGCAGATGGCCGCGATCGCGCTGGAGGCCGAGAACGCCGAGTTCGTGACGCTGGACACCGACTTCGCGAACCGCCAGTTCGGCCGCATCGACCAGTCGATCGCGATGGGCGCGCTGTTCACCGCGCACCACCTGGGCTGCAAGGCGATCGTGGCGCTGACGGAGTCCGGCTCCACCGCGCTGTGGATGAGCCGCCACCGCATCCACGTGCCGATCTTCGCGCTGACCTCGCAGGTGCTGACGCAGCGCAAGATGGCGCTGTACCGCAACGTCACGCCGCTGCTGATGCCCAACTTCAACGATCGCGACGAGGCGCTCAAGGCCGCCGAGGACCTGCTGATCGAACGCGGCGTGCTGATGCCGGGCGACACCTACGCGATCACGTGCGGCGAGCCGATGGGTTATCCGGGCGGCACCAACATGCTGAAGGTCTGCCGCGTCGCCTGACGCGTCGTCGACGCTCCGGAGCGATCGCATGACATCGCTGCGCCGCCGCGATCTGCTGATCGTCGGCGCCGGAGCGGGCGCGGCGCTGACGTCCCGACCGGCGCTCGCGCAAGGCGAGGGGGCGGATGCCGCGCCCTGGCCCGTCGCGGATGGCCGGGCGCCGGTCCGGCTCGCCGTCAGCGAACAGACCCACAAGCCCTTCGTGCTGCCGCTGCTCAAGCAGATCGCCGACGCGGCCGACCTGCAGTGGGAACTGCTGTTCCTGCCCTGGCCGCGCGCGCTGCTGGGCGCCGAGCTCGGCCAGCACCTGGTCTTCGGGCTGTCGCGCAATCCGGCGCGCGACAAGCTGTTCGCCTACAGCCAGCCGGCCTTCGTCAGCCGCGGCTGGCTGGTCGTGCCCAAGACGCGGCCCATCCAGTTCGAACGGCTCGAGGACCTGCGCGGGCGCGCCCTGTGCGTGACGCGCGGCGCGACCTATGGCGCCGCGTTCGAGGAGGCCCGGCGTGCGCAGCTGTTCCGCGTCGAGAACGGCGGCAACGACCTGAGCGGCCGCGCGCGCATGCTGGCGGCGGGCCGCTGCGATGCGATGCTCGCGACCCATCGCGGCAGCGCCGCCGCGATGGAGCGCCGGCTGCGCGGACTGCGCAACGGCACGCAGTTCCAGGTGCTGCCCAAGCCGCTGGTGGAGGAGGGCATCGTCTTCGGCGCGGCCAAGGGCAGCGAGCCGGCGGCCCTGCTGCCGCGCCTGGACGACGCCATCCAGCGCAGCCGCGCGGTGACCCAGGCCTTGATCGACAGCGATCTCTGAGGCGGACGGTCAGGCGCTTCGCGCGGCCTGCACCAAGGCGGCGATGCGCGGCGTCATGTTCAGGGGCACCAGTTCCACGTCCTGGTGCGCGCGCGCGAAGACGCGGAAGAGCTCATCCGCGAATGCGTGCCCGACATCGGTGACGCCGGCGAAGTCCACCTCGGCCCGCTTGAACTGCGGCAGCCGCGCCGCGACCCGCCGCGCCTGCGCGCGCGAGTCCAGCATCTGCCCCGCGACGACCACCAGGTTCAGCATCACCCGGGTCTGGTCGAAGGCGATGCCGGTGCCGTCGACGCTCCACTGCTCGAGCACCTGCTCCAGCGTGCGGGTGCTCTCCAGCGACATCGCCATGTAGATCGAGCTGCCCTGGCGCGGCAGGCCCTTGCCGTCCTTCCACGCGTTGCCCTCCCAGGCGCGGCGCTGGAAGGCCTTGCCATTGGCGTGGATGTCGAACACGTCCGCCAGCTGCGAGCTGAAGAACAGCCCGCGCCCGGTGTGCGCTTGCGGCTGCGTCGTCAGCCGGCCCTTGCTGAGCTCCAGCATCGCGTGACGGGCGTCGGTCAGCTCGTAGGTGTCGCGGATCTTGTCGAAGACGCCGCAGCCGTCGTCCGACACCAGCAGCTGCGCATGGGTCGGCGTCTGGCGCAGCGACACGGTGACGCTGGTGCCGCCGCTGTGGTCGATGGCGTTGTTCACCAGCTCGGTGAAGCCATGCTGGACCATCCGCGCCACATGGCGGGGCAGGGCGAAATGGGGCGCGAAGTCGCGTTGCCAGACCACGTCCTCCATCAACCCGTGCAGCGTGTAGCTGCGCGCCACCTGGCGCAGCGCGCCGGGCCCGAAGACCGGGCGGCGCGCCGTGCCCGAGCGGGTCAGCCATTGCGCGTCGACCAGCCGGCGCAGCGCGGCCAGCGTGGCGCGGTGGCTGGCGCCGGTGCGTTCCTCGACGAAGGCGGGCAGGTCCAGCGAATGCTCGTTGGCGGCGGCGGTGATCCAGAGCGTCAGCTGATCGATCGCGAGACGGGTCATGAAATTCCTGATGGGAGCGGTCGCGCGGGCGGTCCTCGCCGCCGGGCGGCGGGGCAAGGCACGGCACTTGCTCCGACGGAGCCGGGACGCCCGGGCCACAGCCTACCGGCCGCCTCCGCTGACGCGCAAGCGCACAGACCCCTGTCCGGGGGGAGCGTCGGCACACGGCGTCCGGCTGGCGCCCGGCCTGCTGGTATGGCACCAGTTCGGGGGGAGCCCCAGGATCGTTACAGAGCCGGTCATGGGGGCTCGCTAGAATCCCGAACAGTTACGGCGCGGTTACGGCGAGGTGGACAAGAGGTTCGGCGCCCGCCCGCGGCCCCAGGATTTTTCACTATCTCGGAGAACTCTCATGGCACTCGTCTCGATGCGCCAGCTGCTGGATCACGCGGCCGAACAGGGCTACGGCATTCCAGCGTTCAACGTCAACAACCTGGAGCAGGTGCAGGCCGTGATGGCCGCGGCCGACGAGGTCGGCGCGCCGGTGATCCTGCAGGCCAGCGCCGGCGCCCGGAAGTACGCCGGCGAGCCCTTCATCAAGCACCTGATCCAGGCCGCGGTCGAGGCCTACCCGCACATCCCGCTGGTGATGCACCAGGACCACGGCACCAGCCCCAAGGTCTGCGAGGGCGCGATCAACCTGGGCTTCGGCTCGGTGATGATGGACGGCTCGCTGATGGATGACGGCAAGACGCCGGCCAGCTTCGACTACAACGTGGACGTGACCCGCCGTGTCGTGCAGATGGCGCACAAGGTCGGCGTGACGGTCGAGGGCGAACTGGGCTGCCTGGGCAACCTGGAGACCGGCGACGCGGGCGAGGAAGACGGCATCGGCGCCGACGTCAAGCTGGACCACAGCCAGATGCTGACCGATCCGGAAGAGGCCGCGACCTTCGTCAAGGCCACGCAGCTGGACGCGCTGGCCATCGCCATCGGCACCAGCCACGGCGCCTACAAGTTCTCGCGCAAGCCCACCGGCGACATCCTGGCGATCTCGCGGGTCAAGGAGATCCACAAGCGCATCCCCAACACCCATCTGGTGATGCACGGCTCGTCGAGCGTGCCGCAGGAACTGCTGGCGATCATCAACCAGTACGGCGGCAAGATGAAGGAGACCTTCGGCGTGCCGGTCGAGGAGATCCAGGAAGCGATCAAGCACGGCGTGCGCAAGATCAACATCGATACCGACATCCGTCTGGCGATGACCGGCGCGGTGCGCAAGTTCCTGTTCGAGAACCCGGACAAGTTCGACGCCCGCGAATGGCTGAAGCCGGCGCGCGAAGCCGCCAAGCTGGTCTGCAAGGCGCGTTACCTGGAGTTCGGCTGCGAAGGCCAGGCGGCGAAGATCAAGCCGCGCTCGCTGGTCGAGGTCGCGGCCGCGTACGAACGCGGCGAACTGGCGCAAGTCGTCCAGTAATCGGAACCGGACCGGCCTCGCGCCGGTCCTTTCACATCGGGGCCCGGATGGCGCACGCTTTCACCTACGGCACGCTGATGTGGGCGGACATCATGGCCCGCGTCTGCGGCGCCGACGCCGAGCCGTTCACGCCACCGGTCGCGGCGACGCTGGCCGATCACGCACGGCATCCGGTGCGCGGTCACGACTACCCGGCGATGGTGCCGGCGATGGGCCACCAGGTCGTGGGCCGGCTCTACCTCGATGTACCCGAGGCGGCCTGGCCGCGCCTGGACCGCTTCGAAGGCGACGAGTACGAGCGCCACGAGGTGCTGGTCACGCTGTCCGATGGCAGCTGGCGGCGGGCCTGGACCTATCTCTTCCGCGCGGACCTCGCGGCGCGCCTGGATGCGGGCGACTGGGACGAGGCGCGCTTCGAGCGCGAAGGGAAGGCGCGCTTCGTGTCGCGCTACGTCGGCTTCGACGCGCTCTGACCCCTCTGCAGGGGGCGGACGGCGGCGTTCGAACGGGGGCCTCCTCAGAGGGGTTTCGTGTGCCGAGCCTAGAATCCCGGCTTTGCCGTTCCGCTCGATCGCTCACCCATGACCGCCGCCCTGCACACCTCGTCGATCACCTCCCTTCCCCTCATCGCGCGCGGCAAGGTGCGCGAGAACTACGCGGTCGGCGAGGACCGCATCCTGATGATCGCGTCGGACCGCATCTCGGCCTTCGACGTCATCATGAGCGAGCCGATCCCGGGCAAGGGCGCGCTGCTGACGAAGATGGCGCTGTTCTGGTTCGACAAGCTGGACGGCATCGTCCCCAACCACCTGACCGGCGACGATCCGCTGTCGGTGGTGACCGACGCCGAGAAGGACCAGGTCCGCGATCGCGCGATGCTGGTCAAGCGCCTGAAGCCGCTGCCGATCGAGGCGGTGGTGCGCGGCTACCTGGCCGGCAGCGGCTGGTCCGAGTACAAGGCCAGCGGCAAGGTCTGCGGCGTCGAGCTGCCCGCCGGGCTGCAGAACGCGAGCAAGCTGCCGCAGCCCATCTTCACGCCCGCCACCAAGGCCGAGATGGGCGACCACGACGAGAACATCGACTTCGAGCGCTGCGCGCAGATCATCGGCCGCGAGATGGCCGAGCGCGTGCGCGACATCGCCATCCAGCTGTACCAGCGCGCCGCGGACATCGCGCTGGCCAAGGGCATCATCATCGCGGACACCAAGTTCGAGTTCGGCCTGGACGCCGACGGCACGCTGACGCTGATGGACGAGGTGCTGACGCCCGACTCCTCGCGCTACTGGCCGGCGGAGAGCTACGCGGTGGGCAGCAATCCGCCGAGCTACGACAAGCAGTTCCTGCGCGACTGGCTGGAGCAGGCGACGGTGGACGGCCAGCCCTGGGGCAAGGTCGCGCCGCCGCCGGCGCTGCCGCAAGACGTGATCGCCAACACGTCCGCGAAGTACCAGGAAGCGCTGGACCGGCTGACACGCTGAGGCCGGCATGCAGGACGCCACCGCCTCCACATCGACCGCCGCCGCGGCGGCGTCCGCGGCCACGCCCGCGGCCCAGCCGCAGGTGATCAAGTCGCGGCTGCTGAAGCAGCTGGAGAAGGACATCGCCGCGGCGACCTCGCCGATGGCGGGGGCCGCCGCGCGGGCCAAGCGCGCGATGCTGCTGGCGCGCCATGGCGCGGTGACCGAGGCGCGCGAGGCGCTGACGGCGTTGCACCAGCTCTCCTTCCAGCATCCGCATCCGGAGATCGGTGCCTGGCTGCACATGGCCGAAGGGCTGATGAGCTACTACAACGGCTTCGTCGCGCAGCAGGCCTGGGACCGCATCCAGCGCGCGCATGCGATCGCCGGGACCTCGCCCGCGCTGGTGGAGGTGCGCGTGCTGGCGTCGGCCTGGCTGGCGCAGTTGGCCTTCATCCGGCACGACCCGGCGGCGCTGGTGGAACACGCGAAGCGCTGCCTCGACGAGGCGCTGCCCGCGCACAACGTGGCGATGGCGCGGGTCGCGATGGCGATGGGCGTGGGTTGGCACTACGCCGGCGACATCGAGGCCGCGCAGCGCTGGTACATCCGAGCGCGTCGCCACGCGGCGGTCGAGGGCGACGACGCGTCGCTGTCGGCGCTGATGTTCAACATGGCCGGCATGCGGGCGTCGCAGCTGCGGCGCGAGAGCCTGTCGGGCCAGGCGCCGCGCGGTCCGGAGTTGCTGTTGACGGTGGACTCGATGCACCATTTCGACGAGGCCGTCGGCGCGCAGATGATGGCGGACCTGACGCCGGTGCTGCGCGCGCAGGTGCTGACGATGCAGGGCGGCTACGACGAGGCGCGGCGCCTGTACGAGGAGCACCTGCCGCAGGCGATGTCGCTCGGGCTGGAGCGCCTGGGCAGCAGCCTGTTGTCGGACCTGGCCTGGTGCCGGGCCAACCTTGGCCAGCACGAGCATGCGCTGCACCAGGCGCGCGAGGCCGAGATCGAACTCGATCCCGATTGCGAGCTCGACGACCGCGCCATCACGCACAGCCGGCTGGCGCAGACCTTCCGGCTGCTCGGCGAAACGGCCGACGCGGACCGTCATCAGGCGCTGGCTGACGAGGCTTGGCGCCAGTTCGCTGAACAGCAGCAGCAGTGGCGCGACCTGCTGGCGGGCAGCGCGCTGCAGGCCTGACGCTGGTCCGCGCCGTCGTACTGCCGCCGCCGCTGGCCCTCACCCCCGCCCTCTCCCGCAAGCGGGAGAGGGAGTGAGAATGCACCGAGCCATTCGGGGCAGGAGTACTGGGGTGGCTCCCTCTCCCGCAAGCGGGAGAGGGAGTGAGAATGCACCGAGCCATTCGGG
>Ga0065165_1001729_pt1 | contig 21835 bp, 19 predicted proteins | sample AraplaMF_Cvi_mMF_FD_63813 | JGI IMG/M metagenome (GOLD analysis project Ga0065165, IMG submission 63813) | Arabidopsis root microbial communities from the University of North Carolina, USA - plate scrape MF_Cvi_mMF (version 2) (version 3) | ecosystem: Host-associated > Plants > Roots >... | reverse complement strand
AGGATGTTGTGAAGATGCTTGCGGACGCGTGTCGTGAAGCGGGGATCAAGTTATTCTTTTATCATTCGCAACTGGACTGGCATCACCCGGACTATTTTCCGCGCGGGCGAACCGGCGGTGATTTTACGGGCCGTGCTGCCCGCGGGAACTGGTATACTTACCTAGATTATATGGATGCGCAGCTTACGGAGCTGCTTACGAATTATGGGGAGATCGGTGGGATATGGTTCGATGGTATGTGGGACAAGAAGGATGAGGACTGGCGCCTGGGTAAGACTTACAAACTTATTCACGATTTACAGCCCGGAGCATTGATCGGCAGTAACCACCATGTAGCGCCCTATGCCGGCGAGGATTTTCAGATGTTCGAGAAGGATCTTCCGGGACATAACACAACGGGATTTTCTCCGGAACAGAAGATCGGTGATTTGCCCAAGGAGACCTGTGAGACGATAAACCGCTCGTGGGGTTTTGATTTAAAGGATGACAGTCATAAGGGTCAGAAAGAGCTTATTCAATATCTGGTAAAGGCGGCCGGTTATGATGCAAATTTTTTATTGAATGTAGGGCCGATGCCGAACGGACGCATACAACCGGAGCATACGGCACTATTGAAAGGCATGGGTGAGTGGCTTTCAGTATATGGCGAAACGATTTATGGTACGCGTGGTGGCCCGCTGACCGCGCGCGATTGGGGTGTTACCACTCAAAAGGGTAATACGGTTTATGTTCATATTCTGAACTGGCCGGACGAGTCGCTGACTATACCGTCGTGGGGCAAGCGGATAAAGTCCGCTCGTCTCTATAAAGACAAGTCGACGATCACGTTTACGGAAAATGCATATGGGATCACGTTACGGATACCACGCGATAAGTATGACGCCATGGATACAGTGATAGCGGTTGAACTTCGTTAACCGGCGCTCCTACCCTACCCTATTCCGTCTATTCGCCGAGGTTTATCAATGTATGGTGGTAGGCCACCATGTGTTACCGAAGGGATCGATGAAGGCGGCGGTACGGCCATGTTCCTGATCTTGCGGTTTACGTATGGGGCTTGCGCCGAGCGCGAGTGCGCGGGTAAAGGTTTCGTCGGCGTTGGGTACGTACACGAACATGTTGGCACACGCGGCTTTATGGTCTTCGCCAGCGCTTGCCAACATGATGCGTGCGTTACCGATGTATACTTCGGCGTGAAGGATATCGTTATCGTCGGGGCTGGGAATTCTGACCAGCTCTTTGGCCTGGAACACTTCTTTAAGAAACCGTATGCATTGTACGGCGTCTGTTACGATGAGGCAGGGTACTACGGTTTGCCGCGTTTCAACTCCATTTACAGACGGCAATACTAGAGGAAGGCTTTCAGTGATGTTCATGCAGGCTTTCTCGGTGAAGTGTTAGGTGATGTGTTTGTTTATCGGGCCGGACGGGTTACTTCTTCGGTGTTAATGGGATCGCTTACTTTATCTGTATTGATCCAATTCAGCAACAGGAATGTTGTGAAGAGTCCTGAGAAAACACCTTCTATCATGACCATTGCCGCGGCGATGTATTCATTGAGATACGCGCCCATAGGCTCGTTTGCAATAACAGACCTCATAAAGTTACCGTCTATTTTGAGATAGAGAAAGAGGAATACCGCAAATGTCGACGAGCCAATGGTTGAAGCGGCAACGCCGGTAGCCATTGCTCTAAAATAATTCAGGTGTCCCTCATGCGTTCTGGTAAATTGCTTCAATGCATAGTACACTCCAAAGAACATGATGACGAGGTTGAGTAAGCGTAGCTCTATTACATGAATCAGCCCGAGGGCATACATCAGAAAGAAGTATACTATTAATCCTATGGCTATGAGTGTGCCGTAGATTTCAGGGATACGATCGCGTCTATTCCAGATATTCATGGCGTAATAATTTAAGTTTATGCAAAGGTTATAAAACCTCCCGGCGACCGCCAGGAGGTTGTTGTGCAATTAAAATTGTTATGCCAGGGAAAGATCTAACGGTGTGGCATGTTCACCTCATCTGTAGTAACCCAATTGAGTAAAATAAAGGTTACCAGGAGACCTGAGAAGAATCCTTCAAGAGCCACGATAAAGCTCGCCATGTATGCGTTGAGATACCGCCCCATCGGTTCGTTTTCGATTACGGACTGCATGAGGCTTGCGTCGGCTTTCATGTACATAAAAAGGAACGCTCCGAACAATACTGAAGCGACAGCCGATGTGGCAACACCGGTAATCAAGCCTCTAAAGTAATTGAGGCTTTCAGCATGTGTTTCTTTAAACTTACGTAATGCGGCATGTACGCCAATGGTAAGAATGAGGAGGTTTACGAGTCGAAGTTCGACGTGATGCGCGAGACCAACGAGTTTCATGATGATGAAGTAGGCGATTAGTGCAGCGGCAATTCGAACACCATAGTTTTCAGGTATCCGATCAGGGCCAGATAGAATGCTCATAGGATTCAGGGTTATGGTTACGTATGATATTGAATTTACCTTTTTTAAGGGCGAGTCACAAACGTTTATTGTTTTAAAGTATTGAAATGCTAATACGGTGTTTGAAACGAGGTTTCGGGCAGTGCAGCGATAGGATGGGTTGGGGTTTGTTTTTTATCTTCGTCATAAAACAAACCCTAAATCTAAAAAAGATGAAAGCTCTTAAGGTGATTGGCATTATTGTGCTGAGCATTGTTGTGCTGGCACTTATTGTTGCGCTTGTACAACCGGACCATGGTCATATTGAAAGGACTATCATTATTAATGCGCCGGTGTCGAAGGTATACAATACGTTAAACAGTTATCAGGATTTCCGGCAGTGGTCACCGTGGTCAAAGATGGATCCGGAGACGCTGTATCGTTTTGAGGGTCCTACTTCGGGCGTTGGCGCCAAGATGTTGTGGGATGGGAAGAAAACCGGTAAAGGTTCGCAATGGATTATGGAAAGTATTGTGAATAAGCGTATCCGTAACGGCTTGCAGTTCGAGGGATATGAAAGTAAGTCATACGCGGAGTTTATCCTGGAACCCCAAGGCGACAATACTACAAAGGTTACGTGGACGTACGATGGCGCGAACGATGGGTTGGTGGGCAAGGCTTTCTGGGTGATGATGCGTGGTATGCTGGATGGCCAGTACGAGGAAGGACTGGAGAATTTAAAGCGCTTTCAAGAGTTATAAGTTATCGGCTATGTACCGCCAATTGTGTTCGCTTGGTAGTGCTTCCTGGCAAGTGGTTGAGAATTTTGTATTTTGGGGCTTTGAATCGTGTTATGACATTAAATGATTTTATAGCCAGTCTGAATTCAACACAACCTCCAGCAGGAAGCACTGCTGTGCTTGACGCCCTATGGTATGATGGGAAGGGTGATTGGGATAAGGCCCATATGATTGCACAGGATATTGAAACTGATGAGGGTTCACTAATCCATGCATACCTACACCGGAAGGAAGGCGATACGGCAAATGCTTCGTACTGGTATCATCGCGCCGGTCGCCGCATGCCGAAGGAGACGCTTGACCAGGAATGGGAAGCGCTTGTTCAGGAGTTTCTGGCGTGAAGCTCTATCTGGGCACTATAGAATTTTAAAACACATTCGAATGCCCAGTACGGGGCGGATTTCTACACGGCTCTTTTCGCTGGGTGTAAATATGTAATCGCGTTGTGCCCCGAGCAGGTTATAATTGCCCGATGGCATACCTACGTTTGTATAGCGTATATCGCGCACTGCGAGCCCCCCGTTTATATCGAAGAAAAAAGTACGGTTTCCACGTCCCGGGTAAAGCAGCATACCAAATTTGAGACCTCCGCCGCTTTGCTCCGCTCTTACTTTGTATTGTATGTACTGATAATACGCGTATTGGCCACTGCCGCCGCTGCCGGCGCCGTAATGTCCGATAACTCTATTACGATCAAACATTATGTTATGGTAGTATCCTTCGGCTGCCAGGTAGAACGGCACCCGCGGTGTGAACTCCAGGTATTGGCGCAGTTCGCCGATGAAACGATGTCCGCGTTTGTTAGCGTATTCTTCATTATCGTTTATGCCAAATACCCACCCTACTTCGTACTGCATGGTTGTTTTACGATACACTCTGTGTTCGAGTCCCACCTGCACGGAGGGGAAAAAGTGGATAAGGTTGAGGGTACTGTGCTTTACGGCAAGCTTAGGAATGTAGTATCCGGCGTCGTATTTCATTACGTACTGCGCGTGTGCGCCATGGGTATGAAGCATGGTGAGCACCACGACCGCGAATGAAATCCATTTTAATTTTGACATTACCATCCGACAGATGTTTTACAAATTAATCGATGCTGATATGGCTTAGTTGTTTCAGTTCGCCCAGCGGCGTATAGGCATACTGGGTTACGCCGTCGCTTCCGGTAAGTATGATGGTGTCGGTATTGACTATGATGTCGTACGCATGGATTTCGAAATACGTGGTTATCAACGCGGGTTGTCGTGGGTTGGCGATATCGAATATTTTCAAGCCTTCATTGCCTTCGCATATAAACAACAAATTATTCTTAACGCCAAGACCGTATGGGTTAGCGAGTGTTTGCTTGCTTAACGATACTGGTTTTTCGGGGTCTTTTACATTCAGTATTTCGACAGCATTGAGGCCAAAGTTTCGGCAGTTGTTAACGCGGTAGGTTATGAATGCGAGGGTATCCTGTACTACTACGGGATCGCAGGCGAGGACATGGGGGAATATTGATTTATACGTTGGTTTATCAGGATCTGTAATGTCGAATATTCTCATGGCATCCTGCGCGCCTATATAGAGGTAGCTGTCTTTGATGAAGATGGTTTCGATGTTGACGCTAATGTGGCTGTTCGTTATCTTCTCTAATGCGCCGTTTGTGGTGAACCGGTATACGTTGAGTGATTGCTCGTCAACGGCATACAGGTGTGTTGCCGACAGTGCAAAGCGGGCCAGTGATCCTGCTTTGCCGGTACCTTCAAGCTGGAGGGAATTGCCGGAGTCGTCGCACGCCAGTGCGCAGAGTAACAGTATTACGCTATAGAATTTCAGTTTCATATTACTGGTAGCATTTAGGGTCTAACAGTGCTGCTCTTTCCCAACTTACCACGGTGCCTTTTGTCGGGTCGACGCATTCGAAGTATGTATCGCTGACCGGCGGCAACTGGACAGCCCAGTACGGTTGGGTTTGGCGACTTAATTCTTTTATATTGTTTACGTCAGTGATATCGAGCGCCACGAGATCGGTGAGGTTATTGACGTAGAGTATATTTCCTTTTGTCGCAACATCGGTATTGCCGGTAATTGTGAGAAAGCCCATTGCAACGGGTCGGGAAGGATCCTGATTATCGTATATGTGTACGCCAATACCCTGTTCGTTGATGAACAGGTAACGGCCGATGGTATAAATTTTCCCTGGGTTTTGAAGTTTACGTGGTGCCTCCAGTTTTATGTCTGCGGCCAGCGCGTTAGCTGACGCATAGACGGGTTTGTACCCTTCTACCTGTTCTATGGGGAAACCTGGGCCTTCCTGATCGTCGTAGCAAGCTATTAGCGTTAACCACAGGATAACAAAAACATAATATTTTGTCATACGGTATATGTTTGGAATACTTAGAGATGTTCGGGAAATGTTTCCGGGCGACGTCGCAACCGCGTGCCTATCCAAATAGACACGAGGGCGCTGGGAAAGGTTGTATTGGTCGTTAAAATTTACTAAACGGTTGGATTTGCGGCATGCGGGATGTTTGATTTTCGGGGAATTCAGTTTTTGATTTACTTTGCACAGAATACTATTACCACTACCGCTATCAAAACGCTGCTTAAATTATCGCTTTTCTTTTACGTCCTGCTGCTTTGCGCTGTATGGCTTTTTGCTTTTGAGTTTACGGGCTGCACCAAAGGGAGTCTTTGGTGTACGGTTGTATACTGGACTACGGAGTCTGCGGGGCGAACGGGCACTATTATTATTCTGTTGCTCGCCGCGATTCTGTATGCGGGTTATGCTACAACGTGGCTTAGTCGGCTCCGTACTTTCTTCAGTGTTTTTGCTGTGCTCGGTATTGTACTTTGGGTGTTTGCATTTTTAAATGAGCAGGTGCTGAAACCTGCTATCGGCAGATTCAGGCCCAGCCATACGTATATTATCGATAAAACGAAATCGACGGCGAAGTTGGATTCGCTCTATAGCCTGTCCGAGGCTGATCGTCGTACGTTTTTTCGCGAGATCATTACCGGTGATACGGTTTCTTTTAAGGAGATCGATACGTTGATCCTCGATCATTGGGTTGCCGAAGCCGGGTATTCGTTTCCGTCGGGCCATTCGTTCAATGCCTTTTTGCTGGGTACGTTTCTGGCTTTCGGTTTATTTCATACCCGCCTACGCTGGCTTGCCTGTATACCGTTAGCGTGGGCTGCATGCGTGGCGCTTTCGCGTGTTGCTATCGGCGCGCATAGCGCACTGGATGTTAGTATCGGTGCGGCTATTGGCATTGTTGTGGGGTATGCGCTTTTGCAGGTACCGGCTATTCAACGGCTGCTTGCACCGCATGTTTATCGTGCGGACTGATACGGCGCAGACCGAATAGCTGATGCTGTGTGTCTACGACCAGGACGCTGTTTAGGAAAAGTTTGTTTCCAATCATCCCGCCCATGCCGGATAGACGCATGAATACATTTTGTATGATGCCAGTGCCTTCAATGCGTGTTACGTTTTGCAACGGGTAAGCTATTGAAGCTATGATTATGGTATGGTCTGTTGGCGCCGTGAACGCGGTGAGTTTGTTGCTCCACGAGTTAACTGTGTATTGTTGAAATGGTTTGTCTTTGTTTGCAAGGCTGTTCCATTTGCTTTCGTTGGTAAGTAATTCAAACGCGCTTGACCCGGTGTCGAAGAAGACGTTTACGGATTCGTTCGCCAGTGTTGCCGGGAGAAGTATTTTTCGTTCTTTCCATTGAAAAGGTTCTGTCGCTATGGCCTTCAGTGTATCGGGCATCTTCTTTGTGATGGCGAGTGTTTTTGCGGGATAGTTTATGGTGAGTATATGGTTATCGATAAGGTCTGACCCGATGGTTCCAATGATGATTTGTGCGGTTGTATCTGTCCAGTCTATGCCCGATTGTTCGTACTGATTCACCGGGATAGAGGAAGCGGCTACGGACATGCTGCCGATGTTAAACTCTACGTCGGCAAGGCCGTTGCGGCCGTTATGCTGCTCTATGGGAGGAATGGGGTACCGGCTTTGTATGGCTCTGAGTTTATTGCCATAGAATACTGAGTAGGGAGAACCGAGGTCGAATTGCATGTAGAAGGTATGTGGGCAACCGCTCAGGGTTATGGGTACCACTATGGCCGCGTGCGGGTTTAGTTCGTTTCCGAGGCTATCGGCTATCCAACGAAACGGGATGGTGTGATTGTCGCCCACGGGTGCAAGTGTTACGGGCGGGGCCGTGAATTGTTTTCTGAAATAAAAATAGGCTCCGATGTTACCGGCTACGAAAAGAAGTGTGATTACAAGGAGAATACGTTTAACGATTTTCATGGTTCTGTGTTCGGGTTTCCTGGCGGAAAGTTAGAACACCAGAAGCCCGGACGGTACGTCATTACGGCGACATTGCTATGACATTCTGTGTAAACGCTATCGGGAAGGCGGTTTTTGTTTCCGGAGGCACTGGAAGGATAAGGCCCTTGTTGCTGTTTTAATGCAACAAGGGGCCTTGCTACGTTTGTATTAGTTGCGTGTTATGATTACGCGGATGACCTGTGCGGTAGGTGCTCCTGATACTTTGAGGAAGTATGCGCCACCGGAAAGACCGCTTACATCGAGTGTTGTTTCGATGCCTTGTGTTTGTTTGGTGATTTTAACTTCGCCGTGCGAGTCGGTAAGTACCAATGTTGCGGGTGCTTCCGAATTGGTTTTTACGGTGATTCGCTCCTGTGCCGGGTTGGGGTATGCCGACAGTTCAATGATGGCGATGTCGTTGGCCACGGAGGTTACGGTGCCTGCCGTTCCTGATTCGTATGCGCCGATATCGATCCGGTTGTTTACGATACGCGTCTGGCCGTCGCGATCAGTTTCGCCTACCAGAAGTACGGTGGCGGGATCGCCGGCGTCTTTGCAAGGGCTTGTTGCCGTGAGGTGCAGGTCTGGCGACGTTGTGGACGCATTTACAAAACCTGCCGATGCGTAGATGGAGTTCTTATCCTGGCCGGTACCGGATTGATATTTTGCAAATTCGGTGTATTCGCCTTTGCCCGGCCATGTGAGGTAGATGTTTTTGATTCCGCCTTTGGGGGCAAAGTACACATTGTAGTTGAAGGTGTTGCCGGTTTGCCGGGCTGTGAATTCGCCGTCGAATGTGAATAGGGTGTTGTCGTTTACCAATGCGTTTGCGTAGATGATGTTATTGCGGAAGGTGCAATTGGAAGCTTTGGTGAAGTAGATCTCCCCTGAGTAGTTTCGTTTTGTGTCATTGTTGAAGAGCGTGTTGTTTCTGAAGAGGCAGTTGTCTACCTGTCCATTATTACCGGAATCATATCCACCGACGGTGATACCGGCGTCCTGGTTGTTGTATATAACGTTGTCTATTACGGTAATGCGTTCTGTTCTTCCGGGCTTCTCTGCTCCGACATCTATGCCATAGCCGTTTTCATAGCAGGTGTTTCGCTGGATGATGACGTCGTACGAACCGTCGGCGTAGATACCGCCGCTGGTAGCGTATAGGGCAACGTTGCGGTAGCAGGTGTTGTTTATGATGAGGCCGTTGCGCGCGTGGTCGAGTTCGGGCACTTTGCATTCGCCGTAGTTTCCGCCGGCGTAGATGCCGATGTTGATGTTGTCGTGAACGCGGTTGTTGCTTATGGTGAAGCCGTCGACGTTACCATCGATAGAGATGACTTCGCTAAAGCCGGGGATGTTGTCTACGAATTCGGAGCTATCAATTACGAGGTCTGTGATGGCCCGTGCCGCGATGTTGCCTCTGCCGTATACGATGAATGGCTGTGCATTGTCATTTTCTCCCGGCTCTTTGGTTTTACTGACGTTCCAGTTGATTTTGGTTATTGTGATTTTTTTAAAGTGCAGCGACTTTGCCGTTCCGGTGTCTGTACATTCTATGAGTATGCCTTTTGCATTGTTCTTCGTAAGATTCTGGATGGTGATGTTCTCGAAGTTGAGGTAGCTTTTGTCTTTGATGGTCAGCAATGTGGTGCCTTTGGTTCCGTCACCATCGAGGATGGCTTTTTCGCCGGGATAGCCCTTAAATGTAATTGGCTGTCCTGCTGTGCCACTAACATTGACAGTGACGTTTTCTTTATAGGTACCGCCGCGTATGAACACGGTACTGTTTGGAGTGTTGGCACTGTTGGCGGCCTTTTGAATGGTTTTCCACGGTGTGGCAGCGGAAAGCCCGTTGTTTTTGGTATCGTCGCCGTTTGTAGCAACGTAATAGGTTGTTTGTGCATACGCTTTGAAGCATAGCGCGTGAAGCATGAATAACAAAAACAACTGTCGTGTTTTGATAAACGTTTTTACTTGCATATAGTATACATTATGGTTTAACGAAACGTGGTTACAACGGTTTGGATAACGCATCAACGGCGGGGGCAGCGTTTCTGGCTGAATAGCTTATCTGAACCGATTCGGGGGCTAAAGCAATGGTAAAACCTCAGATTCCTGAAGCGGTGATCTTTGAAGATTTTAGTTTTATCGGTAAGCCTACGGTTTCCGGAGTTGAAAATAGGTTTATAGAAATGAACTCGTGTTTATATAACCACGTGTTTAAACATGTGGCGTGTAGCGTAAGGGCTGAATGCGGCGCGTTGTATGGATGATGATTGCAACGTTGATTATTTTCATACCGATAGCGGCCGCAATTATCCAGGGGCCAGGGATGATGTTTGTGTATTTGGCAAGAAGAATTTGTGTAAGGGTTATCAGCAGCAGTACGACCGCCGTTGCGGCCGTCCAGAGGATTTGTGTGGTGATTATACTTTTACCTATGGTGTAGACGTTTTTGTTTGTCTTGTTTTTATTCCAAAGTATCAGCGGCACGATGATGTTGGCGAACGGTATTACTAACCCCGCAAGGGCTGACAGGCTGATGAGTTGCGGCAAGAATGTTTGGTCTGGTTGTTCGAGTACATCTGGCCCGTTGACTTCGAGCGGCTCGCCGGTATGTGGTGTTACCAGTTCTTCCAATGGAATGTTTAATGCCTGGGCGATTGCTTTACGCGTGTAGCCTCGCGGAACGGTCTGAGCCTTTTCGATGCGTTGTATGGTACGTAATGTTACGCCAGAACGGTCGGCAAGTTCTTCCTGCGTAAGGGCCTGGCGTTTGCGCGCATCGATTATTTTTTCAGCGGGTGTCATACCTCTACTTTTTTGCTGTATGACGAAGGTAACGCTTTTTCGGTTATGGTTTCTGCTATTCGGAGCGCAACGAGTCGGCGGGGTTTGTTAAGGCGGCACGGATGGCATGGTAGCTTACGGTGACGAGCGCAATGAGTATGGCGCCTATTGCCGCAGCGGCAAAAAGCCATGCATTGATGCCTACACGGAACGCAAAGTCCTGTAGCCATTGATCTGCGAGGATATACGAAACCGGCGCGGCGATAAGGAAGGCTATGAGAACGAGTTTTATAAAATCTTTGGAAAGCATGACTACGATGGTGTTTACGGTAGCCCCAAGCACTTTACGGATACCGATTTCGCGAGTTCGCTGTGTTGCTGTGTATGATGCCAGTCCGAATAAGCCGAGGCATGACAGGATGATGGCAATGGTTGTTGCTGTAGAGAGAAGCTTTGATATACGTTGTTCGGTTTTATAGAAGTTCGCAATGGTCTCGTCCAGAAAGCTATAGCTGAATTTATCGTCCGGATAGAGTTCATTCCATACTTCTTCTACGGATGCGAGTGCCTGGCTGAGGGCTGTTGTTTGTGCTTTAAATTTAATACTTACCATGCCCATTGGATCTTTATCGCTGGATATACCGATGGGCTGAAAGCCTTCGCGTAGGGACTGTGTATGAAAATCTTTCACGACGCCAACAATTGGATACCGGGCACTGTCTATTTCCATTTCAAGGCCGATGACGTTTTTAGGGTCCTGGAAGCCGAGCATTTTCATATAGGTTTCGTTGATTACGAATTCGCGGGTTGTATCGGAATCTATGATGTTGCGACCGGCGAGTACTTTGAATCCGTAGAATGGGATGAAGTTTGCATCGCCAAACTTGCGGTATACGTTTGTTTCAACGATCTCTTTGCCATTGTCGACTTTGAATATCGATGAGTTATAACTATCGTCTGACGGCGGGGCCATACACCGGGTGATATCCTGTACCGCGGTTAGCTGCCGGAGTTTATTATAGAATATCGCGACATCGACGTTGGATGTCCAGGGTGGTCTTATGGTTACCACTGCTTCCTGTGTAAAGCCGAGGTCTTTGTTTAGCATGAATTTGATTTGTGTGATGACGATGAATGTGGCAACGATCAGAATCTGCGCTATGGTAAACTGAAAGACGATAAGCGATTTGTGCAGGTACGCCGCACGTGTGTTGGCACCGACCATTGCACCGTTGCTCTTTAAGGCTTTTACGGGAAGGAACGACGATAATACGAATGCCGGATACAGGCCTGACAGCAAGCCGACGATGATGGTTATCGCCACAAGAAAGAGTATTGTGGGGGCATCGAGGTGAAGTTTCATGCCCTGCGGAATAAATTCGTTGAATAGATTGATCGCTGTTTCGGCCAGCGGTATTGCGACGAGCACAGCACATAATGTTATGATGAAGCTTTGCAACAGGAACTGTAACACAAGCCGGCTGCGCGAGCTCCCCATTACTTTACGAATGCCCACTTCTTTGACGCGCTTTATGGCCTGAGCGGTTTCGAGGTTTATAAAGTTGACCGCTGCGATGATGAGGAGCAGGATGGCCACCAAGGCCAGTACGACAAGGGTAGGCTTATGTGCTGCACCACGGGCGGATCCGTTGAAGAGTCCGATGCGTGCATTGAAATGTAAATCTGCCAACGGCTGCAGCGTGTATGAAGCATGATACTCCACGCCTTTGTTATGTTCCTGGTAGCGCTTGCCAGCGTTAGCCAACTGCTGCTGTAATGCCTGCGTATGTGTTGTTTTTACAAAACATTGTGATGCACTGTTGGTACTTTGCCAATCGTTGGGCCTTTTCTGTTTTTTCAGCCATGTGGCCTCGATGGTGGACGCGGATATGAAGTCTGTGAAGTCAAGATCGGTCAACTGATTATCTTCCTGAACGATGCCGGTTACGGTGAGGTGCAGAGAGTCGCGATACGCGATGCTCCGTCCGATGATGGTATGCATGGGCACGTTACCGAAGTATGTTCGTGCCTTGGACTCTGTGAGGACAACCTGTAGCGGTTTGGCCAGTGCTGTTTGCGGATCACCCGCAAGCCAGGTATACATTGGGAATATAGAGAAGTATTCGGCGGGAGTGAAGATGATTGTACTCTGGTCTCTAAATATTTTCGGTTCGTTTCCGGTATCCTGGATGGTTACGTGTGTGTCGTAGGTTTGAAAGCCCACTACTTGAGCGCGGTCTCCTAGGTTTTCAGCGAGGTATTCGGGTAATGCACTAACGACTCCCCGATTTTCACCTGAGAATATACCACTGAAGGTGGAGTATACGCGGTATACGTTTTCTCCGCCGGGTATATGTCTGTTAAAGCTGAGTTCGAAGAATACGATGAGGAATATGACAAGGCATGCGCTGATGCCTATTGACAAGCCCAGAATGTTGATGATGGATTGTAGTCTATTGCGGAGCAGGCTTCGCCAGGCTATGACCAGGTAATTTTTCAGCATGGTGTGTTCGGTATAAAAGACTTGTGTTATGCCATATTAGTGCCAGCGTACGAAATGGCTTGTTTCGGAGGTTTAACGGGATAGTATCTGTACGTAACCGATCTTTATTGCCCGTTAGCGGACGAAAGACTACTTATCAAAAATAAAAAAGGCACCTGACTCCGTACTGGAATCAGGCGCCTTTATGTGTTTAAAGTCTTCTGCGTTACTGGGCGCCGAATACTTTCTTCAGCAAGTCTGATGTACGTGCGCCTGGGTTATCGCGGATGTTCTTTTCTTCCTGGGCAACCATTACGAACAAGCCATCGATGGCCTTACCGGTAGCGTATTCGTCGAGGTTGGGGTTAACTTTTTCTACGAGTGGAATTTTGTTGTAGCGTTCTACGAGGTCTTTGTAGTATTTGGTTGCGTTAACCTTTTGGAGTGAGGCCTGTACGATGGGCTTGAATTTATCGGTGAGCTGTGTAGTGGTTGTTTTTTTGAGGTATTGGGTGGCTGCGTCGTTCTCGCCTTTGAGGATAGCCCATGCGTCTTGTATGGTCATTTGTTTGATGGCCGACACGAAGATGGGTTTAGATTCTTTGGCGGCGTCTTCGGCTGCACGGTTTAGGGAGAGTACGAATTTATCGACTTCGCTACCGAGGCCGATCTGGCGGAGCCTGGTTTCAACCTGTTTTACTTCGGGCGGGAAGGGAATTTTGATGGCGGCGTTTTTAAAGTAGCCATCGACTTTTGATACGACGTCTGAGCCGTTGGAAGCGCCCTTTGTGAGGGCTTCTTTCAGGCCGGCGGCTACGTCTTCGGTAGAGAGTTTACCGCCGGTGACGGCGCTTTTCAGCTTCTTGAGGTTTAGTTGTGCCATGGATGCGGTGCAGAGCAGGCACGCCGCGATGAGCATGATTGTTTTTTGCATACTAGTAGTTTTCCTTCGTTAGTTTGTCTTACGTGATATCCCGGAGGTTCTGGCCGGGACGGCGTTCTTCGTTTACAACAACAAATAAACGGCCTGATTTTCTACTTTTATGACGGTATGACTATGGGGTGCCAAAATCCCGCGACGAGCGGCGTTTTTTTGTATATTGAATTCTGCCAACCGGGTAACCGGGAATAAAAAAGCTCCCCGGGGGAATGCCAGGGAGCTTTCTGTTTTAGCTGGTTTGTCTTTACCGAAGGGTGAAGTTTGCGGTTTTTACATCGCGGGAGTTACCGCCGATGAAGACGACGAATTTTCCCGGCTCTGCGCCAAACGTCATGTCACGTTTATAGAACGAGAGGTCTTTTACGGTGAGCTTAAACGATACGGCTTTAGACTCTCCCGGTCTAAGTTCGATTTTCTGGAATGCTTTGAGTTCTTTGAGCGGTCGGGTTACGCTACCGACGAGGTCGCGGACATAGAGTTGTACGACTTCTTCGCCCGCGCGGGCACCGCCGTTGGTTACTGTACACGACACGGTGATCTCGTCTTTATCTGTGATCTCGGGGCTGCTTATGCTTACATCGCCATAGGCGAACGTGGTGTAGCTAAGGCCGTAGCCGAAGGGATAGAGCGGATCGTTGGATTCGTCGAGGTACTTGGACGTGTATTTGTTGTTTGGATCCATTGGTCGGCCGGTGTTTTTCATGCTGTAGTACAGTGGAATCTGGCCTACGGAACGCGGGAATGTTACAGGGAGTTTCCCTGACGGGTTGTAATCGCCGAACAATACGTCGGCTATGGCATTGCCAGCTTGTGTGCCCAGGAACCAGGTTTCGAGAATCGCTGGAACGTTGTTATCGATCCACGGGATGGTTAAGGGTCGTCCGTTCATGAGTACGACCACGACAGGCTTGCCGGTTTTCTGTATTTCTTCTACGAGCTTTTGTTGTACACCCGGCAAGTTAAGGTTTGCACGGCTCGCTGCTTCGCCGGACATTGATGCTGCTTCGCCCACGGCGAGCACAACTACGTCTGCCTGGCGGGCGGCGTTAATGGCTTGTGTGAAGTAGCTTGTGGTATCGTCGTTTATGTTACATCCTTTTGCATAGGTGATTTGCGCTCCGGGAGCTTTTGCTTTTATGCCTTCGAGCAGGGTAACGGATTTGCTCCAATCGCCAGCGGCAGACCATGCGCCGATCATTTCTCTACGTGCGTTTGCCAATGGGCCGATGACAGCGAGGCGTTTTACGGTTGTAGCCAGCGGAAGGATTTGTTTTTCGTTTTTCAACAATACGATCGATCGACGTGCCACGTCGCGTGCGGCTTCTATATTTTGTGCGCTCATGACTACGTCACGTTCGCGTTGGGGGTTGCAGAAGCGATAGGGGTCGTCGAACAAGCCGAGTTCGAATTTTTTACGCAGTATGCGCCGTACGGACTCGTCGATAAGGTGTTCTTTTACTTTACCTTCTTTTACGAGGCGAGGCAGCGCATCCTGATAGAAGCCTGCCTGCATGTCCATGTCTACACCTGCTTCGAGGGAAAGGGCAGCGGCTGAGGCTGTGTCTTCTGCAATGCCATGCGGGATCATTTCCATGATGGATGTATAGTCTGTTACAACGAAGCCTGTGAATCCCCATTCTTTACGGAGTATGTCTGTCATGAGGAATTTACTTCCGGAGGCTGGTACACCATCAAGTTCGTTGAACGATGTCATTACGGTAGCGGCGCCTGCATCTATTGCTGCTTTGTATGGGGGCAGATAGGTTTCGCGTAATACACGTTCGGATATGTCTACGGTATGGTAGTCGCGGCCAGCTTGTGCGGCGCCGTAGGCAGCGAAGTGTTTTACGCATGCGAGTACGGCATCGAGGTCACCGAGGTGTTCGCCCTGAAATCCTTTTACCCGGGCTTCGGCAATGCGTGAGCCGAGGTATACATCTTCGCCGGCACCTTCCATCATTCGTCCCCAGCGTGGGTCGCGGGCTATGTCGCACATGGGTGCATAGGTCCAGTGGAGGCCTTCAGCAGCAGCTTCGGCAGCTGCGACGCGTGCTGATTTTTGTATCGCTGTAAGGTCCCAGCTGGCGGCTTCGCCGAGAGGAACGGGGAATATGGTTTTATGTCCATGTATAACGTCGTACCCGAAGAGTAAAGGTATGTGGAGGCGTGTTTCGTTTACGGCCATTTCCTGGAGCTTACGGGTGTAGTCTGCGCCAAAGGCGTTAAAGAGCGCGCCAACTTTGCCGGCCTTAATATCGTCTTTATACCCTTCGCGGATAGTCGGTCCGGTAACATCGTAGTCGCTGGTATAGAGGGTGAGCTGACCTATTTTTTCTTCGAGTGTCATGAGTTTCATGACAGAGTCTACACGGGCATCGACTGACGATGCACGGTTTTCGTTTTTGCGCTGGCAGGCTGTTACGAGTACAAGCACTGCAAGCAGGATACACGGTATACGGATCATGGAAAGTTTATTATAATCGTTTGCTTATTCTATTTCAGTTGAAGCAGGGTATTACCGGTTGATCGCCGCTTCCCTTGATGGGAGCGGCGTATCATCCGGTGGGCTCTAACCTCAATTGAATCCAAGTTTCGTTTTTGCTGTTGTTACTTCGGGCGCGGACATGAAGAGGTTCCACAGTAAGCCTGTTCGGTAGTTCTCGATCATGATTACGATAGGCCCCTGATCGATGGCCAGGTACGAACTGGCTGTCCAGCCCTGGGTAAGGTTGTAAGCATCGTAGAAGCCATAGTCTCCCCATAGACGGTCCCCAAGTTCATAGTAAAAGAAGGTAAGCGCCTTCATGGACTGCTCGGGGGTATAGGGAAAAGACGATAGCGCGGCGGTTGGTGTTATGACGCCGAGGTCGTTTGTTGGGGAATGCGCCGAGTATCCATCGTGGTTATCGCTTGCTGTAAGGCCCCAGCTGCCTTCGCCATAGCCTACATAGTTCAGCGGGTTGGCTACACTGTAGGCCAGGTTAATGCGAGTGTGGTTTACATTCTGCGTCCAGTAGTCGGCGTAGGTATCGCTCAGGTTCTTGGGGTTAAGTCCCAGGAAGGAGTAGTGCGCAAAGAATAGCGGGCCACCGTAGTCGTACCCCAGCGGAAGGTTTATGTTATAGAAGGCTTTGCCGTTTTTCATGCTGCCGTTTCCTGCCCAGCCCTGGTGGTATACGTCGGCGTTTATGCTATGTGTAGGTGAGGCGGCAGCCAAGAAATAGGTTATAAGCGCTTCGTTGTAACCTTTGATGGGCATGTTCATTGCCCATTCTTTATCGGTTGACCAGTGCCAGTATAATACTTTTTGTCCACCGCGTGTGTACCAGTCCCACTCTACTGTTTGCCAGAGTGTATTGATGCGGTTGATTATTGTTTGCTCCGCGGTTACCGCAGGGTTCATGTATTGGCGGAATGCGATGAGTCCCTGTATAAGGAAGGAGGTTTCTACGAGATCGCCTCCGTTGTCGTTGGTGCTGAACGGTATTGCTTTGCCGGTGCTTCCGTTGATCCAGTGCGACCATACGCCGTGAAAGCGGTCTGCTGTTTCGAGGAAGCCGATAATCCTGGTGATGCGGTCGAGCCCTTCCTGGCGGGTGATGAAGCCACGTTCGATACCGACGATTAGTGCCATGATTCCGAAGCCTGTGCCGCCGCTGGTTACGATGTCGCCAGAGCCGAGGCGTTCGCGTGCCATGCCGCTTGTGGGATGTGCATAATCCCAGAAGTAGGCGAATGTTTTTTGTTGTACGAGGGTAAGCAGGGCCTCGTCTGTTATGCGTGGGAAGTCGGGCGTGGGATCGCCTGTAGTATAGATGTTCTTTGTGAACTGTGACAATACCTCCTGCCCTACTCCTTTGATGTGTTCGCCGGAGAGTGAGAGTTGATAGCGTGTGTAGTCTTTAAGTTTTTGTGTGACGGTGACCGTTAGCTTTTTATTATCGTTGCTCAGTATGGTGGTAAGTGGGACGGCGGTAGCACCTGTAAAGCTTACGGACCGGGCATTTATGGTATTGGGATCTACCGGATTGGAGAAGGTTATTGTAAACGTCAGGTTTTCTAATGGCGCGTTTATAGCACGGGGTGAGGAGAGAATCTCCGCTCCTGCCATGGTTACGGATGTAACTGCCAGCACGCCGGCTACTACTGAGAATTCCACTTTATGGCCGGAGAATGTTTCGCCTGCGGTACCTCGAAGTGTGTTGCCTATGTTCAGTATATAGGTTACGCCTGTTATGAGGGTTTCGGACGGGACGGCCATTATTGTTTTGCCGTTATCCTGTAGTTCTATGGTAAGCGACGTCTGCTGACTGGAATTTTTTCGTGTTAACGTTACGGCTGTTTCCGCAGTTGCCTTATTGAGTTCTGCCGAAAACGACATGCTTAACGGCTGGCCTACAGGTGCTGTGGTGTTTTTTGAAAAGTCGGTAAGGTCTATGGTAACAGAGCCTATTTTCATGCTGGTCCACTGGAGTGTTCCGGCGTCGGCGTCACCTTTGTCATCATCGCCGCACGAGGCAGCCATGAGCATTGATGACGCTATCATTCCATAAAGCAGTATTTTGAATCTTTGCATGCTAAACAATAAAATAGGGGCTCCGGGACGAATCCCGGAACCCGTTATCAACTAACTCAAACAAGTACGTTTATTTTTATTATGGTTTTTCGGAAGTATATAGTGACGCTACTTCTGTGGAACTCAGTGTTGCTTTCCAGATACGGAGGTCGTCCATTGCACCAACGAAGGTGGCGTTTGCTTTGGAATAGTTGGCCCAGTCGGTAGCGGTGTTGTTTTTGCTGCAGAAGTATCCGAGCGCAAGTTTAGGATCTACGCCCGCGGCGGTGCTGACTGTCATATCTTTGAGATTCCACTCGTTGTTGGCATCTTTGAGGTTCCATGTTTTAGCTTTTACGCCGTCGATATAAAGGACTTTCTCGTAAGAAGCCGCGTTGTAGGTCATTACCATGTGGTGCCATGCGCTGGTCAAGATTGTGGCCATCTCTTTATTGTCGTCGGTAATATTGACGTCGTTCCATGCGGTTCCCTGTCCGTGGGTCATTGGATCCGGGTCAACTTTATGATTGGTTGTAGCCTTTAGCCAGTTCGGTCCGGTATCGCCATCGCCCATTTCAAAGAAGTATCCTTTTTCGGCAGCGATTCCCATCATCGGTTTATTGCCGGGTTTTTTGTATTTATCACGATCGATTTTAAACCAGATGCTGTATGACATGCTGGGATTGATAAAGGTTGCCGCGCTTCCTGAGAGTTCTACTATATCGCCGTTTCCAGCGGCTGTCGCGCCTCTGAAGTTTGCAGCACCATTGGCATTACCAAAGCGATCGGCAGTAAACGCTACCTGCTGTGACGCCACGGTTGCATTTCCGAATACGTCGTTGATGTCGTTATCGAATTGCACATACAATGTTTGCGCGGTGGACTGCGGCGCTGTATCGATACCAATACCTGATGTGGTAAAGGTTGTAGACAAGCCGGTATAGGCAACTTTGTCCCGGGACGTTACGGCGGGGCTGACTGCAAAGGTATACTTCGTTCCTGTGATCAGGCCATCGGTGGGTTTAACGGTTATTGTATTGCCGGCTACAGTTATGGTTACGGGAACATTTTTATCGCCTTGCTTTAGTGACACGTTGGTATTGGTTGCCGTTGCTTCGTCTACATTATCTGTAAATACTACTGTGATTATGGCATCGGCGGGCACGTCTGTGGCAAAGGTGGCGCCGTTCAGATCTTTCGTCCCTACCATGGCGCTCGTGAGTGTGAAGGCAGCGGGATCGTCATCGCTGCTACAGCTGACCGCTACGAGGGAAAGGATTGCAAGCAAGCCGATTGCCAGCGGCGCGGAATTGAATCGTCTGAGGTTTTTCATTCGTTTATGTTTTGGTTAAAGATTGGCTCTATCAATTCCATTGAGGATTCTGCTGCCATACGTTTCCGGTGAGATCCATTTCGATCTGCGGAATGGGCAGCAATTCGTGTTTACCTTTTTTGAATCCGAGGGGGCCGAGCACTGCTTCGGCTTTATTGGTTCGCACGAGGTCCCAAAAACGGTGTCCTTCTAGCGCGAGCTCTACGCGTCGTTCGTGCAGGATCAAGTCATTCAGTGCTTCGGTGTTGGTTTCGGTTCTATCGGGGAGAATGGCCGGGTTTCCTGCACGGGCGCGTGCGCGTACCTGATTGAGGTATTGTAAGGCTGTGCCGGGATCGCCGTTTTTATTCAGGGCTTCTGCCGCCATGAGCAATACATCGGCATATCGGAGAATTCTGCGGTTATGATCGAATTGTGTCGGTACGTTACTGCCGGGTGTCCATACTTTTTGATTGTAGGTTTCCATCTCTATGGTTACTCCGTTGCTATCTTTCGTTTCGTCTGGCGTTCCATCATCACCCACGATGGCGATCGTGTCAATTACTTCACCGACAAAGATGATTGTTGCGTCGAGGCGAGGGTCATTTGCTTCGAACGCGTTCATGAGGTCTATGGTCGGGCGGTTAAAGCCCCAGCCGCGATTGGGCGTACCACGTACACCCTGTACGTTAGCATATTGATTACCGCCATTCAGGATACCTTCGAGCGGCAGGGCGCCAATCTCAAAGATGGATTCGCTTCCAAATTCACCTCGTTTGCTGTTGGCGTCTTCGAAATTTTCGACCAGTTTGTATTGTGCTGAGTTGATGACTTCCAAGGCGTATTTTGCTGTGTTGGTGTAGTCGCCGAGGAACAGGTATACTTTGGCGAGTATGCCTTTTGCTGCACCTTTTGTTGCGCGGCCCATATCTTCTGCCGCATACTGCGATTTTTCGGGAAGTGCGTCGATTGCTTTCAGGAGGTCATCGACAATAAGCGTATAGATCTGATCTTTGGATGTACGTACGAGGTTGCTCTGTTGCACGGTGGTGGTTATGAGCGGCACATCTCCCCATGCCCGTACGAGGTCAAAATAAAATAGTGCACGTAGGAAGTGCGCCTCGCCGATATAGCGTTTTTTAAGGTTTTCGTCCATGGTGATTGCCGGCACTTTTTCGATAACGACGTTGGTGCGTTTTACACCCATGTAGAGCACATTCCACCAACTGTTAATGTTGCTTTCCGTGGCAATGTGTGTGAATGAGTTATATGTGCCTATTGTCGACGCGCCGTCTGTGGGATTACTGCCTTTTGAGGCATCGTCGGACATGATATCGAGTATTGGGAATGTGCCGGAGTGATAGCTCGGATCACGGAGTATGTTATACATGGCGTTCGTTGCCTGACGGGCGTCGGCCTCTGTTACCGGAAAGTTTTCCTGTGTGAGCTGTCCCTGTAGCGGTTTGTCCAGGAAATCACTGCAGCTTAGCATAACGAGGAGTATACCGGTGATTGCTGCCTGTATGGTGATGCGAATCATTTTTATATTCTTTTTCATCGTGATTTATTTTTAAAGCGGCCCGAGATCAGAATGTTACATTAAGACCTACAGAGTAGACAGAAGGTATGGGATATGATCCTCTGTCTATCCCCGCGTTAAGCGACTCGGTGGCCGGGTTCTTTGGGTCTACACTGGTGATTTCAGGGGTGTAGCCGGTATATTTCGTGGCGGTGAATATGTTAGTTCCCCGAAGATAAAGGCGTGCCGATTTCATCTTCATACGCCCTGCAATTTCAGCCGGCAGGTCGTATCCAACGGTGAGGCTACGGAGGCGGAAGAAGGAGGCGTCTTGTATAAATCGCGACGAGATGAGGTAGTTGTATCCTCCCTGCGTGGGTCGAGGCTCGGTGTTGCTGGTGCCTTCGCCACGCCAGCGGTCCATAACGTGTTGTTCGAAGTTATAGAGGTCTGACCGAACGGATTCTTTATAGTTCAGTATTTTGTTTCCGTGCTGTCCCTGGAAATCAGCAGACAGAACAAAGCCTTTGTAAGAGATTTCTCCACCGAATCCATAGAAGCCTTTGGGAATTGGAGAACCGAGATTTGTACGGTCGGCATCGGTTATTTCGTTATCTCCGCTAACGTCTACATAGCGAACATCGCCTACACCTGCGTCGCCACGGTGTGGATATGCTGCCAGGTCAGCAGCGTT
>Ga0065165_1001728_pt1 | contig 21840 bp, 17 predicted proteins | sample AraplaMF_Cvi_mMF_FD_63813 | JGI IMG/M metagenome (GOLD analysis project Ga0065165, IMG submission 63813) | Arabidopsis root microbial communities from the University of North Carolina, USA - plate scrape MF_Cvi_mMF (version 2) (version 3) | ecosystem: Host-associated > Plants > Roots >... | reverse complement strand
GCGATGCTGGGCCACGAGCTGCGCAACCCGCTGGGCGCGATCAGCTCGGCCATCGCCCTGATCAATATGGGCGCCAGCGGGCCCGCCGTCGGGCGGGCTCATGACATCATCGGGCGCCAGAGCCGCCACCTGGCGCACCTGGTGGACGAACTGCTGGACGCGAACCGCGTGCTGAGCGGCAAAGTGGTGCTGTCCCTGGCGCCGCTCGAACTGGCCGCCGCCGTGCGCGAGGCCGCGCTGACCCTGCAGACCCAGGGCACGACGGCAGGCCACCACGTCGAACTCGATCTCGAGCCGGTCTGGGTGAGCAGCGATCCGACCCGGCTGCAGCAGGTGATCGGCAACCTGGTCGAGAATGCCGCCAAGTACACCCAGGCCGGCGGCCACATCCGCGTCAGCACCCGCGAGCGCGCGGGCATGGCGGAACTGGTGGTGCGGGACGACGGCAAGGGCATCGAGGCCGCGCTGCTGCCGCGCGTGTGGGACGTGTTCGTGCAGGGCAAGGTGAGCAACCGCAGCAAGGGCGGGCTCGGGATCGGGCTGGCGGTGGTCAAGTCGCTGGTCGAGCAGCAGGGCGGCTCGGTGGCGGTGCACAGCGCCGGGCCGGGGCAGGGCAGCAGCTTCACGGTACGCCTGCCGCTGGTGCCGGCCCCGGCCCCGGCCGCCTTGCCGGAAAGCGCGGCGCCGGAAGCATCGAGGCTCGACGGCCTGCGCGTGCTGGTGGTCGAGGACAACGAGGACTTGCGCGAGATGATGTGCGCGCTGCTGGCCTCGACCGGCTGCGTGGTCGGCAGCGCCGCCGACGGCCGCGCCGCGATCGCGCTGGCCGGATCGACGCTTCCGCAGGCTGCCTTCGTCGACATCGACCTGCCCGATATGTCCGGGCACGAGGTGGCGCGCGCGCTGGCGCTGCAGGGCGGCATCCGACTGATCGCCGTCACCGGCTACGGCCAGCCGGACGATGTGCGGCGCGCGCTCGACGCCGGCTTCGACCGCCACCTGAAGAAGCCGGTGCAGCTTGAGGATCTTGTCCAGGCCATCGGCGACATTGTTTCGGTACGTTAATTGTAATTTCGCAACAGGAGAACATGCCGTCTTTCACGTAGTCGCTTTGGCGGGACTTCATTCTCTTTGGCAGCGCTTCCATTTGTCCATGACAAAACCCGGCCCCCGTTTGTGGCGTGAGGGCATTCTTCCCTGCAGGCACCCTTAAGCCTTGGTCGATTGCAGGCGGGCTCGTGCACGATTGAATACCCGTTGGAGATTATCGAGTTGTAAAGTAATCTGGATGCAGGGGTACCAAAACTCACACATTTCCACAGACTTCTCATGGCCGATTCCAGTCCAGGTTCTGCCGTTGGATACCGTGACGACGCCGTCATCGCAGCCTTGCTGCATGGGCGCGGCGCCCACCTGCAGGGACGCGACCCGGCCGCCGAGCGCGCGGCGCTGGCCCGCCTGGCCCAGTCCCTGGCGGACGACCCGGAAGTCCTGCTGCAGCGGGTGGCCGACGTGGTGCGGGAGCTGTGCGGCGCTAGTGCGGTGGTGGTGGCGGTGCGCGAGCCCGGCAAGGAAGGAGAGGAGATCTGCTGGAGCGCGGTGGCAGGCAGCATACCGGGCGTGGCGGGAAAGCGCTTCCCGATCGAAGACTGCCCCTGCGGCGTGAGTGTCCAGGGCGACTGTGCGGTGCTGTTCGAACGCCCCGACCGGGAGTTCGAATCGGTGCGCGCGGCCGGCGTGCGGGTGACGGAAGCCCTCGGCGTACCCTGGCGCGTGCGCGGCCATCCGGCTGGCGCCCTGATGGCGATGCTGGACGGCGACGGCGACAGTTTCGACGCCCACGACTTGCAGCTCCTGCGCGAACTGGCCGGCTTCGCGGCCGCCGCCCACCAGGCGCGCGGCGAATTGCGCGGCAAGCAAACGCTGCAGCGCGAAGTCGAGGAAAGCCGCGCCGCCGAGCGTGCGCTGCGCGAGCACAAGGCCCTGATCGACGCCACCCTCAGCATCAGCACGGTCGGCGTGATCTATTTCGACCTCGACGGCACCGTCCGCGACGTCAACCAGGCCTACCAGCGCATGACCGGCTACAGCGAAGAGGAGCTGCGGGTGGTCGACCACTGGAAGGCCATCACCGCGCCCGAATTCTGGGACGTCACCCTGCGCTCCGGCCTCGAGCTGCGCGAGACGGGACTCACGCAACCCTACACCAAGCAGATGGTGCGCAAGGACGGCAGCCGCTGGTGGGGGCTGTATGCGCCGGCGCGCATCTCGGGCGAGGGCGCGCACGCGCGCTGCGTCTGTTTTGTCCTCGACGTCAGCGAACTCAAGGAAGCCGGGACCCGGCTGAGCGAAAGCGAGGAACGCTTCCGCGCCCTGGTCGAGGGCTTCGGCCAGGCCGTGTGGGAGACCGATGCCGACGCCAACTTCGTGCTGCCTTCGCCCAGCTGGTGCGCCTATACGGGCCAGCGCGAAGGGGCGTCGATGGGGCGGGGCTGGCTCGATGCCGTGCATCCGGACGACCGCGACTACGTGCAGCGCGAGTGGCGCGCCGCGCTGGCCATGCGGCGCGGGATCAACATGGAATTCCGCGTGCACGTGGCGATGGGCGGCTGGCGTTGGACCAATGTGCGCGCGGCCCCGCTGTTCAACCCGGACCGCAGCCTGCGCAAGTGGTTCGGCATGAACATCGACATCGACGAGCGGCGCCGTACCCAGGCCGCGCTGGCCGAGAGCGAGCGCCGCTACCGCATGCTGTTCGAGGCGATGGACGAGGGCTTCCTGCTGGCCGCCGTGCAGTTCGACGAGAACGGCCGTCCCATCGGCCTGGCGTATTCCGAAGCGAATCCGGCGGCGGTGCGCATGACCAGCATCCATTACGTCGGACCGGGGCAGCTGAAGGTGCGGCCCGAGCACGAACCCTGCTGGCTCGAAGCCTGCGCCCAGGTCGCGCGCACCGGCGTCAGTACCCGCTCGCAATGCTTTTCCGATGCCCTGAAGAGCTGGTTCGACTTCTTCGTCTATCCGGTCGGCGGCGACTCGGCCGCGCCGCGGGTGGCGATCCTGTTCCACGACATCACGGTACGCAAGCGCGCCGAGGATGCCCTGCGCGAAAGCGAGGCGCGCTTCCGGGCCCTGGCCGACGCCTCGCCGGCGCTGATCTGGCAGTTCGATCCACTTGGTGAGCTCATGTACCTGAACCAGCGCGGATCGGACGACGACGGCGCGGCCGGCCAGGACGCGGGCTGGCGCGCGCTGGTGCAGGCCGAGGACATGCACGCCTACCTGGTCGACGTGTCCGACGGCATCCGCCAGCGCGCCGCCTACAACCAGCGGATCCGGGTGCCGGCGCGCGACGGCAGCTGGCGCTGGTTCGAGTCGCACGCGGCGCCCTGGTATTCGGGCGACGGCCTGCACCGCGGCTATGTGGGCATCTCGCTCGACATTACGGGCGCCGTGCAGGCCGAGGAAGCGCTGAGGGAAGCGGATCGCCGCAAGGACGAGTTCCTGGCGACCCTGGCCCACGAGCTGCGCAATCCGCTGGCGCCGATTTCCAACGCGGTCCAGCTGATGCGCCGGCCGGACGGCCGCCGCCAGTCCGACCGCGTGGTCGAGATGGTGGGGCGGCAGGTGGGCCAGATCGTGCGCCTGGTCGACGATCTGATGGAAGTGTCGCGCATCACGCGCGGCAAAATCGACCTGCAGCTGGAACGGGTGCCGGTGGCCGAGATCATCCACAGCGCGGTCGAGACCAGCCAGCTGGCGATCGAACGCGCAGGACACCAGCTGGCGGTGGCGCTGCCCGAGGAGCCGCTGGTGCTGCTGGCCGACCGCGTGCGCCTGACCCAGGTATTCGCCAACCTGCTCAACAACGCCGCCAAGTACACCGACGCGGGCGGCCGCATCTGGGTCGAGGTCTGGCGCGAGGACGGGCTGGCGCTGGTGTCGGTGCGGGACACCGGGATCGGCATCCCGGCGGAATCGCTGCCGCGCGTGTTCGACATGTTCGCCCAGGCCCACCGCGCGATCGGGCGCGGGCAGGGCGGTCTCGGGATCGGCCTGACCATGGTGCGCAGCCTGATCGAGATGCACCACGGGACCGTGGAGGCGCACAGCGGCGGCAGCGGTACGGGTAGCGAATTCCTGGTGCGGCTGCCGCTGGCGCCGCAGGACGACGGCTGGACCGAGCGCCCCAGTCTGGCGCAGACGCGGCCGAGCGCGCCCTTTGCCGGCCAGCGCGTGCTGGTAGTGGACGACAACCGCGACGCCGCCGACACCCTCGGCCTGCTGCTGGAAGCCGACGGCGCCGAGGTACGGGTTGTCTACGATGGCCGCGCGGCGCTGGCGATGGCCGAAAGCTTCCTGCCCGGCAGCGTCATGCTCGACATCGGCATGCCGGGCATGGACGGCTACGAGGTCGCGCGCCGCCTGCGCCAGGACGAGCGCTTCGCCAGCATGCGCATCGTCGCCCTGACCGGCTGGGGCCAGGACGCCGACCGCCGCCAGACCCGCAACCGCGGTTTCACCCACCATTTGACCAAGCCGGTGAGCCTGGAGGAGCTGTACAAAATACTGACTTGAAGCAAAATAGAGACAGATTGAAAGAATTTCCGCGCGTTTTCAAGCACGATGCATTTTTTATGCAGTGTGCGTTAGCTAACGTCAAAGGCCTGACCCCGCTGATAGACTGAAATCACGTCACTACCTGTTGGGAGGCGGCGATGACGTGGATTTCACAGTTCGTCAGATATTTATCCGTGCTGGGCGACCCGAAGCTGGAGCCCTGCGCCATCGAAGGACTGCCCCCGTTCGCGCTGCGCCAGACGGTCGACGCGTTGCTGGGGGCGGGCTGGATCACGACCTACGAATACGACGGCGCGGACGCCTGGACCGACTATGCCCGCGTCGACCTGCGCAAGGGGCGCTCCAAGCTCAAGCTGGAGTGGGACCAGGAGAGCGGCGGCAGCGTCGAGGGACCGCGGGTGGTGCTGGATGAGTTGCGGGTGCTGGATCCGTGGACGCGGATGCAAACGCGCCCACATTGAAGCTCAAAACTTCTCGTCGGCGCCCAGATAGCGCCACTGGCCTGGCGGCAATTCCCCAAGTTTCACGCGCCCGATCCGCACCCGCTTCAGCCCGATCACTTTCAAGCCCACCATGTCGCACATGCGGCGGATCTGGCGCTTGCGGCCTTCCTTCAGGGTAAAGCTGAGCTGGTCCTCGTTCTGCCAGCGCACCTTGGCCGGCAGCAGCGGCTTGCCGTCCATCCACAGCCCGTGGTTGAGCTTCTTGAGCTCGGCGTCCGGCAGCTTGCCCGGCCTGGTGTACTGCACGCGCACCAGGTATTCCTTTTCGATGGACGTGTCTTCGCCGATCAGCTGGCGCGCGATGCGGCCGTCCTGGGTCAGCACCAGCAGGCCGACGGAATCGATGTCGAGGCGCCCGGCAGGCACCAGCGAGCGCAGCTGGGTCGGGTGGAACTGCTCGGGCGAGGGGTCGTCCGCCCAGCGGTTTTCCGGCTTGACCAGCACCACGGCCGGCTTGTAGCCATCCTCCGCCTGGCCGCTGACGAAGCCGACCGGCTTGTTGATCAGCACCGTCACGCGCTTCGACTGCTCGGCGGCGGCCTGGCGCTCGACCGTGATCTTCTGGTGCGGCAGCACCTTGCTGCCCAGCTCGTTGACGACCTTGCCGTCGACACGCACCCAGCCCTTGGCGATCCAGTCATCGGCTTCGCGGCGGGAGGAGAGGCCCAGTTCGGACATGCGTTTGGAGAGGCGTACGGGTTCGGTCATAAATTCGTTCGTGATTCAGATTTTCAGTGCATCCAGCAAGTCGGTTTCCAACTGCACCTGCACCCGCTGGTTATTCAGGGCCGCACCATCGATGAGGAATACGTCCTCGACCCGCTCGCCCAGGGTCATGATCTTAGCCGTGTGCAGGTTGATCCGGTAGCGGGCCAGCACGCTGGCAATGGCGTACAGCAGGCCGTTGCGGTCGTTGGCCGCGATCGACAGCAGCCAGAACTGGCCGCGTTCGTCCGGGCGCAGCTCGACGGTCGGGGTGATCGGGAAGTTGCGCGACATGCGCGACAGGCGCGCGCGCAGCGGCGGGTTGAGCGGTTCCTGGTGGGTCAGTACCTCGCACAGCTCATGCTCGATCAGGCTGATGATGTCGCGGTAATTGTTGGCGAAGTGCTCGTCCGTGATCAGGAAGGTGTCCAGCGCATAGCCGTCCCGCGTCGTGTGGATCTTGGCGTCGAGGATGGAAAAATTCTTGCGGTCGAAATAGCTGCAGATGCGCGCGAACAGGTCCGGCTGGTCCTTCACGTAGGCCATCACCTGCAAGCCTTCGCCGATCGGCGCCAGGCGCGACTTCACCACCGGCTTGTCGCGGCCCAGCCTGTCGACCAGGGCCCGGGTCTGCCAGGCGATGTCGGAGGCGTCGTGGCGCAGGAAGTAAGCCATGTCGAGCTGCCGCCACAATGCCTCGTGGGCCTGCGGGCCGAGGCCGAACAGGCGCAGGGTGGCCAGCGCTTCCTGCTGGCGCGCGCGCAGTTCGCGGTCGGCCGAGGGCGGCTCGCCGCCGAGCACCCGCAAGGTCATTTTGTACAGGTCTTCCAGCAGCTTGGCCTTCCAGGCGTTCCACACCTTCGGGCTGGTGCCGCGGATGTCGGCCACCGTCAGCAGGTAGAGCGCGGTCAGGTGGCGCTCGTCCTTGACCAGGCCAGCAAAGGAGGCGATCACGTCTGGATCGGAAAGATCCTGCTTCTGCGCCACCTGCGACATGGTCAGGTGCTGCTCGACCAGGAACACGACGAGTTCCGTGTCTTCCTGCGCGATGCCGTGGTCGCGGCAGAATTCCAGCACGTCCTGCTTGCCCAGTTCGGAATGGTCGCCGCCGCGGCCCTTGGCGATGTCGTGGAACAGCGCGGCCACATAGAGCAGCCAGCGGCGCGGGAAATTCGCGATCAGCTGGCTGCAGAAGGGATATTCGTGGGCGTGCTCCGTCATCGTGAAGCGGCGCATGTTCCGCACCACCATCATGATGTGCTGGTCCACGGTATAGACGTGGAACAGGTCGTGCTGCATCTGGCCGATGATGCGCCGGAAGTTCGGCAGGTAGCGGCCGAGGACGCCCATGTCGTTCATGCGGCGCAGCGCGTGCACCAGTCCGACCGGGGCCTGCAGGATGCGCAGGAACAGCGCGCGGTGCGCCGGGTTCGCACGGAAGGCTTCGTCGATCAGGGTACGCGCATGCCATAGCGCGCGCATGGTGCGCGCCGTCATGCCCTTGATGTCCGGACGCTCCGTCATCAGGACGAAGATTTCCAGAACGGCGGACGGATTCGCTTCGAAGGTGTCGTCGGCGGCGATGTCGATGAAGCCGTTGACTTCGTTGAAGCGCGGATTGATCGGCATCGGCCGCGAGTCCTGCGGGAACAGCTGGGCCTCGATGTTCTGCAGCAGGATGGTGTTCATCTGGGTGACGGTCTTCGCCGCCCAGTAATAACGCTGCATCAGGTATTCGCTGGCGCGGCGCGCTTCCAGTCCCTGGCCGGTCGAGGTCAGGCCGAAGGTCTCGGCGATCGCGGTCTGGACGTCGAACACCAGTCGGTCTTCGCGCCGCCTGGTCTGCAAATGCAGGCGGATGCGGATGTCCTTGAAGGCGTATTCCTTTTCCATCAGCTGGCGCGCTTCCTCGCGCGTGATCAGGCCGCGGATCGCCAGCTGGGTCCAGGAATTGCCGAGCCCCGCGGCCTTGGCCACCCACAGGATCACCTGCAGGTCGCGCAGCGCGCCCGGGCTTTCCTTGACGTTCGGCTCGAGGCTGTAGGGCGTGAATTCGTACTTGGCGTGGCGCAGCCGCATCTCGGCGGTCTTGGCGTGGAAGAAGGCTTGCGGATCCATCGCCTCCGCATAGCGGCGCTGCAGCTCGGCGAACACGGCCTCGCTGCCGTCGATGCGGCGCGCCTCGAGCAGGCTGGTCTGCACCGTGATGTCGGCACCCGACTCGACCATGCACTCATCGACCGTGCGGATACTGTGGCCGATTTCCAGGCCCAGGTCCCACAGCAGCTGGACGAAGTTTTCCAGCTTCGCCTGGGTCAGCGCGTCAGGCGGATTGCCGAGCAGGATCAGCAGGTCCACATCCGAATGCGGGAACAGCTCGCCGCGGCCGTATCCGCCGACACCGACCAGGGCCGCATCAAGCGGCAGCCCGGCTGCCTTCCAGGCGTCGGACAGCACGCCGTCGACGCTGTGGCGCAGGCCGCGCAGCAGCCGCTCCGGCCGGCCGTTCTCGCGGAAGTCGGCGATGATGTGCTGGCGCTCGTCCTTCAGGCGCTGCCGAAGTTGCAACTGCGGCGTCTGCTGTGCCTGCGCTGCCTGGGTATGGTCGGTGGCGGTGGTGCCGGTCATAAAGGAGAAGAAAATGCGACGGAATCAGGCCGGGACGGCGTCCTTGTTCAGCACGATCGCCGGCGGCGGCGGGGTGCCGGCGGAGGTGGTCAGCACTTCGTAGCCGGTCTCGGTGACGAGGATCATGTGTTCCCACTGGGCCGACAGGCTGCGGTCCTTGGTCTTGATGGTCCAGCCGTCCGGCATCTCGCGGATTTCGCGGCGGCCTGCGTTGATCATCGGCTCGATCGTGAAGATCATGCCCGGCTTGAGTTCTTCGCCGGTGCCCGGACGGCCGTAGTGCAGCACCTGGGGTTCTTCGTGGAAGACCTTGCCGATGCCGTGGCCGCAGAATTCGCGCACCACGCTGTAGCCGTTCTTCTCGGCGTGCTGCTGGATCACGTGGCCGATGTCGCCCAGGTGGGCGCCCGGCTTGACCTTGGTGATGCCCAGCCACATGCATTCATAGGTGACTTCGGCCAGGCGGCGCGCCTGGATCGTGGGTTCGCCGAGCAGGAACATGCGCGAGTTGTCCCCGTGGAAGCCATCCTTGGTGATGACGGTGACGTCGATGTTGACCGAGTCGCCAGCTTTCAGGACCTTGTCGCCCGGAATGCCGTGGCAGATCACGTCGTTGACCGAGGTGCAGACGGCCTTGGGGAAGGGCGGATAGCCCGGCGGCGCGTAATTCAGCGGTGCCGGCACGGTGCCTTGCACTTGCACCATGTATTCGTGGCAAAGGCGATCCAGTTCGCCGGTGGTGACGCCCGGCTTGACGAAGGGAGTGATGTAGTCGAGCACTTCGGCGCCGAGGCGGCCGGCAATGCGCATGCCTTCGATCTCTTCCGGGGTCTTGATGGAGATGGACATAGGATTTCTATAATGCGTTGGGATATCTGTCCATTATATGTGATCGCGCGATACACGTATGAACTTGAAATCGGGCGGAAATCCCGCTAGAATCTCGGGTTGCTCGTGTTCGTATCGAGCAATGTTGTAAAAAACGTCTTTTTACTGAATCGCGAATGCGGCCGACAAGGGTGCCTGGAATCAGGTGTACTGGCCGTTATTCAAGACCCAACCCTGGAGAATAATATGTCCGTTACTATGCGCGAAATGCTGGAAGCCGGTGTTCACTTCGGCCACCAGACCCGTTTCTGGAACCCGAAAATGGCACCGTTCATCTTCGGTCATCGCAACAAGATCCACATCATCAACCTGGAAAAAACCATGGCGATGTACCAGGATGCGATGAAGACCATCAAGCAGATCGCTGCCAACCGCGGCACCATCCTGCTGGTCGGTACCAAGCGCCAGGCCCGCGACATCATCGCCGCTGAAGCCCAGCGCGCTGGTGTGCCTTACGTCGACCAGCGCTGGCTGGGCGGCATGCTGACCAACTTCAAGACCATCAAGACCTCGATCAAGCGCCTGAAGGACATGGAAGCCATGATCGAATCGGGTGACGTCGAGAAGATGTCGAAGAAAGAAGCGCTGATGTTCTCGCGCGAGATGGAAAAGCTGCAGAAGTCGATCGGCGGCATCAAGGACCTGGGCGGCGTGCCGGACGCGATCTTCGTCGTCGACGTCGGCTACCACAAGGGCGCCATCACCGAAGCCTCGAAGCTGGGCATCCCGGTCATCGGCGTGGTCGACACCAACCACTCGCCGGAAGGCGTTACCCACGTGATCCCGGGTAACGATGACTCGTCGAAGGCCATCACCCTGTACGCACGCGGCGTCGCCGATGCGATCCTGGAAGGCCGTGCCAACGCCACCAACGAAGTCGTTGAGGCGGTCAAGGCTGGCGACGACTTCGTCGAAGTTTCCGACCAAGCATAATGCCGGGCGGGTGAACAGCCCGCCGGAATGAGAAAAGGGGCGCCGAGCCTGTAATCGAGCGCCCCTTTTTGCAAGCAGATTCAGCAAGAACAAATCTTTCTAGGAGAAATAACATGGCAGCGATTACTGCAGCGATGGTCGGCGAACTCCGTGCCAAGACCGATGCCCCGATGATGGAATGCAAGAAGGCCCTGAACGAGGCCGAAGGCGACATGGCTCGTGCGGAAGAGATCCTGCGCGTCAAGCTGGGCGGCAAGGCTTCGAAAGCTGCGTCGCGCATCACCGCCGAAGGCGTGGTGACGGCTTATGTTGCCGGCAACATCGGCGCGCTGGTCGAAATCAACAGCGAAACCGACTTCGTCGCCAAGAACGACGAGTTCATGGCCATGGCCAACCTGGCAGCCAAGCTGGTCGCCGAGAAGAACCCGGCCGACGTCGCTGCCCTGGCAGCCCTGCCGGTCGACGGCAAGACCTTCGACGACGTGCGTACGGCACTGATCGGTAAAATCGGCGAGAATATGACCGTTCGCCGCTTCCAGCGCTTCGAAACCACCGGCAAGCTGGCTTCCTACCTGCACGGCTCGCGCATCGGCGTGATCGTCGACTACGACGGCGCCGACGAGCAAGTGGGCAAGGATGTCGCCATGCACATCGCCGCGATGAAGCCGGTCGCCCTGTCGGCTGAGCAAGTGCCGGCCGAAATGATCGAGAAAGAGCGCTCGGTCGCCCAGCTGAAGGCCAAGGAAGACGCGGATAAAGCCGTCGCCGAAGGCAAGCAGCCGCAATCGGAAGAAATCGTCGCCAAGCGTATCGACGGTTCGGTGCAGAAGTACCTGAAGGAAGTGTCGCTGTTCAACCAGGCTTTCGTGAAGAACGACAAGCAGAGCGTCGAGCAGATGCTGAAGGCGTCCAACGCCACCGTCAAGGCATTCACCATGTACGTGGTGGGCGAGGGCATCGAGAAGAAGGTCGACGACTTCGCAGCCGAAGTTGCTGCCCAGATGGCAGCAGCCAAGCAGTAATCAGCAGTAAATGAAGACGGGCCGAAAGGCCCGTTTTTACAGCCGTACCCGAATTTGAATCATCTAACATCCAGGAGCCCCATTCATGACCAAACCAGCCTATCAACGAGTCCTCCTCAAACTGTCTGGCGAAGCGCTGATGGGCGACGATCCGTTCGGCATCAACCGCGCCACCATCGAACGCATGGTTGCCGACGTGGCGGAGGTGTCGAAACTGGGCGTGGAACTGGCGGTGGTGATTGGTGGCGGTAACATCTTCCGCGGCGTGGCGCCGGGCGCGCAGGGCATGGACCGCGCGACCGCCGACTACATGGGCATGCTGGCCACCGTGATGAACGCGCTGGCCCTGGCGGACGCCATGCGCCAGCAGGGCATCACCGCGCGCGTGATGTCGGCGATCGGTATCGAGCAGGTGGTCGAGCCCTACGTGCGCCCGAAAGCCCTGCAATACCTCGAGGAAGGCAAGGTTGTCGTGTTCGCCGCCGGCACCGGCAATCCCTTCTTCACCACCGATACCGCGGCCGCGCTGCGCGGCTCCGAGATCTCGGCTGAGATTGTTTTGAAGGCAACCAAGGTCGATGGCGTATATACTGCCGATCCGAAGAAGGATCCGCACGCTACCCGTTACGAATCGATCTCGTTCGACGAGGCGATTTCGAAGCATCTGCAGGTGATGGACGCCACCGCGTTCGCCCTGTGCCGCGACCAGAAGCTGCCGATCAAGGTGTTCTCGATCGTCAAGCCCGGCGCGCTCAAGCGCGTGATCATGGGCGAAGACGAGGGTACACTGGTACACGTTTAACATCTGTAATTTAGAAAAACAGGAGAGCAGCATGTCCGTAGCTGACGTGAAGAAAAATGCCCAGGACAAGATGGCGAAATCCATCGAGACCCTGCGCGCCAACCTGGCGAAAGTCCGTACCGGCCGCGCCCATACCGGCATCCTCGACTCTGTCATGGTCGAGTACTACGGTTCGCCGACCCAGCTGTCGCAGGTCGCCAACCTGACCCTCATCGATGCCCGCACCATCGGCGTGCAGCCGTATGAAAAGAAGATGCTGAGCACCATCGAAAAGGCGATCCGCGACTCCGACCTGGGCCTGAACCCGTCCTCGTTCGGCGAAATGATCCGCGTGCCGACCCCGCCCCTGACCGAAGAGCGCCGCAAGGAAATGGTCAAGCTGTGCAAGTCGGAAGCCGAAGATGCGAAGATCGCCGTGCGCAACGTGCGCCGCGACGGCAACGAGCAGCTGAAGAAGCTGGTCAAGGACAAGGCCATCTCGGAAGACGATGAGCGCCGCGCCTCGGACGACATCCAGAAGCTGACCGACAAGGCCGTGGTCGACATCGACAAACTGGTTGCCGAAAAAGAAAAAGAAGTCATGACGGTGTAAGCTGCGGGGCAGGGCGTTCGCATGGACGCCTGCCGCCGCACCTGTCCGCCGGCTCGGGCGATCCCCGTGCCGGCGCCTCGTTTCTACCGCCGAATCCGGCCTGATTTATGATTTTCAAAAGTTCGACCACCGCAGTTCCCGACGCGCCGGCGGTACCGCGCCACATCGCCATCATCATGGACGGCAATGGCCGCTGGGCTACCAAACGCCTGCTGCCGCGCGTGGCCGGCCACGTCAAGGGCGTGGATGCCGTGCGCAAGATCGTCGAGGCCTGCGTGGAGCGCGGCGTCGAATACCTGACGCTGTTCGCGTTTTCGTCGGAAAACTGGCGCCGCCCGGCCGAAGAAGTGTCCTACCTGATGGGCCTGTTCGTCAGCGCGCTGGAACGCGAAGTGGCGAAGATGCACGCGAATAACATCCGCCTGAAGGTGGTGGGCGACCTGTCGCGCTTCGAGCCGAAGCTGCAGGACATGATCGCCGCCGCCGAGCGCCGTACCGCCAACAACACCCGCCTGACCGTCACCGTGTGCGCCAACTACGGCGGCCGCTGGGACATCATGCAGGCGACAAGCAAGATGGTCGCGGCCAACCCGGGCGCTACCTCCTACACCGAAGAGATGCTGGCCCCGCACCTGGCGATGGCCTATGCGCCGGAGCCGGACCTGTTCATCCGCACCGGCGGCGAGGAACGCATCTCGAACTTCCTGCTGTGGCAGCTGGCCTACTCGGAGCTCTACTTCACCGACGCCTTCTGGCCCGACTTCTCACCCGAATCGCTGGACACCGCGATCGCTTCCTACCAGAGCCGCGAACGCCGCTTCGGCCGCACCGGCGAGCAGGTAGCAACCAAGGCGAAATAACAAGCCGATGCTGAAAACCCGCGTCATCACCGCAATCGTCCTGCTGGCAGTGCTGCTGCCGGTCCTGTATTTCAATAACTTCACGGCGTTCGCGGTGGTGGCCACGGTGTTCTTCGGCGCCGCCGTCTGGGAATGCGTGCGGCTGTTCAATCCCGGCACCGCCAGCGCCCACATCATCGCCGTGGTCTGGACCGCGGTGTTCGCCGTCTCGATGTTCACGGGCCACACCAATGCCGCTTTCTGGTCCGCGCTCAGCCTGGCGCTGTGGATCGCGCGCTTCGCGCCCTCGCTCAAGTTCGGCCTGCCGCCGCTGGGCAGCCCGTCCAACACGCTGCTGAGCCTGGTCTACGGCTTCGCCATCTTCGGCTGCTTCGTCGCCATCGTGGTGCTGTTCTCGCATTCGCCGCTGTTCCTGCTGTCCGTCATGGCCATCGTCTGGGTGGCGGACATTGGCGCCTACTTCTCGGGCAAGGCCTTCGGCAAGCGCAAGCTGGCGCCCTCGATCTCTCCGGGTAAATCCTGGGAAGGCGCGATCGGCGGCGGCATCGCCGTGCTGGTGCTGGCTTCGCTGTCGGTGGCCTATGGCGGCGACGCCTTCGCCGATACCTTCGCCGCGCGCGTCGCGCACGGCTTCGGCTGGCCGGCTCTGCTGGCCATCCTGGTCCTGATGGTCGCCGCCAGCATCGTCGGCGACCTGTTCGAATCCCAGCTCAAGCGCCGCGCCGGCATGAAGGACAGCAGCAATCTGCTGCCCGGCCACGGCGGCGTTCTCGACCGGATCGATGCCCTGATCCCGGTCCTGCCGCTCGCAGCCTTGATCGGCTCGCGACTGTAAGCGGCATCCTTATCTGGAAAATGCCATGCAACGCGTAACCATTCTGGGCGCCACCGGTTCGATCGGCGTCTCGACCCTCGACGTGCTCGCGCGTCATCCCGAGCTTTATAGCGTCTACGCCCTCAGCGCCCACGGCCGCGTCGACGAGCTGGCGGCCCAGTGCCGTCAATTCCGTCCTGCGCGCGCGGTGGTCGGCTCGCCCGAAGCGGCCGCGCGCCTCGCCGGCATGATCGTCGATCTGCCGACCGAAGTCTCGTGGGGCGAGCAGGCCCTGTGCGAGATCGCGGCCAGCAAGGACACCGACACCGTGATGGCCGCCATCGTCGGCGCCGCCGGCCTGGCGCCGGCCCTGGCCGCGGCGCGCGCCGGCAAGAAGGTGCTGCTGGCGAACAAGGAAGCGCTGGTGATGTCCGGCCAGCTCTTCATGGACGCCGTGCGCGAGCACAAGGCGACCCTGCTGCCGATCGACAGCGAACACAATGCCATCTTCCAGTCGCTGCCCGCGCACTATGCGCGCCAGCCGCAGGCGGCCGGTGTGGCGAAGATCCTGCTGACCGCGTCCGGCGGCCCCTTCCTGAAGCGCGACGTCGACACCCTGGAGCAGGTAACGCCGGAAGAAGCCTGCAAACACCCGAACTGGTCGATGGGCCGCAAGATCTCGGTCGATTCCGCCACCATGATGAACAAGGGCCTGGAAGTGATCGAGGCCCACTGGCTGTTCGGCGCCCCGGCCGATCTGATCGAGGTGGTGATCCACCCGCAGAGCGTGATCCACTCGATGGTGTCCTATGTGGACGGCTCGGTGCTGGCCCAGCTCGGGAATCCGGACATGCGCACCCCGATCGCGCATGCGCTGGCCTACCCGGAGCGGATCGCTTCCGGCGTCGCCCAGCTGGACCTGACCGCCATGGCGGCCCTCGAATTCCACGCGCCGGATTTCCGCCGCTTCCCCTGCCTGGCGCTGGCCTTCGATGCCCTGCGCGCGGGCGGCACTGCGCCGGCCCTGCTGAACGCCGCCAACGAAGTGGCGGTGCAGGCCTTCCTCGACCGCCGCATCGGCTTCCGCGACATCGACCGCGTGGTGCGCCGCGTGATGGATGAAGAGGAACACGGCGCCGCCTCCAGCATCGAAGCGGTGCTGGCCCAGGACGCGCAGGCGCGCCGCGCCGCCGAACGCATCGCCGCCACGCTCGGCGGCCGCTGACATCCCGGAGCGACATCATGGAACTCAAGGACATCCTGCTCGGCTTCCTGCTGGGACTGGGGCCCCTGATCGTCCTGCACGAACTGGGGCATTACTGGGTCGCGCGCCTGTGCGGCGTGAAGGTGCGCCGCTTTTCGATCGGCATGGGCAGGGTGGTGTGGTCGCGCCGTTTCGGGCCGGACCAGACCGAATGGGCGCTGTCGATCCTGCCGCTGGGCGGCTACGTGAAGCTGGTCGACAGCCGCGATCCCAACTCCGCCCCGGTCGACGCCGAAGAGGAAGCGCGCGAGTTCACGCGCCAGAACGTATGGAAGCGGATCGCCATCATCGCCGCTGGTCCGGCGGTGAACTTCATCGTCGCGATCGGCCTGATGGCGGCCCTGTTCATGGCCGGCAGGGAAGAGCCGGGCACGCGCCTGCGCGCGATGGCGCCCGAGACCCCGGCCTATGTGGCCGGCATGCGCGGCGGCGACTTCGTCAGCGCCGTCAACGGCAAGGCGGTGGAGACCTTCGGCGACCTTCGCTGGGAGCTGGTGCAGGCCGCACTCGATAAACGCGAGGCCGAACTGCAGCTGCGCGGCGCGAAGGGCGAAAGCTACCGCGCCGTGATTCCGGCCGCCGCCATGGCGCGCCTGAATCCAGACAGCGACATCATGGGCGCGCTCGGCATGCAGATGTGGCGTCCACGCCCGCTGGTGGAGGAGGTGAAGCCGGACGGCGCGGCCGCTCGCGCAGGCCTGCGCAAGGGCGACCTGCTGGTCGCGATCGACGGCCGGCCGCTGCATGACGGCGTCGACCTGATCTCCACCGTGAGCAAGGCGGCGGGCCGCACGCTGCAGTTCGACCTGCTGCGCGATGGGCAGCCGCTGCGCGTCGACGTCACCCCGGTGCGCGACCCGGCCAGCGGCCTTGGCATGATCAGGCTGGTGGTGGCGCAGGCGCCGCAAATGGTGCTGGTACGCGCCGGCCCGCTGCAGGCGATCGCCAAGGGCGCAGGCCGTGCCTGGGAAGGCAGCGTCACGACCCTGAAAATGATCGGGAAGATGATCACCGGCGAGGTCTCGCTGAAGAATGTGTCCGGTCCGATCACCATCGCCAACGCCGCCGGCCAGGCCGCGCACGCGGGTTTCGGCTACTTCATTGAGCTACTCGCCTTCATCAGCCTGAGCCTGGGTGTAATGAATCTGTTACCAATTCCCGTTCTGGATGGCGGCCAATTGCTGTATTATTCGCTGGAAGTTTTGACCGGGCGCCCCTTGTCCGCGCGAGTCGGGGAGATCGCGCAAGCCGCAGGGTTCGGCCTGATGCTCATGCTGATGGCGCTCGCCGTCTTCAACGACCTGGTGCGGTTTTTCTGATACCCGGCGCAGAATACGTAGTTTGTCCAAATGACTGACCCATTGATCTAACCGATGAAATTACAATCTGAACGACCTGTCCCGCCGCGCTTCGCCATGCCTTCCCGTCGTAGTCTGATCGGCGCCGCCGTGCTGGCCCTGTGCGCCGGCCACGCTGCGGCCGTCGCGCCCTTCGTCGTGAAGGACATCCGGGTCGAAGGCATCCAGCGGACCGAGGCGGGCACGGTGTTCAGCTACCTGCCGGTCCGCGTCGGCGAAACCTTCGACGACGACAAGGGCACCGCCGCGATCAAGGCCCTGTACGCGACCGGCTTCTTCAAGGACGTGCGCCTGGAAGAAGAAAACGGCGTGCTGGTGGTGCTGGTCGAGGAACGCCCGGCCATCTCGAGCGTCGATTTCACCGGTACCAAGGAATTCGAGAAAGACATGCTGGTCAAGGCGCTGAAGGAAATCGGCGTCGGCGAGACCAAGATCTTCGACAAGGCCTCGGTCGACCGCGCCGAGCAGGAACTGAAGCGCCAGTACCTGTCGCACGGCCTGTACGGCGTGAAGATCACCACCACCGTCACCCCGATCGAGCGCAACCGCGTGACGATCATGTTCAACGTCGACGAAGGCGATGTCGCCAAGATCAAGGGCATCAACATCGTCGGCAACAAGGCCTTCAGCGACAAGCAGCTGCGCGAGCTGCTGCAGCTGAACACCTCCGGCTGGTTCACCTGGTACTCGAAGGCCGACCAGTACTCCAAGCAGAAGCTGACCGGCGACCTGGAATCGATCAAGTCCTGGTACCTGAACCACGGCTATCTGGAAGCGAACGTGGAGTCGACCCAGGTTGCAATTACGCCGGACAAGAAGGACATCTACCTCACCATCAACATCACCGAAGGCGAGAAGTACACCGTCTCCGGCGTGAAGCTGGAAGGCGAGACCTTCGGCCGCGAAGAAGAACTCAAGCAGCTGATCCTGCTGCGTCCGGGCCAGACCTATTCGGGCGAACTGCAGGAAGCCTCGAACAAGCGCATCTCGGACCGCCTGGCGAGCTTCGGCTACGCCTTCGCCAACGTCACCGCCAACCCGGAACTGAACCGCGAGAAGCGCGAAGTCGCCTTCACCTTCCTGGTCGATCCGGGCAAGCGCGCCTACGTGCGCCACATGACCATCTCGGGCAACACGATCACCCGCGACGAAGTGATCCGCCGCGAATTCCGCCAGTTCGAGAGCTCGTGGTACGACCCGACCCGCGTCAAGATCTCGCGCGACCGCGTCGACCGCCTCGGCTACTTCAAGGACGTGACCGTCGAGACCCCGGAATCCCAGGGCACCACCGACCAGGTCGACGTCAACATCGCCGTGGTCGAAAAGCCGACCGGTAACTTCATGATCGGCGGCGCGTTCTCGCAGGCCGAGAAGTTCACCTTCACCGCCTCGGTCACCCAGGCCAACTTTGCCGGCAGCGGGAACACGGTCGGCATCGAGCTGAATACGAGTAAATACAACCGTACGGTGTCGTTCGCCCAGACCAACCCGTACTTCACCGACGACGGCGTGTCGCGCGCCTTCCAGCTCTACCTGCGCACCTCGCGTCCGCCGGCGCTGAACATCGGTTCGTACACCGTGCGCCAGATGGGCGGCAACCTGACCTTCGGCGTGCCGTTCTCGGAAACCGACACCGTCTACTTCGGTGCCGGCCTGGAACGTACCAAGCTGGAAACCGACGACAGCTCGCCGACCCTGTACAAGGAATTCGTGCGCCAGAACTCGAGCGACCAGGCGACCAGGATTTCCGGCGTGGGCAGCGCGACCACCGACGCGATTCCGTTCACCGTGGCCTGGGGCCGCGATTCGCGCGACAGCGCCGTCACCCCGACCCGCGGCCGCTACCAGCGTGCCAACCTGGAAGTCGACCTGATCGGCGACGCCAAGTACTACCGCGCGATCTACGAACACCAGTGGTACCGTCCGCTGACCCGCTGGATGACGCTGGCCCTGAAGGGCGAGCTGGACATCGGCGGCGGCCTGCAGGGCCACGCCTACCCGGTCTTCAAGAACTTCTACGGCGGCGGCATCGGTTCGGTGCGCGGCTACGAGAGCTCGTCGCTGGGCCTGGTCGACCCCTACACCCTGGACGCCCTGGGCGGCGCGCGCCGCGTGATCGGCAACGCCGAGCTGCAGTTCCCGTTCCCGGGCAGCGGCACCGACCGTTCGCTGCGCTGGTTCACCTTCGCCGATACCGGCCAGGTGTTCCAGGAAGGCCAGCGCATCCGCTTCGACCAGCTGCGCTACTCGGCGGGTATCGGCCTGTCGTGGATTTCCCCGGTGGGTCCGCTCAAGTTGAGTTATGCTAAGCCCTTGAACGCCAAGCCGGGCGACCGCCTGGAACGCTTCCAGTTCCAGATGGGTACCGGCTTCTGACAAGGATTGCGGAGAATGATGGTGAATAAAGCCTTAGCCTCGTTGCCAAAGAGCCTGGCGCTGGCCGCCGTGTGCGTGGGTGCGCTGGTGCACCTGAACGCACAGGCGCAGAGCGGGACCGGCCGCATCGGCTTCGTGTACACCGAGCGCCTGATGACCGAATCGAAGCTGGCGCGCGCGGCGGACGAAAAGCTGCAGAACGAGTTCTCCAAGCGCCAGAAGCAGGTCGACGACATGGTCAAGCGCTACAAGAGCGCGCGCGAGAAGTTCGATGAGGATGCGCCAAAGCTGAACGATATCGACCGCACCCGCCGCACCCGCGAGCTGCTCGACATGGAAAAGGACGTGCAGCGCATGCAGCGCGAGTTCAACGAAGACCTTTTCCAGCGCAAGAACGAAGAGCGGGCCGCGATCGCATCGCGCGCATCGAAGCTGATCGAGCAGGTGGCCGAGCAGGAGCACCTCGACGTCGTACTGCAGGAATCGGTCTGGACCAGCCCGCGCATCGACATCACCGACAAGATCCTCAAGCTGCTCGATAAATAAGCAGTGACATTCAATCGAACGCCGGCCGGACGGAAGCGCCCGGCCGGCGTATCATTATCCAGTTTTAATACATCTCTTTTAACGGAACGACCAAGATGGGCACTCGACTGGGTGATTTGGTCGAACGCTTCGGCGGACAGCTGGTGGGAAACCCGGACCTCGTGGTCCAGGGCATCGCACCGCTCGACAGCGCCGGCGATTCGCACATCAGCTTTCTCAGCAATAGCAAACTGCGCGCACTGGCGGCGCAAAGCCGGGCGGCGGCACTGATCGTCGCCCCGCTGGACGACGCCACCGTCGCCGCCACCTATGAAGGCGCGCGCATCGTCACCACCAACCCCTACGCCTACTTCGCACGGGCGGCGCAGTACTTCGCCTCGCTCGACGAGATCCCGAAGGCGCCGGGCGTGCACCCCAGCGCCGTCGTCGACGCCAGTGCGGAGATCGACCCCAGTGCGCACATCGGCCCCAACGTGACGGTCGAAGCGGGCGCGAAGATCGGCGCCGGCGTGGTGATCGACGCCGGCTGCTTCGTCGGCCGCGACGCCGACATCGGCGAGGGCACGCGCCTGTTCGCGAACGTGACTTTCCATGCCGCTTGCAAGATCGGCAAGCGCGGCATCCTGCACTCGGGCGCCGTGATCGGCACCGACGGTTTCGGCTTCGCGCGCGAGAATGGCGTGTATATCAAGATCCCGCAGACCGGCCGCGTGCTGCTGGGCGACGACGTCGATGTCGGCGCCAACACCACAATCGACCGCGGCGCGCTGGCCGACACCGTCATCGAGGACGGGGTCAAGCTCGACAACCAGATCCAGATCGGCCACAACTGCCATATCGGCGCCAACACGGCCATGGCCGGCTGCGTCGGCGTGGCCGGCAGCGCGAAGATCGGCAAGAACTGCACCTTCGGCGGCGCCGCCATGGTGCTCGGCCACCTGGAAATCGCGGACAATGTCCATATTTCCTCCGGCAGCATGGTGTCGCGCTCGGTGCTCGAGCCGGGCCAGTACACCGGTTTCTATCCGCTGGCGAAGAACGCCGAGTGGGAGAAGAGCGCCGCCATCGTGCGCAACCTGAATTCGATGCGCGAGAAGATCCGCGCGCTGGAAAAGCAAATCAAAACCTTGAGCGACAACGCAGAAGAAAAATGACGACTGACACCATCAAGAGCGAATCGAAGATCCTCAACATCACCCAGATCAAGGAATACCTGCCGCACCGCTATCCGCTGCTGCTGGTCGACCGCGTGGTCGATTATGAGCTGGGCAAGACCATCACCGCGATCAAGAACGTGACCGTCAACGAAGAGTTCTTCAACGGCCACTTCCCGCACCAGCCGGTGATGCCGGGCGTGCTGATGGTCGAGGCCCTGGCCCAGACCGCGGCCATCCTGTCCTTCATGACCATGGGCGTGAAGCCGGACGAGAATTCGGTGGTGTACTTCGTCGGCATCGACAACTGCCGCTTCAAGCGTCCGGTCGGTCCCGGCGACCAGCTGAAGATGGACGTCGAGATCCTGCGCAGCTCGCGCGGCATCTGGAAATACAAGGCGGAAGCCAGCGTCGACGGCAAGGTGGCGGTGGAAGCGGAACTGATGTGCACGATCCGCTCGAACGATTCGGCAACGGCGCCGGCAGCGGGGCAGTAATGAGCAGCCGGATCCACCCGACCGCGATCGTCGACCCGAAGGCCCAGCTGGACAGCACGGTCGAAGTCGGCCCGTACTCGATCGTCGGCCCGAACGTGCAGATCGGCGCCGGCACCGTGGTCGGCCCGCACGTGGTCATCGAAGGCCACACGACCATCGGCAAGGACAACAGGATTTTCCAGTTCGCCTCGCTGGGCGCGGCGCCGCAGGACAAGAAGTGGGCCGGCGAACCGACCCGCCTCGAAGTCGGCGACGGCAACACCATCCGCGAATTCGTCACCATGAACCTGGGCACGGCCCAGGACGCAGGGGTGACC
>Ga0065165_1001727_pt1 | contig 21854 bp, 10 predicted proteins | sample AraplaMF_Cvi_mMF_FD_63813 | JGI IMG/M metagenome (GOLD analysis project Ga0065165, IMG submission 63813) | Arabidopsis root microbial communities from the University of North Carolina, USA - plate scrape MF_Cvi_mMF (version 2) (version 3) | ecosystem: Host-associated > Plants > Roots >... | reverse complement strand
GTGGGCATGACAAGGGTGTAAGACATTTAGTAGCCCCCTGTCGCATTCCGTTAGTTTTGTCCCACCAGTCGTACTCTTCGTCACATTTACAGGCATAGGAATCTGATTCTACGTAGATTTATTTCATAGCCAGCCTCACAGGGCGCAACGTTTGGTAATCCCTCTTAACCCGCTTGACAATGATTCGCAGCTACATCAAAACATCATTACGCAATATCATGCGTAACAAACTGTTCTCGGCCATCAATATCATTGGGCTTTCCATCAGCATGTCTGTCGGACTGTTACTGATTGCGATAGTGCTTGACCTTCGTTCGTATGACCGGTTTAACGAAAATGGCGAACGAATCTATCGTATCTCCAGTATACTCACGTCAAATCGCGAACACGGAAATAAGTATGCCACTACCTCCGTACGGGCAGCCAGGCTTATCCGGGAGAAACTGGCCGGCGTTGACGCCGTAACGATGTTGCGCGGCGAATTTCCGAAGGATGTAATCGCAGGGACCAGAGCACTTCCGATAAAAGGCTATTGGGCCGATCCGTCGTTGTTTAGCATCTTTACGTTTCCGATGTTGGAAGGTGACCCTGTTACAGCGCTGAGGGCGCCATACTCGATCGTCCTCACAGAGACTGCCGCCAGAAAGCTATTTGGCGATGGAGCGGCATTCGGTCAATCCATTACCATTGACTCGGTTGACTACCAGGTGACGGGAATCTTGAAAGACATTCCCTTCTTTTCGCACATTCAGTTCGAAGCCCTGGCATCGCTGGCCACAATCGATGCTGCCGGAAAGACGGATAGCCGTTTCGATGCCTGGACAAACCTATCCATGAACTATGTCTATATCCTGCTATCCAAAAATGCCGACGTAGCATTAATTCAATCGCAACTCAACGCGATAGCGGCAGCTGAAAATATAAATGAAGAACGAACCCGGCTTGAACTGGCGCTTCTTCCTTTATATGAGACTGTGGTAGGGGAAGAATTTCAGCGCACCGAAGGAGGCTCCGGTACGGCCGGTGTTCACATGTCTCCCCGTATGCTGTGGATACTCGGCGGGCTCGCGCTTGTTGTTATCGTATCGGCATGCTTCAACTATACCAATCTGTCTATGGCGCGTGCTATGCGCCGGTTCAAAGAAATAGGTCTTCGTAAGGCTGTCGGCGCCGGAAAAGCCCAGGTACAGCGGCAGTTTCTTGCCGAAGCCGTTATTATCTCGCTTGCGGCATTGATGCTTTCCTGTCTTCAGTTTGTGGTATTACGGTCTCAGCTTATAAACATTGCCCCCGAGGTACAGCAAATGGTTACTCTTGAGCTCACACCGACTTTGGTGGTTGCGTTTATTGTATTTGCGGTTGCCGTTGGCGTTGTTGCCGGCTTTCTGCCGTCGATGTTCTTTTCGAATATCAATGCCGTACAGGCACTCCGTAACGTACAATCGTTAACCGTATTTAAACACATGACGTTGCGACGTGCGCTGATTGTAATTCAATATACGGTTACGCTTATGTTTATCACGGCTACTACCATAGGCTATGTGCAGTATAAAGCGATTCTTACCTTCGACCTGGGGTTCAATACCGAGAACATACTGAACATTGATGTGCAAGGCAACAACCCGGATGCACTTCAGAAGACACTGAACGAAATGCCGGAGGTAACCGGCGTATCGCGGTCTTTAATCGTAACCAGCGTAGGCAACGCCTGGGGCGGATATATGCGATACCGGGATTTGAACGACTCAGCATTGGTGATGACGAATCATGTGGATGAAAACTATTTACCGCTGCACGAATACGAACTGATTACGGGAAAAAATTTCAGCACACGCCCCACAACGACAGCAGCCATAAGCGAGGTGATTGTGAATGAGCAATTCTTAAAAAGATTTCATATCGGCAACAACGATCCCGGCAGCGCTATTGGCGAAGAGCTTACCTTCAGCAGTTTCAGCGTCCGTAACCGGAAGATGACCATTGTTGGCGTGATGAAAGATTTTCATTACGGCAAGATCGACAATCGCATCGGACCGGTAGCATTGATGCCGTGGACACCGGGAGACCGGACTATCGTTAATGTTAAACTAAAAAGCGCAGACATGCTCACAACGCTCAAAAGAATCGAGGCGCTGTGGAAGAAGATCGATCCCGTCCATCCCTTCGAGGCCAAATTCTTTGACGAAGAAATAGAAAACGCATACAGCGAGTTTTCCGTCCAGATTAAGATCATTGGTCTGCTTTCATTCCTGGCCATTTCCATTGCGTCGATGGGACTGTTCGGTATGGTGGTCTTTACGACCGAGACACGGTTGAAGGAGATCAGTATACGAAAGGTAATGGGAGCAGGCGCAGGTAGTCTGATCTATTTATTAAGCCGGGGGTTCCTGACACTTCTGGGGATATCGTCCCTTATTGCGATACCGGTGACCTACGTGTTCTTCGAAAATATTGTACTGACAAATTTCCCGTATCATACGCCTGTACAATTTGCCGAGCTATTCTCCGGCTTACTTGCCGTATTACTAATCGCCTGCATCCTGATCGGCGTCCAGACTATCCGGGCTGTACGCAGTAACCCGGCTACAGCACTGAAGAGCGAATAAGATGTATTGCTAAATATTTTCTACACTTTTCATGTCTGCCACATACTTGGATTGAATATGTGGAAGGATGGTTCGTTTTCGCCGCCAACGTATAGCATATTGTATTTCTTTTCGTAGTTTCGGATCCAGCAAGGGCACCACCACCCGTGCGGGTAGAAGTTTTCACGTTTTTGACCGAAGCTCCGTATGGCTGTATATAGTCGCATTTACCGTGTCCTGTGGATCGTATATCTGGTGGTGTTTGCCAGTGCCTGCAATACATGCACCACTATAGAAACGTCTGAAGCTCCTCCAGGTATGATCTGGATTCCGGGCGGAGAATTTACCATGGGGACCGAAGCACCGGATGCCGAGCCCCACGAGAGACCCTCACATCCCGTAACCGTGGATGGATTTTGGATGGACATAACCGAGGTAACCAATACCCAATACAAGGCTTTTGTCGATGCAACCGGTTATATAACCGTTGCCGAGAAAGCCCCGACCTGGGAAGATCTTAAAGCCCAGCTGCCCGAAGGCACACCCAAGCCGCACGACAGCGTATTTGCAGCCGGTGCATTGGTGTTCAACCCGCCCGCTGGTGTAGTGACTCTGAACGATTATTCGCAGTGGTGGTCGTGGACGAGAGGCGCCAGCTGGAAAAGCCCCGAAGGTCCCGGCAGCAACCTTGACGGCCGGCTGAATCACCCCGTTGTACACATTGCCTATGAGGATGCGCAGGCATACTGTACATGGGCAGGTAAGCGGTTGCCTACCGAAGCCGAATGGGAATTTGCCGTGCGTGGTGGCAAAGAGCAGTATGAATATGGCTCAGAACGCGAACTCAAAACCAATACGGGAGGCTTCATTGCCAATTACTTTCAGGGAAGCTTCCCCGCGCGCAACCTTGCCGAAGACGGCTTTACCGGCACCTCGCCCGTTAAAACATTTCCCGCCAATGCGTATGGTTTGTATGACATGATCGGCAATGTATGGGAGTGGACTGGCGATCTTTATAATGTGGGATACTATGCATCGCTGCCGCACGACAAACCGGCCGACAATCCACGAGGCCCGACCAATTCCTACGATCCGCAGGAACCCGGTGTAAAGAAATATGTTACCAAGGGCGGGTCTTATTTGTGTGCTTCCAACTATTGTTCCAACTACCGCTCGAGTGCCCGGCAGGGCACTGCGTTCGATAGCGGTTTGTCGCATATCGGTTTCCGTTGTGTAAAGGATTAGCGTAGGATATTCATAGTAAATTGTAAATTCTTCTATGCCCAAAGGCCTGACCGTATACAGGAAAATAGTGCTGCTGGTAGTGCTATGCGTAGCTGTTCACCATGCCTGTGCGCAAGATCTTGTATTTAACAAACTAACCATCAACGAAGGTCTGTCGCATAACAGTGTATTCAGCATCGTACAGGACCAGAAGGGCTTTATGTGGTTCGGTACGCGCGAAGGGCTGAACCGGTACGACGGCAGCACCATGCTCACATTCTATGCAGACCCGCGCGATACCACAAAGCTGGCTGCAAGTCACGTTACGGCGCTCGAAACCGGAGACGATGGTGTATTGTATGTGGGTACCGCGCAAGGACTGCATGCCTATAACGAACGCGACGGTATATTTAAACGTATTTATTATAACAACGCCAAGTCCGGGTATATTAATAAGATCGTCAAAATCTCTGGAGGTGCCTTATTGGTGGGCAGTAGTCGTGGGCTGTTCGTGTTGAGGAAGGGGCAAAAAGAACTTGCCCTCATAGACGACAGTGCCAATGCCATCGACATCGTAGAATTCAGGCACAACGTGTTCTGGATAGCTACCCTAAGCAAGTTGATTATGATTAACGCAGAAGGGGAGGTGCTGCGCGAGTACAACACACTTCGCAACGCCGGAGGTCAGGTCGTGAGCCTCAGCGAAAATATCTTTTGTCTTTTCAAAGATAGCTTTGGCGACTTCTGGATGGGATCGAAGAAAGACGGGCTCTTCCGCTATAACGCTCAGCACGACGCCTTCGAACTGGTAATTATCCGGTCACGGACCAACACCATAGAAGCCAACGCCGTTCGTATAATCTCGGAAGACCATCAGAAACGCCTGTGGATCGGCACAGAAACGGGGCTCTTTGTATACGACCGTACCCGCGATACGTTTCACTATTATACGCAGTCGTTCGACCAGTCGCCCGCCACACTCAGCGATAAGGCCATCTACGCATTTTATAAAAGCCGCGAGGGGATCATGTGGATCGGAACCTATTTCGGTGGTATAAACTTCTTAAAGCCACGTGAAAGAGGATTTCGTACGCTTCCGGCTGACGGAGGACACGGGAAACTAAACGGCAAAGCCATCAGCGATATCATACAGGATAAATCCGGGCGCCTGTGGGTTGCCACCGAAGACGGTGGTGTGAATCTGTGGGACCGTAGCGCCGGCACTGTAACCTACCTGAGAAACGAACCCGGCAAGAAAAGCCTGAACGTTAACAACGTACACGCCCTGCACGATGATGGTAACGGAGTGTTCTGGATTGGCACTTTCCTGGGCGGTCTTAACCGCTACGATCTCAAAAGCAATTCCTTTACCGTATATAAAAGACATCAGGAAGAGTCGTCGGCCTTTAGCAGCAACATGGTATACGCCATTCACCGCGATAGGAAAGGTGTGTTGTGGATTGGTACTACGGGAGGGCTAAACACATTTAATGCCCGTACGGGCACGTACGAGCCGTTCAGGCCTGAAGTATTCCATGACAAGTTTATCTACGAGATTGCCGAAACCCGCGCGGGCGGTCTTTGGATCTGTGCGATAAATTCCGACAGCCTGTATCACTACGATCCCGCTACGGAAGCGCTGACGAAGTACAGAAACTACGACCCAACGTTGTCGCCCACGCAGGGATTTATCAGCGCACTGGAGGATTCAAAAGGGCGCATGTGGTTCGGAACTATAAATCGCGGCCTCGCTCAACTCAACCCCATCACCGGTGTGTTCACAACGTATACCGTGGCCGATGGCCTTCCAAACAACTATGTTTACGGGTTGCAGGAAGACGCCCACGGAAACCTTTGGATGAGCACCAACAAAGGGCTCTCGAAATTCAACGTCGATACGAAGACCTTTACTAATTACGACGTATCGCACGGTCTGCCCAATAACCAGTTCAACTTCAAATCTTCTTTTAAAGACCGCGACGGCTGGATGTACTTCGGTACCATCAACGGCCTTTGCTATTTTCATCCGGATAGCCTTCGGGCCAATAGCGAAGCGCCGACACTTTACCTGTCGGATTTAAAGCTGTTCAATAAAAGCGTATCGGTCGGCGTAAGCGATATACTGGAGAATGCTATCGATGCCACAGCGGGCATTACGCTCGACTATGAAGATAACGTGATCACACTGGAATTCGGTTCGATAAATTACGCGGGAGACAGTCGCTATGCTTACTACCTCGAAGGCTTCGAACCCGACTGGAATTATGTCGGCGCAAAGAACAGCGCCACCTATACCAACCTGTCGCCGGGTAAATACACATTCCATGTTAAAGCCGCCAACAACGATGCCTATTGGTCTACCGATGTAAAGACGTTGAACATTACGGTTCGGCCGCCGTTCTGGCTCAGTCCATGGGCGTGGGGAGTATACGCGGTGTTGGTGGTGGCCCTCTTTTTCGGGTACAAATCGTTTCTCAACTACCGCAACCGCGAAAAGATGGCGGTGCAGCTGGAGCGTATGGAGAAAGAAAAGATTACGGCCATAAACCAGCATAAGCTGAACTTCTTCACGTACATCTCGCACGAGTTCAAAACACCGCTTACCCTTATCGTTGCTTCGGTCGACAAGTTCCTGCACGAGCGGTCCCTTAGCGAAGAGCAGAGCGCCGGCTATGCAACCATACGGCGCAGTGCGCGCCGCCTGCACGTGCTCATTGATCAGCTCATGGAATTCCGCCGCATGGAGACCGAGCACGCCCGCATGAACTATGTTCACGGCGACATCATCCGCTACCTGCGCGATACCTTTATGGCCTTCCAGCCGCTGTTTGCCAAAAAACAGATCGATCATTATTTCAATGCCGACCTCGTCGCGTTCACCGCATACTTCGATGCCGACAAGCTTGAGAAGATCATAACGAATCTATTATCCAACGCCGCCCGCTATACCGGCCAGCATGGCGTAATCGACATGGAGGTGAAGATCAATGCCTCCGGAGATTCTCAGCACGATACCCTGACCGTTACGCTTCAGGACACCGGCATAGGCATGGCGCCGGATGAGCTTGCCCACGTCTTTGCCGTATTCTATCAGACTGAGCATGGCAAAAAATCGGGCAGCGGCACCGGCATTGGTCTGGCCCTTGTAAAGAGCCTTGTGGACTTTATGCAGGGCACCATCGCCATACAGAGCACACCTGGTTCAGGAACGCAAATAGCACTTACGTTACCACTGCCCAAACAAGTTAATCAAACACAGCCCGTAGCAATGGCGGCAAACGCTTCCGTAGACATCGAACCTATACTGTCTCAGACTTCCACAACCAACGACCGCCCTACAGAAGTTGTGGAAGAATCGGGATCGCCCTACCAGCTGTTGATTGTAGAAGACAGCGAAGAATTAATCGAGTTCCTCGGCGACCATTTCAGTACCCGCTTCAAAATTTCTAAAGCGACCAACGGTCTCGAAGCACTGGGCAAGATCAGGCGCGGCGCCCCCGACATCATCATCAGCGACGTTATGATGCCCGAAATGGACGGTATAGAACTGTGTCAGGCCGTGAAAGCAGACCTGGCCACCAGCCACATACCCATTGTATTGCTCACTGCCAGGACCACGTTCGAAAACCGGCTCGATGGCCTGGATGCCGGTGCCGACGCCTACCTGCCCAAGCCGTTCGCATTAAAAGAGCTGGATCTGGTTGTGAAGAACCTCCTCAGCGCACGCGATACGCTTAAAAGCCATTTCCTGAAGTTTGGCAGCGTTAAAACTATAGACCTCTCCGTAACCAACCGCGACCAGGATTTCGTTTTAAAGCTCACGCAAATCGTGGAGAAGCACCTGGATAACCCCGACTTTAGCATTAGCCAGTTTGCCGAAGAAGCCTGTGTGAGCCGTTCGCTGCTACACCTCAAACTGAAGAAGCTCGCCAACCTGAGCGCCTCCGAATTTATCCGTCATATCCGGTTGCAACATGCTGCCACCCTGTTGCGGTCTACCGACCTGAACATTTCCGAAGTGGCCTACCGGGTAGGCTATGCCGATTCGAACTATTTCAGCCGCTCGTTCAAGGAAAAGTACCAGCTCAACCCGACCGAATACCAGAAATCAGAGCGAGCGTGAGAGCGGGAGCGGAGGGGGGGATACATGCCCGTTCTTGTGGCACAGCGCGTTTGGTTGTTTGGTGATACGACGAAGCCGGTCAAAACCCCGTCTACGCGTCTGTTACGGCCCGATCCAGCCCGGTCTTTATCCTATTGTTAACCGGGATTTTCTGTTAGAAACAGGTAAAAAACAAGCTTTTGCACACCAGTCCAGAGCAATTGAACATGTGTGCGGGTCTGTTTTTCTTACCAGGTCTATCTTGATCATACGATTGCAAGCGCTTTTGTTTCGATTACTATCGTATTGATTCTCTACCTACTTTATATATAATATATAATATGAACCGAAGGCTGATTTTTGGGCGCAGATTTCGAGCGTTAACACAAAGCATCTCTTTTCAAGGTCTCTTTTCGCTTGCACTGGGGTGGGGTGTGCTCGCCGGCTGTTCATCGGTACCCAACAAGACGGCCGAAGGGGCAGATGAGCGCCCAAACATCGTCATTATCATGGCCGACGACCTGGGGTATTCTGATCTGGGGTGTTACGGCGGTGAGATCCATACCCCCAACCTGGATAAGCTGGCTACCGGAGGTATGCGGTTTACGCAGTTTTACAACACGTCGCGGTGTTGCCCCACCCGGGCCTCGTTGCTTACGGGATTGTACCCGCATCAGGCCGGTATTGGCCGCATGACGCAGAACGCCGGCCAGCCCGGATATCGCGGTTCGCTTACCGAAAATACCGTAACCATTGCCGAAGTACTCAAGCAGGCCGGCTACCATACCGGAATGGTGGGCAAATGGCACGTGTCTGAAACATTCGAGCAGAAGGATAAAGAGAAACAGTTGAAGTGGCTGGCGCACCAGGAGAACTATGGTGCTTTCTCGGATACCGCGAAGTATCCCGTGGCCCGAGGGTTCGAGAAGTTCTTTGGCACCATCTGGGGTGTGGTGGATTACTTCGATCCGTTCTCGCTCGTCAATGGTAAGGAACAGGTACTGAATGTACCGAAGAATTATTACTACACCGATGCTATATCCGACACCGCGGTGGCGTACGTAAAGCAGTTCGCCAAACAGGATAAACCGTTCTTTCTCTATGTAGCCCATACCGCCCCACACTGGCCGGTTCAGGCGCCACCGGAAGAGATTGCCAAATATGAAAAAGTATACAACGACGGCTGGCAGGCGCTGCGCGAGAAACGCTATGCCCGTATGCTTCAGCTCGGCTTGCTCGATAGCACCACGGCAACGCTGACACCGTGGATGTTTCCGGATAAGCACTGGGATAAGAATCCGGATGCTGTATGGGATGCCCGTGCTATGGCCGTACACGCCGCCATGGTGGATCGCATGGACCAGGGCATAGGTAAATTGATAAAACAACTCGAAGCCAGTGGCGAGCTTGACAATACACTCATCCTGTTTTTGTCAGACAATGGTGCGAGCAGCGAAGACCCTGTTCGTTACGGTCCCGGCTTCGATCGCAACGGCAGCACACGCGACGGCCGCCCGGTAGCGTTTCCAACCGTGCGTACCAGCGAAAATCTGCCTGGCCCCGAAACCGTGTATGCGGGCATCGGCACGCAGTGGGCACACGCCGTAAACACCCCATTCAAATACTGGAAGGCGAAGATCTTCGAAGGCGGCATCTGCACTCCCATGATTGCGCATTGGCCAAAGGGCATAGCCCAGAAAAATAAGATCAATACAGAAATGGGCCACGTGGTAGATTTCATGGCTACCTGTACCGACCTGGCCCGGACCAACTACCCACAGGAATTCAAAGGCCACACGATAACACCTCAGATGGGTCTGTCGTTGCGCCCGGTGTTTGCCACCGGCGAGCGCAAAGATCCGGATTACCTCTTCTGGGAACACTTCGGCAGCAAGGGCCTGCGCCAGGGTAAATGGAAGATTGTAAAGCTTGGCAACGACGACCCGTGGCAGCTTTATGACCTCGAAGGCGACCGCACCGAAACACGCGACCTTACGGCACAGTTTCCCGATGTGGCCCGGCGCATGCAGGCCAAGTGGGAAGAAGTGGCCATGGAAACCCGCGTGTACCCGTTACCGGCCGGTAACTGAGACTGATTCGTAACCTAAATCAAACTTATGCATAAACTACTACTCCGTAAGAACAATTCGGCAGGGAGGCTGCGTCTGCTGACGTTCGTCTTCGTACTGCTCTCGTGCATGGCGGCCCGTGCACAGGGCACAATCACGGTTACCGGAACCGTTACCACGCTCGACACCGGCGAGTCGTTACCCGGCGCATCCGTGTCACAGCAGGGAACTACCAACGGTACGGTTACCGATAGTGATGGTCGTTATTCGCTCGCTGTACCGACAGATGCAAAACTCGTTTTCAGCTTTATAGGCTACCTGGAGCAACAGGTTGAAGTCGGCAACCGTTCCGTGGTCGATATGGTGCTATCGCCCGATCTTACCACACTGGGTGAAATTGTTGTGGTTGGTTATGGCAGCGTAAAGAAAAGTGATGTAACGGGCGCGGTAGTATCCCTGAAGCCCGCGGACCTGGCACCCGGTGCCAACATCAACGTGATCCAGTCGCTGCAAGGCCGCGTAGCCGGTGTGCAGATCGCTCAGAATAGCGGTGAACCCGGCAGTGGTATGAGCGTACGCGTTCGCGGTGTGAGCTCCATTACCGCCAGCAACGATCCGCTCTATGTTATCGACGGTATGCCGGTAAACAACAACGCCCCGGTGGGATCGGCTGGTGTTGCGGGAGCATCCAACAACACCAACGTCCGTAATCCGCTAAACGCTATGAACCCGGCCGATATCGAATCCATCGAAGTGTTGAAAGACGCGTCGGCTACGGCAATCTACGGTTCACGCGGATCGAACGGTGTAATCCTCATCACAACCAAGAAGGGAGCCGCCGGAGCGATGAAGATCGATTACAACGTGCAGTATGGCGTTCAAAAAACCGCCAACCGGTTAGACCTGTTGACCGGCCAGCAATACCACGACGCCCTCAACGGCATCATCGATGCCGGCGGCGGTGTACCGTCTGAACGCGTAGCCGATAACATTGTGAATACCGACTGGCAGGATAAAATGTACCGTTCAGCATTGTTCGGTTCGCACGACCTGAATATATCCGGCGGTAAAGACAACACACGCTACTACACATCGCTCGGGTACTTCTCGCAGGATGGTGTAATGCACAATTCGGCAACCAAACGGTATAACTTACGCATCAATCTGGAAAATGCCGTGGCGAGGAAATACGCTGTAGGCTTCAATGTCAATACATCGTACATACAGGACGATATTCCTTCGGTAGGGTTGGGCATCAATGAAAACGCCAGCGCCCTGTATGCCGCCGTATCGTTCGATCCTACCGTACCGGTTTATGACGAGCAAGGTAGGTTTTCCCGCCCGGCGTCGATGGGTACGTCGCTCGATAATCCGGTGGCTATACTCAATGGACAGACTTCGCACGCGAACAGTTTCCGCACGTTTGGAACCGTATACGGCGAATATTTTCTTACCCCGGCATTGTCGGTAAAAGCCCGCATCTCGGGTGATGTAAACAGCAGCAAACGCAATACCTGGATCGATCCAAGCACTACGGTAGGTGCTGCGTTCGGCGGTATCGGCCAGATCAACACAGGAACCGTGACGCACTACATGGGAGAAGGCACACTGAACTATAATAAGCAACTGAACGACAACCACGCGATCAACGGCGTGCTGGGTGTAACCTACGAGAATTTCGGTTCAGAAACGTTCGGCAGCACCGGCAAGGGCTATATCGTTCCGGACCTTACGTACAACGCCATCGGCACAGGCAATGCCGCGCTCAACAGCATTGGCAGTGGTCGCGAAGGCTACGTACTGGCATCGTACCTTGGAAGAGTTAACTATACATTCAAAGACCGGTATCTGTTAACGGTATCATTCCGGGCCGACGGTTCGTCGCGGTTTGGTCCCAACAACCGGTTCGCATACTTCCCGTCTATGGCGGCAGCCTGGAAAATCCATGAAGAAGCCTTCATGCAGGAGTACTCCTTCGTAGACGAGTTTAAGTTACGCGGCAGTTATGGAACCGTGGGTAACCAGTCTATCGGTAACTACCGGTATATGTCCACGTATGTAGCCAACAGTTCGGGCGCTGTATTTGGCGGCGTGCGCAACACCATATTTTCGCCTACGCGGGTTCCTAACCCGAATCTCAAATGGGAGGCATCTACTCAGACCGATATTGGTATAGACTTCTCCTTCTTTGGACGACGGTTGAGCGGTTCTGTGGAATACTACTCACGGAAGAGCACCGACCTTTTGCTGGATGTGCCGCAGCCTCCCAGCACAGGCTTTGGAACTACGACAGAGAACGTAGGTTCTATGCGCAACAGCGGCGTGGAGCTGATGCTTTCGGGCGATATTATCCGTGCTGAGAAGCTTACGTGGACATTGGGTGGTAACCTCGCAACCGTAAAGAACAAGGTACTTGATGTAGGATCGAACAGCGAAATTCTTATCGGTGGTGTAGGTACCGTGGGAACGGCCGGTATTATCAGGCCTGGCGAGTCCATCGGTTCATACTATGGATACCGCATCCTGGGTGTATGGCAAACCGCCGACGATCGCACCGGATATTCAAACGCTGTGAAACCGGGCGACTTCAAGTTTGAAGATCGTGATGACAACAAGGTTATCGATGCAGCAGATCGTGTGATCCTGGGCAAGTCGATTCCTACGTTTACGTATGGTCTGAATACCTCGGTGTCGTATGGCAATCTTTCGCTGGCCGCTTTCATGGAAGGATCGTATGGCGCCAGCATCCTGAACTCGGCGGCTGTCGACACCTATTTCCCGTTCAGCTTCCGTCGTAACCGCCTGGCAGAACCAGTGGTGAACCGCTGGACGCCCGAGAACCCGACAAACGAGTATCCGTCGTTTTTGAATCCAACGTCGCAAGGTCAGCAACTTGTAAACACCAGAACTGTAGAGAAGGCATCTTACCTGCGTATGCAGTCTGTGCGGGTTGGCTATACCATCAACGTCAATAAAGTAGTGAAGCACGTGCAGCTGTACGTAACGGGACAGAACCTCTTTACCATTACCGACTATAGCGGCATCGATCCTGCGGCCAACTCCGTACCAAACGCGAGTGGTAACGCTGTGAAGATCGACTACAGTGCCTATCCTTTTGTGCGGACATATTTAGTAGGGGCAAACATTCAATTCTAATTGCGAAACGATCATGAAAAAATATATTCTCGTTACGTTAGTGATGTTGGCCGCGATTGGCCAATGGAGCTGCGAAGACATGCTGGACACAAAACCGTACGGCGAGTTAGACAAAGACGTTATGAAGACAGAAGCCGGTTTGAAGGCGCTGTTGTACTCTTCCTACCGTGGGATACAGAACTCCACCCCGTCACGCTGGATGATCAACGATTCGGAAGTAACCACGGATATCGGATTCAATACGGGCGGTCAGGAGAATCTGCAAATGTCGCAGCTGATCGCTTTTACCTGGGACCCTTCGCTGGGCACCTTCGCGGCGGACCTCTGGAGCCCCGCGTATCAGGCCATTCGCGATGCCAACGGCGTGCTTGAAAATGTAACGACGGCCTCCGTGCCTGAAGCTACCGCGCGCCTGTTTACAGCCGAAGCAAAATTCATCCGGGGCTACTCGTTCGAACTGTTATATAAATACTTCGGCCCTGTGCCACTCCGTACGTCGAGCACGCTGCCGGTGCAGCTTGCACGTGCTACGGATGCGGAAATGCGCAGCTTTATCGAGAGCGAACTTATTGCCGCTATACCCGACCTGCCCAATCCTGGTCAGGAAGAATCATTTGGTCGCGCCAACAAAGGCATGGCCTATGCGGTACTGGCCAAGTATTACCTCAATACCAAACAATGGCAGAAGGCTGCCGATGCCGCCGATGCCGTAATGAACTTTGGCTACTACCAACTCTTCGGCGAATTCGAGCACATGTTCGAAGTGGCCAACGAAGGCAATAAGGAAATGATCATGGTTATACCGTGCCTGAACATCGACGGCTATGGCAATTGGTACTCGGCCGGTGCGTTGCCTGCAAACTTCAAGACCACACCGCAGATACCCGGCTTTACCTGGGTTACCGGCATGGCCAACTTTGCCACACAATACCGTCTGCGTTCGGCCTTTGTGAATACCTATGATTTCACTAACGATAGCCGCGCTATTCTCATCCTTCGGTCGTATGTCAATACCAGCGGCGCGACCGTTAACCTGATGGCCACTGCCGATAACGCCCGTTCGATGAAGTACTGGGACAACGCAACAGCCGGTAACCACAGTGGTAACGATGTGCCCGTTATCCGGTATGCCGATATACTGCTGACCAAAGCAGAAGCGCTGAACGAGCTGAACGGTCCCACACAGGAATCGCTCGACCTTATTAACGCCGTGCGGCGCCGTGCCGGCATAGCAGACCTCACGCTGGCCGATGCCACAGACAAAGACGTATACCGCGACCTGATTCTGCGCGAACGCGGATGGGAGTTTGTTGCCGAAGGAAAACGCAGAGAAGACCTGCTGCGCCGCGGCACATTCATATCACTGGCCCAGGCACGCGGTGTAACCACTGCTTCAGAGAAACACAAGCTGTTCCCCATACCGCAGGCAGAACGCGACGTAAACAAGATCTGGGGAACGGACGATTATTAAAAGTTACCATTTATAAACCACCAACAACCAGTAATAATGAGAGTAGTTTTTTTTAGCGTCATGTTGGCGGCGTTGCTGCTACAAACCGCCGGGCAAACGCTTACGGCGCAAGACAAGAAATGGACCGCAAAGCAGGCGCAGGATTGGTACGCCAAACAGGGCTGGCTTTCGGGATGTAACTATCAGCCCGCTACCGCCATTAACCAACTTGAAATGTTTCAAAAGGAAACATTTGATATTGCCACAATAGACCGTGAACTCGGCTGGGCGCAAGACCTCGGGTTTAACGTTATGCGTGTATACCTCCATCATATTCTGTGGACCACGGATAAGGAAGGTTTCAAAAAACGTTTGAATGAATACCTCGCCGTTTCTACCAAACACGGTATAAAGACGCTGTTCGTATTCTTCGACGATTGCTGGAACGATACCTATGCGCCCGGCAAACAACCCGAACCCAAACCCGGTGTGCACAACAGCGGCTGGGTAAGAGACCCCGGTACCATGATCTACACACATCCCGACACGCTGGTCGTGCTGGAAAAGTATGTAAAAGATATACTCACCACCTTTGGCAAAGATAGCCGCATTCTGCTGTGGGATCTGTACAACGAGCCCGGTAACAACGGGCAACACGATAAGAGCCTGCCGCTGTTGAAGAAAGTATTCGGCTGGGCACGTGAGGCAAATCCTTCGCAGCCTATATCCGCCGGCATCTGGAACGGCGGCCCCGCATTTACGAGCCTCAATAAATTTCAACTCGACAACTCCGACGTGATCACCTACCACCACTACCGCTATAGCGACGAACACCGCACGGTAATCGACTCGCTGGCCAAACGTGGACGTCCGTTGATCTGTACGGAATACATGGCTCGCAGAAACGGCAGCCTGTTTCAAACCATTATGCCCATGCTGAAAGAGAAGAAAGTAGGCGCCATTAACTGGGGATTCGTGTCGGGTAAAACCAACACCGTCTTTGCCTGGGACACACCTATACCCTCGGGCAAGGAACCCGAGCTGTGGTTCCATGATATTTACCGTAAAGACGGCACGCCCTTCAGCAAAGACGAAGTAGCGTTGATAAAGAAAGTGAACGGAAAGAAATGACAGCCGGTAACACACAACACACAACAATGACCAGCCTGGCGCTTACGCTCGTGCTGGTCATTGGCTTTTGGGGGAGGGCAGAGGCGCAGGAGATCGGCGCCAACTTTAACCACGACCCCGAGATTATCGACTTCGTGTATCTGAAGAAAACGCCTGTGGAATGGATACGAACCACACCGTATATCTTTGAATATATTCGGGGTGAAAAGAGTCCTGAGACCGAGCCAGGTTTGCAAAAAGTAATCGATGCCAGTAAAGCCGGTTACAAGGTTGCCTTTGGTTTCCGGTGGGACTTCCGAAAGTTCAAGCTTCGTGTTCCAGCGCCGGGCTCTGAAGAAGAGAAGACTTATTTTGCCGTGGCTTCCAGAATTCTGGCGCGCGTTGGTCCCTATATACAGATCTTTAAACTGGGCAATGAACCCAACCTCGAAACGTTAGCGATAGACTTACAGCGAAATCCTGATGGCGAGGTTCCCCTGGTGCGTTTCACCGAGCGGCTTCTTACAGCCGTAGTCGATCCGTATTACAGCGCACACCCTGAACTGAAACGCCCCGATGTATACACCGGCTCATTGCCCCGGTTGTTTATGAAAGATGAACAGCAGAAGCCCGGTATTGTCGGACTTATCGAGCTTGCTCAACATGACGACCGCATCAAGGGCCTGGCAATACACCTGCACGTATCCGATTCGGTAGAGATGAACGAAAGCCTGCGCTTTGCACGGTCGATCATGCCCACCAAACCGATTATCGTTCCGGAGTTCTCGCTGTTCCGCTTATACAACGCTCACGTGGCAGACGCCCTTGGCGACAGTCCTGCAGGGATAGCCTTTGCGAAGCGTTATGGTTACGCACCGCAGAGCAAGCTTTATACGTGGTACAGTAAAGCCAACACCGACCACGTTACCGCAGCGGAGTGGGCAGCGCTGTTTGCTTCCCGCACCTGGTTCCCGCCACACTTCATGAAAACCTATTACCGTTACTTTCAACGGTATGGTGTGGTTTTGGCAACATACGGCTACCTCAGTCAGTCGGCACCTCAAAAGATGACAGCCACTTCGCCCACGTGGTTTATAAATCCGATCTTCCCCATGAAAAGTCTGGAAGTTCAGCCCGACGGCTCGTACACACCCAATCCATTGTGGTATGATGATTTTGTGGCTATTGTAAACGCAGGCAAGCAGACAAAGAAATAAGAATATGATACAACTCCGGTATAGTTTCCTGTTGGTTTTCGGCCTTCTGGCCTGCGGGCAACCGAAGCGCGTTGACGAATCGACCGCTTCCAGACCCAACATCATTATCTTTTATGTGGATGACCTTGGCTATGGCGATGTAGGGTGCTATGGCGCACAAGGTGTGACTACGCCCAACGTAGACGATCTGGCCAGACACGGCGTGAAGTTTACCGATGCTCATTGCCCGGCGGCTACCTGCACACCCTCGCGCTACACGCTTCTTACCGGCCGATACGCGTTCCGGAATAAGGCGGCCATATTGCCCGGAGATGCCCCTTTGCTGATCGATACCGCCGATGTAACGTTGCCCAAAATGCTGCAACGAGTAGGATACACCACCGGTGTGGTAGGCAAGTGGCACCTCGGGTTAGGCTATGGCGTGATAGACTGGAACAAACACATTGCACCAGGCGCTAACGAAGTTGGATTCGATTACTCGTTTCTTCTTCCGGCCACCGGCGATCGTGTGCCTGCTGTGTTTGTTGAAAATGGCGATGTAGTAAACCGCGATCCGGCAGATCCGATCCGGGTAGATTACACCCAGCGAATCGGCAGCGATCCGCTGGGCTCCGAGCACCCCGAGCTTTTAAAAATGAAAGCCGACCCACAACACAGCAATACCATTGTAAACGGCGTAAGCCGCATCGGCTATATGACGGGCGGTAAAAGCGCCCGCTGGATCGATGAAGATTTTGCCAGGACATTCCACGAGAAGGCCATTGCCTTTATAGACCGGGCGAAAGACAAACCGTTTTTTCTGTATTACGCCTTTCAGGACATTCACGTGCCCCGTATGCCGAACAAAGATTTTGCAGGCAAGAGCAAACTCGGTCCACGCGGCGATGCCATTGTACAGATGGATTGGGCTGTGGGCGAGATCGTAGCCGCGCTCAGGCAACGCGGCCTGGATAAGAACACACTAATCATCTTTACCAGCGATAACGGCCCGGTACTCGATGATGGTTATGCCGACAGGGCAGTAGAGCTGGTAGGAAATCATAATCCCACCGGTGGGTTACGGGGCGGTAAATATTCGGCCTACGAGGCAGGCACACGTGTGCCAACCATTGTATGCTGGCCGGGGCGTGTTAAGCCGGCGGAGTCAGCAGCGTTACTCTCACAGGTAGACTTATTGGCATCGCTGGGTAACCTTACCGGCGCGGCCGTGGCATCCGGTATAGACAGCGAGAATTATAGAAACGCCTGGCTGGGCGAAACCGACCGTGGCCGTGAGATAATGGTAGAAGAATCGTTCACGCTTGCGCTGCGCGAACAACAATGGAAGTATATACAACCACACACCGGCACGGTTCCCGATTGGATGGCGAATAAAGGCGTAGAAGCAGGCTTGCAGCAACGCGATCAACTCTACGATCTGAGCCGTGATCGCGGCGAGCAGCATAACCTTGCCGACTCGTTACCCGAACGGGTGAAATCCATGCAGGCCATACTCAACGGTATTGTGGAGAAGCCGCAATAACCAACGCCCGCCATCCGGATACTATTCGGATGACGGGCGTTTTCGGTACGACTATTTATTCGTGGCGCAATGATTTAACCGGATTGGAGTGTGCCGCGCGAAGTGCCTGTGTACTGACAATCAGCAACGCAAAGGCGAGCGCTATGGCACCCGTTACGGGGAAAATCCACCAGGCAATTTCTGTGCGTATAGTATAGCGCTGTAGATAATTGTGCATGGCCCACCATGATAACGGTGCCCAAATAACAAAGGCAATAACGACCAGCAACGAAAAGTCGCGTGAGATCAGATTGACGATACCCGGCACCGATGCGCCAAGCACCTTGCGGATGCCAATCTCTTTCGTGCGCTGCTCGGCTGTAAACGCGGCCAGTCCAAATAATCCGAGGCCTGTGATAACTATGGCAAGCACGGCAAACAGGCTGGCAAGGCTGCTGGTGAGTTTAATGGTTGTGAATTTCTTCTGAAACTCCACATCCACAAATGTGTATTCGAACGGGTATGCCTGTCCATACTTTTTGAAGATCGTTTCAACCGTCTTTAACGAACCTTGAAGATCGTCTGTGGCTTTCAGACGTATCGTGATCGAACCCCACCAGTCGTCGAGTACAGCAAACATCGGTTTTACCTGATCATACGGAGACCCCATCAGCACATCGTCGTAAACACCAATCAGCTTCCGTTTCTTTCCCCACAATTCCAGCTCGGTACCGATTGGATCTTTCAGTCCCATAATTTTAATGGCGGCTTTGTTTACGACAATGGCCGTACTGTCCGATTTGAAGTCTTCCGAGAAATCGCGGCCTTCAATCATTTTCACCCCCATTGTTTTGGCCCAGTCGTAGTCGGTTACAACCGTAGTGAAGATCACCTTCTGCTCCTCGGGTTTGCCCGGCCAGCCTACAAAGTTATTCGAGTTGATGTCTGTAATAGCGCTGTTGGCACGGACCAACGATTCCACGACTCCCGAAGCCAGGAGTTCTGCCTTGAGAGGTCTTAAATTGTCGTGATAGTCTTTGTTGAGGGGAACGGTGATGAGATTTTCCTGAGCGTAACCAATGTCCCGGTTTTTGGCAAGCTGAACCTGATTATAGATCACGAACATGGATATAATCAGGAATATCGAGAAACCAAATTGCAGTGTAACCAGAATCTTTCTGGGCAGGCTGGCGCCTTTGCCGATCGTAGGTTTGCCTTTCAATACCTTGACCGGTTGGAATCCTGACAGGTAGAAGGCCGGGTAGCTTCCCGCAACCACGCCGGTAATGAAGATCAGAGCAAACGAGAATATCCAGAAGACCTTGCCGGTATAGTCGATATATAATTTTTTATCGACAAGCGTATTATAGTAAGGTAACAGCACTTGTGCAGCGAGTACAGCAATGGCAAACGAGATAAAGGCGATCATCATCGACTCGCCGATAAACTGGAGCATGAGTTCATAACGACGCGAACCGACGCTTTTACGGATTCCAACCTCACGCGCCCGCCGTTCGCTTCGTGCCGTGGCAAGGTTCATAAAGTTTATGCAGGCAATCACGATGATAAACACGGCAATGACGCTAAAGAGCTGTACATAGTCGCTCATGCCGCCCTGCTCTATGCCGTTTTCAAAATTGGCATAGAGCCGCCAGCGCAAGAGCGGATAAAGGAAGAACTCGTGTTTCATTTCCTTGTCCTCGCCATGCGCGGCCAGCATACTGCGAATGCTGTTTTCAACTGACGCTTTGTTGCCAGCATCGTTTAACTCTACGAACACCTGGAAAGAGTAATTGCCCCAGTTCGTTTCATTTTCCCTCACCCATTCGTTGGTATTATGCCAGTGCTTGTACGGCAACAGAAAATCGAACTGGAACGAAGAATTGGAGGGAATGTCGCGGAGTATACCGGCGACTTTAAGATCGTACTGATTATCTACACGAATGATTTTATTCATCGCATCCTCATCGCCGAAAAGGGCCTTCGCCGTAGACTCGGTAATAACGATGTTGCTGGCGTCGTCAAGCACCTGTTCGGCGTTGCCGGCAAGAAGCGGGAACTGGAACATTTCGAGGAACTCGTCACTTACGTTGAACCCTCTTTTATTCATCCGTTTGTCGTCCGTTGTTGCGAGCAGGTGGTTACCGCCCCAATCGGCAACCGCAGCGTGAACGATGTTGGCATCGGCCGGTTTCATGGCTTCGTGCGTCGGGAGGGGAACGGAGGTCCAGGAGTTTATGCGGCCATCAAAGTGAGCATTTACCCACACCTGGTACAGCCGGTCGGCCTTTGGATGAAACTTGTCGAACGACGTTTCGTCGGCCACCCAAAGGAGAATAAGAATCGAGCAGGTAATGCCGATGCTGAGGCCGGCGATGTTTATAAAAGAATAGAAACCGTTCTTCCGGAGGTTTCTGAACGTTACGACCAGGTAGTTTTTAAGCATGCTTACGTACGGTTAGATCGAATAGAATACTCTTAAATAGAAAAAGGTTACGGCAAGAATGGAAATAATGTTCTGTTGTAATGACTCGGCTGTCATACGGGAGGTTGCATGGGGTGTGAAAAAAAGTACTACGGCCACTCGTCAGCACATTTACCTGAAACAACGCAGGTAATGATGGGCAGCTCTACTGTATTGCCTGCTCGCGGCTACGACACCTGAAGCCCCACGGCAGGTTAACAACTTCCGATAAATTGCTTAATCCAGCCGTGCTGAACCTAACGCTGAACCTGGCTATTCAGCTGTTTGCCTGTAACATCTGACGTCTGTCATCGTCTTCTCTATACCAGGAGAAACTGATGGTAGTACTATGTTCAGACATTATTTAAAAACAGCCATACGTAGCCTGATCCGGCACCGGGTCTTCTCGGCTATTAACATACTGGGCCTTGCTGTAGCGATGGCAATATGCATGGGAATTATCATGCTGGTGGCCGACCAGATGCGCTACGATCGCTATAATACCAAACGGGATAGAATCTTTCAGGTAACCACTGTTGGCGCGCAGAGTCAGGATGGCGCGGGTGAACCCAGCTCCATGTCTACCATGAAGCTGAAAAACGAGTTATTGGAACAGTATACCGGTGTTGAGCGTGTTGTTCGTTTTAAAAAGGGATTTGGAAACAGCTGGTTCGAGTATGAAAACCGGAACGTGAATATACCACTGACGGGTTTCTTTGCCGATCCCGAAGTGTTTGACTTCTTTGAATACGAGCTGGAGTATGGTGATCCGGCTACAGCCCTGAAAGAACCCTTCTCGTTAGTACTCACACGTAAAGCCGCTGATAAGCTTTTTGAAGACCGGAACCCGTTGGGGAAAACCATTATCTTCGGAGCGTCGGGCACCTATACGATCACCGGTGTTCTTAAGGAAACAAACAACAAAACGCATATTGTATTCGAGAGCCTCGCCAGCATGGCATCGGTAGAAGGACTT